>Ga0180301_10002144_pt1 | contig 15538 bp, 17 predicted proteins | sample GuaBasSediGuay16_FD_121797 | JGI IMG/M metagenome (GOLD analysis project Ga0180301, IMG submission 121797) | Subseafloor sediment microbial communities from Guaymas Basin, Gulf of California, Mexico - Guay16, Core 4569-2, 12-15 cm | ecosystem: Environmental > Aquatic > Marine > Hydrothermal...
ACTCTATCCTTTCTACTCGATGGCTTTGAGCTCTCTTAAAACCACAAGGGAACTTTACAACATCCGTGTGAATCCCTTGTGGGTTTTCAAACCCACCCTTGAAAATTACGTTTACCTCTTCACGCAAACGAATTACCTTCGCTGGTATCTCAATTCAGCCATCGTCGCTTTAACGACAACACCCATATCGATCCTGGTCAGTATATTGGCTGCGTATGCCCTGGCACGTCTGGAATTTTTCGGATCCAAAACTTTAGGAATAGGTATTTTCATCGTTTACTTGATTCCTCAGACCCTTCTGTTCATTCCCCTTGCACGTGTAATCAATTCCATGGGAGTCTCCAACACTTTGTGGTCCCTTATACTAACGTATCCGACCTTTCAAATACCTTTCAGCACATGGCTACTTATGGGATACTTTAGAGGCCTTCCAAGGGAGATAGAGGACGCGGCAAGAGTTGATGGGGCTTCCAGACTCAAAACTTTGTGGACCATCGTCATTCCCATGTCTCTTCCAGCCATTGTCACCGTTACCTTGTTCTGCTTCACACTCTCATGGGGAGAATTGATATATGCATTGACTTTCATCTCGGATTCTCTCAAACAGACGTTGAGTGTGGGAACGACCACAGAATTGATAAGGGGTGATATGTTCTTCTGGGGACCCTTGATGGCAGGTGGCCTCCTTGCAGCGATCCCCGTTGTTTTGGCATTCTCTTTTCTGGTCGATTATTACATCTCAGGATTGGCTGCCGGAGGTATAAAGTGAAAAATTGGGTGATGTATCTCTCCCTCTCATCATTTTCTTGAGAGAGGATATGCTATGTTGTATAATTTCATTCGATCCAGTAGAAGGGAGGGTGAAGGGTGAAACGAACGTATCAACCATCCAGAAGAAAAAGGAAAAGAACTCATGGGTTTCTTGCAAGGTCCAGAACAAAGAGTGGAAGGAGGATCTTGAGAAACAGGAGGAAGAAGGGACGCTGGAGGTTGACTGTATAAGGTGGATCAGACCTTCAGAAAAAGAGAGCGCCTGAGGCTCAGGAAGGATTTCGATAAGGTCTTTGCAGAAGGAAAGGTGGTTCAGAACGATTATTTGGTCATGTTGTACAGAAAGAATGGACTTGGATACTCTAGAATAGGTATAGTTGTAAAAAGGAGATTCGGAAAAGCACACGATAGGAATAAGATCAAAAGATGGATAAGAGAGATCTATAGAAGATGGAAGAATGAATTCCCAAAAGGTTATGATTACGTTTTTCTGACCCGAAAGAAGTTATCTGAGGAATTTGAGGACACGAATTTTTGGAAGATCAAGGAGAAGATCTATGACCTTTTAGAGAGGATGAAATATGAAGAAAATACTGGTGGGTCTTATCAAATTCTATCGTAAGTACATTTCTCCATTTAAACCTCCCTCATGTAGGTTCACTCCTACATGCTCTGCTTATGCTATTGAAGCCATTGAGAAACATGGTGTTTTGAAAGGTCTCTACCTGAGCCTCAGGCGTATCCTAAGGTGTAACCCTTTGAGTAAAGGAGGATACGATCCTGTACCTGAGGAATTCCATTTTTTCTACGCAAAGAAGAAAGATGAAACGAGGAGGCGATGAAGTTGAGACGCAGTATTTTCATACTAACCTTCATATTGATCCTTGTTGTTTCCACGGTCCTTGGAAAAAGCTTGATAACGGTGACAAAGAGTGCAAAAGAAGTAGTCGTACTCACAAGGTTTGAGGAGTATCACTTTGATGCGAAAACCGGTAATTTGAACAGTGTTTTCATCCTAACGGAGAAGAGAGTACAGATATTCGAACATGACAATGATGGATTCGATTTGACGGTAGAGGGAACCACTCTCAAGGTCGTGGAAGATCCCATCATATATGGTGAAAATCTGGAAGGAACTGGTTTCGATAAGTTCGTCAAGGTCACTTTCAATTATGGTTTTGCAAAGAAAACCTACATAATAGAGAATGATCCTAACTACACTTTTTATGTGGAGATAGAGACTTCCACACCGTGTAAAGTTACCCTTCCAAGAGTTTGGTTTCCCGAAACCGACAGGTTCATAAAAGGTTTTTTCATATCGTTTGCTCCCAAAGGAAAGTTCATCTCCATTGTCGAACATAATAAGGGTTTAACTGTTGAGAACGTGATAAACGTTGATGGAAAGATGAAGATGCTTGTCTTCATGGGACCAAGCAAACACACACTGCTCAGGCAAGCATTTCCCTCTGCGTACAACGATCTCATGGAAACACTGAGAAGAGTCAAAGGCTTTACATCCTGGTACGATCCTCTCTTTTATGGTCTTGTTTGGTTCTTTTGGTGGCTTTACAGTATAACGAAGAACTTCGGATGGGCGATAATAATTTTCACCGTGGTTGTAAGACTCATTCTCTACCCCTTGTATCATGCTCAAACAAAGTCCTTGATGAAGATGAGGAAAATACAACCTCTTATAGAACAGATAAGGAAGAAGTACAAGGATCCAACGAAGCAGCAAGAAGCTTTGATGAAACTTTACAAGGAAAGTGGCGTCAACCCAGCAAGTGGTTGTTTGATGCTACTAGTACAGCTTCCAATCTTCTTCATGCTTTGGGCTGTGATCAGGTACTTTGTGGAGGAGTTCGCATATGGAAGTAGGTTCCTGCTGTGGGAGGATCTGTCGATAGGTGGTTTCAAGGAAAACATAATCCTTGTGGTTACAACCATCGTAGCAAGCTACTTCACAACTCTCATAACGAGTCAAGACGTTCGATCGGCTTGGCAAGGAATAATAATGTCGGTTATATTCCCTTTCCTCTTCATAGGTCTTCCAACGGGGCTCTTCCTTTACTACACAACCAACACGTTGATTCAACTTGTTGTGACTTACTACATATACAAGAGGTACAAGATAAAGGGAATAACGACAAGAGAGTTGTTTGGTCTTCCCAGCCCGAGGGGGTGAATCGATCATGAAAAAGGAGAGGTTCACAGGGAGTACAGTTGAAGAAGCTCTGAAAAAAGCGATCGAGAAATTTGGTCTTAAGGAGGGAGAATACGAATATGAAGTAATCGAGAGAGGGTTCCCTGGAATATTCGGTCTTTTCACAAAAGAAGCCGTTGTGGAAGTCAAGTTGAAGAAAAAGTACTATGAGAGACGCTTAAAGGAATTTCTTTTGGGCATTCTGAAACATCTTAACGGTCATGTGAAAGTGGAAGTGAGATCTTCTGGAAAGAACTACTTCGTGGATATCGATGGTGACAGAATAGGAAAACTCATAGGGAGACATGGGAAAACTCTGGGGGCCCTTCAGCATGTTTCCATGATATTCCTCAACAGGATCAGCGATACGAAGATACACGTCATCATCGATGCTGGGGAATACAGAGAGAGAAGGAAAAGGCGACTTGAAACGATAGCCAAAGAAGCGATAGAAAAGGCTATAAAGGAGAAAGGAAGAGTTGTCCTCGATCCGATGTTCGCTTTTGAAAGAAGAATCGTTCACGAGATCGTGAAAAGACATAGAAACGTTATCAGTTACTCTATAGGTATGGAACCCTACAGGAGAGTGGTAATAGAATTTGTAAGAAACAGAAGGGAGGCAAGGATGAAATGAAGAAAGGGCATTTTTCCCAGGTATCTCCTCAGGTCTTCGATGAAGGGGGTATAAAAGGAGTTGAAAAAAGGGTTCTTATAGGGTCGAGGGAAGGTGCCCCCAACTTCGTCATGAGACTCTTCACCATGAAACCGGGAGGCCATACAGATTACCACTCTCATCCCTGGGAACACGAGGTTTTCGTCGTCGAAGGTGAGATAACGGTAGTAGGGCCCGATGGAAAGGAAGAAACGCTCACAGAAGGAAGTTTTGTGTTTGTTGAGCCCAATGAAAAGCATCAATTTAAGAACAATTCGAATAAAACGGCCAAGTTCATATGCGTGATCCCTAAATCTGGTGGGGAGTGAGGAATTGCTTTTTAGCCTGATAGATGAGATATCTGTGAATATAAGAGAATACAGCACCTCTTTGCATGGGATAATTTCGATCATCTCTAAGTCATAGTTAAATTATCAGATGGAGCTTTTTCATCCCTTGGAGGATTTTCACACCTTAAAGTTGTGACCTTCATCACCTCTTCTCTTTGATCCCCTCAGATTTCTACAATCCCATTTTTCGTTCATCTTACTCTTCACTCTTTGCAACTCTTTTTCCATTAATAAGGTTTTCGTTTTTTTGATATATTGAATCATTAGCATTCCACTGTAGATATTTTTAGTATACCAATATTGACAAAATTAGAATGAAGTATTAGAATCATAATGGTATACCATTTTTTGGGGAGGCGAGGGTTATGAAAGGATTCTTGAGAGTCTTCATACTCTTTGCACTTATAGTGATAATTGCAGGATACATCATAGCAGCAGAAAAACCAAAGTATGTATTTAGATTGGCCCATATTTCCGATGTAACTCATCCAAGTCATAAAGGAGCTTTGCTCTTCAAAAAATTGGTTGAAGAAAGAACCAATGGCCTCGTGAGGATAGACATCTATCCGAATGCTATGCTAGGATCTGCTCCTGAATATACTGAGCAAATAAAGATGGGGCTTCTAGCAATGGGGTTGAGTACATCTGGGCAATTGCAGGTTTGGATCAAGGAATATGGTGTGGTTATGCTTCCTTTCCTCTTCGACAACTACGAGCATGCTCATAGGGTCTTGGATGGCCCAGCGGGTCAATTCCTTGCAAAGCTTGCTGAAAAAGAGGGATTCGTGATACTTGCCGATTGGGAGTGGGGTTTCAGACAGATAACTAACAACAAGCGTCCTATATATTCAGCAGATGATATAGCAGGCCTCAAGATGCGTGTCCCCAACGAATTTCAACTCATGGAAATGTACAAAGCTTTGGGTGCTGTCACAACCGTTATAGCTTTCCCAGAACTTTATATGGCATTAGCTCAAGGTGTAGCAGATGGTCAGTGTAACCCTCTTCCAACGATCTACAGCCAGAAATTCTATGAGGTTCAAAAATATCTAGCAATTACAAATCATGTTTATAACTCTCAGATGCTTGTGATGAGTAAAAAAATCTGGGATAAATTGCCACCTGATATCCAAAGGATCTTGAAAGAGTCAGCATGGATAGCTGGTCTCTATGTTAGGCAACTAGTGAAAGAATCAGAAGAGAAACTCATTGATGAAATGAAGAAGAAGGGAATCGTTGTCACGTACCCGGATCTGGAGTCTTTCCGTGAAAAGGTAAAACCTGCTATCGAGAAGATAGCAGATGTTATAGGAAAAGACTTCACGTATAAGTTCTTAGAATACGTTGAGAAGGTACGTGAAGAGATGAAGAAAGAAAAGGAAGAAGCAAAAGAAATAATGGAAAGTTTAAAAGCTGCTGCTGGAAGATAAAAAGAGCCAGGGGTGAATTTCCCTGGCTCTCAATTTTGACTGTATCAAGGGGGTCTAATATGAATTTTTTAGACATTACATTAGTTTTCAGCGTACTGTTTGGCCTTCTCATACTGGGTGTTCCTGTAGCTTTCTCTATAGGTCTGTCTTCTTTACTAGCCTTCTATCTCAGTGATGCTTGGCATATAGTATCAATCATTACTCAGAGAATGTATTCTGGCGCTTTGTCATTCATTCTTCTTGCAGTCCCTTTCTATATCTTCGCTGGTTTTCTAATGAATGCAGGTGGTATGACTAGGCGTATAACAGAGTTCGCACAAATGCTTGTGGGACGGTTTACAGGCGGATTAGGTCATGTTAACGTCCTGGCGAGTATGCTCTTCGCAGGTATGTCCGGCTCTTCCGTTGCAGATGCAAGTGGATTAGGATCAGTTGAAATTGAGATGATGACCAATGCCGGATACGATAAGAGGTTCAGTGCGGCTATAACAGCCGCTTCTGCAACTATTGGACCAGTGGTACCACCTAGTATACCGTTCGTTATATACGGTGCCATGACAGGAGTCTCTGTTGGGGGGCTTTTCCTTGGCGGTTTCACACCGGGTGTCCTTATGGGAATCGCTTTGATGGTAGCAGTGTATTTTATCTCAAGAAAAAGGAACTATCCAAAGGTGGTTAAAAAATACGAGATCAAAGAGATGATTCTGTTAACATTGAATGGCCTCTTAGGAATGGGGAGTATCGTGATAATCATAGGTGGAATTTTATCAGGGATCTTTACACCAACCGAAGCAGGTGTTGTTGCATGCCTTTATGCTTTGTTCATAGGTTTCTTTGTTTTCCGAGAGTTGAAAATAAAGGACTTAATAAGAATCTTATGGGAGACAGCACAAAGCAGCGTCAGAATCCTCTTCATAATAGCTGTGGCATCAGCTTATTCTTATGCTCTCACCCTAATGAGAGTTCCTGAAATGATATCGTCTGTTTTAGGAAATCTCATATATCACCCTTATCTTCTGTTGTTCATAATAAACCTTATCCTTCTACTTTTAGGATGTTTCATGGAAACTATCAGTATCATGCTTCTTGTCGTACCTATACTGATACCCATAGCAAGGCAAGCTGGAATAGACCTTCTTCACTTGGGAGTCATGATGACTTTGAATTTAATGATAGGACAGATAACACCTCCTGTGGGAGTCCTGCTTTATAGTGTTGCTTCTGTTTCTAAACTATCGCTTCAAGATATCATTACGGAGCTTTGGCCCTACATTATTGCTCTGTTGTGTGTTCTCTTCGTTACAACATACCTTCCATCGTTCACCCTTTGGCTTCCAAAACTTGTTTCACCATGAATGGGAGGGAAGCGTGTGTTTCAGAAGATAGAAAAAATCTCTTTTAACATCATGAAAGGAATAACTGTCTTTTGTCTGTTTGGGTTGATAGTACTTGTTACCATACAGGTGCTTTCTCGTTTTCTACCATCGCTCTTAAAACCTGTCCCCGATGATGTACTAAACCTTTTCGACGTTTGGATGATATTCTTAGGTACCGCTCTCCTTCTTAGAAACTACGAGCACATAAGGGTCGAACTTCTGGATACCATGTTGAGGAATAAAGATAGAATCAGAAAATTCCTCAATTTAACCATCCAAATATTGATCTTGATGTTTCTGATGTTTATGACGAAGTCCGGTGTGGAGCTTTACAGAGCATCCCTTACGAGGCTAACACCTATGTTGCTTCTCCCACAACGTTGGTGGTATCTTCCCTTGCCGTTGTCAAGCATTTTGATGATTTTCTACACAATTGTTCGAATGCTCAGAATTATCATATCAATCATTAGGAAGAAGGAGGGATGAATATGAAGTTAGTTAGAGTTTGGGAAGAGAAAGGTGTGGAGGTTCCTGAACCCTATAGACGAAGGGTTAAAGTCATATTTGCTCCAGACAAGGAAGGAGTTCAAGAACTAACGTTCAGTCATGCGATAATACCGCCAGGATCGAAAACGGATTACCACGCACACGATCGTCCCGAACTGATCTATATAGTTTCTGGAGAAGGTATTTGTATCTGTGAAGGAGAAGAGATACCGGTCACAGGAGATATGGTCATGTGGATTCTAGCCGGTGAAAAACATCAGTTCATAAACACGGGATACGTCCCTTTAAAACTTGCAACGGTTTTCATACCTCCATACACTGCTTCCGAGAATTACAAGCGTTGTTTAGAGGCAGCGAAGGAATGACGATCTATATCGTGTAATATATTATGTTGAAAAATCCCTTACAAGGAGGGACCAAATTGGAAGTAAAGCGACGTTCTAAGAAGAAATCATGGGAAGAAGCTTACGATTACATCAAAAACAAGATTTTCAAGATGAAACTCAAACCAGGAGAAATGGTCTCTGAGTATTCCCTCGCTAAGGAACTGAACATGAGTAGGACACCTGTTAGAGAAGCGCTAAAGAAGCTCGAACAAGAGGGATTGATCATATCCTCACCTAACGGTAGAAAAAGGGTGTTCATACTGACTATAAAAGATATCAACGATATTTTCGATTTAAAAGAGGTTCTGGAAGTTAGTATCGTGAAATGGGCAGCGGAGAGAGGTAGTGAAGAAGATATCGAAAAGCTTCGAAAGGTTGTTGAAGAAATGTTGAGAATTTCCAGAGAAAAACAACGCTACTTGAAAGAAAACGCAGAAGACAAATGGTTAAGAGACTGGATGGAAGTTGATATGCAATTCCATGAGCTTCTGTACAAAATGGCTGGTAACAAAAGAGCAGAACTTTTCGTTAAAAACCTTAATGATCAGTGGCAAAGGTTAAGACAGGCGATACTGGTCATAGAAGGACGTATTGAAAAGAGTTCGGAGGAGCACAAAGAGATCTTTCAATCCATCGCAAAGAGAGATGTCAAAGCAGCGGAAGAGGCTATGCTGAGTCACCTTAGAAATATAAGAAGGATGCTTCTAAGTGTTATGAAAGCTTTCAATTTCCCGGAAGAATGAGGTGATCCTAAATGCTATTAGGAATAAGCTCTTATGCTTACACATGGTCAATTGGAGTTCCAGGCTATCCATTGCCGGAAAAGAAGATGTCTCCTTTAGACCTCATAAAAATGGCAAAAGAATTAGGGGTTGAAGTCGTTCAGATAGCGGACAATATACCACTTCATAGTTTCGGTAGAAAAGAGATAGAAAATATCGGGAAAGAAGCCAAGAAACAAGGAGTCATCCTTGAACTGGGCACGAGGGGGGTGATCCCCTCGATTTTAATTGAATATTTAGAGATAGCCAAGTTACTTGAGGCAAAGCTACTTCGTGTTCTATTAGATTCTCCAGATTCATCTCCGACAATCGAACAAGCTGTCGAATGGATAAGGTCTGTCCTTTCAGATTTCAGAAAAGAAGGAATTTTCATAGCGATCGAAAACCATGATCTGAGGACATCGAAAGAGCTCTTAGAGCTTGTTAGAAGAATAGACGATCCATACGTTGGAATCTGCCTTGATACAGCTAACTCCATAGGAGCATTGGAAAACCCATATGAAGTCATAAAGGTCCTCTCACCTTTCACACTTTGTCTTCATCTAAAAGATGTTGAAATATACAGACCAAAACACCAACAAGGATTCGTGATTGAAGGACGTCCTCTGGGAAGGGGAAAGTTGAATATAAGATGGATACTTGAAACTGTGAAAAGTTTTGGAAGAGATCCCAATGTGATCCTTGAACTTTGGGTCCCATTCACGGAATCGATAGATAAAACTATCGAATTAGAAAGGATGTGGATTAGAGAAAGTGTTGAATACGCAAAGCAGCTTTTAGCTGTTTTGTAAAACGATAAGAAATTTCATCATTCATTCAACGTCCGCTCTTACTCCAGAACTGGAAACTTTCCAATAAAGATAGTATTCTTCCAAAAAGCCGACGATATTCCCAGTTCTCTCCAGATATTCTAAAAGTGATGATACATAGGATCTAAACAGATAGTACGTCCCTTCTGAGATAACTATCTCAAATTTCTTACCAATAAGTCCCATGATTTCTTCTAGAGACCTTGGTTGATTTAGATTATCAAGAAGGAAATTCAAATGGTTTTCAATTACTTCCTTATTGAATTTGATATCTTTCTCGGGATCCGTGAGTGGTTTCCCGTGAGATGGCACTACGAGCTCAAAGTTCATCTTCAACACCTCATCCATTCTGGCAAGAGCTCTCCCAACATCAGAATGATAGGGGTATCCGTATTTTCTCAAAATTTCGGAAGAAAAGAACACATCTGCAGAGAAAAGAATTCCATCAGGTGTTAAAAAACCCACCATTCCAGGAGAGTGTCCGCTCAGATCAATCACCTTTAGTGGAATGGACTCGCTCTCCAGAAAATCCGGCGAGACAGGTTTTATTGAGAAAAAGCTCTTTCTCAAGCACTTCGTGGGTCTGGCTCCATACAGATAGAAACCTTCCATTTCGCCATCGACAAAGAACGAATACTCCTTCTTAGGCACCAGGATCCTCGCTCCAAGTTTTTCTGCAAGATAATCGTTTTGGCAATGATCTGCATGGAAGTGAGTGTTCAAAACCGTAATTTTCTTTCCATCAAATTTTTCGAATATACTCTTGATACTGTTCTTGTTCGTGCCCGTGTCTATCAAGTAAACCTCATCATTATGAACGAACACTCCTAAATTTGTCGCTCCCGATACATAGAAGGTATTTCCTTTGAGCACTTTCATCTTTTCACCTCCTTCATTCCCTTGTAGCAACACCAACCAGAACAACCCCCAAAGCCATTATGAGACTCATGGAAAGGAACATGATGGAATAAGACTTTTCAGCCAACAAACCTGCAAAGAACGGTCCAATAGACATTCCCAGCGATCTTGCAGAGTTCAAAAGTCCCATTAAACTCGCTCTCATATGGGGAGGACTCTTTTTGTTTATGAAATTTGTCACACCATTTATGAAAGCTCCAAGTGCCATTCCCAAGAAAGCGTAGGCAAAAATCGGTGACCATTTCGATTTCATCATGAACAGTAAAGGAACGAATGAAGAAAAAACCATACCGAGGAAAGAGACGTACTTTGATCCTATCTTTTCGGTCAATCTTCCAAAGAAAAAGTGTGAAGGTATTTGAAGTGCGGGATTCACAGAAGCTACGAACCCAACCATCCACTTTGGATATTCCAAAATTTCTGTTAGATAGATGGCTATGACAGCTACAGTACCCGAGACTCCCATTTGACGCAGGAAACTCCCAACATACATAGCCCACAATCCATCCTTTAGCAATATTTCTTTTCTGGTAATATCCATACTCTTTTCAAGTGTTTTCAGACTTTCAGGAATTTGAAGAGAGGGTATAACTGCAAGAGCCATTATCACAGAAAATAAGACCATGGAGGTTTTTATGTCGAAAGTCATGAGAAGAATTCCCATCAAAATCCTGCCAAAGAGAAACCCTAAGGATATGGAAGAGTTGTATATAGAAAAACCAACGTGGGCCTTCTTTCGCCCTTCACCAGCGAACGCCAGGGCGGAGGGTTCAAAACCTGCACCAACGAAGGCTATGATGGAAGCGATGAAAATGATTTTGATAGGATCTTCCACAACTATGTATAGGGGATACAGAGAGGACGTGAGGGCAAGGCTAGATACCAAAAATACCTTTCTTCTCATCAATTTATCGGACATGTAACCCCAAAATGGCGAGGAAAGTGTTCTTATACCACCTCTCACGGTTGATAAAAGACCGATCATGAAAAGTGAAGCTCCGACATCTCTCATTCTGAACTGAAGGAGCATCCCTATACTGAAAAGGCTCATCGATCTTAACATCGTCGTTAGAAAGAATGCCAAGAAAGATCACTCCTTGTAAACTTTGATTGCTTCTTTCAATCTCTTCTCCCCATCGTGAGCATAACAATAGGTGCATAAGAAAGGACAAGTGTTGTAGAAGCCTATATCCACACTCTCCCAGCATCTACACAATTTCCTTTGGCCTTTATCCTTCCCAGAGCTTCTCATATACTCCTGAAATACGGGGTCATTCTTGAGGTAAGGGTAAGGGATACTCGGGTCGATGCAACTCCCAGGAATTATCCTCTCATCGTAAAATGGTTCAGCGCACGTATGGAGTTCCATCCCATGGCTTTTTACAATCTTGTATATCCTCAGAAGAAGATCTTTTCTTTCATCGTAGCTGAGATTCACAAAATCTATATTCCTTTCCCTGAACCTTCTGAGAACCTTTCTGTAGGGAGTTAAAAAACTCACGAATATCCTGGTCGTGTAACCCTCGAGCTCTTTCGATATGGCCTCTATTTTCCTTAATATCGTTTCACCTGTTAACCCCAAGTTTTTCGATATTATGATCGGATCGAATCTCCAAATTACTCTATCTTTACCTAAGATCGAAGATAGTTTTTTGAAAGTCTGTAGTCTTTTTTGAAGAGGCGGTAATTTTGACTCCAAAATATGAGGATAATCGTTGAGTGTGAAGTGAAAGTAATAGAAAGTATTTATTTCCTTTAAAAAACCGAGAAAGGGTTCTGGAAATTTACTCCAGAACACAATGACACGCGTTTTGTCGAAGAACACTTTCCTTGTATCTTTCGGATTGAAAGGATTTTTCCAAATCGTGAATCCCCTTTTCCAAACCTTCAAGAACCACTCTCCAAAGAATGCTGGGATGTCTGTTCTTCTACTTACGGAGATGACTACAGGATGGAGTTTCCTCAACTTCATCCACACCTCCAGATTCATGATACCATAATAAATTGGAGGGAAGTCTATGTTCAAACTGGTGAGTGAATTCGAACCGACGGGTGATCAACCTCAGGCTATAGAGAAACTGGTTGAAGGGATAAAAAAGGGTTACAGGTTTCAGACACTTTTGGGGGTTACGGGAAGTGGAAAAACATTCACGATGGCGAACGTCATAGCTAGGATCAACAGACCCACCCTTGTTATATCCCCTAACAAAACCCTTGCTGCCCAGCTGTATCACGAGTTCAAAACTTTTTTTCCAGAAAATCGTGTTGAGTTTTTCATAAGTTACTATGATTATTACCAACCGGAGGCTTACATCCCGACCAAGGATCTTTACATAGAGAAAAACGCTGATATCAACGATGTCATTGTCAGAATGAGAATGTCCACTATAAAATCTCTTCTTACAAGAAGAGATGTTCTCGTTGTTGCGAGCGTTTCTTGCATTTACGCAACAGGAGATCCCGCAGATTTCGACAAGATGAATATCAAGCTTTCGGTGGGAGACAGAGTGGATGTTCTAGAGCTGATGAAAAAATTGGCAAGGATCGGTTACGCAAGGAAGGAAACTGTGGATCTTTCTGGTTGCTTCAGAGTGAGAGGAGATGTAATCGAGATATATCCAACCTACCAAGATGAAGGGATAAGGATAGAACTCTTTGGTGATGAGGTTGATTCCATAGAATTGATAGATAGGATGAATCGAAACACTTTAGAAAGACTCGACAAGATAACCATATATCCTGCTCAGGAATTCATAACCACTGAGGAGAAGATAAAAAGGGCAGTTGAATCCATCAAAAAAGAGCTGAACGAGAGGTTGAACGAATTGAGAAAAGCCGGGAAATTGGTTGAAGCGCAAAGACTAGAGCAAAGGACTCTTCATGATATAGAGCTTCTTGAGACCATGGGGTATTGCCCCGGTATCGAAAACTATTCAAGGCATTTCGATGGAAGAGCCCCTGGAGAACCTCCTTACACTCTCCTTGACTATTTCGATGAGGATTTCCTCGTTTTCATAGATGAATCACACATAACGGTTCCACAACTTCGAGCCATGTTCAATGGGGATAGATCGAGAAAGAAGAATCTCGTGGAGTATGGTTTCAGATTGCCTTCCGCTTTCGATAACAGGCCTTTGACCTTTGAAGAATTTCTTAAGATGGTCAATCAGGTCATCTTCGTCTCTGCCACACCTGGAGACTATGAACTCTCGGTGTCCAGCCAAGTTGTGGAACAGATCATAAGACCAACAGGTCTTGTCGATCCTGAAGTTATCGTCAGACCAACTAAGAACCAAGTGGACGATCTAATAAACGAGATAATGAAGGTTAAAGAACGGGGTGAAAGGGCCCTCGTTACGGTTCTTACCAAGAAGATGGCAGAAAAATTGAGCGAATACCTTGTGGAACTCGGAATAAAGGCTCTTTACATTCACTCAGAGCTCGATGCCATAGAGAGGGTAGAAGTTCTGAAGAAATTGAGAAGAGGCGATGTCGATGTTGTTGTTGGAGTCAACCTTTTAAGAGAAGGATTGGGTCTTCCTGAAGTTTCGTTGGTTGCCATAATGGACGCAGATGTAGAGGGTTTTTTGAGATCTGAGACCACACTGATACAGATAATAGGGAGGGTTGCAAGAAACGTTAATGGAAAAGTCATAATGTACGCTGATAGAATCACAGGATCGATGAAAAGGGCCATAGAAGAGACGAATAGAAGAAGAAGGATTCAACTGGAATACAACAGAAAACATGGTATAAAACCAAAAACTATTGTTAAACCTCTGGAGATGAAAGTTTTCGAAGAATTCATGGAAGAGGAAGAAGTTGTGTATAAAGAATCGGTGAAAAATGTTCTTGAAATGAAAGAAACGTTGAGTCTGGAAGAATACGCAGCTCTTCTTGAAGAGGAGATGTACAGAGCAGCGAGTGAATTAAGGTATGAGGATGCAGCCGTTCTTAGGGATGAACTCTTTAGGGTAAAAGAGAAATTGAAAAAAGCTGGTGGTGTTAAACGTTGAAAGATGTTTTGCTTGGTATTGTCGTAGGGATAGCCAACATCGTACCTGGTGTGAGTGGTGGAACTTTTCTTTTCATATCGGGAAAATACGAAAAGTTAATAGAAGCTGTAAACCTTCTTTTGGGATTCAAAGTAGACAGGAAGATGTTTTTCTTTCTAGTGAAACTAGGTGTGGGAATTGCTCTTGGAATACTCGCTTTCTCAAAACTTTTGGATTTTGTGTATCAGAACTACAAAGAATATTGCCTTGCTGTTTTTTCGGGTTTCATAACAGGTGGGGCTATATCTATATCTAAAAAGATATCTTTCACTTTATCATCCATCTTAACATCCAGTTTTGCATTCGTCGTATCTTTGCTTCTTTTACTTTCAACACCCAGGGATCTCCCCCCAGTCAACACAATTTTGATTCTTGGAGGAATCTTTGCCGCTTTTTCCATGGTGCTTCCTGGAATAAGCGGTTCCTTCATACTCTTGATGATGGGAATATATGACGATGCCATTCATGCCGCTTCGAAGATGGATATAGGAATTTTAGTACCCCTTGGAGTAGGAGTTGTGATAGGATTAATACTCGTTTTCAAAATTCTTGGAATCCTCATGAAAAGAGTTTGGAACACAACCATGTCCTTTCTTTTGGGCTTAACACTTGCTGGGATTATCAGAATATTCCCTACTCACGTGAATTTCTCAATTCTTTTCTTTTTGGGATTATCCTTCTTCATCGCTCTGAAATTCCCCAAATTTTTTGGAGAGTGAGGTTATCCCTTTACACTCCCCATTGTAAGACCCTCGATGAAGTACCTTTGAAACACTAAGAAGACGAGGATAGGAACCAAAGCGGCCAATATGGAAGCAGCAGCTATGATGTTCCAACTAGTTATCCACTGTCCCTGAAGGTTCGCAAGTCCCAGCGTTACCGGCTTGATCCTATCGCTTTGAATCAGAACGAGTGACCAGAGGTAATCGTTCCATATCCAGGTGAACTCGAGTATGCCAAGTGCGGCAAGGGCTGGAACAACAAGTGGCATGATGATCTTTCTGTATATCATGAAATCACCTGCCCCATCGATTTTTGCCGCTTCAAAGAGACTCTTTGGTATTGTTAACATGAAGTTTCTTAGGAAGAAAGTGCAAAATCCCGTTTGAAAAGCTATGTGGAAGAGAATGACACCAAGGTATGTGTCGTAAAGACCCGTATTGACCGAAAATCTGTAGACAGGTATCAAGAGCATTTGAAAAGGTATCAGCATCCCACCAACGAATATCATCAAAATGGGTTTATTCAATTTGAATTCATACCAGGAGAGCGCAAAAGCACTGAGACTCGATACAAAAA
>Ga0180301_10002145_pt1 | contig 15537 bp, 13 predicted proteins | sample GuaBasSediGuay16_FD_121797 | JGI IMG/M metagenome (GOLD analysis project Ga0180301, IMG submission 121797) | Subseafloor sediment microbial communities from Guaymas Basin, Gulf of California, Mexico - Guay16, Core 4569-2, 12-15 cm | ecosystem: Environmental > Aquatic > Marine > Hydrothermal...
CTGATCCGCTGGACCCGAATGATTATCCCGCCTCATTCGTTGAGAGGTACTGGTGGGTGCTAATTGTCCTTGTTGTCGCTGTTGTTTCTGTGGTGTTTTTCTTGAGGCGAATAGCCCCTAGGAGGGGATAGATGGAGGTGCTGTATCAAAGATTTTTCCCCATTTTTTATTGGAGGATGTGGGTTTCGATGCTGTGATGCTGCTCTAAAACATTAGTATTTCCTATTTGGTTTCACGGAAAAACTTCAGTTTCTTCAGAAACTTCAGTAACTTCAGAACCACCGACATCTCGCGATCAGACATTGTCTTTGTTAGATCAAATCTAATCCATCACAGCAAGTGTTTGGTCCCACAGAAAAACTTCAGGAGCTTCTGAAGACAGCCACATAGCCACCCCATATGGTTTCACCTAGAAGCAAACAACAATAGTTTCATGTCACTCAAAAATTTCGGAAACTTCAGAGAGCCCATTCTGTCACGAGGAGGCAATATTATTCTTGTCACATACAGCCACGAATGTCGATGTTTGTGTGCGATGAAAAACTTCGGAAAACTTCAGGCTTCACCTATGGTCGAGATATTCTTCCTAGACCAAAAACCGACAAGAACTACGATGGGATAATTCATATGTCGATCAGACTTTAGCGCGATTTGATACACGTAAAATCCCGAGATCGAAGACTAATTAATAGCACTTAGATAAAATGAAACTCACAGCACCAAACCTACAAAGTCACAGAATAAAACCCACGGCACCAGACTTACAAAGTCAGTCAGCTCATGTGGAGGATCCTTCTTCCTATACAGTAGATATAATCGATTATTATGAGAATGCTCGCCATCTAAATTTACAAATAAAACATTACTGTCCGCTAAAACAAAGTTATATGTTCCGTCTCCATACTCCTCATATAGCCTATTTACAGCATATCTGACTGCCCCGTAGAGACTTCCCGTCTTGTATTCTTCGCTATACTCTATCATTCTGTCCCTTAGGAACTCAAATATTCTTGGCGAATCAAATCTCGGATCCTCATGCAGTCTATACCTTGGTGTCTTATAATCTAAGATTGATTCTGAATACCCATTATGTGCGAATATCCACTCGTTCATGAGAAGCTCATCCTTAAACGGATGTGCGTACTTTGGTCCATATAACTCCCTCCTCGAAGCAAGTCTAAAATGGACAAGAATTATCTCACTCTCCACACAGTTTATAACAAGCTTAAACGCCGTGTTTATATCTTGCTCCTCTATCTCAATATCTGCATCATTCACAGCGACCGCCCTCTTATTCCTCAGAAAGAAGCCGACACCCCAACCATCAACATCCCCACGCTCAATACTCTTGCACATAAACTTATAGAGAGTTCTCGGAGCCCTATGCTCACTCGAAAAACATGCCGCTAACAAATCACACAAGACCAAGCACCTCAGCAACTCCAAAAGATATCTAAACTGCGATTTAAATTTTTCAATCACGAACAAAAAGACAATATCTATGTTAAATATATTAATCCGCGATACACGTACTAAAAATGTGAGAAATGATGTTAGGGCGATAATATCCACTTTTATGAGCCTATTTATCACAATGCTTACAGACGCTTAAAGAAATAACACCACATCCATACGTCCTCTTAACTCCGATGTTTGATATCTCACCAAACTTAGTTAAGGCTAATAGAAGTGCTATAAACTGCTCATTATCATAGTTTTTTATTACATATTTGACAAATCCCTTAAATCCAGCAATTCTAATATTTTTTATGGTTATTTCGCTTGTCTTTAACCTATATGCCCTTGCATAAACATTCTGTTGCAGCCACTTCAGAAATTTATCCTCATGTACCTTAAAACTTTCTGGACAGTATTTATTCCACAAATGGAGTAACCCCTCATAAATATCTACTGGGCTCGGAAACAATCGGTAATAAGGCTCCTTAACTGGATATATTCTTCTACCAATAATCGTGGGAGTAAGAAATCTAATAACATAAGTATTTTTGTAGAAGCTATTGAAAAAATCTTCATAGCTTATCAATTTATATATAGCTCTTTCCAATACTAAATCTAAACCTGCGATATTCACAACATTAAGTTCATTTAGTATATGTTTAAATATAGCTAGTACCCGTTCTTCGATTCCTGGATCTATTATATCGAACTCCATAGTTAGCCTATCTCGTGGAGAAATAAGCCATTTGCCGTTTATAATTATTTTACATTTACTAGCTGGATGCAAGGGCTTAATTGCATAGGGAGCCTTTTCAAGACCTCTTATCCTACTTATTAAATTATCATCAATAAGATTCAAGAAGAATTTACGGGTTTCCTCACCAAGATATGGTTTTATTTGTGATTCAAATAGGGGTCTAACGAATAATATTATGCGAATAGGCATACGCATCATTAATATAATCGTATTAGAAGACTTTCTTCGATCTCCTTCGACAGTATATCTATACCAAGTTCCTCAAGCTTGGATAACTTCTCTTCATCACAAATTATTATCAGACATGTACCCTTAAATAATCTCTTTGAAACTCTTGTTAATATGCTTCTTAATAGGAAAATAGGGACGTTTATTGAATATTTATACATCATCTCCCTGAGCTTCCATATAGCCTGGCGCCCACTTAAGCCATACTCTCTTAATACTTCGGCTAACTCCTCAAGAACATCACCCCACGTACGAATCTCATGGCGGATTAAGATTTTTCCTAGGCTTTTTTCTAATTTGTCTGAACTCCTAAGCATGAGTTCAGGAAACACGCAGGTTTCACCAGCAATTCTCCGAAATAATCTTTGCGCTTCGGATTTTTTCTCAACGGTAAAATATCTTAATTTTGCAAGCAGATCTTCGATTTGATTCTTATAGTATTCCCTGATGGTTTGGTTAGTTCCTTCAATTTTCTTTTCAAAGACATCATTAATCATTTTTCTTTCTTCTTCATAGCTAAGAATCTGTTCATCATATTCCCTAAGAACCTCAAGAGTCGCTTTAAGAACCTCTCGATCATAAATAACACTACTTCCTCTATCAGGGCCTTCAGGATCCCCAAAGATTACTATGTTTGGTGTCTTACCAGTATAATCACGCCCTCTATTACGATGAACTCTACCCCATCTTTGAACTTGACTGTCAATGGTTGAAAGCTCAGTAACCATGGCATCAAAATCTAGATCAACTGATGCTTCAATAACTTGAGTAGCCACAACAATCACATGCTTGCCTCTCTTCAAATCCTCCTTTATCGATTCTATCCTAGCACTTTTTTCTTTCTCCAACAAGCGTGAATGAAGCAGATATATTTTAAAATTCAATTCAGAGCTAATGTTTTTGTCTCCTTTAAGTTCACAGTATAGCTTAATTGCTTTTGAAACATTATTCACAACAACAAATATTGCCTTTTTTCCTTCATTATGCCAAGTCCTGATGTATTTCTTCATATTATTATAAGCATCCTCATCTATCTGCGGCTCAGATTGTTTTAGATATACGAATAGATTTTTCTCTTCAAGCTTGATTTTATGTCGCTTTATGCCATAATTTTTTACCTCATTTTTTATAGTCAAATTCGCAACATCAATGATTTCTGCCTCTAATCTCTTAAAGAACTCCTCGAAGTATGGCGGATATGTTGCGGTTATGACTAGAAAAGCACCATTAAATGCATCAATTATCTCTAATGTTTTACATATAATGGCTGCCATTTCAGGACTATATGTCTGAATCTCGTCGATTACTATAGATGCAAATGGATATGTAGCAAGTATTTTGTCGGAACCATAATAATTTAGACTAGTTAGTAGGATCTGATCTGGTGTTGATAAATTTGCGGGATTTGAAAGCAACCTTGCAGCCGTTACTAAGTGGTCGATACTAATGTGTTCTCTTCTCCCAGAATATTGCCTTAAATACTCGATAAATGACGTAGAGTGAAGAATGCCTAGTTTGTCCTTATTTGTTCCAAAGTATTCTTCTCTAAGTCGTCGATAGAGATCATTAAGAGCTACTCGTAGAGGAAGAGTGTATAATAACTTTCGCTTTAACTCGCAAAACCACATTAGAGCTAACTCTGTTTTTCCAGAGCCTGTGGGAGCTACAATTACAAGCTTACTGGGTATGGAGCCCCTACATAACTTCAATTCTTTTAGTAGTTTATATTGCCATATCTCATCAAACTTCACTTTCCAACGATTCTCAGCAACATATTTAATAGTATCTAAGACCTCGTCACAAAGCTTCTTAAGATCAAGTAAGCCTTCAACATATATATGTCCGCTTGCTGCATAGTCGCATCGCCTCAACATGCCCAATAATATGAGGAAAAAGATGAAGTCCTTATCTTTTCTCTCAATTAGAATGTTTATCTCCTGAGGAACATTGTAAAGCTTACAATATTTGTCAGGATCAAAGCCTTTCTTAATAGATTCCCTGAATACTTCTAGTCTATCAAATCCTTCCTGCATATTCTCCTTAATTTCTCTGATTGCCTCTACTATGAACTCCTTATCGGCATTTTTTCTACTAAAATAGTCCAATAGCCTATTAAGAAATTCTTTTATGATTTCTTTGTTCTTAAGTAAGAAATCAGCATACATTTCTATGTCTGACTCGACCTTTCTGCTATCTCTTAGCATTCTTGTAATTGTCTTGTCTTTAAGATAGTAATCATTATAATGATGAAGAAGAATTACTGTTCGGATTTTTTTATCGTGCTCATCATTCGTTAGCAATACTACAGACCAGACGAGAGATAAAATTTCATGACGAGTACATTCAAACGGCTCTATATCTTTCGTATCCTTGAGAAATTCTAGGATTTTCCCTATGCTCTCGGGGTATTTTTTATAGCTCCGAAATATATTCCTAGCTAATGCGTCTTGAAATTTATAGACTATTTTACCTAGATCATGAATAAGAATAGCTTTTACCAAATCTTTCAATAATTCGTGAAGAGATATTTCAGTTGGCAAACTAAACTTATTTTTTCTAACAAATTCACTGAATTCATTTAAACGTTCAAACATTTCCTCAATGTGTCTCTTCAAAGATACTTCTTCTAGAATCTTCCCTACATCTAGTAGATCTCCTATTTCCTTAGATCCCTTTGCAAGCGAATAATTCAGAAGTAGACTTGCTATATTCATTTATAACCACCCAAACCTATCTATGATAGGAAATACAAATTTTTCTCCAGAAATTTTAACGAAGTAGACGTTGACTGGCTGATTAAATTCTAGCCAAGCATGAAAGCCTGTCCATATGACTGTCTCGAAATCGACCTCACGCTGTCTTCTACTGAATTTAGTGCTGAGTAGTTCTCCTAGCATCTTTACTCTTCTCCTAACCAATCCTTTCAAAATGTAGAAGTCATGACGAATAGGGATCATATATGTTGGGAATGAGTGTAATGATTCATTAGTTAGAGGCAATCTTTCACCATTGTGACTTAGCTTTATGTATGTTGGAACTTCGATTCTTAGAGAACTCTCCACAACTTTTTCTTCAAGATCCTTAGTTTTAAGCCAGTGGATATTTCTAATATATACAACATCCTCAGAACGTCCAAGTCTTAGCACAGTCCATGGTTTGCGAATCGAATTGTATATACTATTCAACAGCTCAGTATCTCCCTTCACAAATAAGTAAATATGCCCATTAAAAAGTTCTTCTTGACGCGTTGTTCCACCTCTATAAGCTTTTGCAACATTTCTTAGGATAGTACTGTAAAGCGGAAATCGTTTACTTACTCTTTTCTTTCCGCGGATTTCTGCTTCTATAAAGATAAAATATCTTCCATCGATCTTCTCAAATGTTATTCTTTTAGTTCCTATTAATTGCTGAAGGTTCCAGAATCTTGACTCAAAGCCTCCATGTATACTTACTTCTAAGTGCCAGAAATCCTCTTCATAAAACTTTCTAGTTATATTTTGAAAGAATCCTATAACCGTAGTTTTAGGCGGAAGAGGAAAAGATTGAGCATAGTAAAAAGTCATCGGATTACGATACTGAGCATATGGTTGAAAAAGTTTTATAAATAGTATTTTACTAGATGTTTTTTGCACCATGACTCTTAACCTAACCTATTGCATGACCTTAGAAGCTCTATTTTTTCTGAAATAAGGAAACTCTCACACCAGGTCTATGGAAAATTGCGACAAATTTAAATTCTTCATGTTCTTTAGCGGGCTTTTTCTCACTAGCCCCCTCAGAATCTTCTTGTTTCCCTTCGCTAGATCTATTGAGTTCTTTAAGTAGTTCTTCTTTCTTGCCTTCAAGAAAGTATTCCACAAGTTGAAGAATCTTATTTTCATCAAGAATTTGCGGTTTTACTCCCAGACCATGTACTACAAATTCGGGTTTATCACTTAGCGTAGATTTTCTCCTGACAATTCTTATGAGCTTACCTTGCTCTTGCCTCTCCTCAATTTCCTCGATATACTCACGTTCAAAACTGATCAATTTAATACGATCCTTATAGGTATCATACATTGTATTTTCATAGAACCCTATAACCAAGAGAACAGGTGAAAGATCCTCAGAACGACCCTTAATATTACGCTTAAGCTTTAGAAGCACTTTTACCAAATTAAGTATACGTTTATATATCTTATTTACATCGCGAAGCCCATAAACACATCTAATAATTTCACCAACTTTTTCGGGTTCTTTAAGAATAATATATCCATTTTCCTCAAGTTCCTTCTTAACTTCTTGAGGATTTTTCTCCTTAACATAAATCTCTACTTTACCGATCCTATCAACATCAATAATTACATTATAAATGTAGTAAGCTTCATGTTCCTCAATATGAATTGGACTAGGCTCCATTTTGCCCTCTTTTCGCATCATCCGACGTGCGAGTCCTATATTTGCAGAAAAATGCTTATCGAAAGTATAGGGAGTCATTGATATAGCATGGCTAATCTTTACGGGCGTCTCGCGGATATTGGTTACGGGATCTGTTATCATATAGCCAAACAAATCAAATTCAGGGTACTCTAAAATCTTGCCCGTAGTTAGCAACTCTGAATAATTGGGTTGTATTGGCCCTTTTCTACCACCGCTTTCTTTCGCTTGTGCTCGTTGTAATTTATCGGCGGGAGCTAGTTTCCATAGACCCATTTTCTCCCCAGTTTCAAGTATGCTATATCTCAATGCATACCGACTGACAAGTGTATGTACTTTTCCATTCCAGCGCCTAATTTTCTTTAACTCATGATATGTTGGGCCACCTAAATCATAGTTTAGAGAACTTGCCTTGAACACTATATCCAATACAATAAACCTCGCCATATCTACTCACCCCCCTTAGCCGACATAAGACCCATAATTATTAAGTAACCTAACTGTTGAAACTTTTCCTCTGACAAAGGAAAAACCTCATAAAGCTCTTTAATAAAATCACCAACTGCTTTCTCCTCGAAGGTATTTAAAAATGTTAGCAAGTATGTCAAGAACCTCCCTTGATCGTTTGCACGGAGCGTACTTAGCAATGAGTATACTAACCCCTCTATATATCTTGTTGAAGCACGCCCACTCTTTTTGATAACATTTATTACATTTCTAAACGAACTTCTAATTCTCTCCATATGTCTTCTCAAGATTTCTTCACCCCCATATATCGATTAATATTGCTAAACCATAATATTGCCAATAATCATCTACAAAAATACTATTAAATATCCTCCTAAGAATATACCAAGGTAGAGTCTCCTCCGACTTATTTAACTCACTTAAAAGCATATTCATAAACGCATTTCTATTTAACTTCTCTAGGGGTGCAAGAAGCATTACTATAAGCGAGGCTAACCATTCTCTGCCACCTCCAATAGATAATAGGATTCTTCTAATGAACCTAGATACTGCTTTCAAACTATCATGAAAGACCCTTATATGATGTCTAGGATTCGCAAGATACGTAAAGAAACTGTCGCCAAATAATGCATCTTCTTCCTCAGCAGTTTTCTTCAACGAATACTCCGTTGCTAGTGCTCTGATCAAATGTGCTCTGCCTACTTCTATTGGCATCCCTTTATGAACCCTCTCCTTAAAATAATTCATGATATATGAAAATAACTCATCATTACGCAAAAAGCGCTCAATAAGCCAAACAGATTCCCCAGTCCGCTCAAATACTAAGGTTTTATTGAGACTCTCCCTTATTTTGTCATCAAGAATCAAACTAGCACGTATTTTATCCAAGCCTATGTACTCAACTTCTTCAATTCTCTGTCTTTCAATCCTACCATACTTGATAATATACATATCTTCAAGAACCCATCTTGCACGGTGCTCATATAAGCTATCTATAACCGCTCTCCAGGTAAGCCTCAATAAGCCCCTTCTCCTCATTGCCCACTTTTTTTCTCTTAAACGACGATTAACATAATATGTAAAACTCAGATCGGGAGAATAAAATACATAATATCCTAGTCTCGGAAAGAATTCAAAAGCCGCTTCAAAACATATTAAAAATACAAATGGATATTTTTTTAGCATTTTGCAAATAGGCTCAGAACTTGTTGGTGCATAGGTTATATTCCTCATCTCCTCCTGAGAGAACAGAAATTTATTGATAGTTCTATCAAATTTCCTAAGTATTTCCGAATCTCCCGCTATATCGCCTCTTAATAACTTCTTTAATTCTTCTTTCTGTCTATTTAGTTCAAAATTAGGATTAAACATTGCAAAATTCAAGTAGAAATCAGACCATATTGGTAATTTCCTAAGATTACCCTGGTTATCAAGTATCTTCTTTAATTTATCCTTCGCTTTGTCTGAAACATCTTTACACTCGTTAAATACCTTTATTAGTTCTTGTGTGAATTCAAGAATTGTATTCCAGGCAGCTTCAAAGATTTTATCATTATCCATGGATTTTAACTTGAGGCTAGAAACTTTTCTACGGAGCGATAATATGTAATTTTCTAGTTTTAGAATACTTCTATTAATGGCTTCTCTTTTTGATTCTAGTTGGTGAAGTTTTTTTCTGCTTTTCTTTGCTCCGATTTTAAGCCTATTTGACTCTTCTTCTAATTTTCTCTTAATTTCTCCTTCTTTTCTTTGCAATTCAGTTATAACCTTCAATGCTTCCTTTTCAAGATAGAAAGCAATATAAGCAGCTGGAAAATAATCATAGAAAACATTTCTTTCATCTTCTTCGATTTTTTTCTCTAATTCTTCAAGATCCCAACCATAATATTCCTCTAAGATCTTTATGAAACCCAATATGCATAGATCCACAAACCAATTCCCTGTGAAATTTAGTATGTCAAAAGATTCCCCACTAGTCAAGGTATCCACCTACATTCTAATATTTTTTTAGTACTATTATGTAAATGATTATCAAAAGCCATTTTTATCACAACATTGATAGATGTTTTGTTTTTCTTGGTCTTATCTTTACAAGTATTGGGTGTTGTGTTGCTTGTCCTGTGATGAATGCTGTTCCTCTTGGTAGGTATGGTAGTCTTTTTAGGTCTTCTTCTGTTGCTAGTCCCATGTATGGGCGTAGGTAGTCTATGTCTGTTTTTGAGTCTATTCTGAGTATTATTTTTGTTCCGCATTGGCTTATCACATCCTTGTCTAGACCGATTATTCTTTGGCTCACTACTCCTATGCCTATTCCGAATTTTCTTCCTTCTCGGGCGATTCTCCTCATCATCTGTTTGCTGTATGTTTCTTCGTCCTGTGGCGCAAATAAATGGCTCTCCTCGATAACAACTAGTGTTGGGGGGATAGTTTTTTCTTTTCTCGCTCTGAATAGTTTCCTTAGGGTCACGCCTACGACTGCTCTTTTTTCGAACTCGCTTTCGATACCACTAAGATTTATCACGACGCATCTTCCCTTAGCAAGGCTACGTTCGATGTTCATCTCCCCTCCAAAGATTTTGAGCTCCTTTATTGTCTCTATTCTCCTCAGAAGAGCTGTTTTCGTTCTATTGTCAAAGGAGTATTTTGACGCTGTGGCGCTAATCGCTCTTCTGAGACCATCCATACTGTTCAGCCCCTGTCTCTTCATCTCGCTGAAAGACAGATATAATAGATCCCTCATAACAGGGGTTAGGTCAGAGAGATCCGATATTGTATCGACGTCGAGGTCCTCAAAACCTATTTTTGGATCCCCAACAACCTCAACATCATACTTTCTGGGGCTCAGCCCTATAGCCCTAAGCTTCTGTAGATCATCCTGATTATCATTTGGGATTCCAAGAGTATGGTATTCTCCATGGACATCAAAAATAACCACTGGGTATCCATGATCCAAGAATTCCTCAATTATCACACCAACCGTGTATGATTTCCCGCTTCCAGTCGCACCGAAAACAGCGAAATGGAGCCTTAGCAGTACTTCTGGATCTACCTTAATATATACATTACTATCTGTATAGAGAAAACCAATGAATATGCCGTCATCCCTAAGATTAAGTATCCTCCTAAGAACATCCCTCGTTGCTGGATAGACATACTCCCCTGGCTCCGGCGGTATGCTTGGTGGTTCGAGAGAGCCGTTTCTTAGGAGGGCTATTATCTCTATGTGTGCCTCTCTCCACTGCCTCATATTTATCGCTATTCTTGAGCCTATAGGGATTCTCTCGTCTAGGTGCTGCTTAACGAACTGGGGGTCGGATAAGAAAGTGTTTTTAGAAACTATACGTGTGACCCTACCGATAATAACATAGCTACCAGCAGGAATCTCAACAAACTCTCCAACCCTAACATCCGCATCATCCCTAAGCTGAAAAACACATGAGAGATGGTCTGGCGACCTACCAAAATCCACTACAATTCCGAGAGGAGCTATCTTTTCCCTACTCATCTTCTCCCCCTCCTCATAGCCCTCATAAAGGAGCGGAATGTCCCATCAAGAATGCTTCTCACAAGACGCTCGATCTCATTCGCATGGAACTGTGCCCTATCATAAGCCATAACAACGGGGCCAGGACCATAAATAACACTTTGTGCTGGACGAACAACATAGGACGAATATACTAGATCCCGTATCTTAGCATACTCCTCAATGGGCTTACCATAGGATATGTATTCAAGCTTCAAGATCTCATCCCCTATCTTCATGTAGAACTCATACCAGTTATCTATCCGGACTCTCCCCCTCTCTACAGGTCTATTGACAACAGCCGTGGTGTCGCCATCATTGAGGAGGAAAAGCAGAACATTGTCATCATTAACATTCATCAGCTTCAACCCATAATGGTTGTTTAGAAGCTTAACAAATAGATTATCATGAGACTTTATACTCAGCCCAGCAACAACAACGTTTTTCTTTCTAGCAATCTCCAAGAATTTCTCGAAGGCACCATAAACCTTGTTCTGAAGCTCCATCAGACGACGAGCACTTATAATATAGCCGTGCGGAAGAAGAGAATGATACCTAATATAGAGATCTATGTCATCCCCAAACTCCTCCAGGATCTCAATATCAAGCTTATAGTGAATAAGCTCAGAGATTAGACGCGCCGCAAGCTTCCTACCAATGCCGAGAAGCTCAGGGTACTCAGTGACAAGCTCGTAGAACGGCTCCTCCTCAATGAATGGTGACCTCCCCTCATACACCTCAAAGCGTGGAATGCTCCTAACAACGGATTCATCGACAACAAGCATATTATTCCTATAGTAGCCAACAAAAGCCGAAGCACCAACATAAGCAATAGTCAGAAATGCGAAGGGCTCCCCATGAATATTAAGCGAATAGTCCCTAACAACATAGGTAGAAGCAGAACCGGAAATCCTAATATCATCAAGAATAACCTTTCTGCAAACACCACTAAGTATAAGCTTATCCCCAAGAACACTCTGGGGAAGAGGCTTCTGAGGCTCACCACGAACCCTCTCCTTAATCCTAATATCCAGAACATCCTTTATCCCAAGCTTCTCAAAAATCCTAGTTATCCTAACAGTTATCTCACGCGAAGTCTTCATCCCTCTAACAAGAGATGGATCTATGAAATCAACAATCTTAGGTTCCCCACCAAGAAGCCGTATGAGAGACTCAACCCTATCCTGATTAACAAGATATTGGCCACCACCAACATAGATAAGTATGTTCAGAGCAACAAGATCCTTAAGATACTCCCTAAGCATCCTCTCCCCAATATTCGCCTCATCAATAAGCTTATCAAGAGAAACAACGCCATACTTATTGTATAGGTCAAGACATATCCTAAGTATCGCAGAGAGCTTATCGTAGTAGACCGCAGGAGTCCTAACCAAGACCACCCACCTACTCTAAATCATAATTTAACAAACAATATATAAAGACATCTAAACATCATCACAATAAACCCTATACTCACAATCAACACACCGAGAACCACGCGTAGCACTAGGAATAAGCTCCTCAACCACAATCCTCCTCATCTCATCCAAAGCCCTAACAACCATATCACGATGATAAGAAGATATGTTTATCTCCAATGACTGCTTAGTCTCAGGATTATAAACAACAATCCTCCTAATCCTAAGACCCAAAACCTCCTCAATAAGCATAGCCTGAGCCGCAAGCTGAGCCTTATGACTATCACTCATCCTCCTCCTAAGATCCCCAGTCTTTATCTCAATAACATCAACAGACCCATCATCATTCACCCTGATAGCATCAACAATACCGCAGAGCCCAAGACTCTCAGAAATAAGATATATATTCCTTCGATCAGCATCTATGCTTACCTTCCTATGAACCTCAGAGCCCCTAACCATCTTAAATGTCTGCTGCACACGGGCCCTAAGAACATACCGAAAATATATTATCCGAGGACAATAGTAGAACTGCCGGATATCCTCACAGCTAAACACAACACTCAAACAACCATCACCTCCTCAGAAAACCTAGGAGCCCCATACATAGAGCGCACAACAATAACCTTATCCCTAAAGCTAGGAGGAACAAATACTATCCTAACATCAGCCTCATAGTCCCCAATAACATAATCCAGATACATGGCGAGCTCCTCAGCACGATTCCAGGTAAGCCAACCACAAAAAACACTCTTCTGAAGCCTCTCCAAACCATAATCCTTAAGTATATTCGCCACCCTATTCCTCAGCTTATCATCAGGAATATCATAGAAAACATAGCAGAAATACACTACCACCACCTCCAAACAAAAGGCTTATAGCTAGGAATAACACCAAGAACAAACCTCGCAATATTCCTAGCCTGACGCATAATAGCACCCTTAAATGCTACGGGAGAACCATAAGGATCCTTAACCCTCTTATGAAGCCTCTTAGAAAGAGCCTCAAAGAAAACAGCCTTACCCTCCCTATTAAGATAGACAAAACCATCATCACCAAACACAAAATGTCCCTCAGAAAGCATACCCTTCGAGAAGAGACGAATAGCAATAATATCAACAATCGGTTGCCTAAACTCCTCAGACAGATCCAAAACAAGACTAGGCTTCCCACTACGATCGCAATGAAGAAAACCAGCAAAAGGCTCCAAACCACACTTAGCAATAGCAAGACAGCAAATAGCATTAAGAACAACATATCCATAGCTAAGAAGGGAATTAACAGGATCCGTAGGAGGACGATAATCCCTACCAACAAAACCAGTCCACTCTGGAAAAACAGAGCGAAGAGCATCAAAATAAATCCTAGCAGCATTCCCCTCAAGACCCATAAGCCTCAAACGAATATCATCTAGTTCACCCTCAACACCCATAATCTCATTAGCGATCTCCTCAATCCTCCTAGAAATCTCCCTGAACTCCGCGACTCCCCTACTCGTAGCCAAATACATAAGCACACGGGCCTTATTCATAGTAGCAGCATAGCAAAAAGCCTTAGCAAGATGAACACCACGATTATCAGAATAACTAAGCATCTGCTCCCTACGAGTAATAACAGTACCATGCATAAAGAAGGGATGAACCACAGCATAAGGCGAAAAACGACTAGCAAAAACAACAGGAATACCATTCATACTAAGAAGCCTAACAGCATCACTAGATATAGAGCCACGAGCACCAACAACAACAGCATCAAGCCTAACCACAGGAACCTCCCTCCTAGAACCATCATGAAGATAAACAACAATCCTACCACTCTTCCTACCCATCCTAAAACCAGGAGTATCAAGATACAGAAACATACCCCTACACCTCACTACACATAACCCCACGGCTCGAAACATCATTAAGATTCACAGCAAGAACCTCACTACAATTCCTAACAATAGTGATATTCCCCCTCCAAAAACCGAAATCACCAAAGAGAACATCACCCCTAAAAACAGAATCAAAATCAACAGCATCATCCCAACGAAAACCACCAAACCAAATAACACCACCATGAACAAAATCCGCAACCTCATCAACTAAAACCCTAAGCTCCCTCAGATCAGCATCCTCATGAAGAACACCAACCTTCTCCTCAAAACGAATACTATCCCTAACACCAAAAACCCTAGCAACATCCCTCTCCAACTCCAAAGCCTCAAAAAGATTAAAACCACCCCTAACAACACCAGCATACTGAAAACCCTGCTCAGCAAGCCTAGTAAGAAACCCCCTAGGAGAACCAAACCTATCAAGAGCAGTAACACCAACCTTATATATAGGGCCAAAAGCACCCAGATAGATCACATACTCCCTCATAACAACATCAGAAAGAACATCAGCATAAGCAGGATCATAAGCAGACAACCCCTCAACAACAACCCTCCTCCTAAGACCATCAACAGAAAAATAACAATCATAACACATACCAAGCCTATAGGGAGGCCTACCACCACAAACGACACACCAATAACCATCAAAAACAAAATAATGCCTACCCCAAAGAGGAAAAGACCCACGGCCCTCCAGAGACCTAAAACTTATATACGGCCACCACTCACCAAGAAAACGACGATAAAAATAACCAGTCAAAACAACACCCACCAACCCGCCCACCCGTAATACCCCTATAGTATAAGTAATACACTGAACCCTATAAAAAGTTTTGCAATAAAATACCAAAATAGAAATAAATTTCAAAAAATGAAATATCCAACAACGAAAACAACAAAAATAAAATAAAGAAAGAATTAAATGACAAGAACACAAACACAGACAGATAATACAGTAACCCAAAACCCCCAGTAGAGGGGGTACATCAAACACGGAAAGGCGGCAAAACCAAGTACCCTACACCGACAAACCATGGAAGAAAAACACAGTTAATATAAGACAGAAACAAATATATCATCTTCTTCCGTGATGAAACTTCCTAATAAAGTATGCCGCAGAAAACAATACGTAGCGGACAAGAAGAACACATATTAACTCAACGGAACACACTTAATTCGGTCTTCCCCAACATTGGGATCTATAGAAGAAACAACAAAACCAATAACATCAAATTCTAGAACTCTGGAAGATCGCATGGAAGCTCATATATAAAAGAGTGAGCCCACAGGCAATCTTCCAGATATATACACAATTTATTAAAACCAAAACAAAAATAATAAACATTATGAACGGAGAATCATAAAGAATTCCTCAAGAGAGGGTTGAAAC
>Ga0180301_10002146_pt1 | contig 15536 bp, 28 predicted proteins | sample GuaBasSediGuay16_FD_121797 | JGI IMG/M metagenome (GOLD analysis project Ga0180301, IMG submission 121797) | Subseafloor sediment microbial communities from Guaymas Basin, Gulf of California, Mexico - Guay16, Core 4569-2, 12-15 cm | ecosystem: Environmental > Aquatic > Marine > Hydrothermal...
CTTACTCCTCTAAATGTATAGTCATAAGGTATAAATTTGCCTAAGTATTTCACTACCTTTCCTGTTGCTACGCCTCCTAGATTTGACAATATCTTTCTCCAATCGACCATTTTCTATCACCTCTGTTTATTCTAATAAATGAGTTTGTCTGCTACTCCCCATTCAGATGCCAATCTTTTCCATTCCTCTAATTTCTTTCTAGTTGCCTCATGTCTTGCCTCTCTCAAAGCTTTTTTCTTTGCTTTACCTCCATAATCTTTTCCAGATAGTGTAGCAACTATGTGTGATATCAATTCTTCAAAAGATCTTCCATAAAACTCATGTGCTGCTGCTGCTAGGTTTGCTCTTGCTGGTAAACTCTCTCTTGTTAAGCTAGGAACAACATATCGCCTGTAGTGAACCCTTCTTGCTTTTTTTCTTGGATCTCTTGCTACTTTTTTCTGTCTATCGAACCCTTGCATTATTACAAGTGATCCACCTAAAGGTATGACTGGCATTTTTTCACCTGATTAACGTTTGGTAATCCATTTAAATAAGTTTTTTATGATAACAGTGATAACATTATTATGCCTACTATTTATGCTAGAAATGTTGATCAAGAAACATATTATAAGCTATTACAACTCAAGATAAAACTGAGAGCGAAAAATTGGTCTGAGTTGTTTAAAAAGATAGCTAAACTCCCCTTCAAAGTATTTTCAAACCTTAATTAAACCCTCTCTTATTGCTTTAATAACTGTCGTTACTCTCTTTACTACCTCTATGTCATACTGAGCATGTAATCTACTTACATCAACACCACGCTTAAATGCAGATAACAACATCTCGTAATACTCGCTAGGCATTAAATATATCTTTCTCTTTCTCGGCGCAATTCTCTTTCCTTTTAACATCTTTCTCATATGCTCTATGAATTCCTCATAAGATTTACCATAGCCAGTATGAGCGGCATAGGAAAAATTAGCTGCCCATAGCTTACGCCAAATACTCTTAGCAGCCTCGGGAGACCAATCACCTACTGATACATAAGGCTTTCCATTTCTTACCTTTACAACTACTTTTCTAGCCATCTTTTCACCATGAAAACACCTAAAATTAGCAATGGTATTACGCATGGCAATAAACTTTCTTGATGTTTCAACAGTCCATGTTCTCTTATAGCAACTTGTTTCATCTTTTCTTCTGAAATCCGTTTTAATAGTCTTCTTATCTCTTTATTAACTGACGCTAGAAATGCCTTAGCAATATCTTTATCGACTCTATCCTCAAACATAGCTATCTTTTCTTTAATAACATGCTTCAAGACTAGCAATTTTCTAAATTCTTCTGTTAACAGGTCTAACTTACGCTCTATAGCTTTAATGCTCCTTTTCTCTATTCTATTTGCTATCTGATTCATCTCCTCTTTACTTAACTCGTTATAGTTAATTGCGATTTCATTGGCAACTTTTTCTAGGTTTTTAATCCTTTCTGGAGAAAGTTCTCTAAACGTTTCAAGTAGCACGTGTTTAGTCTTTAATATTATGCTTGGTATTTTAATCGGTGATTTCATCGTCTTCACCTAACTTCTCCAATAAAAATTCTTTAATTTCGTCAATTTTATCAATTACACCAACCCATGATTCGTTTTCAATTAGTTTGTAAAGTTCCTTTAGCATTTCTCCTATTCCTTTAAATATTTTATCTCTGGCATTAGCAGTAAGTAAAAGTGGTTCTTCGATGTTTTTTAGCAATGTATCTTTGTCAATTACTTTCTTCTGGTATTCTAATACCAAACACGTAACTTTGTCTAAATCCTCTATAATATCCTTTGCTGCTGTTAGTTCATCGACTGGTTTTTCTCTCATTCTAGGATGCCAAACTACCATAATTATACTAATCCTGCTCTCATTAATTGTCTTATTGCTAATATTTCCTCTTTCGTTTTTTCAAGTATTAACTCGTCAGGCAGATCAGGAAATAGCTTTTTCTTTTGCCAAAACAATCGCCAGATTAGTTTCCATCTCGGCAAATTCTTAATTTCCCATAAAGTAAGCTTTTTAATAGTTTCTTCATCAATTTCATCTAATCTAGCTTCTCTCATCTTCTTGTGATGTATTCTACTTCTTCCCTCCACCATTTGTTAAACACCTCTGGTTGATTCATTCTAAGCCATACAAAATAATACGCTTGCCTTGGAAATGAAAATTTCACTCTATTAAATAACTCACCTAACTCTCTTGCAGTCAAAGTATTTAAGTCTCTACCATATATTCTTAGTGCGAGAAATCTCATTGCATTGACGATAGTTTTAAAGTACTTTCTTAATTGTGACATTGTTGGCGGTATTAATTCTTCTGGATGATATAAAGGGACTTTAAATTTTTCTGGAATTTCTACTCTAGGTCTTTTTTCTTCCTCTACTCTTCTTTCTTCAACTCTTTTACGTTCTCTTTCTCTAACCTCTCTTATCTCTTCAGTTAATCTCCTAATAGCCTCTCTAAATTCTCTTCTAAGTCTTTTTAACTCATCTCTAATTCTTTCGATTTCTTCTACCCCTGCTCTTTTTAGTTTCTTCTCTAATTCCTCTACTTTTTTCTTATAAAACTCTAGTTCCTCTAATTCTTTTGGTAACTCAGTAGGTACACCTAACTTTATTAACTCAGCATCTACTAAACCCAGATTTTCAGCATAAGTTAAGCTAGGATCGAACACTCTATCTAGCAATTCTTTAGCTGTAGTCTCTGGATCTGGTACGCCTAATTCTTTTGCTCTATTTTTTGTGTAAATGTATAAATTACGTAATTCGATGAAAGTCATTCGTGTAGGCTTTTTCTCTTCCCAAAACCTTCTTAACCATTCCTCTTCATCTCTTCTTAACTCTGGCATGCTATCACATGGAGCCGAGGGGATTTGAACCCCTAGCCTCCCGCTTGCAAGGCGGGCGTTCTACCATTGAACTACGGCCCCATAAAAAATAATAAAAAAAAAGAGGAATTAAATCCACACTGTGCCTAATAGCCTTACTGAGATTACTTTAAAGTTTTCCTCTGATGGCCATCGTCCACCTTCTTCTAGTTCTTTCTTATATGCTTTTATGGCTTTCTTAGCAGCACTAGATAAGTCTTTTGCTATTACGTAAAATTCGTCTTCACCTAGTCCGTACTCTAATTCTTCAACAACTACTTTCCACAACCAATATCTTCTTAACCTCACACTCTCACCACAAAAAAATAAATTAAAGGGATTGTTGAACCATTAAGTCTTGAATTGCTTTTTCTACTTTAACTGTTTGAACTAATCGCTTTCCTGGATCGCTTACTTCGCTGTAATTGCTTAGGTAATATGTAACTGCTTGAAGTAAATCGTATAGCGTTACTTTGTCTTCTCTTCTTAATTGCCATCTGATTACCGCTAATGCTTTCTTTGGTAAGAAATCTAGTTTCTTAGTGACAAATTCTATTGCTTTTGGATACTCGATTTCAATTTGTTTCAATTGTTGATATTGTTGAGTTAAGTAGTCTGGATAGTCCATTACTGCTTTAATTACTTTAATGAATCTGGTCTGTATTCTATCGATGAAAGTTTCTATGTCAATTCCCATATGAACTGTTTTGATTATCTTGTAGAGTTCTGTTCCACTGAATAAGTTCATGCATGCTATTCTTACACTTATTATTCTACTCCAAATCGCTAATGAACCATCAACTCCATTAGTTATTACTAGTCCGAATTGATGTTTATCTTTCATTCCTAAATCGCTCTCATGGAAATAAGTGTAAAGGTATGCTCTAGTATCAGTCCACCTTACCATTCCCTTAACATCGCTGTATCCCATGTCTTCTAGTGTGTCTAAAAATAAGTTAAAAACGGTCTTATGTTGAACTAATTGGAATTTATCGGAAACTATCGCTACAACTTTGTTAGTTTGCTTATTGACAACTGCTCTGAATTTTCTTGCATCCGCTGAGTCAACAGTTATTGGTTTTAGTTCGAATTCTGGTGCTTGTTCTATCCAGTGTTTTACATATTTTATATCATATGTTTTGTAGAATTGATTTCTTCTTGGCCATGGCATGGTTAATCACCTTCGAATTGTCTTTCAATTTGTTTTATCGGTTCGCTAATATCATATTCAAAGTTTCTGATTGCAGTTTCAAGATCCTCTCTAGCCATTCCAAAGTTTAGTTGTTCCATGTCGCTAATAACATATCTAATGTTTGTTTTTAGTGAATCTATTGCTCTTTTGATAAAGTAGAGTGAATGATTAACAACTAGGTTTCTAGTTCTGTTCATTGCACTTATTATTAATTCTTTTGCCTCGTTTATCTCTTCAATTATTCTTTCTGCGTTACTACCATTTGAGACCATTTCAATTACATCGCTCAGAATTGCGTTAGCATACTCTAAAAGACCATTAATATAGCCAAATTTTTCTTGATATGAGACGATTTCTTTTGAATGTTTTTGAAAGACAGATTGCATATGTCCCACCTCTGCTAGCCCGCCATCCCTTATCATCGGGCTAAGCCCTCGGGATGGACTTATGGCTAGCATGATTAATTTTATGTATTCAACTTTATAAAGCTTTCTGTATTTAACATAATTAATAATATTATAAATAAGCAGCTAGCATGCACTTTTTTTCGTCAAAGGTGACAGGGAACAGCAATAAATTCGAATAGTTTCTGTTAGGACTACCTGTTGTATATAAGGGGTATCAGGGACTATATAAAATAAGGTTGTCACCTATCACCTTTATAAATATTTTAGCTTTTATTTGATTATGAAGTTTAAGTCTCCTGATGAGTTAAAAAATGTTATAGAGACAATTTTCAAAGTAAGAAAAGAGCGTGGTTGGGGTTATAAAAAAATTGCTAAATTCATAGGCACACACCACAATTTTATCAAACGAGTTTTGAGATTTTCTAGCCCAGAAGAGGCGTATAAACACTATTTAAAATATCATTTTCCTGAAGAAGCTAAAGAAATTGAGGAAGAAGAAGAGAAAGAAGAAGAGACTAAAGAAACTGAAGATAAGACTGAGGAAAGCGTATCTAGAAGTGCTAATCGTAAGATTTTAGATGAAGTCAGAAAATATGTTCGTAACTTGGCAGTCGAGCAATTAAAACGTATTTTGGAACAGGGCATGGTTGTTGATATGCTATATAATGAGATTATTAAAGCTAGACAAGAGAAATTTAAAAAATTGTTTGTTGAGGAAGCAGTTAAGCGTGAAATATTAAATGAGGCTTTAGTGTATTATCTCGCTGGTAAAATTAATCGGGAAAAATTAGCTAGGGTTGTTTTGGCTACTCTACTTACATAATTAGGTGGTATCATGCCCGAAATGAATGAAAAAGTCATAAAAGCACTAGCAGAGACAGAGACAGACGTAGAGAAAGAAATCGAAAAAAAGAAAATGGACTTAATAAAAGCACTTCTCACTAGTCCAAGTGGTGATGGAGATCCAGTAACGACCATTGCTAAGTACAGCATGATTAAGGACTTATTAGCGGATCTTAAGAGCAAAACATCGAGTGATGATAAGATATTAGGTAAAGTATTAACATGGGCTATGGTTAATCAGGCATTACAATCTACACAACCTAAACAAAGCATAGATCCAACAACTCTTATGTTATTAATGAATGCCATGGGAAAGAAAAGTAGCGGTGATGAGTGGATTAAGTTCATGCAAATGTATTTACAAATGCAACAACAACAGTATCAACAAGCGCAGCAATTACAGCAACAGTTATTAACAATGCTTTTTGGTAAACAAAAATCGGATATAGAGGAGTTAAAAGAGCGTACAGAAGAAATGATTAATAGACTTAATGAGCGAATAGATATGTTAATGCAATCAAACGCTAGTCAACAACCAGGATTAAAGGAATATCTACAGCAAATGATAGAAGTTAGGGATACATTAAAAGAAGCGGTCGAAAAATTAGGTGTAGTTGAGAAAGCACCAGAAGTAACCGATAAATCAGGTAAAATCCAAGTAGGTAAGTTACTAGAAAGAGGTTTAAGACTTGCTGAGAAAATTATTGAGAAAGCACCTTTAGCGCCTCCTCAACCAAAGCCAGTTCAGATGATGCCAGTTCAGGAACAACCACCAGTACAGGAATTACCCCCTACAGAAGAACAGCCTAAAGTTGAAGAAGAGATTAAGCCATTAGAACAAAAATTAGAACAACTAGAAGAGAAAGTAGAGCAAATGCCGAAAGTAGAGTTTAATATTCCAGAATCAACAACTGAGCAACCTAAAGAAACAAAGCAAGAAGAAGTACCTGCACAAGTTGAAACTATAAAAGAACAAGAAACAAAAGAATCTTATGAGCAAAGTGAGCAAAGCGAAGAAATTTCTTCTGAGTCTTCTCAGGAACAAGAATCTAGCGAAAAGGTGGATACTACTAGCACTGAAGAGCATAAATCCGAATGATTTTGTTAAGGCGATGAGGGGAAAGTTAGACCCGAGCCGTTTGATTCTTAACCACTTTCACCAATATATCGATAACCCAGTTCTTAACCCTATTATTCGCACTGTTCTCAAAGCTTATTGGCAGGATATTGAAGCTTACTTAACCGATGTTAGAAAAATTTATGACTTATTATGGCAAAATTCAAAATTGAGACCTATATTAGCTAGACAAGAAGCAATTGAATATTTAAATTATGCTGTTTCTGTCTCGTATAAACGCTTATACGAATGGGTATGGCTTAATAAAAATCCGTATAGGTGAATTCACTTGGTATGATAGAAATCCATTCAGGTTTGAAAATTAAAAAAGAAAAATAAAAAGGTTAAGGCCTTTCTATAAATGTCTTTCTGATAGCCGTTATGATGTCCATACCAAATTTCTTTTTAAAACCATCTTCGAATTCTCTTAGCTTTCTCTCGATCCCGCTTAACTTCTTTTCCAATCTAACTTTCATGTCTCTTAGTTCTATCCACCTCTTTATCCAACTTTCTATATTCTCCTCGTTAAAGACGAGTCTAACGTTAATTTGGTCAAATATTATTTTACCCTCTGCCTCTAATTCTTTTAACGCTCTCCACGCTGTAACTCTCGAAGCACCTAACGTATTCTTCAGAAAGTCATAGATTTCTTTCCTTCTTACTTCTCCGTGTATTGTTAAGTAGTCGATAATCTTCTCTTTGCATTTACTTATTACATACGGTGCTCTGGCCATTATCCCACCCATTCACTCTTTCACCATCTCTTGATACTGCTTTCTAATTCCCTTAAGCCATTTCTTTAGCTTAATTCCCTTGTGTATATGGTATAATGCCATGCTTTCATCGTAGTTGAATTCCTCGTGCTCTTCTTCTGGCTTTAATTTAGTAACGTCAACTAGCACTACTACGTATTTTAGACAACCTGTTAGCCAACAGTATATGTTTGCCTGTGTCCTTCCAACATTAAGCATGAATTCTCTTCCTTTGCCTCTGTATGTCTTAAGTTCGTAGACTATTGCATTTTCCCAATCAATCTTATCGGGAACTCCTCTCACTAGCCACCATTCAACTTTTTTGTTCTTTTTGTAAGGATAGAATCTTTGGAATAACTCTGCGTTATTGTAACCTAATCTTGAATGCCACCATCTACCACTCTTTATTGCTGTTGCTATTTGTTCTATCGGTACGTATTCCTGTAAGTTTCTGCCTAAGTAAAATAGGTATTTCTCAATTTCTCCAACACTAATCTTTTTGACCACAATATCCCCTCAACAACTTAAGATATAACGACTCTAAATATCTTATTGCTTTATCTATTTCTCCTAACGTTAGTGCTATCTCTATTGTTACGCTATACTTTCCTTCCTTTACTTTCATAGAATCTACCTTTCTCGAAAAACATTAGTGGCTTTCTGTATAGCTTTTCTATTAACTCTGGAGGATCCTCTATCTTTCTACTGTCAATCCACATAGCCACAATGTCCCTTATCAACTTGCTCATTGGTATTCTGCTTATTTGACTTGCTCTGTATAGTATGTCATAGTCTTTCTTTCTTAGTGCAACCGAGGTTTGTATATATACCACTATCCCACCTTTCTAGCCCAATATATTACCAAACCGTCTATTACGAATACTCTTTCGTCATCTTCAAATATTGGCTTATCTACTAAACCTGCCACTATTCTTACGTCTTCTTCTTTCTCTAACTCTACTGCGAAAAATTGCGATGGTGTTAATATCTGTTTGACCTTTAAGGGAGGAAAGTTAACTCCCATTATTCAACACCCCATTGTTGTTGTAATATATTATCAACTATTTTAGCTAATTCGTGAGTAAGCTTTTCATCAGTAGTGCTTATTTGTATGAATCTGTTATACAAGCCAAACTTAATTTCAACTCTGTAATCATATTTTGTTTCTGCTAGTCCAAAGTATATTTTTATCTGCTTAAGGTCTGGTGTTTGTATGCTTTCTAACTCTATCCTCTTCTTCTTAAGATATTCGTAGATTTGCTTTAATACTTCTGCTCTGAATCTTTCCCAATCTACTGATTCTACTAATAATTCATAATACACTTGATAAAACTTTCGCATTATCTCGACCTCACCATCTTAGAAATCTTAAATGCTAACTCAACTAGTTTGTTAATCTCTCTTTCATAGCAGCCAATTACTCTTTGAGAAATGTCATATATCAGTGAGTTTAATATTGTGGACAAATCTTGTCTTTCTAGCTTTTTATCTTTCTCAAGTTTTCGGATAACACTTTTTAATAATGACTTCTGCACTTCTAAGTCTGCTAAATCTTTCTTTAGACACTCAATTATTATATCTTTCTCTTCTTTCGTGAGTGTTATTTCCATTATCTCACTCTCTCCAATCATCATACATTTCTATTGTTAAGTCGTATTTCTTTCCGTCTTTTGTCTCGCCCTTTCCAAAAAATATTACCCATTGGTCATATCTCTTTCTCATGTAGTTTATTACTTCCTTCCATGATTTGAAAGTCATTACTTCTTCAAAATTCCAGTCTGATGTTTTTTTAATCCTAACTCTCACTATCTCACCTTTATATCTAACTCGAATGTTGTTCCTTTCGGGAATTTTTCAACCTTATCAGCACTACTTCTAATGTCTTCTATTAGCCAAACTGGTTTGTTCTTCTCTGGATCTATATACATGTAAATTAGCAGTGTTACGTTCCTCAATGCTTTAGTAACTATTGTTGGTTTTCTATCTTTTCCTGCAAATGGCCCTAATGCTGTTGACTTTGGATTAAATATTGCTGTCTGATGAGCAATCATTATCGTTGGAATGTTATAAGTTACTGCTAAAATTCTCAATTCTCTGGCTATCAATTGACTAAGTCTACCTAATAGTAATGCTGTTCTTGGGCTATCAATTCCCTCTCTTGCCATTATGCTTTCTTGGAATCCTGTGACACTATCTATTGTAACCATGCTATAAGGACATTCCTCGGCTGCTTCAATTCTGTGTTTTAGTTTTCTCAATGCAATGTCTAAATCTCTTGGATTCTTAGCGTATTCTACAACCCCACCACTAACTTTCTTCAAGAAATTTCCATAGTCACCTAATAAGTTAGCATCACTCCAAATGTAAAATGCTGGTTTTTTAGTCTCTTGTTTTAAGAACTTTCCTAACACTATTGTTGAAAGCGTTTTACCGACCATTGGCTGTCCATAGAGAACTGCTGTTTCTCCTCTTAACAAGTCAACTAACTCTTTCATTCTTCCACCTCTGGTCTCAATTCTTTTAGAAATTTCTCAAGTGCTACAATAAGTGCGTAAATGTCACTATCACACAAATCGACCACTTCATAAGTGTCTGGGTCTGTGATTGTTATTCCCTCAATTCCATCTTCACTTATCCTGAATACAACTTCTCTTTCTTCTTTTTTTCCTCCCTCTTTGATTGTAACTCTGTATATTTTTTCAAATACCGTTTTTGGTTTCTCTATTTTGTATTTAACTCCTTTAACAAGTTGAAGAATCTCCACACTCTTCACCTCTTTAACAAAATTCTTATCACATCGTCAAAGCTTACTTTTTCTCCTGTTTCCTTAATTATCCTCTTTTTTATTTTATTAAGTTGTCTCCATGTCGAGTATTTAACCCTTATATTCTTGTATCTCGTCACTCTCTCACCTCGAAGATTGCAACGTAATCCTGTATACCCTCCGCAAACGCTGGAAAAGGGATTATTAAAGGTTTACCCTCCAACTCAAGTTCTTTTTCTTTAAGTTCTCTAACATCACCATAAAACACAAGTTTCAATTTAGGCACTCTCTCACCCCATGCACACTAGCTTCATTCCCGTAGGTCAGCTGTGTGCATAATACACAATGTGTGCAATGCATATATAAGCATTTCTCTTATTCTGTATACAAATCATTAAATATAATAATGTTAAAAAGGCAATTATGAAAGTAAAAACAAACCATGAAATTCTTTATGCTGTTGAAGACGATGAGTTGCTAGTTTATATAAATGCTAAATTGTATATATTCGAAAATATAGTTTCAAAAGGCAAAGGGCCGTATAAGAATCCACAAAATTGTATAGATTTTTGTAAACAATTTCTTAACGTTATCGAGAGATGGGCTGATAAATACTATCTCTTTTCTCACTTAGCACATAGAATCGCTAGAGTAAGAACATTTATGTCCAAGATGATAGAGAGATTGAGGACTAATAGGTGACAATTTAATCGTTCCACAATTTGTGGAACCATTTTATAACTACTTTCATAGAAGAACACCATAAACGGAAAGGATACTCACTATAACTACTTATCGTTGATTACAAAACAGTTCCACAAATTGTGGAACCAATTTATTGTTTTTGACTAATGATAACACAAAATAATCTATATTTTCGGTAGTCGATTATTCGCTATCGAAATCAAAATATAGTTCCACGAGATGAGATTATAGTATGAACCTAAAAGATGCTTTAACTGTAGTTCTAAAAGAAAACTTAAAAATTATCAAAGAAACTAAGTTACCTCGTGTCTATCGTAACATTCTGACATTAGCAAATCTTTATTTTTATATGACTTTTCTAGGAGTGGAAAAGAGAAAGATTAATAAGGAACTAAGAAAGCATCTCAAAATAAGTAAGCAAACTTGTTGGCGTCAAATGAAAACAGCTGAATTAATGGTTAAAATGTATGTGAATTACTACAACATATTTACCGACTGTTTAATAAAAGCTTTGGTTAAAGAATTAGGTGAGATAAATGTTAATGCAGTTGGAAATACCTCTTCCTGAGCAAATAAGCGAAATTGAACTGCAAAATATAGTAGAATTGATTAGAAGTGGGAACGCTGACATTAAAGTGCAGGATGGTAAGCTAATAATCACAAGAAAGCAATTTAGAGATGGAATTCTAGGCATAAAGGAAAGGGTTTATTTAGTAGATCCAGAGAAAGTTGATATACCAAAGGAGTTCGATAAATATAGCACTTTTGAAGACGATCTGAGAAGGAAAGTATTTGAACATTCATGTAAGAATTTGGAAATAGTAATGCCAATAGTTATTTCTCCAAATGCGAGAGGCAGATTTACTGTCATCGAAGGAATACAAAGAGTCTTATTAGCGAGAAAAGAAGGTCTGCCTTTACCTGCAATAATAAAGCATATCTCTGGATCTTTAGCAATTGCTTATAGGTTAGCGCTTAATCTGGGAAGAAGAATTCCAGAATTAGATGAAATGGGCTATTTAATCAAGCAATTAATCGAGAAAAACCCATCATTAGCTAGGAATATCGGTATTTCAACTAGCGATGCTTATTCATTAGGTTATTTAGATAGAGTTGATAAAGAAACAAAGAAGGAAATAGATAGAATTTATAAACCCAGACCGCTAGATGTTGTTGCTGAAGTTGTTAAAGTTGCCACAGTTAACAAAGAAAAAGCAAAGGAGTTAGCTAAGATTGTTAAGAGAGAGGACATTAGAGATAAGAAGTCGCTTGAAGTCGCTAAGGAGAAAGTAAATAGAATGAAAGTAGGTGTTAGATGTGCTATTTGTGGTAAATTATTAAATGACGATGAAAAGAACTGGTTGCCAGTATGCTCAGCTGATAGATGGATATTACAAGAAGAATTCAATATTTGGGATAAGAGAATAAAGTGTATGCTATGCGGTCATTATGGAGAGCCAAATGAAATGGTAATCATTCATCGAAAACACATTGAAGAACTACCTGAGGAAATAAGAGTGAAGTATGGATTCCAAAAACTACTAGAGGAATGACCATGATAGAGTTTGAAATAACGAAGTTTTATTCAACATCATATTGTGATTATTGCGGTGAAAAAATCGAGCCATTAGAAGAGGTTGTAGTTATTAGAGCATTTACCAACCACGATAGATTTCTACGCTTTCATCGAAAATGTTTCAAAAAGTTTATTAAACAAATGAATAGAAAGGTGTCTAAATGGAAATAATCTGGAACGTAGTAGATAAGAATGGAAATAAGATAAAACCGCTAGAATTTGATGGTAGAACACAGAAGGACGTTGTAAGAGAAATATGTGAGGCATTTGAGAGTTATGATAAAGTGTTTTTTATCTCCCCTCCTGGTACAGGAAAAAGTTTAATCGCTTTGGTTACTATCTTTAACAAATTTCTAAAAGGAATAATTGTCGTTCCAACTAAGCATTTACAAAGGCAATATTACAATGACTATAATCCAGAAACTGGTAGGCTAAGAATTCCGAATTTTAAGATTGAGTTCATAATGGGAAGAAGTAATTTTATTTGTCCTCAGTTTAGAAAACTTTGTTCTAATTCTACTTTACCATGCACTAGAAGGCTAAAGAGCGGAGAGAAAAGGTATGAGATATGCATGGAAGAATGCCCCTATTGGGTTCCTCAACGCTATAATGAAAAATTAGCTAGATACATAGCTAATAAAATTAATAAGTTCCCCTTGTTATACACTACAGCAAGTGGTAAAAGAGCAATTTTCGAAACAGAATGTCCTTTCTTTAGGCAATTTTTAGCTTATATTGAAGCAGATGCAATAATAATGAACGATAAGATATGGTATTTAGAAACTATTAGCAAAAGAAAGCCAGTCGGAAAGCATGTTGTTGAAATTATTGATGAATGCCTTGTTGAAGGAACTAAAATTCTGACTCCTAATGGTATAAAAAGAATTGAAGAAATAAAAGTTGGTGATAGAGTTTATACTCTAAACGAAAAAACTGGTAAAATAGAAATAAAGAGAGTCATTGGCAAAAGTAAGCGCTTTGTTGATGAAGACATTTACGTTTTCTACAACAGAAGATTCAAACTTAAGGTAACAAAGGAACATCATATGAAGTATAAAAGCCGAAAAGAGTATCAGATAAGAACAAAAAGAGCATATGAAGTCGCCAAACTTAAACGCTTTAAATTTATAAAACCATTCAATTTACCCTTATTAACAAAGAAAAGACATATTCTTTTACTTAACAAATTTTCTAACGAAGAGTTTGGAATGAGAAGAAAACCGATAAAATACAGTAGAGAGTTCTATGAAAAAGTAAAAGAACTGATAGAACAAGGATATGGGACTTTACGATTGGCAAAGAAGTTAGGAATTTCGCCTTATAGCGCAAGTTGGCTAATAAGAAGGTACAAAAAAGGTACTTTGTTAAAAGAGAAAGAGAAAATGTTATGGAATATTAACAATCCCCCAGATGTAATGTTATGGAGAGACTTCTTACAATTACTTGGATGGTATATAAGCGAGGGATCTGTATTTAAGTCCACTAAAAAGAGTAAATCATTGGTATGTTCGATAGCACTTGATGGAGTTTTTGATGATAAAATAAAGCAATTACTAGACAAGTATGGGATAAAATATAGCATAAGAAAGGGTGGAGGAGAGATTAGATTTTGCTGCTACGAATTATGTAAGGCATTACTATACTATGGAGGAAAACATGCAAAAGGAAAGTTTATTCATCCAGAAATATTTAAGGTATCTGATAAAGAGGATTTGAAAGTACTTTTCCAAAGTTTGTATGAAGGTGACGGTACTAAAGTTGGAAATACTTTGATATATACAACCACTTCAAAAAGATTAGCAGAAGATGTTTGCTTTCTCGCCTATTTAATCGGTTATCATGCAAAAATAAGAGAAGTGAAAAATGGTAGATACAAGATTTATAGAGTTAAGATTTATAAACCAAAGAAACTGCTTTGTAATATAAAAGTTAAAAAAGAAAGATATAAGGGATGGGTATATGACATAACAGTAGAGGATAATCACAACTTCTTTGCAACCTACGAAGGACAATTTGTTCTTGTTGGTAATTGCGACCATTTACTAGATAGTTTAGGTAGAGGTTATACTTTGCGTTACGACAGATTAAAGAAGTTTTTGGATGAAAGGTTAAAGCATAAATGGAATGTTGCATTAAAGAGCGGAGAGTATATCGATGTTTATGACTTTGTTTATGATTTAAGCAACAAATTAGAGAATATACCAGCCAATGAAGAAGTAGAGAGTCTGAAATATAGATTAAAACAGATTTTAGATAACATTGACGATTTGAAAATTAAAACATCTCCTGCTGACAATAAAATTTTGTTATTCTACCGCTATCCTGGTAAGCTATTACAAAAGCTATTCAGAATAAGCAATAAGAAAATGCTTTTCATGAGTGCCACAATGCAAGACTTAGTCGTGCTACAAGATTATTATTGGATAGATCCGAAGGATGTCGCTTTCATTTATGGTAAGGAAACATGGCCAGGTAAGCTTAAAATTCTTAAAACAAAGAGATTCCCAGTTACTCATAAGACATGGGATAAAATAAAACCAGACTACATAAAGTACTTTAGGAAAATAATTGACGAATTAGTAAAGAGAGGTTATAGTGTTTTAATTCAGGCACATGCGTTTAAGTATGTTAATCAATTAGGAGTTCCTATAGATGATGCTAAGCACGATATTCTAAGCAAATTCATTGAAAAGAAAATTAAGGTATTAGCCAGCACTAGAACAAAGAGAGGTTTTGATTGGAGAAAGGATATTGTTGCTAAAAAATGTATTATCATTCCAAAATTCCCATTACCAGATAAGCAAGATTTGAGAATTCAAGCATTGTTTGAGAATTTATCTCCACAATTAGCAAAAGCAGTGTATTATGACATAGCGAGAAGAGAGTTAATACAGGCAATAGGAAGAGGTCTTCGTTCAGAAGATGATGAATTATTGCTAGTTGTTTTGGATAGTATCGCTTACAAGTTTATTAAGTCTGGGGGCTGGAATATGGAAGAGATTTCACTTGAGGGTGATATAAATGCAATTAAAACTAACTAGTTTTATGAAGAAAGTTAAAGTCAAGATAGTAAGGTTACCAAAAGAACTACAGGGCAAAGAAGTTGTTGATGTAATTACTGGAAAGACTGTTAAGCTTGAGGAAGGTGCTACGCTAAGTGTTAGTGGATTAATGGCTGATGTGTTAGTTAGGTATAAATGTGCCATATTCGTCTAGTTTGTCTTTTCCGTTAATAATATTATATATAATTATATTAAGCCTCGGAGTTTCATACAGATTAATAAATACATTTCA
>Ga0180301_10002147_pt1 | contig 15533 bp, 13 predicted proteins | sample GuaBasSediGuay16_FD_121797 | JGI IMG/M metagenome (GOLD analysis project Ga0180301, IMG submission 121797) | Subseafloor sediment microbial communities from Guaymas Basin, Gulf of California, Mexico - Guay16, Core 4569-2, 12-15 cm | ecosystem: Environmental > Aquatic > Marine > Hydrothermal...
AATTATCGTCAAATCAGGGATGGGGGCGCAGGTAGTAGCCGCGGGATTCCGGAATTATGGGACGGCAAGGCTGCCAAGCGGATCGCAAGAATAATTTTTGAAGCGTGAAGTGAGCCGAACAATCCGCCGATATACACGTAAATAGAGCTATAATTTGTACTTATGGCAAGATGATACGGTCCTGATTATCTCGGCGTAATTCTCGAAATCTGTGTTTCATAGTGACGATAAGATTCGCAGAATCAGCGCTTAATTGCACCCGACGGGGACGGAGTCTATCTACGTTAGCATAAATCAGTATCGAACTTCCATGTTAAGGCATTTTGAACGTGAGGAGAATTAGTATGGAATACAAATACTGTGGCTTAAAAAGTTTTTTTGCCGGTGAAAAATTTTCAACCTAATGTCCTTGACCTTTTGTTTTTCTGGCGTTTATTTCGTTAAGAGGATAAAAATTCAGAGTTAATTAAGCTCATGTTAAATCGGGATACGACACAGCGAACAGGTATCAATATTGCATCGCAATGGGGCCTGAATGCTGTTAACATAGTGGTCAATTTTTTTCTAATTGGCTATGTTGTTACCAGAGTTGGTACAGAGCACTATGGTGGATGGACGGCGATAGTTTCAATCATAGGCTGTTTATCTATGCTTGATGCAGGTATGTCTGTTGCAATTCAGCACTACGCTGCTGGTTTTTCTGCAAGCAGTCAAAAAAGCGAATTGATTTCATTATTCAGTTCCGCTCATATTATATACATCATTATCGCTGTCAGCGTGATGCTGCTTTGTCTTGTTATTTCTTTTATATATCCGACAATTTTCCCAAAAGTCCCAATAAACGCTGCTCTCGAATGTGTTGTGGCTCTTCGTTGGATATCAGCCGCAATGCTGTTTTTTATAATGAATATGCCTGTAAGTGGAGTACTTCTTGGCTTACAGTGCCACTATATACGTAATACAATCGAAATTTTTAGTCTTTTGATACGGGCTGGGGTGGTTGTGGCAAGTTTTCAGACATTTGGCCCCTCTTTGGCATATCTTGGGGCGGCTTTTTTTGCAGCGGCTATAGTTCGTTTTGTATTAAACAAGGTAGCTATCATGAAAATTGAGCCGCATATACGTTTCAGCTTTTCATCGGTTACTCGTACTTCACTACGCAACATTTTTTCTTATGGAGGACACACATTCATCTGGACGATTGCAACAGTGGTAATCAGAGATAGCGGTCCAATTCTGGCCAATATAATACTGGATGCCACATCGGCGACTTATTTATTTGTAGGTGCCAGACTTGTTCAAACCTTTGGTGCATTTATAACCGGCGCCGGACAGGTTTTTGTGCCGCTGGCAAGCTCGCTTCAAGCTTCAAAGGAAAAAGCACGATTACAAAGCGCTCTCCTTAGAGGTACCAGATTATGTAGCCTTTTAGGATTGAGCGGAGCAATGGTATTGATTATTTTTGGGCGGGCGATTCTTTTTCACTGGGTAGAGTTTGATGATATCACCGGCTATTTAGTTGTTGTTATTATGACAATTGGACGTTTAAGTACGTGGATGTTTGTCGTGCCTTTGTCAATGCTAAAGGGGATGCGTGCGCTCTGGTCAATTACAATTATGCTTGTTACATGTACTATTTCCTGCCTTATTCTGATGCTTTTGCTTTCCCATTATTTTGGCTTGCTGGGATTAGCAACGGCAACTTTGCTGCCAATATTTTTAGCCTACAGTTTTTGGGTTCCCGCTAAAATATGCCATCTTACCGAAGTAAAAGTAGGCCGTCTTTTAAAGGAGGCCATCCCAACGGCAGTGAGTATTGCAATACTTGTAGCGGCCACCGCGTGGGGGATTCAAAAAGTCTGTGTTCCAGCGCAACTACCAACTCTCGTTATTGAACTTGCAATAGTGCTGACATTGTTTCTAATCTTAGCTATGTTTTTTGGTCTTGATCCGGCAAGCCGGGCTGTATTATTGTCAAAGGCAGGCCTTAAACACACAAGGTCAACGTAGATGCAAATAAAATCAGAAAAGCTTTTTGACTTCCCAGAAAGTGAGCGTTGCAAATCGTAAAAAATACACTAAAAAAACTTGGTTTACATCGTTTGTATCAATTTTTGCATACAATATTCTTTTTGCTTCCTCGTGTGCTTTGTGAAGAAACAAAGCTGATTTTAACGCTGCTTACAAATGGTAGGTACGCGAAGGATGAAGATGTTGTGTTGGCAAGCCTGCGGACTTGCGCTCATATTATTGATAAAGGACTACAAGCAGATAACTGGCAACCAGACCGGGCAATAAGTTTCTATTCTGAGTGCGTCAAAAATATAAAGCAACTCGAAAAATCGACACTGAATTCTGATGATTCCTACAAGTGGGCAAAAGAAAAAGTTCTTGAATATGAAAAAGTCCAAGAAACTAGCTCTCCATTGCATTTAGATTACTCGAATATACACAACAACGAACATACACGTCAATTACTACGTGATATAATCACGTCCCGTAGAAGCGTAAGATCTTTTCTTAATAAGTCTGTAGATGCGGATGTGCTAAAGGAACTCGTAAGCGTTGTTAATTGGGCCTCATCCAGTTGCAATCGTCAACCGATTGTCTTACATATTACTCAACAGCGTGAACTTGTAAGAAAATGTCTGAACCAGTGTGCCGGCTCAACGTGTTTTAGTGAAATCGAACCCCCATGTTTTATCGCCGTATGTGTTGATATAAGGTTCTATCGGCTGGCGGACAGACATGTATTCATAGTAGACGGGGCATTGGGTATTCAGAATCTTTTGCTGTTCGCACACACCTACGGCATTGAAGGTACGGTGCTGAACTGGATGCAGGCTACGCGTCGTGAGGAGAAGAAACTAAGAGAAATGCTGGCTATACCTAAATATGAAAGAATTATATTTAATATAGCATTGGGATATCCAAGTAAAGCTATGCCCGCACCGGGAAGAAAAGAAGTGACGAAGACTTATCATATACAAGTGAAAGCTAAGTAACGGATTTGAAATATGAAATACCAGCACAATTTCTATGAACATAGGCTTTTAAACAGCGGACCGGAGATAACACATGGGTAAAAAGTTTTTGCTATTTGGGCTTCCTCAGATAGTCGGTAATTTCGGGTGTGAAGCAATAGTTCACGGGACTGGCGCTATCCTCAAACATACATTCCCCGATTGTGAAGCGGTTTACATTTCAGATGGGCACGCAAAAATTGACAGAGATAGGCTTGGTCCTTCTACAATAGTTAACGTTGATGATAGTGCGCCGCGGTTCGGACCTAGATTTTTGGCACGGCGCATCATGAAAAGAGTATTCAAAAAGCGCATATTCCGTCGACCATTACCTGCTCGGCTACTAAGAAAAGCTGATTGTGTACTTTCCATAGGAGGCGATCTCTACACGTTTGCTGATAAAGAAACAACAAGGCTTTGGCCTTATCCGTACCCAATTGTTAAAGACGGCAACGCCATCATGGATAAAGGCGTTCCTTATGTAATTTGGTGCGCATCGGTGGGGCCACTGGAAAATGCAGGCGAAAACTTAGGAATTCTCGTCGAACATCTAAAGCGCTGCAAAGCTATAATTGTTCGTGAACAAACTTCCTATGATTATCTTACAAGCAAACTGGCAATCAAAGAAAATGTTTATCTGGCTGCCGACCCTTCTTATTTTATGGATCCAGAGCCTTTTGAGGAATCTTTTTTTACGGAAAGTAGCGATCCAATTATTGCCATTAATATGGCTGTAGGTTCTATGATACAAGTTTATGGTGCCGGCAATGATAATATCCATAGATTGCGAGATTTGTATTTGGAAGGTATATCGAATTTACTTTCCAAACTTGGGCTTAGGGTAGCTCTTGTGCCACATCAAATTGACGACTACGATTTTTTTATAGATTTTTACAGCAGGCTTTGCAACCGTTATGGGGACAGAATATGGTTGGCACCAAAGGCATTAGGTGCAAAAAAAACTAAATGGGCTGTTTCAAAATGCGCTGGCCTTGTATCCATGCGGTTTCATTGCGCATTAGCAGGTTTTGGCACTTGTACACCCACAGTTTTGGTTTTGACTAAACCAAAGGGTTTTAAACTTATTGAGGACATTTACGGAAATATGGACTATGGACTGAAACTAACGGAGTTTAGTCCCGAAGCGCTACGTAATAAAGTTGAGTTATTGCTGAACAATCGCGAAAACATTCAAAGCACTCTACGAGCAAGTATTGAGAAGATGAAGTCCCGCGCATTATATGCAGGTCAGATTTTGAAAGAAATTTTATAAGAACTTATCCCAAGGCCTATGCTGGCGAGATAAAGATTTCTTTAAAATTTCGTGAGAATAGAAAGTGCAGAATAAGGATAACATTGATGTGGCAGTTGTGTTAATAGGTAACGAAGGATACGGTATCCGGCGATTTCTTATTGATCAATACAATGCTGCGAAAGACCATAATATAAGTTTTCATTACATTTGCTTGCATAGAGGAGAACTTTATGAAAAGCTTTCGAACTTAGGTGCTGACATAAAAATAATTGGAGGCAAAATACCTAAACCATACCCTCCGAACTTATTGAAAGTGTTTAGTGTTTTCCTTTCAAGCCTTGTATCTAATTGCAAGTCCTTTAAAAAGATTTGCAATTACATAAATAGTACAAAACCAAGCCTTGTATATACTCATGATCCAACTCTCAACAGTGTGGGCGGGCTTGCTGCGAGGCGCTGCGGTATCAAGAGTATAAGGCACTTTCATGGGCAGTTAAACATAAAACGAAATTGGGGCTTGTCAAGAATTCTGCTGAGTTGCTGGCTGAATCTTTGTACAGATATGGGATTAGCAATTTCTCAAACAGTTCGCGATTCACTTTGGGGCAGTTTAAAGAAAAAAACGTATTGCGTATATAACGGCTTAGACATCCCTGAGGTCAAACAGCAAGGAGAACAACTGGCCGGAGTAAACAATTGCGAAGCAGCAGATATTGTGTGTGTGGGAAGGCTTGTCAATATCAAGAAACAACACATACTCATTGAGTCTCTGGGTATTTTAGCAAAACAAGGTCTATCCTATAGTTTAATTTTTGTTGGTGGGCCGGCGGAGGACACAAATCCATATTACCACAAATTGAAGAAAAAAGCTGAGACCCTTGGAATTTCAGATAATATTAAATTTGTTGGCCAAGTTCAAAATCCGTTCGGCATTATTACAAAATCCAGGGTAAGTGTTCTGTGCTGTGATAGAGAGGGCTTTGGTTATGTGATACCAGAATCGATGGCGTGTGGAACACCTGTTATTGTTGTAGACGCCGCTGGACCGTCTGAGCTTGTCGAACACGATAAAACAGGTCTCAAATTTAAGCCTGATAACGCCACAGAGCTGGCTGAGTGCTTGCGTATCCTGCTATCAGATGAAGCGAAGGCAAAAGAGCTTTCCAGAGAAGCCTACTCCCAGATATCACAAAATTTAAGCATGAAAACTCATCTGAGACAAATCAAAGAGAAGTTTTGTGAAGTTTTGGATAAATCGTGAATTATAAAGAACCTACAAGCCATAAAGAGATTAGCACAATTCGAAAAAACGGTCAGCCAGATGATGGTCTGCACCATATGAGGTCAAGCTAATGTTAGTTCTGAAAAATATGACGATGTCTTTGCTTCAATTGCCAAGTTATACGAAGAAATATATTAACCATTCTAATACACATCAATAATTAAGAGGTAATGCTCGTGGACAATAGCTCGCTAATGAGCATAGCTATAGTAACTGGAGTCGTGGTCACAGCGATAATCCTGCCTATATTTCTTAAGTGGCCCTGGCTTACGGTCTTTTTGCCATGGACTATTCCCGTTTTTAAAGCATATTTGTTGCGGTACGTCCCGATAAGTCGCGTAATAGATATTTCAGTATTAATTTTTGCCTTTTTGATTGTATTCCTTGGCGTTGGATTTCTATTAAGAAAATTAGTATGGGACAAACGCTACACCCTACTGCTTTTCTTGCATTTTGCTGTAGTGGCCATCCTGAGTCTTTCGTACTCATGGACCACGGCACCGAGTTATGGCGGCCGGAAATTAGGACTCTTTGCCATATTCAATACTATTTCTTTTGTTCTCGGAGCTTCTGTAATTAGAAGTGTTGCTGATGCACGAAAAGTAGCCAAGGGATATGGCCTGTTTGCTTTACTCTTCGGCATTGTCATGATAGTTACGCCGAGCTATACGTTTGCTTCAGAGTATCAACTCAGGCAAACTATTGGTGGAACAAGTCCGCTAAACGCTGCTTTTACCCTTGCGATTGGTGCAACATGTGGCCTGATTTGGTTCACAGGTAAAAATCTGTTCATGACGATACTGTCTGGTGTTATTTGGATTCTCAGCTTAGTTGGTATAAACAGGGCAGGTGCACGAGCAAGCCTCGTGCAAGTCTTAACAGGCACGGTTATGATAAGTTTGTTTTATAAAGGATTGCACAGAAAAAGTAGGATAGTTTTGGTTTGTCTGGTATTAATTTTAGGTGTTACCGTGGGTATCCCAATAATTACAGCCCAAGGGCCATCCCGGATTACAAGTTTTCTTCAGGACCCGTCTAGAGTATTTCTTGAAAATGAGCGTTTTTATCTATGGGCACAAGCCTTGGCTGGAGTACCTGAAAAGCCTGTGTTTGGGCATGGTGTTGGAGCATTTGCATCGAATGTGATGGGCCAGGACAAATCAGCGTTTCCCCACAACTTCTTTATTGAGGTGTTATATGAAGGAGGATTATTGAGTTTTATATTCTTTGTGCTGTTTTGGTTTTTTGTGGTTTTCTATATGTTTTCATGGCGCAGATCGATTCCTGAGAATGGTGTTTTGGGTGATCTATATGTCCGGGACCTTTGGATAGTGATTTTCTTTTCCGCAGCATTAGGATCGGTTTTCCATTGGGATATTTCCGGGCAACGACTATTGTGGTTATTGGCTGGAATTATGCTTGGTACAACCCGAGCTTGCTGGCAAGAGGCCATGTTTCAGTGGCAGTATGATGAAGAGTATTATTATTTGGCAGACACTCAAGCAGAGAGCGAAACGGATGTGTCTGTTGTGCATATATAATGAAATTGAAAAGCGGAATTATATCAAATGAAAAATGCATAACAAAAATGACAGGAATTGACAATTGTTATAGGTTTGACAGACTTCCATGAAGGAAAGGTATCGTATTAAATGAAAAAAGTATTTGACCAATCCCGGGAGCAGAGCAGATGGGACCAGTACAGCCAAGGAAGAATCACAGCAATCCAGGCAAATCCTGACGAGTTTATCATTAAGAGGATTTTTCCGCAGAATGCTCCCTAAAAAGTTACACCCCAGGGCATTGTAGTATGTCTGGTTGAAAAATATTATCGCATTACTAACTGTTGGGATTATTTATAATGAAACAATGCCATACCATAGCAACTGAAATACTTCTTTTTTTTACAATAACAAATTTGTGTTATGGGCAAAAAATAACATTATCTGATACTGAAATTAATACAAAACTAATGGAACTTAAGCCCTTGCCTAAAGTGCATTACTATTGGCCACAATCCTCTGATTTAGACGATCGAAAACTATATGAATTGGCAAGAATAACACATTCTCTTTGTCTTTCAGGTGATTGGGACAAACAGCAGAAGGTAGAGAGATGCGTTTATACATGTGCCAGAATAAATAAAACAAACCCCCAAATAAAAGCATCACTCGGTGTTAACTTTACTCCCTGGCATATCAAATTTGATAAAAAACTGCCTCCTACTGACAGGGGGCCGACTTATAATGCGGAAATTAAACATTTTGAAGAGCGTGCGAGATTGATAAAAAAATGGGTAGCGGAAAGTAACAAAAAATATGGGAGTAATGTTAAGATAAGTGCTGTAATTTTCAGCTCCGAACGCTTTGTAAAGAAAAAAGAGGATAGCAAACAGTGGAATGACGCGATTGCCTCCAATTATAATTGGTTCACAAGAAAAGCTAAATCTGTTTTCCCCGACGCGCGTATGGAATGGTATGCTAAAGGAATCGTAGCCTCGGCCTCTTCAGAAGGATGGAGCAGGCGGCCGTGGCATGTCGAGGGCGAAGAGCTTGAAAGGTTATCTGTAGAATTATACGCGGTTCCTGAACCTGAACGTACAAGAGAGGGATATCGACGAACCTGTCAATTGGCCGATGAATTAGGATATACAGAGGTAACCCCCTGGGTTGCCCTTGCTGCGGGGTGGCGGCGTCATAAAGATAAGTTTCAAGCATGGTCATCAGATTGGGACTACGATATAATATATTCTTGGATGATTGGCAGAGAACTTAATATCAAATGGTTTGGGGACAGACCAAAAAGATTTGCTCCTTACAATCGGGCACAAGTTGTTGTTTTTTATCCTCGTCCATTTGACAAAAGAGCTCCGCACTGGGCAAAACACTTTATTGCTTATGTTCGAGGCGCAACAGGGATTAAAGAACTTGACGATTTGGGATTTGAAGAATAGGGAATCTTTGCAGCCGAGAGAGCAGAATGCAAGTTATAAATCCAAAGAATAGAAAAATAAAGGTATGTTTTTTTACCACGGTACAACAACCAAATAATGTACGGCTTTTTCACCGCGAATGCAGGTCCCTTGTGAAAGCTGGGTTTGACGTTCACCTTGTAGTTCCTTGCGAAAGCTCGCAGCTTAAAGAAGGGGTACAAATTCATGCCATTAGACGGTCTCGTAACAGATTCCTGCGGATGACACTTATGCCGTGGATAGCAATGCGAAAGGCATTACGGACAAATGCTCAGATATATCACTTCCATGATCCCGAATTGCTTATTATTGGATTTTTAATGCGATGGGTATTTTTCAAGAAGGTTGTTTTTGATATGCGGGAATCTACTGCCAGGCAGCTCAAATCTAAAGGATATTTGCCGCATTGGTCACGTAGTATGATTTCATTTTGTTACAGGATAATCGAAACTATTTCCTTAAAAGGTATTGCTTTAATAGTTGCCAACGACAGGAGCACAGAAGAATACAAAAATTGTTATCTCGTTCGCAATTTTCCGGAAACAGATAAAAGACTGATGGCTAACGCATTAGATATGAAAAAACGTCTTGAGAAACCGTTGCTGGTATATGTTGGTGGGGTTTGGAAAAGCAGGGGTGCGTTGCTTTATGTTGAGTTGGCCAGGCAACTTGTTGAGAAAGGAAACAACTTTCATTTGATGATAATAGGCCAATACGAGGAACAGTTCGGCCAAAAACTCAAAGCGAAGATACGTAACCTCAATTTACAGGACAAAATAACCCTTACGGGCTTTATTGACTATCAGGACGCAATGAAACTTGTGTCGCAGGCAGTCATTGGGCTTGCTATTCTTGAGCCCACACCTAATTACACATTTTGTCTTGCGGGCAAGATGCTTGAATATATGATGTGTGGAACTCCTGTCTTGTGCTCGAATTTTGAACATTGGCGGCCGTACATTGAAGGTGAAAAAACCGGATTTATGGTAGATCCTGGAAATATGGAAGAAATAGTTGGTGCTTGTCAGAATATGCTGAATAATCCTGATGAACTTGTTGCTATGAGTAAACGTGGCATTGATGCAGTACGAACTAAATATAACTGGGAAACAGAGTTTAAGAATTTACTTAAGTGTTACAACGATTTGCTAAAGGAATAATTGAGTTTCTTTGCAATAATCAGTAAGAACGAGATAAGAGAATCGTCAAATGCATATAGTTTATATTCACCAGTATTTTGGCACACCGAATCATATTGGCGGGGTACGTTCTTATGAGTTTGCCAGAAGATGGCTGGCAAAAGGGCATAAAATTACTATGCTCACGACGACATGTAATTTGAGCGAATGCGATTTGTCAAATGCAACGGGCAAATTCTTCAAGAAGTGTGTAATAGAAGGCATAGATGTTATTGCTATGAAGATTGCATATAAACAACAAATGGGAACTTTCAGCAGGTTGTTTTCCTTTTTTTCTTTTCTTCTTCTTTCTTCGTTTTTCGTTCTATTTGTTAAAAAAGTCGATGTAGTTTATGCTACCAGCACTCCTTTGACGGTAGGTGTTCCTGCGCTTGTTTGTAAATGGCTGCGGAAAAAGCCTTATGTTTTTGAAGTGCGTGATCAGTGGCCCGAGCCATTTATTGAAAGAGGGGTTATACGTAGCAAGATAGTGATAGTAATGCTTCTTTGGCTTGAAAGGACTATATATAAATATTCATCTGCTATTGTTGCCTTGTCGCCGGGTATGGCCAAAGGTATCCGTGAGGTTCTTGGTGACCTCCAAAAGCCTATTGAGGTGGTTCCAAATTGTTCAGATGTAGAGTTGTTCGGCCCGGATGTTGATGGCTCAGATATAAGAAAGAAATATAACTGGAGCGACAAATTGGTCTTTCTGCACGCAGGAGCAATGGGACGGGCTAACGGACTTGATTTTGTAATCAAGGTAGCAAGCAGACTCAAGACCACCCAAGACGTTCACTTTGTTCTTCTTGGCAAAGGAAAAGAAAAACAATTTCTTCGGAAAACGGCAGAGGAACTGGGGCTTAAGAATGTTGAATTTCTGGATTTTGTCCCCCGGATTAAATTGCCCAGTTTTTTTGCTGCATGCGACGTTTCGATGGTAATTTTTGAGAATTATCGCATTTTGGAAGATAATTCGGCAAATAAGTTTTTTGATTCGTTGAGTTCCGGCAAACCTGTATTACTTAATTATTCCGGCTGGCAAAGAGAAGTGCTTGAAAAGAATAAAGCAGGGTTCGGTTGCCGGAGATGGGATATGGATGAGTTTGTGGAGAAAGTATTATATTTCAATTCGCATAGAGAGCGACTATTGGAGATGGGCCGAAACGCCCGGAAACTTGCTATTGAAAAATACCCCAGAGATAAATTGGCACTAAAGGCATTAGAGACCGTTACTTCCAATGTGGATGTTAACTGATATTATAATGTAACACGTTTTTGACATTTTTTTACTGATAGAAGTTGAATGTAGATGGAATTCAAAGATGGGCACCGAAATTATCTTTAAGAAAACAAACCATCTTTCTACGCTCGAAAAGTCACAAATCAGGGGACTTTTCAAATGTGTATTCAAAAAGGAAATGGTAGACAGTACGTTTGAGCGACAATTTCTTAAGAGTTGTTTGGGGTATTCTTACCATGGACTTTTAAGGCATGCAGGAGAAATTGTAGGCTCATTTTCTGCTATTCCTTATCGATATAGATACTTTGGCAAGGAGTTAACGTTTGCTCTTTCTGTTGGCACTATGATTGCTCAGGAACATCGTGGAGGAAAAGACAACCTGAAAAAAATGGCTGAGTCTGTTTATGGAGCTATGATTGACGATGGAATTCCGCTTATTTATGGCTTTCCAAATGAACTGTATTATAATCATGAAAAAAGGGTCTTAGGGACAAAGGATATTGGAAGGCTGGACTACTATGTCCTTCCTTTGAATATAGGGAATGTTATTCAAAAGCTGAAGTTGTTTAATTTTTTTTCTCGCTTTGGTTCAAAAATAATAATCGGGCGGCTGCGAAAACCTCAAAAAGTTAAATGCAAATTCAATATCGACAAAGTTAGCGATGAAACATTTGAACGGCATAGGTATGATGATAGCTATCATGTTATTGAACTTGACAATGGAGCTAAGTGCACCTACAAGACTTACGATGAAGTCCATGATGCCCGGATACTATATTTGATTGATGTTTTACCCTTGAATCCTGATTCTTTTGAGGAGGCAATAAAACGAATTTATAAAGCAGAAGCTAAATCAACGGATGTTATAATGTATGTAGGCAAATTGCCGTTTAATCCGAGAAATCTTGTAAAGGCTCCCAGATTCATGGAGCCACAAAAAATCAGGATGACCGGAAAAATATTGATTCCGGAGCTTGTGGATGACTCTGTTTTTGAAATTGGAAACTGGAACGTAAACATTTCCAATTTTGATGTTCGATAAAGTAGGAGATAAGACCGTAGCTGATAGGCTTGAAACTACCAAATATGTCAATGCCTTAACTATCGACGTCGAAGACTGCTGGAGTATTGTTTCCCGGGACTGGCTATCCAGGGAAATAGATGTAACCGATGCTGTGGTCAGAGATACCGAATGGGTACTCGATGCTCTTGGACAGCAAAATACCAGAGCAACCTTTTTTATACTTGGGAATGTGGCACAGAAATTCCCGTCTCTGATAAGACGGATTGTTGATGGTAAGCATGAGATCGGGGTGCATGGTTTCTCTCACAAACAGATTTTCAAGCTGACTAAGGAAGAGTTTCGTAGCGAGGTTGCTGATGTAAAAAAGTTGCTGGAAGATATTATCTCTGCATCCGTGCTGGGCTATCGGGCACCGGCTTTTTCTGTAATACCAAAAACGAGTTGGGCTTTGGAAGTTTTAGCCGAAGAAGGCTTTGTTTATGATTCAAGCATTGTACCCTGCAGAAACAGACGTTACGGGTGGCCGGGCTTTAGTAGAGATATTTGCAGAATTGATTTATACGGCGGGCGCAGTATCATCGAAGTGCCAATGACGATAGTGAATTTTCCTGTCATTGGAAAAGGTTTTGTTACCGGCGGCGGATATATTCGACATTTTCCATATTGCCTCTCAAGCTTTGTGATTAAACTTGTTCAGAAACACAGGCCGGTTATCGTCTATATGCATCCATACGAATTTGGGACAGGGATTTACCCTTTGTCATTTAGTCATCTTTCCAAAGAAAAGAAGAAACGAGCCTTCAGGCACTTGAAATTTGCCGCGCGAAACCGGAAATCCATGCCTTGCAAGCTAAGAAAACTTTTGTCGGAATTCAACTTTTCTACTATCAGGCAGGTTGTAGAATCAACAAAATCTTGTCCCTGCGGCATTAATCCGGTTAAATTGGATGGAACTGAAGACAAATAACAAATGTCTGACGGTGTATAATTTACCGGATATCTCAACAGGTGGTTGTTATGGCTGATTCGCCAAATAAAAAGAAATCTCCGGTACTTTTGTTTTTCGTGGGTTTTCTTGTGATTATAGGCATAATGTTTATTGCCAATTTCAAGTCTCCACTTAAGCATGAGCTTGATGCGCCCGCAGGTGGTATCGAAAGGCTGTACACCGCGGGAGAGGCGCTCATAGCGGTTTCTATGGCTAATGAGATATGGGTTTGGGATTGGGCCAGTTTAGACGATACACCAAGAACGAGAACTGTTAAAGCCAACAACGTGCTTTGGTTGCCTGATAACAGGCTCATTTCGGCTCCATCTAATAGGTCGGGCACGATTGTCGTCAGCGACTTTATAAATGCCACAGACACCAAGCAACTTGTATTTGATGGTGGTTGGCGATGTGAACAGTTGGGTATAGGTGGTGGAGGAAGGTTTGTTGCTCTTGCGATTGTGGACAAGGCAAAGCAAGGTCAAGGATCCGCCAGTAAACGTTTTCGTCTCGAAATGCTCTCGTCCGGCCTTGACAAACTTATTAATGTTACAACAATAGACAAAAAAGATGACACATTAATACTGTACGAGTTGGACATTTCCGACGACGGGGCTTTTATTGCCGCAGTTGGGCAGACAAACAACTTTGCCTGGATTGGTGTATTTAATGTTTCAAAAAAAATAATGGTGTGGGAAAAACAGGTGGAGGAATCAACAGATTTTACAGATGTTGCATTCTCTCCGAATGGGGAGGTGGTTTACGCGGGGGGAGAGGGCAAGCATTTGTATTGTTTCGAAACGACTTCCGGAAAGGTAGCAAGTCAGTTGCTTATAGATAATGAGCAACTGACAGTTTCGTTTAATGAGCAGCGTGTTACGTGTGCCGAGGTAAGCCCCGATGGTTCTGTGGTGGCAGCAGGTGTGAATCCAGGAAATAAAGTTTATTTCTGGGATACGAGGACGGGCGAGCGACTTGGTGTCATGGGGGGTTGCAGAGGCCTTAATAACCTGGCATTTGCACCGGATTCATCGACTTTTATAGTTGCCGGGCGAAATTACGGTGGTTCGCTAAAAGTCCGTCGTGTGCCGGGCAAATAGGCGCGTCAGGAGTTTAAATATCGATATGATTGAGACCGTAAAGAATGTTGCCGTATTGGGCTCTGGTGGCACTATAGGTAGTTTGGTTGGTGGTCTTATTGCTCAGCAAGGGATAAAGGTTCATTTTTTAAGCCGGACTGTTGAGGGTGCGAAACGCGGCCTGCAAAGGGCTATTGCTCAGGCTCGCTCCGAAGTAATAAGCAGAAATATTATATGTGGTGATTATAATCATCTGTTCGAAGATGCACTAAAGGAAGCTGACTGGATTATTGAATGTGTCAGCGAAGACCTTGTGATAAAAAAGAAGATGTATGAGATGATAGATGCGCATAAGAGGCCGGACGCTATAGTCAGTTCCGTAACGTCGAGTCTGCCTCTGGAAATTCTGCCGAAAGGCAGGTCCGAAAACTTCAGGAAGAACTTCCTTTCCACGCATTTTTATAATCCTCCCGGCAAGATGTTGGCTTGTGAACTTACCGGCCAATCCGATACTAGCCCCGAAGTTGTTGATTTTATGAAGGATTTTCTGCAGCACCGGCTTCGGCGGGCGGTTATTCCTGTCAAAAACGTTGCAGGATTTGCAGGCAACCGGATAGCCTTTTTGCTTCTTAATCGAATTACGGCGTTGGCAGCGGTCTATGGCGCCGAGATGATGGATTATTTGATTGGGCCTTATACGGGCAGGCAAATGCCGCCTTTGGCGACTATTGATTTAGTCGGCTTGGACATTCATAAGGCCATCATCGAGAGCTTATATAACAACACCAACGACGAAATGCACCACAGTCTTGTTCCGCCGGGGTATGTCGATAAAATGATTCAAAACGGTTCTTTGGGTAACAAGACTCCCGACAAAGGCGGTTTCTACAAAAAACTTGAAAGCGGAAAGCTTATGTTTATTGACCCGGCAAGTTGTGAGTATGTCCCAGCGATAGAGCCACACGTCGGCTTTGTTGAAAAAGCCAAGCACCTGATTCATATGGGACAGTATCGGGACGCGTTTGAGATTATCAAAACGGCCTCCGGCAGAGAAGCTCAGATAGTTAAAGACATCCTTTGTGTGTACATAGTATATTCCTATTCGCGTGTAGGTGAGGTTACCGAGCCTGTTTTCGGAATAAATGGAATTGACAGTAATGTCCTTTGGGTTTAACTGGGCACCGCCCAGTCTTATTGTGAGTATGCTCGGCGGAAAAGAATATGTAATTAAGCTGCTGGAAAAGAAAGAGTTTGAGGTACCGAATGCACTGAGAAGTGCCGATGACGGTAAGGGCAGGATGCCGTCCAGGTCCGGCCCGGCGCTTCGACAGGACGGGCTTGATGCAGGCAGGTATTTTCCGGCTCGGTGAATATGCCGTCCAGGTCCGGCCCGGCGCTTCGACAGGACGGGATAGAGGATAATAGGTGAATAATAAGCAGGTATTTATATTAGGCGGCTATCAAACGGATTTTGCCAGGAACTGGGGCAG
>Ga0180301_10002148_pt1 | contig 15529 bp, 16 predicted proteins | sample GuaBasSediGuay16_FD_121797 | JGI IMG/M metagenome (GOLD analysis project Ga0180301, IMG submission 121797) | Subseafloor sediment microbial communities from Guaymas Basin, Gulf of California, Mexico - Guay16, Core 4569-2, 12-15 cm | ecosystem: Environmental > Aquatic > Marine > Hydrothermal...
CATAAAATGGCAGAATACCTTAACTTTAGGCACTTTAATATACTTTAGGCATTTTAGGCACTTCGAACTTATTTAATGCACCTATAATTATACGTAATCGTATTTAAGAATACGTGTACTTAGAAAAGCGAGGAATTGGATATGGATCTTGCCAGAATGCTAGGGATCTTGATCGTTTTTGGCGCGCCTGGAATTATCGGTGGCGGCCTTTTCTATCACCTGTTCCACAGTTGGGTAGCTGTGTGGTTGTATGAGGCAGTGCTCGTTTTTACTGCCATTACCATTGCCCGAAAGGCGGCAGGCGGCAAGGGTGCGCCGAGCGAACATTAGTTTTGGGTGACCTGAACCTTCTTGACCAGATCTGGCTCCTTTCGAGCAGAATACCCCTTCCTTGATTCGAACAAGCATCTTTCCCTTTGCAGAAAAAGACCACGGCTATCCCGGCTGTGGGGAAACTTACGCCACTCGAGGACCGCGGGGTTTACCTATGCTCTCCTTGGCAAAAATCGAAACGAGAAAAAAAGGGCTCATTCTCTTTTGTGAGATGAGCCCTTTTCGATTCTTGAAGTGTGTTGTGATTAAATTTCGGGACTAGGCCCGCAGCTCCTCCTTCACCGTAATGGCAATCTTGTAAAGGAAACTCAGTATAAAGAACCCGGTGGCCCATACCCCTAAGGTAATCAGAACCTCAGGGACCGTCGCCACGTACTCTGTGATGTGTTCAAGGGGATTGGGGATAAATCCGCCTATAACTAAACCTACGCCCTTATCGATCCAACAGGCAATAAATACCGATACGCATGCTACCGCCAGGACATCATCTGCCCTGCGCGCAGCCGGAACAATCAACAGCACAAGGGAAACCACTGCAAAGAAGGCAGAAACCCACATCCAGGGAACGAGCCCGGTATGTCCATGCAAACCGCGGAACAGGTACACAATCGTATGCATGTGCCCAGGGATGTTACTATAGAAGGCCGTAAAGCATTCAAGCAAGAAGAAAAAGACATTTAAAATCATCGCATAGGTGACAATCCCGGATAACGTTCGAATCTGCTCATTGCCGGGATTAAACTTCGTGGTTTTTCTCACGATAAAGCAGAACAGGATAAGCATCGCAGGACCGGCAGCAAATGCGGATGAGAGAAAGCGGGCTGCCATGATGGCGGTGAGCCAGAAATGTCTCCCCGGCAAACCAGCGTACAGGAACGCTGTCACCGTGTGGATGCTGATGGCCCAAGGAATCGACAGGTATATGAATGGTTTGAGCCATCCAGGGGGCGGCGAACCCTTCCGTTCTGCAGTCAGCACATTCCATCCGATAAAGATGTTAAGGAAGAGATAGCCATTCAGAACCACCATGTCCCAGAACAGAATCGAATTGGGTGTGGGATGCAAAATCACATTAAGGGCTCGAACCGGATTACCAAGGTCTACCAGAATGAACAATAGACACATGGTCACAGCAGCAACACCCAGAAACTCTGCCAATATAGTAATCCGGCCAAAGGCCTTATAGTGATGAACATAGTAAGGGAGGACCACCATGACCGCCGCAGCCGCCACACCCACAAGGAAGGTGAAGTTGGCAATATAAACGCCCCACGAGATGTCCCGGCTCATCCCGGTAATGCCGAGCCCTTCGCGAAACTGAAAGAGCCACGAAATAAAGCCTGCCCCCATGAAAAGGAGCAAGCATGCCATCCATATCCAATATTTCCGTCCTCCAAGGAATCCCTTCTCAAGCATAGACCACCTCACACAATGTAATAGACATTTGGATTCGTACCAAGCTCTGGTTTACGCCGAACGGTGTAATGCGAACGCAGTAATTGCCTCACCTCTGAGTCAGGGTCTTCCAGATCTCCAAATACGAGTGCCGGCTCCCTGCCCTTCTTCTTAGTGGCCTCCTGGCAAGCCTCCACGCACGCTGGAATCTGCCCTTTGGCAAGCCGTTCTGCGCAAAAATTGCACTTTTCCACCACCCCTTTTGTCCTTGTGGGAAATTCGGGGTTTTGCTCTTTGATAAATGGCCTCGGGTCTTTCCAATTAAAGCTTCTTGACCCATAAGGACACGCCGCCATACAGAACCGGCATCCAATACATCGATGCATGTCCATCATGACGATGCCGTCTGTTTTTCTTTTAAACGTGGCCTTTGTCGGGCAAACCCGTACACAAGGGGGGTTGAAGCAGTGGTTACACAGGACGACAAAAGGTGTCTCTTTTAAATGCTCCTCAATATGTTCATGTTGCTGGCCCGGGAAGGTATGTTCATATTCCTCATGCCAGATCCACTTGATCTCATGCTTTGGATTTTCAATATCGGGAACATTGTGAACCCGATGACAGGCTTCCCTGCATGCGTTACATCCCTCGGGGCAGTTTTTCACATTCACGACCATGGCCCATCGTTCTGCTGTCAGGGCCTCTCCCGGCTTAAACCCGGTCGGCTTGTGAAACATGTGCAGGAGTGTTTCGGAAACCGTGAAGCCGCCCAGCTTTTTGTCCAACCACTCGATTGCAAGGGCATCTGCGGCAGGTTTGGCCGCCACCCCCAATGTGGAAATTCCAGCGATCTTCAAAAATTTTCTTCTGTTCACGCCCATTAGTGCTTCTCCTCGGGTTTTTCCTTAGGTTCTTTCTTAGGCTCGATATGGCAATCCCAACAGTATGGTACTACGCCTGTGTAATTGTGACACTCATCGCAAAACTCGGTTTTTTTCGCATGACAGTCCTTGCTCATGCACGTATTTTGGAGGCTCATATTATACTTTTTGCCATTGAAAGCAATATAAGATCTCTTGCCTACGCGGACGGCTGAATCTCTCCACAGATCCAACAGCTGCATGTGCTTGGTCTTCATGTACGGTCTCGGCTCCACGCACTCCTTCTCCTTCACGGGCAGCTTGACTTCTGGTCTCGGCGGGACCGTCCCATGAGTATACCAGATAGGAAATGTCAAAAAAACAAGACCGATGATAATGCCGGTGATGATTTTACCTCCGTCATACATCCTCAGTGTCCTCCATTCCTGCAAGGGGTTCCCCCCGGAAATTTGTTGTCCTCTCCTTCTCTCCCTCCAACACCATGGCATTGGCCACCAGCTCATGAACGCCCGTGACATCCACCTCGGGGACCCAGTATTGCATAAGAGCCGGCAGCACAGCCCGATCAATGGCACAAACATTGGCAAGCATATTCACACCGTATTTCTCGTGCACGTACTTTACAGCGTTGGCTCTGGGGAGGCCTCCGCGCATCCTCAGCTCCATGTCTTCACCCGCATTTAAGCCGGAGCCACCTCCGCAGCAAAAGGTCTGCTCTCTAATCGTATTTGGCGGCATCTCATAGAAGTGATTGCACACATTCTTGATGATATACCGCGGCTCCTCCAAGAGCCCCATGGCCCGAGCAGGATTACACGAGTCATGAAAAGTCACTTTCAAGTGATCGTTTCTGCTTGGATCTAACTTTAGCTTGCCATGTTTGATAAGGTCTGCTGTAAATTCCGTGATGTGAACCATCTTCGTCGATTTTGCGTTCTCGAATTTCGTGCCCGTAATCGGGGAGACCGGCTCCTCAAGGAAATCGGCCGGACCGTTCATGGTGTCCATGTACTGATTGATGACCCGCCACATGTGACCGCATTCTCCACCCAGAATCCATTTCACCCCTAAGCGCTTGGCCTCGGCATACATCTTGGCGTTGAGCCGCTTCATCATCTCATGAGAAGTAAACAGACCGAAGTTTCCGCCCTCAGAGGCGTATGTACTCCAGGTAATGTCCAACCCCAGTTCGTGGAAAAGCGTGAGATAGCCCATGCACGTATACGTGCCGGGATCGGCAAAGACGTCGCCCGAAGGCGTGATAAAGAGGATTTCAGCCCCTTTTCTATTGAAACTCGGCTCCACCCGGACGCCCGTAATATCCTCTATCTCATCCACGAAAAAGTCCATCATCTCCTTGTAGGCATGGGGCATAATCCCTAAGTGATTCCCCGTCCTGTAACAATTTGCCACGGGTGCAGCGATCCAGTCGATATTCAGACCCAGCAGATTGGTCAGCTCCCTGCCTATGATGGTGATCTCAGCCGTATCAATGCCATAAGGACAAAAAACCGAGCAGCGCCGGCATTCGCTGCACTGGTACAAATAATACCACCATTCCTTTAGTACATCATACGTAAGGTCTCTGGCGCCGGCCAACGGCCCCAAAATCTTCCCTGCTGTTGTAAAGTTCTTTCGATATACCGATCGCAAAAGCTCTGCCCTCAGAACTGGCATATTCTTGGGATCAGCGGAGCCAATGAAGTAGTGGCACTTGTCCGCACAGGCACCGCATCTCACGCAGATATCCATAAAGAGCTTGAAAGAACGGAACCGGTCAAGCCGATCCTTAAACCCTTCTAAGATGATCTCTTTCCAATTATTGGGGACTTTCCAGTCCTCATCACTTGCGGACCACTGCCTTGGGTTCGGCATGCCCACCACGTTGAGGTTCTTCGCCTCGCAGGCGAAGCAATGCATACCGGGTTTGATCTCAACCGGAAGCGTCCGCATCCACCCCTTCTCCAACCCCAGCGTAGGAGGGCTGTGATCAATCTTCAATAGCTCTTCAGGTTTTGGTGTGTCTGCCATAATGACTCCTTTTGCAGATTTATTCCTTGTCTGATGGTGATGCTGCTTCTTTCTCGACTGGCAATCCAGCTTCTATCATTCTCTCTCTGAATTCATCCTCATATGCATCATATGTATGAACCTTGACAGGGTAATTCCACGGGTTGATGTGCCTGACAATCCGGCTGTTATTGGACAGATTTCTTGTGGGACTTAGGAACACCCCTGCCATGTGAACCAGTTTGCTGAAGGGAAAGTAGGCAAAGAGTATGCTTACAAGAAAGAGGTGGATGTAAAAGATCACACTGACCCCCTCCGGGATCTTGGGTTGGAAAGTGACCAGGCCCATGGTCAGCTCCTTGATGCTTACCACATCCGCCTTGAGTACATAGCGCATCAGAATGCCGGTCGTGGCTATGGCCAGGATCAGAAACAATGGAAAATAGTCGGCCGGAAGGGAGATATAGCGCAGCTTAGGATCAAGCAATCTTCTGAGCAAAAGAAACGTTAGAGCGGCCCCAAGCAAGAACCCGCTTTGATAAACGGTGGGAAGAAGGATTTGGAAAAATCCATCGATATTTTCAATAATCTCAACAAAGAAAGGCATGGGCTCCGTGAAGAACCTAAGGTGTCTCAGGATAATGACGAGAAAGCAGTAGTGAAACACAATGGCTGCCAGCCACAGCCACTTGGCCGATTTGTATTTAATCTCGTCCCCGGTCCCGAATTCGAGCCTTGTATTCCTGAATAGGGAACGGAAACATAGGACCTCCAGGATCATCCGACCGACCACCCCAGCCGTGCTAACGGGATTGTCTATTTTTTCTGCATAACCGTACTTGAGCCAGGGCAGAGATTTTTGCTGAGCACACGTAGAAGGTATCCGGAAGGGCACAGGGGATTTTGCCCATTGCACCACCCGGTAGACGATCCCCACAAAGAATGTAATGGCAGCAAGATACGGAATGATCACCCCAAAAAGCCATTCAAGGTGTGCCCCCCAAACGCCCAGGAAAGCAATCACAACAAGTCCGAAAACTGCCAAGGAAGAAACCACGAGACTCAGTATGGCGTTCATTTAGTGTTCCCTCGCTTCCATGTTAGGTTATCCGTTATTCACTTTGCCCTCTTTGAGATCCCCTCCCGTCTCAGGAATCTCATATACCAAACCTGCCATCTTTAGTAATCTGGAGGCCTGAGTTCTTACTTCGTTTACCCTGATGTCAAAAAGCTTCTGCCGGCATTCCGTATAAATGTCAAAGCAAAGCAGGGCCAAACCGTCTATTCTCGACTCAAGGGCGGCCCATTCTTTGCGAAGCTCTCCTTGCAGGGCCTCATCTCCCACTTCTTCCCGAATCACTTCCTTTAATCCAAACATGAATCCGATGGCCTGGGACGGAGAAAACTCCTGAACGGCCCTCACCCTGATGATATTGTCTAAAAAGAGTGAAATATTATCAGGCTCGGCCCCTTGCAATAATTCGTCATATACAGACGCTATCCCTTCCGAGATTGTTTGACCTACTGGATTCGCGAATCGATCTTTTTGCTTCTTCAAGAAGTTTTGGCTCTCCTCAGGATAAGTCCGCAGGACGATGTCACACCACTTTTTTATGATGGAAGATCTTTTTTGTAGCAGGAGATTCTTTAGATTCATAAAGGATGGCCTTTCAGGTTCCAACAGGAACCTGCTTTCATTCAAATGTGGCGCAAGTGCGGCGGAACATACACAAAATGTGATTGTTTGTCAAGACAAAAAACAGACAAAAAAAACGGCGACTGCGCCCTTCTCTGCGGTCATTGATCTCGCTACGCCATACCAGTAATCTGCAATAAAAAAGCCCATTCTGAAGGGTGTTCTCAGGCTGGAAAAGGGCCAATCCACGAACGGGTTGTTGCCCAAACAGCTGCTCAACTTCTAGGGAGCAGCGAAAAACCAGCGATATACATCTGGATCGGAGCGATTTGGGCAACAGCCCGACAAAGGATTGACCTCTTGATTTGCCTGGTGCCGGAGGTCGGAATCGAACCGACACGGGCGCACGGCCCGGAGGATTTTGAGTCCTCTGCGTCTACCAGTTTCACCACTCCGGCTGAAGTACCATGTGAAGCGCCCCCCGCTCCGGGGCGGGGGATCTGCCTTTCAGCAGTGCTTCGTATGGCAGGAAGCAGGTCCGTTAAGAGTATAAAAACGCGGCCATTTGTTGTCAACAAAATTTATCATTCCAAGGATTCTGATTTACCTTGACTGTAACCTGAGATGCGGCTATGAATTCAGGTAGGTTCAACAGAAGCAAAACCAATACTTTTTTAAAGGTTTAAAGGGGTTGTAGATGTTTGGTATCGGCATGCCGGAAATGATCTTGATTCTGGCTATCGCCCTGATCATCCTGGGCCCCAAGAAGCTTCCTGAAATCGCCAAGTCTTTGGGCCGGGGGATTGCCGAGTTCAAGAAAGCTACACAGGAGTTCAAGGAAAACCTTGAAGCAGACAATGACCTGAAAGAGGCCCGTAACGCCGTCCGGGAGATTAAGGAGGACCTTGAAGAGACCGTCCGCAAATCCATGACTGAAAGCACTGCTGGTCAAAAAAAGAGTGCTGTCTCAGAAGAAGAGCTTGAACATACCTTTGAAGAAAAGGTGACCGGAGGTTCACAAGCGTCTGACAAAGACAAGCCCCGGCAGGAAGTCGGGTTGAAGGGACCTGCCAAAGATGCCTGAAGACGAAAAGCTCCCTTTCACCGCACACCTTGAAGAGCTTCGCAGGCGCCTGATCGTTTGCTTCATCGCAGTCGGCATCGGCTTTGTTATCTCTTACGCTTTCTCCAAAAGGCTCTTTGAACTCCTTATGAAGCCTCTCCTGGCGGCCATGCCCCCCGAAGAAAAGTTGATATACACGGGACTTCCAGAGGCCTTTTTTACCTATCTGAAAGTTGCCTTCCTCGCAGGGGTCCTTCTGGCCGTACCCGTCATCCTATATCAGCTATGGATGTTCATTGCACCCGGGCTCTACGACAAGGAAAAGCGTTTGATTTTGCCTGTTGTGCTCCTCTCTTCCCTGTTCTTTTTGGGGGGATCCTTGTTTGGCTACTTTGTTGTCTTTCCTTTTGGGTTCAAGTTTTTTATGGGGTTTTCGTCGGATTACGTCAGGCCCCTCCCATCCATGAAAGAATACCTGAGTTTTTCGGCCAAGCTTCTCTTTGCCTTTGGCATTGTCTTTGAACTGCCGCTTTTCGTGACCTTTCTGGCAAGGCTTGGTATCGTGGATGACAAGTTCCTCAAAGCCAAGCGCAAGTATGCTATCCTGCTTTTCTTTGTATTTGCGGCCATCCTGACCCCGCCGGATGTCATCACCCAAGTGATGATGGCAGGGCCCTTGATTCTACTCTATGAAGTGAGCATCGTGGGCGCCAAAATATTTGGGAAAAAGCAGCAAAAGGAGGATGTAACCGGGCCACAGGAAAGGGCTGGATAGCTGGTTTTCTCCTTGACACCCAATCAAAATTTTGGTACACGCACGTTCGTTATTTTTATTTTTGTACAATTTTTTGCTTATGAATCTATGAATCTTTGGAAAGGGGGTGAAAACGGCTTATGAAGAAGCGATCGTTGCTGGTGTTAGCGACTGTAGCCCTGGGTGTGGTGTTCCTCTTTGCAATCGTTTCTGCGACTGAGGCGCCTGAGACCATAACCATGGAATCAAAGGTCTTCAAGAAGCACAAAAAGAGCTTGGTCACTTTTACCCACCACAAGCACAATGTGGACTACAAGATTGGCTGTGCTGACTGCCACCATGTTTACAAGGACGGCAAAAACGTGTGGAAAGAGGGCGATGAGGTCAAAAAGTGCGATGCCTGCCACACCGAGGCCAAGGCACCAAGGGCAAAAAAGGGTGAACCAAAGCTGAGCAAAAAGGAAAAGATCAAGAAGTATTATTATTCAGCCATTCATGAAAACTGTGTGGGGTGTCACAAAGGCTTGAAGAAGGCGGGTCAGCCCACTGGCCCTACAGCGTGCAAAGGCTGCCATCCCAAGAAAAAGTAACGGAAACAGACCAAAAATCAAGAATAGGGTAAGCGTCTTTTTGACCTTACCCTATTTTTTTGGAAGTGGGTGTTGGTATAACGCGGCTGTCTCAACCATGGCCTCGGCCCAGGAAGGCGTGCCCAGGGCATGCACGTGCGAATAGGTAGCCAGGGTGTTCTTGTAGAAAATGCCGTCACGCTTCCCAGCAAACCCAATCCCCCGTGTCATCCGGAAAGCCAAGTCCTCTGGGTTCCCCTGCCAACTCAACACCTTTGAATAATGAAATTCATGGCCTCGAACCTGGACGCCAGGCTTAAAGTAAGGATTGGGCCTTTCCACCTCAAAGACTGTATACCCGTGTCCTTCAGGCCTTTCAGAAAACCCGAAAACCACCGGGAACAACCCCACCATGGGATAGCTCACTCCGTCCAGGACCATGGATTCACCTAAATACATGAGCCCGCCACATTCGGCATAGATAGGGAGCCCCTCTTCGGCCAGGCGGCGCACATCCTGTCGAAAGCCCTTGTTCTCTGCAAGTGCTTGTGCGTGAGTTTCTGGGAAACCACCTCCGATGTACAGCCCATCCAGACTCGGAAGCCCCGGGTCTGCCAAGGCGCTCACCGTGACCAGGTCGGCCCCTTCGGCCTCAAGGGCCTCAAGATTTTCAGGATAGTAAAACTGGAAGGCTGCATCCCTGATCACCCCAATGCGAGGTGCCGGTTTTTCCAAGGACAAACCTGTTCCCCCAGGTATTTCGGACGTAGCCGTCAGGTGAGGTGCTTGTTTGGCTACAGCAAGAATGCGGTCGAGATCGAGATATCGCTCGGCCATCTCGGCCGCCTTTTCGATCGACTCGTCGGCCCAGGCATGCTCAGGTGTCGGGACCAGTCCCATGTGTCTTTCCGGAAAGGCCTCTCCTTTGATCTTGGGGATGGCTCCAAGAACAGGAAGGGAGCAGTACTGTTCGACAGTCTTTCGGAGGATCGACTCGTGGCGGGCACCTGCCACCCGGTTCAGGATAACACCGCAAATGTTGACCTCTGGATCAAATTGGGTGCACCCCAAGACCATGGCAGCCACCGTGCGGGTACTCTTGGTACAATCGATGAGCAGAATGACTGGGGCCTTTAGGAACTTGGCAAGTTCAGAGGTACTGGTGCTCCCTTCAAGGTCAATCCCATCAAAGAGCCCCCGGTTTCCCTCGATAACCGCAAGGTCGGTCGCCAGAGTGCGGCTTGTAAAGGAAAGGAAAATCTGGTCGGCTGGCATCAAGAAGGTGTCCAGATTATAGCAGGGATGGCTGGCCGCTAAGGCCAGCCATCCTGCATCAATAAAGTCTGGTCCCTTCTTAAAAGGGGCAATGACCATCCCGCGCTTGCGCCAGGATGCGATCAGTCCCACAGAGACGATCGTCTTCCCCGAACCCCCGCGCAAGGCAGCAATCACGATCCGGGGAAAAGTCATGGCTTTGGTTTCTTTTTACTGGGAAACAACCCAGCTTGGCAAAAGATCCAGGTAATGTTCAAAAGGGCCGCGAGCTATCAATCTTCATGTTCGGCTGCGGCCTGTTTACCTGCCCCCTTGAGCCCATACAGCGTAGTACTCCCGCTGGACCAATACTCAAGGAGCTCTTCCCGGACCATCTTGTTAACCAGGTTTTTTACTGCTCTGTTCTTTTCATCGGGCAACATCTTGTAAAAGTCCTTCAGATAGAACTTGGACTTGCCCTTCTTCTTCTCCAGAGTTTCTATAATTTTCTTTTTTGCTGCTTCTTCGTCCATTTATTGCCTCTTTTCAGTTTAAGTAAACTTAAATTGGGAAGTTTGACGCCAAGTGTAATAGGCCGGGTCACGGAAATCATCGATGAGATGATGGGTAAATTCAAGACCTGTCTTCTCAAAGAATTTTTCCCAGCCAATCCTTTCGGCCCACTGGCCAAATCGCTCGTACTTTCTTGCATCGGCCGCGTACACCTCAACCATCTTCTTAATGGTCTTGGTCATGGTCGGCCAGCGCGGCATTTCATTGGGAATAAAGGCGACGACGACCTTCGAGAATTTAGGTGCGTCTATCCTGTTTGATACCTTGCCGCCTGCCATAAGCACAATACCATCGCCTTCTGTGTCGGCCAATGGCATGGAGGGACACATGGTATAGCAGTTGCCGCAGAACATGCACCGCTCCTCGTTGACAGCAACGGCATTTACCTTTGTGCCGTCGGGCAGTTCGTGTTTGGCAGGCTTGATGGCTGCCGTGGGACACGCTGCAATTGCAAGGGGAATCTCGCATAGCTTGTCAATGTATTCATAGTCTATCATGGGCGGCTTGCGGTGGTAACCCAGGATGGCAATATCCGAGCAGTGGACCGCACCGCACATGTTCAGACAGCAGGCCATGGAAATTCTGAGCTGGGCCGGAAGCCTCATGCTCGTAAACTCTTCAAAGAGTACGTCCATGGTCGCCTTTACTGTGCCAGAGGCATCCGTAGCCGGGGTGTGGCAGTGGATCCAGCCTTGCGTATGCACGATGTTGGTAATCCCGGCGCCGGTCCCGCCGATGGGGAACTTGTAGCACCCACCGGGTTGTTTTCGGCTTAGGAGGTCTTGCTTTAAGGGTTCAACCTTGTCCTTGCTGTCCACCATGAACTCAATGTTGTTCCGGGTGGTGAACCGAAGATAGCCGTCGCAGTGCTTGTCCGCGATCTCACATAGCTCGCGAATGTGAGACACACTCATCAGGCGGCAACCGCCTACTCGGATTGTATAAACCTCATCCCCGCTCTCAGCCACATGAACCAGTATACCGGGCTCAAGGATCTCGTGGTACAGCCACTTGCCGTAGTTCTTCTTGATGACCGGAGGAAAAAACTCTTCAAAATGCCTTGGCCCGATATCCGTAATTCTATCCTTCATTGGGTTTTCGGGGTCGTATCCTGACGAGATAAATGCCATAATTCTCACCTCCTATCTCTGATGATACTTTCTGAATTCGTTGATGTCACGCTTCCATCCGCCAGGCACCTCTTCTTCCTTCCAGAAGATGTACGGATTGGATCGTGGCTCTTTAACCATTTGCGGAATGGCCTTCAAACCTGTCACGTCCAGCAGTTTCTGGAAACCCTGCCGCTTAATCAGCTCGCCGAGGCGTTCACGGTTTTTGCCCTCTTCCATCCACCAATCCCAGATGCTTTCAATCAGCTCCTTGATCTCATCATAGGGCTCTTCTACCTTGATAAAGGGCACAAGGAGTGAGCTCATCTGGGCGCCATCGAGAATAGGAGCCTTGGCGCCAACGAGGATGGAACAGCCAGTATCCTGGCCTACTCGGAGCGCCCTCGGCATTACATTGATGCAGTGCATACAACGTGTGCACTCCTTGTTATTAATCTCGAGCTTGCTGCCGTCCCATCGCATGCACCCGGTGGGGCAAAGATCAATGACCTCTTTCTGGATGTCAAACGGACCCCAGTCACGGCCTGCATGGGCGCCGGCGTTGGGCTTCAGCTCACCACCTACATATGCCTTTACGGCTTCTTGGTCAATGCGGATGTCATCCCTCCATGTCCCGATAAAGGACATGTCGGACCTGGCGATCGAGGCCACACAGCAATTGGGGCAGCCGTCAAACTTGAACTTAAATTTGTAAGGAAACGCAGGCCGATGCAATTCGTCCTGGTATTCATTGGTCAGGGCATGACAGATTGCCTGTGTATTGTAACAGGCGAACTCGCACCGGGCACCACTTAGGCAACATGAAGGCGTTCGCAGGTTCGACCCCGAACCACCCAAATCCTGCCCGATATTGTGGGTCAGTTCATAGAAGATTTCTTCTAACTGCGGTGTAGTCGTACCCAGAAAGACAATATCACCCGTAGAGCCGTGCATGTTGGTGATGCCGCTGCCACGTCTTTCCCAGAGATCACATAGTTGCTCCAAGTACTTGGTGGTGTAAAACTTGCTGGAAGGCTGGTTGACTCGAAGCGTATGAAAGTGGGCCACACCTGGAAACATTTCGGGCTGGTCACAGTACCGGCCAATGACGCCACCACCGTATCCGAATACACCGACAATGCCGCCGTGTTTCCAATGGGTTCTGCCGTGTTCATAAGATAACTCGAGCACACCCAAAAGGTCTTCGCATACATCAGCTGGGATCTGGTAATCAATATTCCTTTCGTTCTTTCTCCTGGACTCTGCTTCACGCTTGATGTCCGAAACGAAGCTCGGCCAAGGGCCTGTCTCCAGCTGATCAATCAGAGGAGTTTTGTGCTTAAATTCCATTATCCTACCTCCATTCTTTTGGAATCTGTCATCTTATCTGATACAAAAATCTGTACCCCGTAGCCGTCCAAAAAATATCTCCCCTCACCTCCTCTCAATTGCCCATAATAACTTTGCTGGATTAAATAACAATAGAACAGAAAAACCATGCAGTTTCATTTGATTTTTTGAACAAAAATACACATATACTAACGCAAAGCTCGTCTATAGACTTATTTGCGTCCTTTGTCAAGACCTAATCGCTCCCTTCGCCAACAAAAAAACTGGATTGCATGCTTGCTTTGATGCCTTTATGGTAAAAAAATGATGAACCTCTCATGGCCTGAAGGGCTGCATGGAATTTTGAAGTATGCCTCTCGAGATGGCGCCTAATCATAGGAATGTCTGGGGCAGATTGATCACAGGCATCAATAAGGGCATGGAACCTATCTGATAGATCCTCCTTGGCCAGCGACCTGACATGCTGGGCAAACCCGTCCACAAATCCCATTTCAATAACCCCTTGTCGTTCCTTTATCCTGAGGCCTTCCCAAAACCCTTCCAAGGTCGCATCCACACATTCATCATCTGCCCATGTAACAGCGCCAACGCCATCCAGGCGGTCTAGCCGCATCCTTACAGACAGGTTCAACAAAAAAAAGAGCAAGGCCTCATGGACTGCCTCCCCCTCAGAGGGTTCCAGCATCGGGGCATATTGTCTTGCAGTCACCAGTCTGACATCCAGGGAGCCCTCCTGGGCCTTCACGACAAAATCGCCGGCCGCATGGTGCCAGGGGAAAATCTGTTCAAAGGTTTCAAGATCGTAATATAGGGTCAAAATCATGGCAGCCTGACTGTAAATCTGCCGAACCTGCGGCAGAAAAAGGCGGCGATGGCCTTTCTCTACATCCCATAGGACCAGCCTCAGAGAACCATCCTCTTTGTTATTTGAAAGGTGGAATTCGTGATATCCTTGAAACCAATCTGCTAGAAACATGAGCATGGCGATGTCGGTCTCTCCGCCCCCCCCTATGTTATAAGACGCTTCACCCTGAAAGTACGTCTGTGGCAAAAATGGGAAATCATGCTTTCTGTTTAGGTGCTGCAGGACTTCAAACTCGCGACACAGCCAGGCCTTTCCTCTTTCCGTAACCGCCACATTCATGACAAAGGGGGCGCAGACCTCACCAACCATCACCTCGATCCTGGCCGGGTGGTAGTCGCTGCCGTGTTTTTCAGCATAGATCAGGATCTCCTTTATGTCGGCCACCGAGATATCTCTTGCCAGTTGCCTGGCCGTGGCATTGACTAGGAGCCTATAGTCATCTCTTGAGATGACATCCGTGATTCCCTGAAAATACTGACCATAACTTAAGATAGGACCATGGGCCGGAACAGCTTCACAACGGGTCAGGCGAACGGGGGCCTGGCACATACAGTCATCAAAGCGGGCATAGCCGTGAGGGGACGGGACCAGGTACTTAACCTTAGGTTGGTGGGCTTTAGTCAAAGTCGGTTTGAAAATGCACAGCGAGCGTTCACTCCACAGCCTGCTGCAGGGAGCTTCAATCCATGGATCAATGAGTCAAAGCGGCAAACTTAGAGCTCTACCACCCGATTGCAAGCGCATGAGGTTGGAGGCTAAAGGCTAAAACGCCTCAAGCGAAGCGATCCTAAGAACTATAACAGTACAATTTCAATCGGTTGTAGAAATTCCAAAATGTTGATTTAGCGATACGGTTCCAAGTCTTTCAAAAACTTTGGCTGAACCTCAAATCCGTACGCCAAGGCCTTGTCGCAATGTTCTATGGCCTCCTGATAAGCCCCCTTTTCAAAATAAGCCAGTGCAAGGTTGTTATGGGCAACGGCAAAGGTAGGCTCAATCGCCAAAGCCTTTTTGGCAGCGGCAATGGAATCATCCAGTCGTCCCTGCATAAAATAGGCACTGGCAAGGGTACTGTGGGCCTGGATAAACTTGGGGTTTAGGGAGACCGCCTTCTCCAGAACATCAATAGCTGACTCTGGATCACCTCTCTGCAAATAGGCGAATCCCAAATTTCCATACGGTGCGGCAAACTTCGGCCTGACCTCAATAGCCCGCTGATTAAAGCCGATACAAGCATCCAAATCCCCCTTATGGAGGTAGATACCACCCAGGGCCACGTAGGCCTCCCCTAGGCTGGGGCTATGCTCAATGGCTGCCAAAAGTTCCTCTATAGCTTCATCCCACTTACCCTGCTTAATCAGGCCCACAGCAAGATTGTAATGCGTGGTGCCGCACTCAGGGTTCTTGGCCAGGGCGGCTATCTGTTCTTCAATGTATTCTTCTGTTGTTTTCGTCTGTGTCTGGGGTTTGCTCATAATGCATCCTCGCAAAATTGATGTTACCACAAGTACAACAGATAAAACCTACCAGATATCCGGTGGGTTGTCAACAAGCCAGCAAGGGGATTTATTCATGAGAGCATCATATGATTGTTTGTAAAGAGAGCCGTCAGGGGGGGAGATCTTTTTTTGAGTGAAGCCTTCCCGTGCTTCCGCACGGAGCTTCCCGGTAAGGAAAAGAAACATTTCATGATAGCTCCCCCTCGACCCCGCCCTCCCGGACGGGGCTTGTGGGGAG
>Ga0180301_10002150_pt1 | contig 15520 bp, 16 predicted proteins | sample GuaBasSediGuay16_FD_121797 | JGI IMG/M metagenome (GOLD analysis project Ga0180301, IMG submission 121797) | Subseafloor sediment microbial communities from Guaymas Basin, Gulf of California, Mexico - Guay16, Core 4569-2, 12-15 cm | ecosystem: Environmental > Aquatic > Marine > Hydrothermal...
GGTTATGGGTAAGGCTGGGGATAGGCAGGTTCCAGACGTTGAAACAGCCCTAGCCCACGGGTGGGGCGGACAGTTTCAGTTTCACGGGTTAATGATCCTAAGCAGGAATAGACCGTGAGGGGGCAGCCTCCCTGCCCTCCTTCTCTTTCAGATAAAAGAAGGATAAAAAAGGGAAGATACGCAATTAAGAATAACTAAGATTACCTTCTCAATACTTCCTCCTTTTTAGCGGAGGTATTCTGGCAACTTCTCTAGGAGATTTTTACCTGTTATCATGGAGGCTGCTATGAACCCTGAGTGGACTGTGGCGTCCATTGGGACGCCCCAGCCCCCAACCCCATCGCCGACGAAGTAAAGGTTCTCCACCCCCGGAGCCTTCACATTCGGCCTTTTGCCGCCTACTTGGTCGGGTGTTCGAGCCACCCCGTCGAGGTAGTCTAGGGAGGCGTAGAGGAGCCACTCGACTGAAGCGTCGAACTCGGGGAACATCCCACTGACAAAGTTCATAGCTTCGTCTAGGACTCGCTCCACCTTGCTTTTGCTTCTTGCCTCCTCAGGTGTTAGAGGGCAGTAGAAGGTGAACAATTGCTTTCCCTTGGGGGCGCGGGACGGGTCAAAGTTTGACTGGGCCTCGAAGATGAACCTTACGCTTCCCTTGAATCCTTCACCTTCAGGTATAAGTTCTGGAACGTAAATGTAGCCCCTGTTTTTCAGAACCGGCTTCTTCAGGCCGGCGTAGCCTGTGACGGCGCCCGCACTAGCTAGCTTTTCAACGCGCTCAACCCAGCCTTTGGGGAAAACGTTCCTGTCCACTATGCTGAAAACCTTCTGGATGGGGACATTACTGACCACAACACTCGACTCAACGTGCTCTTCCCCCCTAGGGAAGTCGGCGACGACGCCTTTAGCCACCCCGTCCTCGACCACCACCTCTTTCACCTCGATGCCTGTCTTGACGGAGCCGCCATGCTTCTCCACGGTTCTTGCCAGCGCCTTAGCTGCCTCTATGAAGCCGCCCTCTATGGAGCCGGCGTTCCCCCTTCCCGCGTGGGCGCCGACGTGGGACGCTGGAACATTGGACTTTATGGTTTCACCGGCGGAGATGTCTGCTGGGTCGTTTATGGTTGCAACGAGTGTCGCGATGAGGTACCAGAACTCGCGCACCCTATGGCTGCCGGTGAGGGACTCCATGAACTCCTTCATGGACTCGTGGTCGTGCTTGGCCGCTTCAGTCCTGTTCATGGAGGTTATGAGGCGGGCGACCCTCCAGAACTCGCTTATAGTGCTCTCATCTGGGAGGAATTCTATCCGTGGAGGCTGCATGGAGCAGAGTTTACCGTCGAAGAAGTAAAGGTTTTCCTTGAGGGGGTGAAACCTGACGTGCTCCCCTAAATCTTTCAGCAGAACTCCGAGGCGTCCATGTTCATGGTACGAGTACTCGTGGAAGCCGAGGTCTATGACGTAGCCTTCCATTAGGCTGGGTAGTTCGTCTAGACTGGGCTCGGTTCTAACAATCTGTTCATTACAGGTGCGAGCCATCACCCTTCTAAGCTCCCTAACGTCCTCTCCTCCCCTGAAGGAGGCGGCACGTCCTCCGATGCGTGCTTCACGTTCAAGCACCAAAACTCTTAACCCTTCATGGGCGAGTAGGGCTGCACACGTTAAACCGCCCAAACCCGCGCCAATAACGACGACGTCCCATCCTTCACGAGGCAAAACAACCACCAAGAGAAGTAAACGGCAACGAGAAATAAATGTTTTTTAAGCTGGAAGAGGAGGCACGCAGCCCGCTAACGGGGGCTTACATGGGGGTCCTCGGCTGCAAGCATGAGAAAAATATTTTATACATAGAAAAGAAAGTAATTGATTACTTTGAAGAGGTGTGTGGAGGAGTGGAGGTTGGCTCGGAAACCTGTGATTGTTTCCCTTGACGCAGGGGGGACGATGACGGATACGGTGATCGTGGACGAGGAGGGAGAATTCACCGTTGGCAAGGCTTTAACCGTTCCGGAGGACGAGTCAGTGAGCTTCGCAGACTCTGTTATGGACGCAGCGGGCTACTGGGATATGAGCGTCAGCGATGTTTTGAGAAGCGTGGGCGCATGCATTTACTCTGGAACAACCATGATTAACACCCTTCTAACTAGGAAGGGGCTACGGGTTGGACTCATAATTTCGAAGGGGCTTGAAGACTACGTCCTCATGGAGAGAGGGCTTGTCTGGCTTGGCTACAGCTACTCTGACAGGCTGCACACCGTGACGCACGTCCACAACGAACCCTTGGTGAATAGGCGGCTGGTGCGCGGAGTCACGGAGAGGATAGACATGTTCGGTACCCCGGTGATACCCCTTAACAGGGAGGAGGTTGAAGAGGCCGCTAGGGAGCTCCTGTCCATGGGAGTAGAAGCCATAGCCATAATGTTCCCTTACTCCCATACGAACCCGGCGCACGAGAGGGAAGCGAAAGAAATCGTTGAGAGGGTTGCTAGAGAGGCAGAAGTTGAAGTCACGGTCTACACGAGCTCAGAGGTTGCACCCATAATGCGCGAGTACTCCCGTCTCAACAGCGTTCTAATACAAGCCTACGCTGCAGAGCCAACGAGGAGGCAGCTCTTCAAAATAGAGGAGAGAGCTAGAAAGGAGGGCTTCAGGTATGAGCTCCTCACCATGCTCTCATATGGCGGACTCGTAAACATAAGGTATCCGCGCCTCTACGAGACCCTGATATCCGGGCCGATAGGAGGGATGCTCGGCTCAAAGTACATTGGGGACATACTCGGGATCAAGGACATCCTGTGCATGGACATGGGAGGGACGAGCTTCGACGTGGGCATAATAAGGGAGGGTGTAATACCCATGCTTAGGGAGCCCGACATAGCAAGGTTCCGCCTAAACATGCCCCTTGTAACCATGGATTCTATAGGTGCGGGGACTGGAAGCGTCATCAAGATAGACCCTGAGACGGGTAGGATAGAGCTCGGACCTGAGAGCGCCGGGGCTATGGTTGGAATGTGCTACAAGTACCCTGAGCCGACCATTAGCGACTGCGACGTTACCTTAGGCTACTTGAACCCGGACTACTTCATAGGGGGGAAGATAAAGCTTGACAAAGAAAGGGCGTACAAGGCATGCAAGCAGATAGCAGACCACTACGATGCGGACGTCTACGATATGGCGATGGGAATAGTTGAACTCCTTAACACCAAAATGAGAGGGCAGATAGACGCCATGCTAATGGCTAGAGGGTATAACCCTGCAGACTACACCGCTATGATCTATGGAGGAGGAGGGCCGCTTCACATGTGGGGGTTCACTGAGGGGATACCGTTCAAGAACATTATAACGTTCCCGTTCGCAGCGGTCTTCTCAGCCTTCGGCATAGCGACAGCCGACTACACTCACAGGTATCATAAGAGCATCCTCAGCCAGATTCCGCCTGGAAGCGACGAGAGAGCCTTAATGTTCAGGATGATGGCGCAGTCGGCCATAAACTCGGCTTGGGAGGAGCTTGAGAAGCTGGCCCTAGCGGAAATGGAGGCTGAGGGAATACCTAAGGAGAAGGTGAAGTTCGAGCACTTAGCATATGTTAGGTATAGCGGCCAGCTTGACGACCACGAAGTGGTGTCGCCAGTATCAAGGGTTGAAAAGCTTGAAGACCTAGACTCCATCGTGGAGGCGTTCGAGGAGACGTACGAAAAGATATACCCTAAAGCCGCCAAGTTCCCGGAGGCTGGTTACATGATACTTGAGGTTGCGGTCGTCGCCCACGCTGAAAGGCCGAAGCCCAAGATAGTCAGGAAGCCTCTAGCTGGAAAGAAGCCTTCGGAACAGGCGTTTAAGGGCGAGAGGGAAGCCTACTACAAGGGGAAGTGGGTTAACTTCTCCGTCTGGGAGATGGACGAGATAAGGGCTGGAAACGAGCTTGAAGGGCCTGCTATAATAGAGCACCCGGCAACCACCCTCGTGATACCCCCCGAGTATAAGGTGAGGTTTGACGAGTACGAGTTCATATGGTTTGGAGGGAAGTGAGGAGGAGTATGTATGGCTTCACGTGAGGGGAAGGGTATAGGTTATGGAGGCAGGAAGCTTAAGGAGATGCTGAGGGAGAGTGAAAGACTTTACAAGGAGACCGGGTACTACTACGGTGTGAGCGAGTTGAGGCTTAGGGAGGAGGACCTTCTTAAGTATGAGAGGTTTCACTCCCGGCTGCTGTCAGCGGTTATAGGTGCTAGGGAGTCTGTTAAGTTCATAGCAGCATCCCCCACTGTACGGGAGTACGGTGAGCTTGTCTTCGGGCTCTACACTCCCGAGGGGGACGCCGTCGCGCTGTCGACGGGGATAATGGTTCACGTGCACACGATGAGCGCCTTCATCAAGTACCTGATAGAGAACGACTACGAAGAGAACCCGGGTATAAGGCCGGGCGACATATTCACGAACAACGAGACCTGGGCTGGAGGAGTGCACACTGCAGACGTGCAGACAGTCATACCGATATTTTATAAGGGTGAGCTCATAGGGTGGGCTGGAGGGGTAACCCACGAGCTCGAGGCGGGGGCACACGAGCACGGCTCCATGCCCATATTCGCCCCTGAAAGGTTTAGTGAGGGACACCACATAAGCGCCGAGAAGACGGGGGAAAACGATGAGTACTATAAGCATTACATTAAGAGGCTGAGCGTCGCCTCAAGGATGCCTAACGCGTGGATCCTGGACGAGAAGGCAAGGCTTGCAGGCTCCATAATGATAAGGGAGGAGGTCTATAAGGTCATAGAGGACTTCGGATTAGAATACTACATGAGAGCAATAAGGGAGCTGATAGAGGAGAACAGGAGGAACTTCATAGCGAAGGTTAAGGAGAGGCTGGTGCCGGGAAGGTATAAAGGAATAAACGTGATCAGCTTCACGCTTAAGACCGCTTACGCTCACCCGTTAACCGAGGAAAAAGTGAGGTCGCTTATACCGGTAGAAATAACCATAGATGTTACAGGGAAGATGCACATAGACTTTGACGGGGCGACAAGGCCGGGATATCACGTGTACAATTGTACGCCCTCAGCCATGGATGGGGGGCTATGGGTTCTCCTAAGCCAGGTCCTCGCGTACGACGGGAAAGTTAATGATGGAGCCTACATAGCGGTAACCCAGAACCTCCCGGAGGGAACGATAGTCAACACGGACTACCCCTACGCTGGAACAGCCATAACCTGGGGGACGCTGATACCAACGTACGCGGCTGTCGGGGGATTACTGTCCATAGGATTCTACGCTAGAGGATTCCTAGAGGAGGTCTTCCTGCCGTCGGCTGCCAACTCGCTTTACAATGGTGGAGGCGAAAACCAGCTTGGAGAGGTCGTCGGCTTCTCGGTGTTTGAGATGGCTGCAAACCAAAGCGGGGCAAGGGGGGTGTTAGACGGGATAGACGCGGGCTACGCGATATGGAACCCTGAGGCGGATCAGGGGAACGTGGAGCTATGGGAGATGCTTGCTCCAATAGTATACCTAGGAAGAAGGTTTATACCAAACACTCACGGGTATGGAAGGTTTAGAGGAGGCAACGGCTGGGCTTCGCTCTGGCTGATATGGAGGACTCAGCGGTTCAACGTCGGATGCAACGGCCACATGCCTACGCTACCATACCTTAAAGGGCTCTTCGGAGGGTATCCGCCCCCATCCTGGTTCGGAATAACGGTTAAGAACACGAACATCCTAGAGCTTATAGGTAAGGGTGAGGTGCCCGGATCGATAATGGAAGTTATAGACATGGTTAAGGAGGGGAAGCTTAAAGGGGACTTGGTGATCCACAGGACGCCTTTCTGGGAGGACGTGAAGCAAGGGGACCTAATGGGTATCTACTACACTGGTGGCGTAGGGTTCGGCGACCCCATAGAGAGGGACCCTTCACTTATCGTCAAAGACCTTGAAAACGGCTTCCTGACCGAGGAGTGGGCTGAGAAGGTTTATGGGGTCATCTGCAGGTATGACGAGAAGGAGAAAAAGTGGGTCGTAGACGAGAAAGCCACGGATGAGAAGAGAAGGAGGATAAGGGAAGAAAGGCTAAGCAAAGGCGTCCCGGTGAAGGAGTGGTGGGTTAAGGAGAGGGAAAAGGTTGCAGCAGGGAGGCTTCCGGAGGATGTCAAGGAAATGATCAGGGACAGCATGTCAAGGTCTGAGAAAATGGCGAAGGAGTTCAGGGAGTTCTGGCAGCTGCCGGAGGACTTCACACTCTGAGGGGGTGGAAGAATTTGGAGGCGCCAAGCTACCCTGATGACGTTATAAAGGGGCTTGTTGAGAGAAAGCTTCCCTGGAGCATGGTTAAGAGGATGATGAGTGCTCCCAAGGACAGGGACAGGTTCGAGAAGTATGTTAAGGTGCTTCAGGAGAGGGTTCCGTGGAAGGAGAAGATAGTGCTGCCCATCCACGAGCACCTTTTCGTAGTATGCAAGAATGGAGAGTTGATTGTTAAGGCTGCATGCGGCCATGAGTTCGGGGATTACAGGGAGAACTGGAAGCTTAAGTGCTTGATAAGGGTGAGGGAGACCAACGAGGACTTCAAGGAGGTCTACCCAGACTTCTTCGAGTTTGACACCGAGTTCATAGAGTTAAGGGAGTTTTACTGCCCGGGATGCGGCGAACTGTTAGACGTGGAAAACGCGCCGAAAGGGTACCCTATAACCTTTGAGTTCCTCCCGGACGTTGAAGGGTTTTACAAGGAGTGGCTTGGGAAGCCCGTCCCATGCGAAAAAAAGGAGGAAAGCAGAGCGGAGGATAGAAGTGTGAACATACTTAGGAAGTGGGCTGAAGAGGCAGAAGAGAAGGGATCTTAGAGTAGTAGTAATGTAATCTTACCCTCCCTTTTTTTGTTTCGAAGCATTATAGGGCATGTTGACGAGTGGAACCGGCCGAGAAGAGCGTATAAAGGCAGTATTCTGGGTTTCCTTTCATCTTAAGTTTTTTTTGCGGAAAACAAAAATGAATGGAAATTGTGAAGAATTATAGGGAACGGTCAACACTTATTTCTCCTTTGACTCAGACCGTTTCTCCAGGAAGCTACGTATCCTCTCCATTGCCTCCCGCGAAACCGAGCATAAAGCTTGGGTTGTAGCCTCAAGGTTTAAGGCATCCTCTAGAGTTGACGTGAGAGCCATGTTTATCGCCTTTTTAGCTGCACCTATGGCCTTCCCGGGAAACTTCATTATTTCATTTGCAACCTTCTTCACGGCCTCGTCAAGCTGATCTCTCGGAACTACCATGTTAACTAGGCCTAGCTTCTCAGCCTCCTCAGCGGTCACGAATCGTGCTGTGAATGAGAGCTCCTTAGCCTTGTGAACCCCTACAAGTCGAGGAAGCAGAAATGTTCCACCGGCATCGGGGATGAAGCCTATGTGGGCGAATATTTCGCTGAAGCGAGCTTGGTCTGACGCGATTACTAAGTCGCAAACCAAAGCAATGTTCATGGACGCGCCAGCAGCTATCCCGTTCACCGCAGCTATAACAGGCTTCTCCATCTTAAATATTTGAAGCACTATCTCGTTGAAAACCCTCTGAATGTGAAGCCTGATGTCCAGCGGGTCAGCATCCCTTGCAAGGCTCGCCTCTTTAAGATCGGCTCCCGTGCCGAAGGCATCCCCAGCCCCCGTAAGCACGACAACCCTCACGTTCTCATCCAGCTCAGCGTCCTTCAAGGCGCTTAGCACCTCGTTAGCCGTCTGAGCATCCATAGCGTTTAAAACCTCAGGCCTGTTGACAGTTATCCTGGCAATTCCTCCCTCCTTCTCGTAAATTATCTTACTAAACAACGAAAACACCCCCTTTTCCCTAAAAAGATGTTAAAAGAACTCTCTCCTAAAAGAACTCTCTCCCCATATAAATAAGTTATTTCCTCATCCATCCATGAGACTCCCTTTCAAAGGTGTAGGTAAGCCGGTGCTCATAGGAAAGGCAACGTTCAAAGGCTTATGTTCAGGCTATGATGAGGCTGAGTGCTTTAGCATTAACCATAATCCGGATGGCGAACGTTCACACATGGAGTCTTACACCCAGCCTACCTTAACCATCACAACGCTGGGTCGTCGTTCCGTCTCAGAGGCCTTTTCTAGGTGCTAGGGAGCAACAGAGTGCTTCCCCCCTCACAGTCACGTGTTCGAAGCCAACGTAATTTTACGAGGACACTTGCATGATTAATGCTGATGCGTGCTTTAGAAGGGGGCAGGGAAGAACGAAGTTATTTATTTAGCTTCAACCAGAATAACCATAATTTAGCTTTAGGAAAAGGCAGAGGTGAATTTGATTTGGAGGAGGATCGGATCGACACGAAGCTTGTCCACTCCGGGGAGAAGCCTTGCCCGCTTACCCGGGCTTTAAGGGTGCCAGTTTACATGACGTCCACTTTTGTTTACGAAAACTTCGACGAGCTAATGAAGGGAAGGTACTTTTACACGCGCATACAAAACCCTACTTTAGAAGTTTTAGAAGAGAAGCTGGCTGAGATAGAGGGTGGGGAAAGGGCTCTGGTCACGGCTTCAGGGATGGCAGCCATAACGATAGCTGTCATGAGTTGCTTAGAGAAGGATGGTAGGGTTGTCACGTCAGACATAATTTACGGTGGAACACACGACCTTTTCACCAAGATCCTCCCAAGGCTCGGATTTGAGGTTTCATACGTCGATTTCGGGGATATTTCAAGGTTGGAGGAGGAGCTCAAACGTGGCGCATCGGTTGTTTACTTCGAGTCGCCCGCTAACCCAACCATGAAGGTTATCGACATAGAGGAGGTTTCCAAGGTTGCCCATGAAGCAGGTGTAACCGTACTCTTTGACAACACCTTTGCCACCCCATACTGCCAGCAACCCTTAAGGCTAGGTGTAGACGTTAACATAGAGAGCCTAACAAAGTATCTTAGCGGGCATGGAGACGCGCTTGGAGGCGCTGTGATAGGAAGGAGAGATTACATCCTCAACCTGAGGGGTACGTGGAGCACAATTTTCGGCGCAACGATGAGTCCGCTTAACGCGTGGCTTGTGCTTAGAGGGGTTAAAACTCTCCATGTAAGAATGGAGAGGCACTGCAGGAACGCCATGGTTCTCGCAGAGTTCCTTGAAGACCACCCCAAGGTTAAAAGGGTGCTCTACCCTGGCCTACCAAGCCACCCCCAGCACGAGATAGCTAAGAAGCAGATGAGGTGCTTCGGAGGGATGCTCTCCTTCGAGGTTGAAAACACCACCATAGCGATGAACGTAATGAACAACCTTAGGATGAGCTACATAGGGGTAAGCCTAGGAGACGTGGAAACCCTTGTCGAGTGGCCAGCATACATGACCCATATGACAATGCCAAGGAAGGAGAGGAGAAAGCTGGGGATAACGGACACGCTCATAAGGGTTTCAGTAGGATTAGAAGACCCAGACGACATAATAGAAGACTTCGACCAAGCCCTCTCCCAAGCCTAAGGAAAGACTGGAAGAGAAATCGGGACAGGCACTAACAGCATAACGAAAAAGGAGCGGCAGAACGTGGAAAAGCACAGACAAGGAATAAACTGGAGGGGCAGGAATTGTTTCTCGCACAGCCGAGTGGAGAACACAGGAAGATTGAGGGTTGCAATGGCAGCCCCATCACGCACTTTCATACTGAGAAAGCTACGTCAGTAAGCTGCTAAAGCCGTTAAGGCTCTGTGAGAAGATACTCTTAATCGTCCCAGTTAGGATAAGTACAATGCCTTGTGTAACTGTTGTGTTTTAGATAGGTTTTTATGTTTGTTTGCCTGTTTTGGTGTTTGTGGTGTGTATGGGGGGAAGGTGGGGAGGATGCTGAGGAGCGGCGGGTCGCCGAGCTCCTCGGAGTCGATAGGCACACCGTTGCCAAGTGGGTCAAGGAGGGCTGGATCAGAGCGGTAAGGCTCCCAAGCGGAAGGTACAGGATCCCGGAGAGCGAGGTGAAAAAGATACTTGAAGGAGGAAGCAACCGCAACCAAAGCATATAAGGCTCCCATAGAAGCCCCAAAAGACCTGATAGAAGCGTACTTCGAAGCGAAGAAGAAAGCATTAAGGGAAGTGCTAAACCACGTCACCCACTCAGAAAATGGAAAGGCCCACCTAAGCTTCAAAGCCGGGGATAGAAGGAGGCTGAGGAACAACCTCCTGAAAGGCTGGAAGTACTCCAGGCACTACGTTGATTCAGCCATAAACTCGGCCATTGGGCTGGTTAAGGGATGGGTAAAGCTATACAACAGGGGGAGGGCGAAATCCAAACCCAAAGTAACGGGGAAAACGGTCTACGTAAAGTCAACACTCTTCACGTACAGGGATGGCAAACTAAAAATCAGCATCGAACCGAACAAACGATACCTAGAAGTAGACCTAACAAGGTACGACTACCTGCCGGGAGATTTCGACTCCATCGGAGGATTGCTGCTGGCAGAGAACGGGCTCATAATTAACTTCAAGAGAAAAGTGGAAGGCGTCGAGCCCAGGGGCTGGGCTTCGTTCGACGTGAACCTGGCCAACGTGACCGCCCTGATCAGCGGGAGAATAGTTAGGTACGACCTCAGGCAGCTGTACCACGTCCACAGGGTCTACGAGGAGGAGAGGAGGAAGTTGCAGAAGCTATCCAAGCGCAAGCCCAGGACGGCTGAGAGGCTGATGTGGAAGTACTCCAGGAGGGAGAGGAGCAGGGCCAGGGACTTCATGCACAAGCTGACGGCCAGGATAGCCGGGGAGCTGGAGGAGCTACGTAGCGGAGCAATACTCGAGGACCTGAAGGGCATCAAAGGCAGGCTCCTACACGGGGCCAAAAGCCTCAACCGCAAGCTCTCGAAGTGGAACGCAAGAACATTCCAGCTCATGCTCAAATACAAGCTGAAGTGGCTTGGGCTGCCTGTGAAATACGTTAACCCGTCCTATTCTTCCAGGACCTGTCCTCTCTGCTCTGGCCGCATGGCGGCCTATGGGGGCAGGCTGATGCGATGCAAAAAATGTGGATTTATTGCAGACAGAGATGCTATAGCCGTTTTAAACCTTCGGATGCGGGGCTCTGGGGTTACCCCGAAAGCCCTAATAGAGGCGTCTGCCTCTATGATGGGGAAACGCTGATAGACCAAAACACACATCTACCCATAAAAGCCTACCAACAGTGAACCCCGCCTACAGAGTTTCAAGCGCCACACTTAACTCCTTCTCTAGAAATTCTTTTGCCTTCACAAAGTCTTCATCTAACGTTGCAAATGCGGAAATCTTAAAACCCTTCTCCTTTAGGAGTTTCACGTACGCAATGTGCAGTAGGTCTAGGGATCTCAACTTGATCTTTGCTGATAGCTCGATGGCGGCCGCTACCGGAAGAGACATTTGTCCGAGCAGCGGGATCTCCATGCTCCCCCCAATTTTAACGAATTTGATGCTAAACCTCCTAAATACATATACGAGAATTGCGATGAGGAGCTGCTCGCTGGAGAGGGAGAACTCCCTGAGTGGAATACTTAATTCGTCGAGCCTTCGACTTACGACACTTGCCAGTTCAAGCATGACCAGCTCAGAAGCAACCTTCTCCTTCTCCTCTTCCAGAAACTGTAGCGACGTCTTTTGCTTTTCATCCAGCGGGTCCAATGCGGAAACTATTACGCTCGTGTCGATATACTTCATTATAATCTGTCCCTCTCCTTGAGGAGTTGTGCCCTTTCCCCTGCAAGCCTTATCGGGATTTTACCGGTCTTTTTCTCGATATCAAAAAGCTCCTCGATAGCCCTTAAGATCCGTACGTGCTTTTCCACTTCCTTAAGCCCTATTTGCAAAAGCTTTCTGAGAGCCTCGCTTCTTGAATTGAAAATCTTGAGCCTCACGAGGAGGTCTATGCTTTCGAGCATCTCTTTGCTCAGCCTAACAGGAATGGGACGTGTTTCCACAGCACACCCCTCAAATATACGTGTACGTATACGTATAAAATTTTTTCATCGCTACCGGAAGTTCCTCTCACCACCCCCATTACCGGCTCATAAAACTTTAAGTCCACGAGAACAATCTCCGAGTGGAGACGGCGTCAAGAACCGCTTCTTTATCCTAATTTATTCTAAATGTCATTATGCTGATTATAGGCACTTTCATACTAATCACCCGGGATCTCTGTAGTGATAACATGTCAAAGACTTGGTCACTCGAGGTTTATAATGGGAAGGGTCGGAGCAGTAGTTCTGTGAGCGATAGGAACAATATTCCGGCGAGGCTGGAAAGCGGATGAAGAAGGGAAGGATTCTGGGAAGGGGGCAGACGAGGTATATTACTCCATAGCGAGACGCACCCTAGCGGGGGTTGTGTGAACATCTCGTCGCCCTAATAAAAATGCACTCAAAGTTTCAGAAATGTTACAAAATGCAATTTGCAATTAAAAAATTTAAATTACGAGCACAGCATTGCATGTTTCTGCCTCATCTGACACGTAAACGTTAAGAGTGCTTCCAGCATCAATAAACACGGGTAATCGCCACTTCCACTCTTTAAGAGGGGCGTTCACGGCTCAGGTGGTGGATGTTGAGCAGCCATTGTAGCATGGTTAGGCAGGGTTACGCTCCTGGAAGTTGCATGGTCGAGATGCCTGATGGAACGTGTAAGCCTGCATGTAAGGGAACCCTTAAAAAGGAGGGAGGCGTCTGGCACAGGCTTATCAAGGCAGCGCATCTCTCCAGGCCCGAGGACTACTTCAGCGTCTACCAGAGCGGCTGTAACCATAGCTGCCTGAAGTGTCATTCATGGGAGTTCTCGCAGAGGTATGATGGGTTCTGGGTTTCAACAGACGAGCTGGCCGAAATGGCCGTGGAGTATGAGGAGCTTGTAACCGTTTGGGAGCCAAAGGAGAGGGCGACAATGTTCCACGCAACGGACCTGTGCCGCCACTGTGGCATGTGCGTCGTCTACGGTGTGAGAGGGAGGATGTGCCCAGGGAAGCTTAGAAGCGAGCAAGTTGTTTTGAGCCCTCAGGGATACGGGCCTGCAAGGAACATCGTGGCATTCACCGGAGGGGACGTCGTCTGCCAGGCTGAGTTCTACGCGCAGGCAGCCGAGAAGATCAAGGATGAGTGCTCCAACATGTGGGTTCTAATCGAAACAAACGGGTATGGGCTCACACCCGAGAACCTTGACGTCTTGGCTTCCGGCGGGGTTGACTCATTCTGGCTTGACATTAAAGCCTATGACAGGGAAGTTTACAGGCGCCTCTGCGGCGCCACAAACGAGTGGGTGCTTAAGTCCCCTGAGTGGATCGCTGACAGGGGGTTCACCCTTGAAGTGTTAACGCTCTACATTCCAGGGTGGGTCGAGAAAGACCAAATAGTTAGGATAGCGGAGATTGTACACGAGGTTGACTCGGAGATCCCCTTCACCATCCTCGCGTTCTTCCCAGCGTACAAGCTGTCCAGCGTTAGAAGCCCACGTATGTTCGAAATGATCGACGCCTACTTCGCGGTTAAAAACGTTGGGCTGAGAAACGTTAAGCTGGGCAACTGCCACGTCTTCGCCAGAGGTCAAAGCGAGTGGGAAACCTTAGTGGCCGTGGTCGGTCCAGAAGCCATAGGGTGACGGGTCAACCATGAAAGGCATCACGCTCCCACAGGAAACCTTATCGGTGAAGCCGGTTCAGTTTAGGGTCTAGGAGGATGCTGCCACTCTCCTACACTTTAGAACGTCCATGTTTATGGCTAGGAGCGTTAGGAGGGCTAGTAATGGGTCCATGCCATGTATCTTTAGAGTGTAATGATCCCTTAACGAGAAGAGTTTCCTAGTAACTTTGGCGGCGACGTTTCCCTTAACATCCTTCACCTCGAACTCTCTTCCTAAAAAGTCTCCTTCTAAGCGGTATATCACGTTCCCTCTAGCATCTTCAATTTGGTACGAAGGACGTAGTGCAAACAGCTTTCCTTTCACGGTTGCCACCTGGTAGCCTGTGTGGTCGTGTAGGGTGTAGGTAGGGCGCACCGAAAATAATTTTCCCTTAACGATGCCGACAACGTTGCTTTCGGCATCGTATAGATTCATCTCCCCGCTGATGGAGAAAAGCTTAGCTACAGCCCTTCCAACCTCACGCCCATCCTCACTCTTAATTATGAGAGTATTTCTCATAGTAAACAACTTTTCGTCGATGATGTATGAGTCATAGTCAAGCAGCCTCATAGGCATCCTCCACCACACTACAGAGCAAAGCAAGGTAGCAAGATAGAATGGGGAAAGGAATAAAATAAAAATTAAGTTTAATGTGGAGGAAGAGAGAGGGGAAAAGTTAAAGTATTTTTACTTAGGCGAGTGGCACCTAACGGTTCTCCACCTTTCCGAAGTCAGGTTGACTGTCGAGGCCACCTTGGACATCATTCTAGTTAAGTATGCTTGGAGGGTTAGCAGCCGTTTAATTGGTTTGAGCGTGAACGCTGATGGTTTTGTTCAGCCACGTCTGAATGGGCTGTCGGCTTCAATCATGCCCAGCGAGCCTGTGAACCTGCGTTTTCCCCTTTTCGACCACATGGATTACCTTTACACCTTTACGTGTTAGCTCGTCTGCTATGAACCTTCGGTGACACTTGAAAAAGAGCTTCTCCGAGCAGAAAATGGCCACCTTATTCCCTTTAACCAACTCTAGAAGCTCCTTAAACGCCTCCCTGAACACCTCCGACTCCATATGCTTCCTGTAACCGCCGCTTCGATAGCCGCCTAAACCCTCTAAGTGGACATACTCGATCCCTGCATCCGCTAGGAGTTTCTTCAAGTTCTCCCCCTTGAACCATTCAAACTTTGAGGTTGGAAACCTTCTAACGTCCACCGCAACATTAACGCCAAGTTCCTTCAGGATGGAGATGAACTCATCAGCAGTCCTGTCACTAGTACCAATAGTCCAAACAGTTGAGCCTGAAAGGTGCTCATTCAGAGTGAACACCCCGTGAAGCGTGTAAACCTCTAAGCACTTAACAGCCGGGAAAAATAAACGTTTTGAAAGGGCTACAACAGGGAAAGGAGAAAACGTTTCATTCTTCATACAACATACCTTTCAGAAAACCCGGAAGGGGTTTGAAAGGGAGAGGGAGAAGATGCGCGGGAAAACCCTTGCGGCCGTAGCCTTACTCGCCATGGCCCTTCTTCTTGCAGCCGCCGGCCCGGCTATAGCCTCCCAAGCCGGAGGAAACAGGGGAGTTTTAACTGTTTACGCGGGAGGAAGCGGTTCTACTACAGGTGTTCGGGCGGCGTCCCACGCCACAAGGCTCAGCGTTAATGGAGAGAACGTGACCATAAGGGAGTTCGGCGTCGCACATTAACGCGAGCAGCCAGCAGGGAGCCTTCTTTGGTTTCGGGTATGCTCAGGCAGAGGACGCCATCGAAACGGTAATGCTTAACTTCCTCACAGTGACCGGCAACCTGTCTAAGACGTTTGAACCCTATGCGCGTAACAGTACGCTCCCCCGATCCCTTCGGCTGCCTAAACCCGACTCGTCCTACATAATGGTTGTCCACCTTGAGCCCGGAAACGTCACCTCCTTCAGCATGCTACCATA
>Ga0180301_10002151_pt1 | contig 15520 bp, 21 predicted proteins | sample GuaBasSediGuay16_FD_121797 | JGI IMG/M metagenome (GOLD analysis project Ga0180301, IMG submission 121797) | Subseafloor sediment microbial communities from Guaymas Basin, Gulf of California, Mexico - Guay16, Core 4569-2, 12-15 cm | ecosystem: Environmental > Aquatic > Marine > Hydrothermal...
AGCGCCAAGAACTAATGGACAGATACAGGGTAACTGTCTAACCCCTCCAATTTTTATCATAATAACTTGTTCTGTATTGCATGGAATGCAAGATAATTGGCACGGTAAAGTCACCAGTTACTGAAGCAGTAGATATGAACTGGGGGGAAGTAATCTCAGAAATTGTACTAGAACCAGAGTATGCCCCCGGGTTACTTGGATTAGAAGACTTTAGTCACCTTATGGTACTCACATTTCTCCACGAGGCAGAGTATAACCCAGAGAAACACCTAAGACGTCACCCTCAAGAACGCCAAGAGATGCCCCTTCTGGGAATATTCGCACAGAGAGCCAGACACAGACCAAATAGAATCGGAGTAACAGCTGTTGAAATCGTTGAAGTGACCGATAACAGCGTGAAGGTACATGCATTGGACGCTATTGACGGCACTCCAGTTATTGACATCAAACCATACGTACCAGTATATGACAAGAAAGACGCGACCATCCCAGAGTGGATGGAGAAAATGATGAAGGGCTACTTCTAGACTGGAAACTGTTAAGCGCCCATACTCCACTCATCACTTATGTCACTTATCGGAAAACCGGTTGAAGAAATACCCACACCTGCGCTTATTCTTGACTTAGAGAAATTCCATTGGAACCTCGATAAGATGTTCAAATTTGCTAGGAAAGCAAAAGTAAATGTCAGACCCCACGCCAAGACCTTCAAGGCAGCTGCAATATGTAACAAGTTGATCGAAGCTGGGGCTTGTGGTGTAATGACTCAGAAGCTGAGTGAAGCAGAGGTACTGCTCAACAGTGGAATCCTATATGGAGATAAGAATATTCTAATCAGCCAAGAAATCTCAGACCCAAAGAAACTAGAAAGACTTGTAGGCATGACAGTCGCCATGGGAGAAGACAAGGTTCTGACAAGCCTCGATAATCTTCAGGAAGCCGAGATGATTAGCAGAATCGCTGAACGCTGGGGCGTCAAACAAGATGTGATCATTGAGATTACACATGGACGCTGTGGTGTATCACCGGGAGAAGATGCTGTCAAGATGGCGAAGAGAATCGTCAAGCTCCCGGGACTCAGGTTCAGGGGAATCTATGGATACGAGAACCCAGTACCACGAGAAACAGCCCTTGAAAGAGACAAGCTTACAGTCGATACAGCGGAAGCCATCAGGGCAGCGGGAATAGAAGTCGAGATTGTGTCAGCTGGAAGCACAGCTACCTATGAGGTAACAGGCACTTATCCGGGTATTACCGAGATTGAACCCGGTAGTTTTGTCTTTGGCGCCGGAAAAGAAGGCAGTGGTTATGGCTGGCAAACCATCAATGATGTCTACTTTAAGAACAGCCTCACAGTATTAACACAGGTAATCAGCGACAACTTCCAGAACAGGGTAGTCACTGATGCAGGAGCTAAGGTGATGTCCGGTGGACACGCGGGAGTGGAGCCAGTCGTACTTATTCAGGCTGATGGGGAGTATCTTGACTTTGAAAAAGTAGGACTCAGTGAGGAGCATGGTACAATTTACTTCAAGGAAGGTGATCCTAATAGGAACAAGCTACGTTGGGGTCAGAAGATAGAGTTCACGCCAAGCCATTGCTGCACCACTGTTAATCAGCATGACGAGATGGTCGTGGTAAAAGATGGTTATGTTTGTGCTGTTTGGCCAATAACAGCTCGTGGACAGTATCAATAACCTCTTTTTTCATTGCAAATTATTTTAAACGTCAACAAACAAAGGTTTACCTGAGCGGGGTTGACTTTTCGAGTAGGGTATCTCACGCCCAGAGAGACAAGAATCTGGGAACTTCGGCGGCATAATCTATCCCAATCAGATATTGGACGCGAACTTGGAATCAGCAGACAAGCGATACATAAGGCATACCAAATTATTGACAAAAAAGTTGAGCAGGCATTCATGGAGGCTGCTGAAACCAACAACTTGTTGATAAAAACCGTGAATCTTGTAGAGGGCGTTATGAATGCACATAGCCCAGCCTATGATATCCCTGTGATAGTAAGTCTGAGTAAATCCAACGGTCTAAAAATTTGGTATCTCTATGAGGGAAACTGCAAATCATGCCACTTACAGTCATCATGCCGTAACATACTAGAATCAGAAGCAAGAGAAAGAGGCATTCAACTAAACGCAACAGAACAGTTGATGCAGCCAACCCAACTCGCAATTGAGATATTTGGGAGGTATCAAGATGATTAATAATGCTTGCCCATTTGCTCCGGGAGAAGTGAAACCAAGATCTATTCCAGTAAATTCTAATCATGAGGGGCTGTTAAACAGGATAACAAACGGAAAACTGATTGTACTCGTTCTCAGTTTGGTTGGTTTGACTCTTGTTTACAGTCATAGCTACTCTGATTTGAACTGGGAAGGAAGCAGTGTTCTCTTCAATGACTGGTATATCGTGAAGATGAGTCTATACACGTATCTTACTAGTTTGATCTCTTTCTTCATCCGAGAGCATCGGAGAAATCAAAGATAATATAAGGCGTTTAACCTGGAAAAAGCGCCATATATACTAGGTTCTATTAATTAATCAAATGTATTGAAAAGAATCTCCTCAAACCTAAACGATTTATCATCTCTATGTCTAAGCATAGTCATGACCATACTAGACCTAGCAACCAAACGAAAGACAGCGAGAAAATTCAAACTCATACCAATCAAAGACGAGGACATCGAGTACATCCTTAAGACCGCCAGACAGGCACCTAGTGGAAGTAATAGACAACCATGGCGCTTTATCATTGTAAAAAGCCCTGAAATGAAAAAGAATATCAGAGAATCAGCGGAAGCTGGGGAGAGAGGATTCTATGATAATCTCAGTCCAGAAAGGAAAGTATGGTATAATGAGAAAGGATTGAGTCCATCAAAGCCCAATCTGACAGAGGCTCCTGTATTGATAGTGGTTGTTGGAGATACCTCGGCTCCAAACTATAAACCTAGTTTATGGGTGAGTATTGCATACATGGTATTGGCAATAGAGGAACGGGGATTAGCTACAGTAACCTATACACCATCTGATCCCAACTTGGTCTCTGAAGCTTTGGGAGTTCCTGATGGGTTAATGGTTGAGTCTATTTTGCCCATTGGTTTCTCGGATGATCCAAAGGAAAAAGAGACCCGTTTTAAAGTCTCTGAAATTACATTTAGAGAGCGTTGGGAAGGAAACTAGTTTAAAGATATCTTTATAAACCAGTATCGCTTTCGATATCGAAAGCGATATCATATTCGATATTGGAGTAAAACAATAATGAGAACGTTCCGCGGACACCGAAAAAAACATATTGGGGTCCCAAGAGGCATGTTACGCCCTATTACAATGATTCTCCTAAAGGAGAAGCCGATGTCAGGGAGCGAGATCGCTGAAGAGATCGAGTACTATGCTGATTGGAAACCAAGCCCAGGCAGCATATATCCACTTCTTAATAGCCTTCATGAAAATGGATTAATCGAGCCCAGTGAAGACAGCGATCCAAGTCTAAAACGGTTTATCCTTACAAAAAAGGGTGAAGAAGAACTGGAGGCACATAGAGACCAACATAGAGGAATCAGAAAAGGGCGTACAAATATGCGTAAAGTATACTGGAGGCTATTCAGGAGGATGCCTGAAGAAGTATACGAGAGTTTTAGTAGCCTATTAGACCGTATCGAAGAAATATATGATGAAATAGAGAACGTTGATCAATTCAAACACATTCTCGATGAAACAATAATAGAATTAGAAAAAATGGACAAGAGACAAAATGAGTGAATTAAAACGAACCTTTAGATATCTTCGACCTTACACTAGAGAAGCCGTTCTTGCAATAATTTTCCTTGGATTAGTAGTAGTCTTAGACTTGTCAATCCCGAGAATGGTACAGACCTTAGTAGACGAGGGGATTGGAAACCAAGACATGGATATTGTACTACGAACCAGTCTCATGATGATAGGTGCTAGCATCCTTAGCGCTACGATGATGATAGGTAATACAATTTTCTCAGTAAAAGCCTCCAGAGGATTTGAGGCAGACCTGAGAGAGGACATATTCAAGAAAATACAGACATACAGTTTTGGAAACCTAGACGACCTATCTAGTGGTCAACTATTAACGAGACTCACAAGCGATCTAAACCAAATCCGAACGATGATGACAATGACTCTCCGAATGTTCACACGAGCACCGTTGATGGCAATAATTAGCCTGAGCATAATGTGGACTACAAATCCACAGTTAACAAAATATATCCTTATTCTCATGCCAGTAACGGGAGTTTTCATCACTCTGTTCATTAGAAAACTTCAGCCATTATTCACCAAGACTCAGGAAAAACTTGAACAACTGAACCAAGTACTTGAAGAGAATCTCTCAGGTATTAGAATAGTCAAAGCATTCGTGAGAAGAGATTATGAAGGAACCCGCTTCAAGTCCGCGAACAAAGAACTCACCGATATATCCGTACGTGTAAACCAGCTTATTGGAGTACTATTTCCATTAACTCTTCTCATTATGAACACTGGAATTGTCGCAATAATATACTTTGGCGGAATACAGGTAATTCAAGGATCAACTACAGTTGGGACAATAATCGCATTCACAAACTATGTCTTCAGCGCCATGTTCCCAATAATGATGTTATCAATGATGGCTGGTCAAATCAGCTTCGCCGAAGCATCAGCCAAACGGATAATGGAAGTTCTTGACAATGAACCTGAAATAAAAGAAAAACTAGACGCTGTTCAACTTGCAGAAGTCAAGGGAAGAGTAGAGTTCAAAAACGTTTCATTCAGTTACCGAGAGGACGGTGGAGACCCTGTTCTACATAACGTCAACTTTACTGCTGAGCCCGGTGAGACAGTAGCAATACTTGGCTCAACAGGAAGCGGTAAATCCAGTTTAATTCATCTTATTCCAAGGTTCTATGATGTCTCAGATGGAAAAGTGCTCATAGATGGTTATGATGTTAGAGACGTTGAACCAAAGAGTATACGAAAACATATTGGAATCAGCTTACAGGAAGCAATACTATTCTCAGGAACAATTAGAGATAATATACGATACGGAAGACCAGAAGCAACAGACGAAGAGGTCATAGAAGCAGCAAAAGCAGCTCAAGCCCATGAGTTTATCATAGGTTTCCCAGAAGGATACGATACAAATGTTGGACAAAGAGGAGTAAATCTAAGTGGGGGACAGAAACAACGTATCGCTATCGCAAGAGCACTCCTAGTGAAACCATCAATCCTCATACTAGATGACAGCACAAGCGCTGTTGACGTCGAGACAGAGATCAAGATAGAAGAAGCACTTGAGGAATTAATGAAAAACCGGACCAGCTTCATTATCGCACAAAGGATCAGCACAGTGCTAAACGCGGACAAGATAATAGTACTTGACGACGGTAACATAGCGGCAGAGGGAACACACGACCAGCTTATACAAACCAGCCCAATCTACAAGGAAATATATGACAGCCAACTAGGCGACGGAGGTGCCCAGTAATGAGCGGAAAAAATTCTGACAACAAGAAAGAGGCACAACCACAAACCGGAATGCATAGACGCGGACCAAGAGGAATGGGCAACATCGAGAAAGCTAAAGACGCAAAAGGAACTACCCTAAGACTCCTAAACTACTTTAAAGAATACAGGGTTAAGATTGCTTTCGTGGTTTTAGCCACTGTAGCCAGTAGTTTGGTAGGGTTAGCTGGACCTTATTTTCAGGGAGTCGCAATAGACAAGTATATTGTCCTAGGCGATCTGGATGGATTACTAAGAATCTCCCTTATGCTTGCTGGTGTATACGTTTTTACGACGCTTGTAGCAGGTGTAAACAGCGTAATCATGGCAGGTATAAGTCAAGGCAGCCTAATGAAGATGAGAAAAGAGCTCTTTGAGCACATGCAGCTTCTCTCACTAAGCTTCTTTGATAAAAACCAGACAGGAGACTTAATGAGCCGACTCACAAACGATATCGACGCAATAGGAGCCTTGTTAACACAGAACGTAACCCAACTAGTTCAGAACCTTTTGACACTGGTAGGAATCATCGTCCTAATGTTCAGCCTAAATGTCTGGCTTGCACTCGCTAGCCTCATAGTATTCCCATTGATGATAATATTTACCGCCGTAGTCGGGAAAAGAACACGAGTATACTATAGAGACCTACAGAAACAGACAGGTGGACTAAACGGAGTAATACAGGAAACCCTAGGTGGACAAAAAGTAGTAATAGCATTCGAGCAACAAGACGCGGTAAACAAGAAATTCGATAAAATGAATCAAGCAGTCAAAGAAACAGGAGTACTTGCATTAACCTACGCCATGATGGTACCACCAATCATGGGTATACTCAGCAACGCCAATATAGCCATAGTCGCAGGACTAGGCGGATGGATGACACTACAAGGACTAGCAACAATTGGAACAATAGCCACATTCATACAGTACAGCAGACAATTCGCAAACCCACTACGACACTTCGCCAACATGTACAACAGTATACAATCAGCACTAGCAGGAGCAGAACGAATATTCGAGATAATCGACACCCCACCAGAGCTAACTGACTGTGAGGACGCAGTAAGCCCCCAACAAATCCAAGGAGAAGTGGTTTTCGAGGAAGTAGACTTTGAGTATGTACCAGATGTCCCGGTCCTCAAAAACATAAGCTTGCACGCGAAACCCGGTGAAACAATCGCCTTGGTTGGACCCACCGGTGCGGGAAAGACAACTATCGTCAATGTCCTAACACGTTTCTATGATATTCAGAAAGGTAAGATAACTATCGATGGCTTGGATATCAGAAACGTGAAGAAAGATTACCTCCGAAGCAAACTAGGTATTGTTCTACAGGATGTTTACCTGTTCAGCGGCACCGTCATGGATAACATCAGATACGGTAATCTTGTCGCCACAGACGAGGAGTGCATAGCAGCAGCAAAACTAGCAAACGCAGACGGCTTCATCAGACGCCTACCAAAAGGCTACCAAACAGAGCTAAGCGAAAGAGCAGGAAACCTAAGCCAAGGACAAAGACAACTAATCAGCATCGCGCGAGCAATAATCGCCAACCCCGCGATACTCATCCTAGATGAGGCGACAAGCAGCGTAGACACAAGAACCGAGGTACAAATACAGGAAGCATTGTTGAACCTCATGGAGGGGAGAACCAGCTTCGTAATTGCTCACAGACTCAGCACCATCAGAAAAGCAGACATGGTACTAGTCATCAACAACGGCGAGATAATCGAACGCGGAAACCATGAAGAACTCCTAGAAAAGAAGGGATTCTACTACAACCTCTACATGAGCCAGTTCAAGGGCACCATAGACGACGCCGACTTTGAGTACATCAAACCAGTAGAAGTCTACGATCAGCCAACCAGCTCCATGCCCATGATGGGAAAAAGAAGAGGCCCCAGCGGCGGGCCATCACCCGAGATGATGCGGCAACGAGCCATGGAGATAGTTGAAATCTTCAAAAAGAAACAAGCCACATCACCTGAAACAGCTAAAACCTTTGAGGAACTGGAAATACCGCCCCAATATCAAAGAATGATACAGATGAGACTCACTCGCCTAGGTATTATAGCTGATAACGGCGGAAAACTCTACCTCATAGAGAAAAACCTATCCAAACTCTAAGAACCCCTTCCTTTTTCATTTATTCCTAGTGTAACTTATAATCCAATAATGGCTTGATGAATCCATGAATAGCATAGAAGGCATGATCACATTCACCTACTATAAGGACATAGAAAAAGCAGTCGAGTTCTACGGCGAAAAACTAGGGTTCAAGATGGTTATGGGTAGAGAATGGGTCAAGATATTCAAGGTTGGACAAGACAGCCACATCGGACTAGTAGACTCCGAGAAAGGATACCTGAAGCCACAGGAAGAAAAACCAGTGATGCTCAGCGTATTCGTGGAAAACGTGGATGAATGGTACAAGATGCTAACAGAGAAAGGCGTAAAAACCAATCACCCTCCACAGAAAAGCGGAGACATAGACATGCGTGGATTCCTAACATGGGACCCAGAAGGCTACGTGATAGAGTTCCTCACCTTTGACACAAAGCCATATGGAGAATAGGCTACTCAGCTAACGTGAGTAAACCTGTTGATGCTGGTCTCCAGTCTCTTAGTTCTTTTGATACTGCCCAGTAGTAGGTTGGTCTATACAGGAACAGCCAAGGGGCATCATCACGAATCAACTGGAATACCTGTTGATAGATTTTCTCCCGTTTCTCAGTCTCAAACGTCTTCTGAGCCTCATCGATCAACCTGTCTACAACAGGATTACTGTATCCTTCCCACCAGGGGCCCTTGAAACCAGAGTGTATCTTCTCCCTGAGAACCCTAAATGTACTGAGAGGACTAGAGTCAAAACAACATAAGTCATGAATCTGTTTAGCACGAACCATCTCGGCATACGCCGGACGATCACTATAACTAACGAGTTCCACATCCACACCAATCTTAGCGTAATAGGTCTTCATCATCTCCCCAAGCAACAACGCTTCATCTGGCATACGAGTCGGCAAATCAATAGTAAGTTTAAGCCCATCAACATATCCCGTCTCAGCTAGTAGTGATTTCGCGTGATCTGGATCATATGGATATGGCCTTGTATCAGGATTATATCCAAAGTGATGTGGCGTAAGATATCCATTCAGTCTCGTTGCTGCTCCTTGCTTCACCTCTTTGATAACCTCTGCAATATCCAAGCCATAGTTGAGAGCTTGTCTGACGCGTTTGTCTTTGCATACTCCTTCTTGGGCGTTCATCATGAAGATAATGCAAAGACTACTTTCAAGAGACTTGACCAGCGTTCTATCAGAGTCTCGATGCAAACCAGTATCATTGATGCCAATTAATGCTCCAATATTCACATCGCGATCTAAGACCATCTCAGAGCGAACTTTCGAGTCTGGCACCTCAAAGAAAGCCACCTCATCAGCGAACCCAGTCTTACCCCAGTACCTACGATTAAGCTCCAGTACTAATTCACCGCGTCTTCTTGATCCAACCAGATATGGCCCAGTACCAATGTATTCATTGGGAAGCTTGTCAAGTTCATCTTCAGGAGCAATAGGCATCTCAGAGAGTAAATCCAGAAGATCAGCCATGGGTTCGTTTGTTTTTATCTGAAAAGTTTCAGTTCTTGGAGCAGAAAACGCTGCGTCACCAATATAGCTAGCGTAGACTCCCTGTGTCCCAAAGGCACCGCCAAGGGAGGGGTCAATTATTCGTTTCATGCTGGCTACAATATCACGTGCAGTGAGACTTTTTCCGTTATGAAAATGAACATTGTCTCGTATTTTGAAAAGCCAGGTCAAGCCATCGGGCTCGATGCTCCAACTTTGTGCAAGCACTGGGAAAAAGTACCCAAGTTTTCCTCGTTTTATTAATGGCTCATAGACAGCGTTAATTATACTGTTTCTGTTAAGCGAGTCACTGCAGATATGGGGGTCACCAATATCTACGCTGCTCTGTGCTACCCTGAGATAATCAAACTTCATACAATGTAATGGGACTAGGAGAAAATAGCATTACCGCTACTCAAAATCACCCAAGTCGGCGGGTTCTTCCTCAGCAGCTACTTCCTCCAAGCTACGTCCAGTCTTTGATGAGTTCGGCATCTCAGAAGTAATATCACTACCGGGTTTAGTGTAATCGTCCTTCATCTTGAAGAAAAGCCATTGTGGGCGTTTTCCGCCACGCTTTGTTCTTATCAACGCAAAGTTTCCTATTAGCTTGGAGCCCTTCAAATGAATGGTTGCATGTCCTTCATTCAAGTTATCTGAGAGATTGACATCATCACCCTTTGTATTACTAAATGTACCAGAGTCCCACACAATAACCGTACCAGCCCCATAATGACCCTCAGGGATTACACCCTCAAAATCAGCATATGCCATAGGGTGATCCTCGGTGGGAACTGCTAATCGCTTTACCTTTGGATCCATGGATGGTCCCTTGGGAACAGCCCATGACTTCAAGACTCCATCAGCTTCTAATCTGAGATCATAGTGTAGATTACTGGCATCATGTTTTTGAATAACAAATATAGGAGAATCTCCGCTTTCCTTTAGCTCACCGCTAGGCTCAGGGGTCGATGAAAAATCCCGTTTCTCCTTATAATCCCGTAGTGGTTCTCTATCCTTCACACCTAGTATACAGTAAGAACCAGATATATTATTTAACAAAGAAAAAAATAAAATTGGTTTAAGCGTCCGCCATCTTCTCGCCAACCTTGCTGGCGAGTCCTCTGGCTTCTGCATTAGCCTTGGCAATCAATAACTCAATAGTCTGAGGTGTTGGCCACTCCGCCTCCACAGCTACTGAACGTGCCTGCTGCACTGCCTTCGCTATGATGGTGGGTAGTGTTTCTGGAGTCACATAGGCTGCCTCGACGGCTACCTGGAATGCTCCACCAATTGCCTGCTCTAGCTGAGTCTTGTACTCGTCGATGTCTAGTATCAGGTCTTCACCTAGTAGTACATCGCCTTTCTCGTAGACTGCCTTAATGCTTAGCCCCATCTCGGATGCTCTTACACCCATACGCTGGAGAAGGTCCGCGAGGTCTTCGCTGATCTCTTCACCTTTCTTGCATACGGTTGTGTCTTGTGCTATCCAGATGTTGCCTGCCTCAATTCTTGTTCTTACGCCAAGAACACCGAATTTCCCGATGAGGGGTCCGGGGCTTAGCCCAGTGTTACCTGCGCTCATGACGATATCGTTCATGGCGATATCCCCTGCCTTGGCGAATACCTTGACTTTGTTGGCGTCTAGCTCCATGGCGATCCTGAATGGATTGCCGTTTGTGAATAGGAACACGTTTGGTCCACTGACTGAGTCAATGAAATCTTGTGTTCCCTCTTTTCCGGCTTCCTCCATACTGATCCGCATCAAGGTGTTCTTTACTACCTTGAACTTGTGTCTGCCACGAAGCTGCTTCCTCATGTCCTGTAGCATTGAGCTGCTTACTTTATTGAGGTCTGCGGCTGCGATTATCTCATATTGATTGATTAGCTCGACTGTTTCCTGAACGGTCTCGTATTTCTCGGATGGAATGTGGCTACTCATGATATTCACCTATACGAGCTTGACGCTGTCACCCATGGTCAGCTTCAAGTACATCGTCTTGATGTTCGCAAAGCCTCTCTTCGTGGCAGCCGTCAGGTTCCTAACGACTGTCTCGATGTTCTGGGCGACCTCCTCGTCGCTCATTCCCTCCTTTCCTACTATACAGTGGACAAACGCTTTGTCCCTGCTTCTGAGTATTATTGTACGGCGCTCGCGTTCTAATATCTCGTCTATGGGTGCCTGTGGCGGTACAGGAGTGGGCATCTTTCCCCTGGGTCCCAAGATTGGTCCTGCTACGCGACCTACTGTTGGCATCATCGGTGCCTCAGCGACGAACGAGTCATATGGTGCAAGCTTTTTCTTAGCTGCTTTTTTGTCCGTCGCAAGCTGATCAAGTTCTGCGGGCTCTACTACTTCGTCCGCTCCTGCCCTCCTTGCTCTCAGCGCGAGGTCGCCTGAGGCGAACACGAGTACCTTCCTTTTTCCTATACCGTTAGGTAGCTGGAAACGGATGTTTACTCTGTTGTCAGGCCTATTCATGTCGAGCTCCCGTAGGTTTATGGCAAGGTCAAAGCTCTGCTCGAAATTTCGTTCTGGCGATGCCTCTCTTGCCTTTTCGATTGCGTTTATAATTTGTTCTGTCGGGAGTGACAATTTAGATTCCTCTCTTTCTCACATGGTATCATTTTTAAAGGTTTATTCAGCCTCAACGAGCTGTGAGTCATATTCTCCAGCCTTGATTGCTTCCTGAACCTCTTTTGCGGGATTACCATCGACTGTTACACCGGCGCTCTGGCATGTACCAAGTACTTCACGTACAGCTGTCTTTAGCGTAGCTGCATAGATCCCCGCCCGTTTCTTCTTGGCTATTCCAATCAGCTGATCAAAGCTGATGTCTGCCACGAACTTGGTATTGGGTTCTCCTGATCCTTTATCCAAGCCAGCGGCTTGACTGATCAGTGCGAATGTTGTTAGCATGCCGACCTTGACGCTGAACTCCCTGGTGTCTGTGTCAATGGTTACGTCTACTGGTACTGGTAGTCCATCGTATTCCCCTGTCTGTGCGTTTATGTCGTTGACGATAGCCATGATGTTAACGCCCATTGGGCCAAGTGCTGGTCCGATGGGAGGTCCACCGGTGGCTTTTCCGCCGTTGACGATGAAGTTGAAAGTCTTCTCTACCATTATTCTTCTATTCCTTTGAGTTCTCGGACATAGTCAGCGTGGACTGTGATAGGCAACGTGAAGGCAGCCTCAAGTATCTCGATGGTGACCTCCTCTTTTGAGGACTCCACGCGGACAACTCTTGCCTGCATTCCCTTGAAGGGACCGGCGATTACCTCGACCAGTGTTCCTTCTTCTAAGCCTTCTACAACCGGCTTGGTTTCTATGTAATGGTCTACTTCGTCCGGACTGATGGTTCCCTGAACCCTTTCACGTGTGTGTCTCATCCCTCGGATGAGTTCATCAACAATGTGAGGGGTCTGGGCTTCAATGATAACGTAACCCCTTAGCTCAGCTGGAGCTAGAATAGCCTGAATCGGTGAGCCTTCAACCTTAGCTTTATCAGCTAACATTAAGGCTACGGTCCTCTCCTGACCATTCGTAACTTTTACCGCGTAAAGGGATGTTCTTATACTTCTTTCGGACAACTAGACCACGCCCGATGCACCAAGCATTATCAAGCGCGTAGATATTAAGATTCCTAAAACGATGAACGAATTACTGCTTCGAGAAACTGGGAAAACATATTAAACACCATATGGATTGTATGTGGCTAGTGAAAAACATGGGACTAATATCATCAATACTATCATTTGTCGCAGCGCAGCAGCATGACACATCAATACTGTTCTTGGAGTTCGAGGAAGTTGCACTTGTTGCAGGAGGATTCCTCGTATTACTAATGTACCTATTCTATGTGAAATATCCTTACAACAAGGAAAACTAAGAAATAAATTTCTTTTAACTAGGCGTGATAACCGCCGCGAGGAGCTTTACGATATATCCGATGGCTCCCATTAAGCCAATTCCAGCAAAGACTATCTTGATGCTCATCCAGTAGGTCTTCCAGTCTGGTCTACTCAGTGTTCGCAGAAGCCTGTCTGCTGATTGGAAAAAATCGTTAAGTCCCATATTATTCACCCTATCGAACCATAAATCCTAGTTAAAGTTTACTAATTTTGGAGGAGTTTATCTGCGAACCACTCCACATTGAAGGGCTGTAGATCATCATACCCCTGTCCTACACCTACAAATAACACAGGTTTTCCTGTGAGATATGATACACTGAGGCTACTACCGCCTTTAGCGTCCGCATCTATCTTTGTTATTATCGCTGCGTCGAATCCGATGTGTTTGTTGAAGGTCATGGCTTGTTCTGTTGCATCGTTTCCGATGAGGCTGTCAAGTATCATTATTGTGAGTTTTGGCTGAACGACTCGTTTTACTTTCTGGAGTTCATCCATTAGGTTTCGGTTTGTCTGCATACGACCAGCAGTATCAATCAATACTACATCGATTCCTTGCGCGCGGGCATGTTCAATTGCATCATAGCCTACCGCTGCTGCGTCTGAACCGTATTTGTGGCGAATTACTCGTACTCCTAGTCTTCTTCCGTGTTCTTCTAGCTGTTCTATTGCTCCAGCTCTATAGGTGTCGCCTGATGCTAGTACTACGCTATATCCGTTTTTCTGTAAAAGATGGGTTACTTTCGCGATTGTAGTAGTTTTACCTGTACCGTTTATCCCGACAAACATAATACTGTAAGGTTCACCTTGTTTCTTGGACTCTGCTACTTTTTCTAAAAGGTCCAGTCGAGATTCTCCGTTCATTACTGTTTCAAGAGATTCCTTTAGTGCAATCTCAACAACATCACTCTTATCACCAAATCTTGGAGCCTCTGATCCGATCAAACGTTCCTTAAGCTCTGTACATACTTTTTCAGCTACCTCGACGCTTACATCGTTTCCAATCAGTTGCATCTGTAGGTCCCATAGAATGGGTTCGAGGTCTTTCTCTGTAAAACCGGTGTTACTAATTTTTTTTACGATGCCTTTGAGTCCGTTTCTGAGCTTTTCGAACATTAGATGGATCCCTGAACCCCTTGCTGAATATTGGTGGATAAGTTCTCTGCCATTGCTTGATGAGATTCAAGTTGAGCCATTATCTGGCCAAGCTGTTGATCTATCGAGCCTTGGGCTTTCTCCATCTCTTCTAGTCGCTCATTTACGTCCTTAAGAGCGTCCTCATAGGTCATCTCGACCGATACATCAGCGCCTATTCCCATGACTATTTTATCCAGTTCACCTAAGGTGGCGTTGATAAAAGCTGCTCCTCCTACGGGTACGAGGAGGTTATTTCCTGATTTGATGTTTTTCAGGTCTTCTAGTGATTGTTTTGCTACTCGTAGCTCGGAGACCGAAGCTAGTACAACTTGAAGCCTCTGCTGAAGAGTGTTAACCGTACCCTCCATCATCCGCATCTCGGTCACCAGCTGCCTTAACTGGTTCTCTTTCTGCTGAAGACCTTGAGACATCTTACTCTTCCTCTTCTTCAGAGACATTTTCGATGGTAATCTCGTGGCGCTTTGCTCTGTGGCGGCTGCCTAGCTCCGCGTAAACACGCTCCAATGCATGTTCCTCTTTTGCGGCGGAGATTAGTAGATTGAATGTCAGTGGCTCGAAGAAGTGCTGCTTCATGATCTCGCCCTGAATCCTGTAAAGTTTAGTACTCATCCTTAAGCCTCCGCGAGTTCAACGGTTACTACACCGTCACCGTCTTTTGTCATTTTGACGCGGATCTTTCTCGGAGGGTTCTTGATTCCTCTTGCCCAGACAGCCTCATTGACACTTGGGTCTATGATAATCTCTGTGGGTTTCATGTGGCGCTCAGTAAACTGCCTGAGCACAAACATGGCTTTCTCTGCCCTACGGAATTTCTGGGCAATCCAAGCTCTTCCCAGAGGCACTGTATAGATTCTTTCCATTTCAGACATGCGTATTTCTCTCCTATGCTTTTAGTTTCCTGTTTCGCCAGTTGCGTCTACTCTGTGGGCTCCACCTGATCTCGCCCTTAGTCTTAGCGATAATCCATGCGGGCACTGATTTCTTCGCCTTGCCTGCTTTCGCAAGACGTAGCTTGTAAGCCAAATGTTTGTTCCTTGCCATTTTTCTTATACTCTCCTTATACTGATGTCTCTCTTGGTCTGCTGACTCTGTATCTGTTCAAGCAATTTTCTGAGAAGATCATCGGTTATGGGCAAAGGTACTCTCCCAGATTGAGCCAGCTGGAGTAGCTGTATTTCAATCTGAGCTGCAAAGTCTGGTCGAACCAGCTTCACGTTCTGGAGCCTCTGCCGTGCTTCAGGTGTGAGAATCTTGCGCATAAGGGCTTGCTTCTGGGCTTCTGCTTCAGCCTGAGCTTG
>Ga0180301_10002152_pt1 | contig 15501 bp, 13 predicted proteins | sample GuaBasSediGuay16_FD_121797 | JGI IMG/M metagenome (GOLD analysis project Ga0180301, IMG submission 121797) | Subseafloor sediment microbial communities from Guaymas Basin, Gulf of California, Mexico - Guay16, Core 4569-2, 12-15 cm | ecosystem: Environmental > Aquatic > Marine > Hydrothermal...
ATCCTGGCTACATTAGTTCCCCCGGTTGCTCCGCTACCTTCTTTTTTGATATCTACCCCTTTCCTTTTGGCAATCAGGTAACCGGCGGGAAAAGAACCGCAAAAGTAGGCAAATAAAGCTATCAAAATCAGCCATCCAATCATCTCTTTTCCTCCTATAATTTAAAGGTGCGATACACTAATCTGACTCTATCTCAAAGGAAAACCGGAAGCAAGTTCCGGTTTTAAACTTTTCTGAAAACCTCCGGCTCTCTCCAGATATTCCTATGCTTAACCAGAATCAGGATTCCAGCCGGCAAAATCAAAAATAGAAGATCCGAATTGAAAAAGCAAATGGTGACCAGAGCCAGTGCTATCCCTACCATTCTTCCGACGGTCTGCGAGCCCAAGACGGAAAGAATACTCTTGAATTTTTTCTTTGAATCGCCCGACAGATTTATTTTCTTTTTTAAAAAAATTTCAGCAAAGACAATAGAAGCTACTATTACGCCCAGAGCAATAAGAAGGCTGGGCCAGCTCAAAACAACCAATACCCCGGCCATAGAAGCCAATCCCTTTCCTCCCTTAAATTTAAGAGTAAAGGGATAATTGTGACCCAAAATCACGAAAAAGGCAGCAACGGCTATTCCGACCGACAAACTGTATCCCAGGAAAGCCAGCCAACAAGCTATCAAAACCGCTAAAATCCCTTTTCCCATATCTCCTGCCATAGCCATAATCAAGGATTCCAATCTTTTGGTGGCTCGCCAGATATTCATTGCTCCGATATTTCCGGAACCCACCTCAAAAAGATTCTTTCCGTATATCTTACCGACCAGGTAACTAAACGGAATTGACCCCAAGAGATAGCAAATTAAAGCCAGTAAAACCAGCCATAAGATTTCCATTTTCCCACCTCCTTTAAAAGAACTCTTATCCATTATAAAGAAAAAGGTGGTTTTAGTCAACCACCTTTAAGTTTTCGCTAGAACAGAAAGCAATTATCAGCGCTCCCGGACCAGCATGGCATCCCACTACCGGACCTATTTCAGACATAAACAAAACTTCAGCTTGAGGTAAATTACTGTTAATTTTATCTTTCAGTGCTTCGGCTTCTTTGAAGTTATCTGTGTAACCTATGGCAATGGTGAGCTTCCCTTCACAATCCGCTTTCTTAATCAGGGAAAAAAGCAGGGAAACCGGGCTAAAACCAAATTTTATACCTCCGATTGTTATCCGTCCGTCTTTTAAGGTCAAGATTGGCCGAATCCTTATCTTGCCCAAAAAATTAATCAGCTTGCCTATCATTCCCGATAAAACCTTGTTTTTGAAAACTCGTCCGCCGGACTGAATAAACTTTAAATCTCCCAGCACTCCGTAAATCTTAATTTGATTTCTAAAAACAATCAATTCTTCTTCAATTCGATCTAAATCTTTGCCTTCTTTAATCAGTTGGTTGGCTTTTAAAACGAAAAGTCCTTCTCCTATAGTGACATTAAAGCTGTCCACCAAACGAATTCTCTCTCGGTTCTCTTCCCATTCTCTGGCTTGACTGGCGGAATTGAAAGTTCCGGAAAATGTTGAACTGAGGGTAGTGACCAAAATATAATCAAACTTCTCCAGTTCCTGCTGGTAAATTTCCGCAAAATCTGCCAGGGTCAACTGAGAAGTAATGGGCAATTGCTTGGCTTTTCTCAGCTTTTCGTAAAAGGAACCTTCCAGGTTCTTTTCCGGAAAATCGTAATAGAGCGAAACCACTCTTATTCCGTATTTTTCAATTATTTCCTGCGGCAAATCGGCGGTGGTAATCAAGCCGATTTTTTCTCTGCCGATCTGGGATTCCATATCTTCCACGGCCCAATCCGATACTTCTCCGAATTTCTCGCAAATCTGCTTTACTTTTTCGGGATCATCAGTATGAATATGAATTCTTGCTGCATCTTCTATCTGAAGAACATCCAAACTGTCTCCGATTCTTAGCAACTCTTCTTTCATTTCCTTTAATCGTTCTTGATTCAGCCCATCCAGGAAAAACTGAACATCAAAAGGATACTTAAGTTTGCTCATTATCTTCCTCCTTCTCTGACTTTTCTGCTTCCAGCAATACTTTCAGAAAGCTCTCTAAAACTAAAACAAACCCCAGGGCTCCGGCATCCACCACCTTATTCTTTTTCAAAACGTCCATTTTCTGGGTAGTGGCAACAAGAGCTTGCCTGGCTTGCTCCAAAGTTTTAGTCATCAGATAAATCAAATCTTGCTGTTCCCGAGACAAGGAATCCATGCTTCCGGCTGAAGCTGTAATGACATCAAGAATCGTTCCCTCTTTTGGTTCGGCAATCGCCCGATAAGCCTGGCTTTCTCCCCTCTTCATAGCCCTGCTCAAAAGATCGGCATCCAGGGAAATGTTATCCCCTAATTCCTGGAAAAAACCGACCAGCCAGGCGCTGATGATAATTCCCACATTTCCGCGGCCGCTTTTCAGTAGATATTTCTTCTCGAGCATTTCGCTTATCAAATGATTAGCCGATTGGTAGTCTTTTCTCTCTATCGCTTTAATTATTCCAGAAAGAGTGTTCAGAAGATTCGTACCGGTGTCCTTGTCCGGCACGGGAAAAACATTAATCTTGTTTATATTCTCCCTTTCCTCGCTCACTCTTTTTCGAGATTCCTGGAACAGCGCCTTCAGAAAAGACACGGTTAGAGTAACCCTGCTTTTAACTTTGCCGATAAAACCTCTCTTTTCCATTCTGCCTCCTTATAGCAATCTTCTTATAACAAAAATAGATGAAAAGAACTAAGGATATTTTGACAAAAAGATGCCAACCTGTCAAATATACCCCTTTTTTTATTGTATCCAGATTTCCAAAATTACAAAAGCAACGTAGATTAACAAAAGAAATAAAGCCTCTTTGCGGGTAATCCCCCAGCCGGTACGGGAAAAAATAGTGAAGAAAACGAGAGCGGCAATAATAAAAACAATGCCTATAAGATAAGGAGCAAAACTGACAATTTCCAGAGGAAATATCAAAACCGTCACTCCTAAAACCAAGGTGGAATTTACCACTACGGCTCCCATCAGGTTTCCCAAAACCATGTCTTTGTGACCCATGGTGATGGCTTTGATCCCGAAAGTAATCTCCGGCAAATTTGTCCCCAGAGCGACTATTAAAGCGCCGATAATCATTAAGGGAAGACCGAGAGCCGAAGCTAAAAAAGTCGAAGACCAAACAATTCCTTCTGCCGCCAGCAAAAGCAAAGCCAAAGAAAAGATAAATATACCCAAGTCTTTTAAGAAAAATTTAAACCTCTGCCAGTCCCGGTTGAAGTGATTGGAAAAAACTTTGGTGAACCTCTCGCTTTGGTAAAAAAGGCGATGCATGTAAAAAGCCAGAGCCAGCAGCAGAACCACACCGTCCGCCCGGGAAATGCTGCCGTCCAGCATCAGCAAAACCGGCAAAAGAGCTATGACCAAAGTATAGACAGAACTTCTTTGAATGACGGTTCCCTCGCACTTCAAGCCCTTGGCCACCAAAACGCCCACGGCCACGGCCAAGGTCAAATTGATAATATTGGAACCAATAATATTTCCGAAGGAAAGCTCGGGATGACGATTCAAAGCAGAGGTAATCCCAACGAAAAACTCCGGCACCGTAGTGGCAAAAGCCATTAAAATGAAAGCCACCATGAATTCTGTGGCCTGCAGGTACTTGGCTATCCTGATCAGGCTTTTCACCACCCAGGAGCCCGACTTTACCAGAACAAGGCAGGAAAACGCGAAAATGGCTACATACATCCAAAGCATATTACTTAATGATATCAAAAAAAAGACCTTGATAAAATACCAAAGTCTTTTAAATCATGCTTAGAATCTAAGAATCTGATAAAGTTTTCCCTTAAGTTTATAGTGCTTGTACGGCCCAACGATGGCCAAATTCAGTTTTTTGTTCTGGCAAATATCCTGGACCACCCGCTGAACATCATCGGCACTAACAGCTTTAAATTTCTCTGTCCGCTCTTCGGGAGTTTCAATCTCATTCTTCAAAAGAAACTGCTCCGCTATAAAGCTAGCTAAATTATCGGCATTCTCTAACTCCATTTCTTGAGAGCCGATAATGGAATCTTGAGCATCTTTAAGCTCTCTCGGGGAGATTTTCTCATCGGCCAGCCTACGATATTGTTCCATCATCACTTCTAAACCCTCGGCAATTCTCTTTGAATTAAGGCCGGCATAAGTCACAAACCAGCCGGTATCAGTTTGAAAATCAATGCCACTGGAAACAACATAAGCCAATCCCCTTTTTTCTCTCACCTCTATAAACATCCGAGAGCTCATTCCCCCGCCCAGAATTTTTTCCAGCACCTTTAAGGCATACCGATCGGGATGAAAAATGCTATAACCTCTCACCCCCAATAAGACGTGAGTCTGTTCAATCTTCCAGTGTTTAAAAGAAATCCTGGGTCTTCTTTGCTTTTCTATTACCGGGGGCTTATGAATGGTAGGTTCTCTGCTGCTTAATTTTCCGTAGTAGCTTTCCAGATCGTCAATCACCTCTCTGGGGTTTTCTATTTGGCCGGTCACTATGACGGCCGAATTGGGAGCTACATACAATCCATCAATGTAGTCAAGGAACTGCTTCCTTTTCATTTTGGTAATGGTTTCTTCGGTCCCGAGGCCCATTTGAGCAACAGGCTGATCGCCGTATAATAATTTGGGCCAAAGAATATTCTGAAGATAGGCTACCGCGTTATCTAAAGACATGGAGCGCTCTTCCAAAATCGGCCCTTTTTCTATTTTAATCTTGGCCGATTCAAGTTTTGAATTCAAAATCATGTCGGAAATGACATCATGGGCAATATTGATAAACCTGCCGGCTATCTTTACCACATAAACGGTATATTCGTCGTTAGTGCCGGCATTGATTTCCCCGCCCCGGCTTTCTATCTCGCCGGTTATCTTTTCTCCACTGGGACGCTTTTTAGTGCCCCTGAACATCATGTGTTCAATAAAATGAGAAAGTCCGTAAATTTCCGGCCATTCGTATTTCCAACCGGCCCTGACGGCAAACATTTCGCAAACAGTTTTCCTGCCCTCAATCGGCGCCAAAATTACCGTTAAACCGTTGGATAATCTTTCTCTGATAATCTCCATTTTTACCTCCCAAATAATAATTTCAAAGAACTAAAAAATCCCGGCAGCCCTGACGGGAGAGTTTCCCGAAGGCCTAAGGGAGTCTTTACTCCCCTCTGGGTCTTAAATATAGAAATTTATGAGCACCTCTGGTGCTCAAAATTTCTATGCAGCCCTGACGGGATTTGAACCCGTGTTATCAGATTGAGAATCTGGTGTCCTAGACCGGACTAGACGACAGGGCCACAACTTCTTTTACTATATTAATCATACTCATTTCTTTGGAGCCGTCAACTAAAATCAAGTCATCAGGTTGAATTTTTTCCTGCAAGAAAAGCCCCGCCCGGCCGGTTTCGTCGAAGCGGAATATCTTGTCTTCTGACATGCCGCTTTTCACGGCCCCCTGAGCTATGAAACGGGCACGGGAACCGACGGTAAACAAAAAATCGCAGGACTCTGCCACCCTTTCTCCGAGAGCTTCATGGGCTTCCACGGTATATTTTCCAATACCTATAATGTCTCCCAGAACCGCCATCTTTCTTCCCGGCGTTTCTATTTTTTTAAGGACGGAAAGCGCTTCTGCCATGGAAAGGGAAGAAGCCGATTCCGAATCGTCCAAAACCCAAGAGTTTTTAATTCCCTTTTTCAGCTGCATCTTGCCGGGCAAACCTCGGTAAGATTTCAAAGCGGCGGAAACTTCAACCAAATTCAAGCCCAAAACCTCCCCTACGGCCGCCGCCGCCAAAGCCGAATAAATATGCTCTTTGCCAAAAAGCTTTTCCAACCAAACCGGCACAATATTTCCTTCATAATTAACCTTGAAGTTTGTGCCCAAGCTGGGAAACTGAGTCAAAACCACGTGATTGGCCTTGACGGCCGATCTAGCCCCAAAACCGAAAGTCAAAGGATGAGCTATGCTCTCATTTGCAAGGTCCCTAACGGTTTCATCATCAAAGTTCAAAACCAAATATCCCTGAGACGACAAGAGGCGGGCCAATTTCCTGGCTGCTTCCACCTTCTGCAGATCTCCTGCAAAAAATTCCCTATCGGGATGATATTCTCCCACGTGCGTCACTACCAAAACAGGCAAGGAAGATTTCTTTATTAAAAACTCAAGATTCCCTTGGTTTTGCGAATCCTCTTCGTAAATCAAAACTTCCTTGCCAATCTTAAAATGGGGTTCCAAAACCCTGAAAACGGCCTCTTTGCAGCATTGGCGAGCGCCTCCCATGATAACTACCACTTTTGGCCTTTTGATTAAAAACAGAAGTTTATTCATTGTAGTCCGGAGGTATTTGATAGTAATCAATGATGTATTTTGCCAACTTCTGGAAAATGGGGGTTGCGGAGTATTCGGCGGTTTTAGTGGCGGGGTCGTCCAGCTTCACCAAAATCAAAAACTGAGGATCGAAAGCGGGAGCAAAGCCAATAAAACTCTGCCAGGTTTTTTCCGAATACCCCTTTTTAGTCATTCCCAAAGCGGAAAAGGAAACTTGGGCGGTACCAGTCTTTCCGGCCACATAGTATCCGGGAACTCTGGCGGCTTTGCCAAATCCGTTTTCCACCACGGAAACCAACATAGCGGTGAGCTTGGAAGCTGTAGCCGGGGAAATTACATTATTATCGCCTATTTCCGGTTTGGTTTCAACTGCTACCCCTTCATTGTCCACCACTTTCTCCACCAAATAAGGCCTTACCAGTTTTCCGCCGTTGGCAATTGCCGCATAAGCTCTGGCTATCTGCAGAGGAGTCATTTCGATTCCCTGGCCGTAAGCTGCCGTGGCAAAGTTTATCTCATATCCTTTTTTAAAATCCCAATTTTGGGAATAAATTTCGCCCGCCAGGTCTACCCCGGTTTTTTCAAAAAAACCGAATTTATCAATGTATTCCAGAAAATTGCGGTGTCCCAGCTTCTTTTCGGCAAACACGGCCCCCGTGTTGATGGATTTTTCCAAAACATTAGTCATGGTTTTCTCCCCGTACGCTCTTTTGTTGTAGTTGTAAAGGGGTTCGGGCCAGCCTTCTATCTTCACGTATCCTTTGTCGTAATAGGTGGTTTGGGGAGTGATTTTTCCCTCGTTAAGGCCGCCGGCCATGGTAATGGGTTTGAAAACGGAGCCCGGTTCGAAGATTTTTTGAATGGCATCCAGTTGGAAAACGTTAAAATCCTGCTCTTTTGAATACAAATTGGGATTAAAACGAGGGAAATTGGCCAAGGCCAGAATTTGACCTGAATTCGGCCGCATAACCACAATGGTGCCTCCATCAATATCCAGTCTTTTGCGCGCTTCCTCCAACAGTTTTTCTGCCTGATACTGGATGTTGTAATCTACCGTCAGAAAAAGATCAAATCCCTTAACCAACCTTTCTTTTCCTCGAAGTTCCTCCTGCCAGTATTCTTCCAGGCCGTATTGCCCCTGACCGTCTTCGTTGACAAAGCCCAAAATATGGGAAGCGAATTCGCCGTAGGGATAAATTCTTCTCGTCTCCTGCCCAAGATAAATTCCTTCCAACTCCAAATCCTTCAGTTTTTTAATCTCTTCTGAAGTTACTTCCTTTTTTAAAACCTCGTAAAGGCTGTTTTTCTTTAGTTTTTCCAAAAGGGAATTCTTTTCCAAAGAAGTGATTTCCGCAAGTTTTTCTGCTGTCTCTTCTTTTTCTGAAAAGGGAATTTCTTTGGGGGAAGCGTAAAGATAGGTAAAGGTGCCGTTGGTAGCTATGGGGAGATCATGATTTTGAAAGAATATTTCTCCCCTCTCTCCCCGGCCGCTGGCAAATACTCCCTGCTGTCCCCTAGCCAAAGCCGCGTAAAAATCGTGTTCTATGATTTGCAGAAAAAAAAGCTTGCCCACCAAGGCCGCTCCAAACAAAAATAGAAAAATTAAAATGAGATTTATTCTCCATTCCTTCATATAGTCATTTAAAATTTGTTTACTTAAACAAATTTTGGGTTTCCCCCGTGTTGGAAATTATTCAAAACCGAGGGTTTTGAAAAGAAAGGGGTCGGGGAAAACCCTGTGATCGTTACCGTGCCGCCATTTGACCTTCCAAGAGTTGAATGTAATGAATTTTATTCACTTCCACATAATTCAAGCTCTTCAGCAAAGACTCGAGGTTGGCTAAAGAACTTGCCTGGGAAAGACTGATTTCCAGCTCCTCGTTCTCTTGACTGACGGAAGCCAATTTCTCTTCGTAGCTGGCAATGGAAAAGCTGGTCCTGGTCAGCTGATTGGCCTGGACGATATAGGAAACCAGAAGAAAACCCACCAGCAGCAAACACAAAATCCATACCACTCGAAAATTAACCCGTGGAAATCTCAATAAGATTAGTCCTTGTGATAAAGTATGGGTAGTCATAATTTTTGGTTTTTGGTTTTTAATCTTTTATTATGGCTCTTAATTTTGCCGATCTGGCCCGAGGATTGTTTTTAATTTCCTGGACCGAAGGCGTTATCGGCTTTTTGGTCAATATTTTAATGGAAGCCTTTCCGGCTTTCTCCCTGAAATAATTTTTAACGATTCTGTCTTCCAAAGAATGAAAAGAAATAACCGCCGTCCTTCCCCCTTTCTCCAAAATTTCCACTGCCTGACAAAGACCCTGTTTCAGATTTTCCAATTCGTTATTAACGGCAATCCTCAAAGCTTGGAAAGTCCTGGTGGCGGGATGAATTTTCTGTCTGCCCCTGACCGATCTCTTAATTATTTCAGCCAATTGAAGGGTGTTTTTAATAGGCTTTGACTTTCGGGCTTGGACTATGTTTTCTGCAATTTGCCTGGAAAATTTTTCCTCTCCGTATTCCCTTAAAATCCTTTCCAGCTCATGCCTGGACCAAAAGTTTAAAATCTTTTCTGCAGTCAGCTGGGTTGAAGTATTATATCTCATATCCAGAGGTTCTTTTCTTTTAAAAGAAAAACCTCTTCCCGATTCTTCCAAATGCCAGCTCGACATACCAAGGTCGAAAAGAATCATATTTACTTTCCCAAACTTTACTCTTTCTACAATTTCTTTTAAATTAGCGAAATTATCATTTATCAAAACTAATCGTTTTGAAAATTGGGATTTGGAAATTGAAAATTCCGCCGTCTGCGATTTTAACTTTTGATAAAGTTCTATGTCTACCTCGATCCCCAACCCCTTGCCGCGAGGACTTGTTTTCTCAAGAACGGCAGCCATGTGACCCGCCTCTCCGACAGTGCAATCAACAAAATTTTCATTGGACTGGGGATCCAAACATTCCAGAACTTCTTTTAACAAAACCGGAACATGCATATTAAATTCCTATCTGTTGGGCCATATCCCCCACGGTCTTTTCCATTTTTCCCTTGTATTCTTTCCATCTGGCTTCGTCCCAAATTTCTACTCTGTTGGAAACTCCGATGACGGCTACGTTCTTTTTCAAAAAAGCATATTTTTTTAAATGGTCGGGAACCAAAATTCTTCCCAGTTTGTCCAAACTGACTTCGATGGCTCCGGAAAGTACCACTCTGGTAAATCCCCTGGCATCAACCTGGCCGGCGGGCAAAGCAGCCATTTTTTTAGATAAATTCTGCCATTCTTTCAAAGGGTAAAGAACCAAACAATTATCCAGCCCTCTCGTAAGTATGGCTTTCTTGCCAAGCTCCGACCGCATCTTGGAAGGAATGGCTAATCTTTTTTTATCGTCAATTATATACGTGTATTCACCGATTAACATAAGTTATCCACAGTTTATCGAGTTATCCCCATAGTTTTCCACAATTATCCACTACACTTCCACTATATCCCACTTTCATAACCAAGTCAAATCCACTTTTCCACAACACGCAACCCAACCAAAAACCCACTTCCTATCGGATTAGAAAGCGGGCTTTATATGAACCACCACATGGTGGTGGTTCATTTATATCTTCAAGTTTCTCCCGCCGAAATAAAAAATAACATAAAGTTCATCGCTACATAGCAGTATACTTTATGTAGGGTTTATTAAGACAGAAAATAAAACAGAAAATAAGACAGAAACTTATGCTTTAAAATGCGGAAGTTTTGGACGACAAGAAAAAGCGCCGCAAATTGCCAAGATAATGTAATTATTTTACTGGGACGGAGCAAGCGCCTCCTTTGTATAAACATAAGAGGGATTCCAGAGAAGCCAGCCCGACGCTCCGGCGTCTACAGCGGCCTGAATTTGTAATCTGACTTTTTCGGCATCATAAATGACTCCCCTCTCTTTGTCGGCTTTCAAGTCAAAGTCCTGAAGCCAGGGGCGGATTTTGACATTGTAATCAAACCAAGAAAGATAGTCCTGGGCAGAAAGCACAGACCTCAAAACTACCTGGTAAGGATGCTCTGTCACTTCAGGATAAGAATATTTAAGGGAGGGCAGTTCCCTTTTTTCATCCTTACCCATTTCGAATCCTCCGTAAAAATGGCTGGGATAAAGCATAAAAGAAAGATAGTCGAAATGCTTTCCCGCGTCCACCAGTCTTTGTCCCGTGCCAAAACTGTTGAACTGAGTAGCCACATATCCGAACAAATCCGCAGAAAGAATAAGAGAAGCTTTGTATCCTTTCAGGTCTTTTGAGATTTTTTCAAAGAAATTTCCAATGTTTTGAATGCGCTCAACCGTCACCGGATAATCGTCGGGGTAACGAATGTAATCCAGCTGAAGCTCATCAAATCCGTAATCTATTACTTGTTTTGAAAAATCAAGAAGGTAATCGTAAACCTCTTCTGACTTCGGGTCCAGCCAGTACTGCCCGGAGGAATCCTGCCATGGATCGGAACTGGTGGCGGTGGAAGTAGCACTTTGCAAATACCATTCGGGGTGGTTTTGTACTTGTGAAGAATCGCGGAAAACTACAATCCTGGCTATGACCCAGGCGTCCCTTTGGTGGAGATCATCGATCAGCTCCCTCAAATGCCTGTAAGCTATGGGGCCGGAAGCTTCCTTTACATCGATGACTACGGCGTTTAACTCGGTATTATCAAGAAGGTTTTTAAAATAGCTCGGGTTGGCGGCCGTCCCGACGTATATGCCTTTGACGTGGGATGATTTTTCTTGGGCTTCTTCCAGCTCTTTCAAAATTTTAACTTCGGCCGCGAGCTCCTCTGTTTTCTTCGCTATTTCCTGCAGTTTCCCTTTTATTTCTCCCATTGGCTTTTGAGCTTGCGTAGTTGTCGTAGTTGTCGTCTGTCCACCCTCACTTCGGACGTCCGACGTCCGAAGTGACGCTTCTTCTACCGCCGGCAACACATCTACCGTCCTCTCTTTATCTTTCAAAACAAAAAAACCCCCTGTAACAGCCGCCAGGAGGAAAAAAACCGTTAAAACAATTAATATTCTCCCGTGAGGAACCATAATATATATGTATCACTTCTTTATTATCTCGAATTTTTGAGGATCAATCTTTATTTTGTCTCCTCGCTTTAAGTTCCCCGACAGCAAAGCTTGAGCCAGCACATTTTCCACTTTATCCTGAATGACCCTTCTCATTTGTCTGGCGCCGAAAGTGGGATCATACCCCAATTCTACGATTTTTTCTTTCAAAGGTAGGGTAATTTCAAAGCCGATTCCCTTTTCTTTTAAATTGTCCTTTAGTTTTTGCAGCATTAATTCGGCAATCTCCAGCAGGTTCTCCTTTGACAAAGGCTTAAAAACCACCACGGCGTCAAACCGGTTTATGAATTCCGGCCTGAAAGTCCCTTCTTCGAAAAGACGGTCCAAAAGCTTTTGCTTTACTTCCTGCCAGTTCGATTTTTCCTTCAAGGCCTGCAAAATGACCTTGTACCCTGCGTTGGAAGTGGCGATAATGATGGTGTTTTTGAAATCCACCTTTCTGCCCAAACCGTCGGTCAAAAACCCTTCGTCCAAAACCTGCAAAAACAAATTAAGAATGTTGGAATGGGCTTTTTCTATTTCATCCAAAAGCACCAAAGAAAAAGGATCCTCCTTAACCCTGGTGGTTAAAAGCCCCTCTTCTCCTGGAGCGCCGATCAGCCGGGGGATATCCTTGACGTTCTGGAACTCGGACATATCCAATCTAATCATCCGGGCCCTGGAGCCGAAATATATTTCAGCCAGGACCTTGGAGGTTTCAGTCTTCCCGACTCCGGTGGGTCCCAAGAAAAGAAAGGTTCCCATGGGGCCCGATCTCGTGGTAACTTCCGCTCGAGCCCTCCTCAAAGCTGTGGAAACTTCTTTTACCGCCTGGTCCTGATTAATAATCTGCTGGTGGATCAGCTTTTCTAAATTCAAAAGGGTTTCCTTTTCTTTTGTTTCCATCTCGCCCACCGGCACTTGGGTCTTGCGGGAAATAATCTTGGCCACATGTTTTGGCATCACCACTTTATCTTTGGTGTCCCTTTTGACGTAAATCAATATCTCGTCCAAAAGATCAACCGCCTTTTTAGGAAAGGGGCGGGAAGGCAAGAGCCTTTTGGAAAGCGAAAGCAAGTCGCGCAGCGCGGGGTAGCTGACAAACAAATTGTATTTCTGTTCCAGCACCAAAGCCAAATTTTCCAAAATAAGCAAGACTTCTCTTTCTGTGGGCTCTGTCACTTCCACTTTGGCAAAAAGGTTTAAAATGGAGGGATTCTGCTCCAAATTCTGGTGCAGCCCCCTGAAGGTGGTGACGGCCACGATTTGAAATTGGGGCAAGTGTAAATAAGAAGAAAGAACTCCCGAGATGTCCACTCGGCCGGGACCCGGCTTTACTGAAATGAAGTTGTGGAACTCGTCTATGACTAAAATAACATTGCCAGCCTGCACCACTTCCTGAAAAATCTTGTCCAAAATGGCTTCCACCTCATGAAAATTTGAGGTCTCCGCCAAAAGACCCGGCAAATCCAGCTCCACCACTCTCTTGTAATTGACTTGAGAAAGGCTCTGGCCGAAAACGGTCTTTAAAACTAATCCTTGCACGACTCCCTTTCTGCCAACCCCCGGCTCTCCTACCAGCAGAACGTTGTTGTATTCGCGTCTCGCCAGGATCCTCTCCGTTTCTTCAATTTCCGCTCTGTGCCCGATAATTTCAGGAAAGCCCCTGCGTCTGGCGATTTCGGTCCAGTCGATGGAATATTGATCCAGGGTAAGAGTGTAGCCCGCAGTCCATTCTTTTGCCAAGGTTCCCCTTTTCATCAAATTACGGTATTCCCACCATTTTTTCCGCTCTTTGATTTTCTTTTCCAGTGACTCCAGCCACCAAATCAAGTGTCCAACGTCTGACACCCTCAAATCCAACTCAATCAAGAGTTTTTCCAAAACCGGATTGTATTTTGCCAAAGCTGTCAGTGTCTCCCCCACCCTGATTCTTTGATGGCCGTTTTCATGGGCTATCCTTAAAGCTTCCAGCACGGTTTCTCGGAAATCCTCAGAATAGTTCTGAGAAAATTTATTACCCTTGGGCAACTCCTCCAATTTCTCCCTTAAAAGCCTCTTCAGGTCTTTCAAGTTTAAAAGAAGTCTGGAAAAAACGAAATTAAACTCCGGAGCGCCGGAAAGCAGGTAGTAAAGCAAAATAGTGGAGTTCACTTCGGGAAGCTTTTTTGAGCTGGCAAATTTCAAAGACTTATAACAGGCCTCGGCCGCATCGAAGGTAAGGAGCTCTGCTAAATTGTAATCTTCGGGACGGGAAGCCGCTTCCGAAAGGGAAAATTTCAAATCCGGATTTTTCAACTTCACTTCCATAAAGGAGGTCAACAGCCAAAATGACAAAGCAAAACCAAAGAAAATAAGGGAAAGTCCCAACAAGGCCTGGTTTGTCGGCTGCGAAAAGGACGCGGTCAAAAATCCGTAAAGGAAAAATGCCAAAACCAAAATAAAAAAAGAAAGAAATATTTTTTTAAAAAGCGGGGCCCAGGCAAAAACAGGAGTTCGAACCCACCGAAGCCGCTTGAAAACGGCTGTTTCTCTTAAGTTAAAATAAAATTCTGAAGCCATAGTAAAATGCCAAGATTATAAAAACTGGGAGCAGCAGCCAAAGAAAAAAGACCGCAGCCCCCAAAAGAAACACTAAAACTTCCGTAAAAAGGCCGACTAAAATCAAAACGCTTCTCACCAGAGCTCCCAATATTCTGGACATCAGATTAAAAATAAAGACATTGAGCCATCTTCCCGGATCAAAACCCCGGCCGTAAGAAGAACGATAGCGCCGCCAATGGGAAAAAAGAGTCTTCAGCAACAAAGGAACAGACCAGTAGTTCAAGTTAAAACGCAGGCAGTCTTTCCAGCCTTCCCAAATCGCCCTGGGCCTGTCCTTAAAATGCCACTGAAAGTATAAGAATAATATATTTCCCATCATCTTTATTGTAACAAAAAAGTTCTCAACAAGCGAGAACCTTCTCCGGGTGGGCGCATCCCGACTCGAACGGGAATCCTTTGCAATGTGAGTGCAACGCTCTAACCAGTTGAGCTATGCGCCCATTCAAGCTTTATTTTATCACGTTTTCATAAAAAAACAAATCTTTACAGCTTATCTGCTGCAAAGATTTGTCTAATATTTTCAAAATTATCTTTCCTTACCCCTTAAGCTTTTTATACAAATCCCTCACAATCTCGCCAGCTACTTCCTTACCACCCAAACCAAAAGCAATTCCGGCAGAAATCACCAAAACAGCAATGAAGCCTGTAAACATAGTCAAAACCAAATCAGGAGCCACTTTCAGCTGCATCAAAATGGCCAAAATGGCAAAAATCCAAATGGACCACTTGACAATCACTCCCACTAAATGCCCGTAACCTACTCTGATTGACTCTACTGCTGCCCGAACCACCTTTTCCAAAAGGTCGGCTATGATGACCGCAGTCACAAAAATGAAAGCTGCCACCACTACGTTGGGCAGGTAGCCCAATACGCTGTTCAAGAAACCGGCAAATTCATCCAATCCCAGAATTTCCACTGCTGCCATCAAAAAGACAATCACCAATATCCATTTCATAATAGCCCCGATGAAGCCAGCGGCATCCACTTTGAATTCAGCTCTTTCCAAAGCCTCCTTCCAACTACCTTTCTCAAAAATCCGGTTAAATCTCAGCTTTTTCAAAATTTCAGTCACCAGCTTTCCTACCCCTATTGAAATAAACCAACCGATAACGAACACCACAATAGCTCCAATTAGGGCCGGGATGAAATTCAAAAATCCTTGCCAGAGGTCCTGAAGAGCCTCAATGGTTACTGAATACCAATCTGTTATCATAAAAATTATCTTCTAATTTAATTAAAAAATCGACCTTTTCCACTATTAGGATATTATACCAACCCCTGTCAAATAAAAAAAGCTCTCCCTGTGGAAAACTTTGGTGGACCGTATCAGATTTGAACTGATGACCTCCACTTTGCAAAAGTGGCGCTCTACCAACTGAGCTAACGGCCCGCGCGCCATAATCACTTCGCTTCACCTTTTGGCGATTCCGAGAG
>Ga0180301_10002153_pt1 | contig 15493 bp, 24 predicted proteins | sample GuaBasSediGuay16_FD_121797 | JGI IMG/M metagenome (GOLD analysis project Ga0180301, IMG submission 121797) | Subseafloor sediment microbial communities from Guaymas Basin, Gulf of California, Mexico - Guay16, Core 4569-2, 12-15 cm | ecosystem: Environmental > Aquatic > Marine > Hydrothermal...
AAGACTGGTGAAGAGGAGATTATAAAGAGAATTACAAACCGAAGAGTTTGTGTTAAGTGCGGAAAAATTTACAATTTGGCAACAAATCCTCCAAAAGAAGATGAAAAATGCGAATGTGGAGGAAAATTAATACAAAGAGAAGATGATAAAGAAGAAGTTGTTAGAGCAAGAATGGATGTTTTCAGAAAATATACAGAACCTCTTCTTGAATACTACAAAGACAGATTAATTGTTATTGATGGGGAGCAGCCAGTAGACAAGGTTTTTGAGGATATTTGCAAGAAATTACAATAGCATATTTATTTTTATCTTATTTTTATAAAGGGTGTTGCCTGTGTATTTGAAAAGTATAAAGAAACTTTGTGAATATGGATTTAAAATTACAGAAGAAAATATAGAAGATATACTATCAATTAACGAAGATTCTTTTGAAAAAATGAAAGAAGTACTACTAAAAGAGGTTACAGAAAAAATTTGGGAAGATTTAAATGAAGAATATAAAGAAATAATTAAATACATTGACATAGAAAAATTTATACAAAATCGGAAGGAAAAATATAATATAATTATAGGGAGCAAAGCTTATAAAGAGATTATAGATTTGTTAAAAAATAAAAGAGAGGAATTTTATGATTAATAATTTTTTATTTCTTTTTTTATAAGTGTTTTCATTCTTGGAACTCTTATCAATTTTCCGCAATTTTCACATTTTATTGAGAAAGGTCTTTTCCAGGTTTTTTTAGTATAACAGTAGTGTCCACATTTTGGACAAATATATTCTACATAAGCATCAGGTTCGCCTTTTAAAACAAGAATTCTTATTTTTCCATTATTTTCTAATTTTCTGTTTGTATGCATAGTGCAATCGCTCAACTGAATATTATTCTTCAAAATAAATTCCTGAATTTTTTTAAGTTCCATAAATTAAAAAATTTTAAATTAAGTGGACCAGGCAAGATTTGAACTTGCGACCTCCACGTTATCAGCGTGGCGCTCTAACCAAGCTGAGCTACTGGTCCATAAATTTTAAATAATTAAATTCTATTAATATTATGTCATGGATTTATGTGCTGTTATTTTTTGGAATATTGATTTTCTTCTCTGGAATAAGAATTATAAATCAGTACGAGAGAGGTGTTAAATTTAGGTTGGGCAAGTTTGTTGGAGTTTTGCAGCCAGGTTTTAGGTGGATTATTCCAATTATTGAGAGAATAGAGAAAGTTGATGTAAGAGTTATCACAGTTGATATTCCGTCTCAAGAAGTTATGACTAAAGATAATGTTCCAATAAAAGTTAATGGTGTTGTTTTTTTCAAAGTATTAAATGCTGATAAAGCAGTATTAGAAGTTGAGCAATATAAATATGCAGTTTCTCAACTATCTCAATCTTCACTAAGAGATATGTGCGGAAAAGCCGAATTGGATTCTGTTCTGGCAAAGAGAGAAGAAATAGGCAGGAAAATAAAGGAAATTGTTGATAAAGAAACCGATCCATGGGGAATAAAAGTCACAGATGTGAAAATAAAAGATATAGAATTGCCGGAGAATATGAAGAGAGCAATGGCCCATCAAGCAGAGGCAGAAAGAGACAGAAGAGCAAGAGTTATACTTGCAGAAGCAGAAAAACAGGCAGCGCAAGCATTGGTTGAAGCTGGTAAAATTATTGATAAATCCCCCTCCTCACTAAAATTAAGATTATATCAAACTTTATCAGACATTGCATCAGAGAAAAATTCCACAATAGTGTTTCCATTTCCTGAAGAAATGATAGAATTTTTTAGAAAAAAGAAATCATAGTTAAAATTCTTTTCAGAAAAGTTTCTTAAGTGGACGGGAGGGGATTTCCAAAACCTTTTAAAGTTTGATAAAACTAATAAATAGATTTTTGAACCCCTGGCCTCCGCCATGCCAAGGCGGCATTCTACCATTGATCTAAAGCCTTTAGCTGATTTAACCAATAAAAGGCTTCTTACTATCCAACTTCTTTGTTTTGGCTTAAGCCTTTTTGATAGATTTAACCAATAAAAGGCTTATCTGAACTACCCGCCCACTTATTAATTTAATAAAAATTTTATAATTTGAATAAATTTTTGTGAACTACCCAAACTTCAAAAATGGAAAGTTCTCATTGTTATTAACTATTCTTAAGACTTTCCTCTGAGAAAGTTAAAATGGGCCTGAAGAGATTTGAATTCAAGGCAGGAATTTTTTATCTGCTCTCTTGACCTCCGGCTTTTACGCTAGAGCTGAAAAGGCAGAATGCCTTCTGGCCTTATAAGACCGGCGCTCTAACCAAACTGAGCTACAGGCCCATATTTAATTTTATTAAAATTACTTTATGAAAGAATTGCTTAAATTGGCTGACAAAATTGAAGATAAAGAATTAAGAGAAAAAACCATTGATTTGCTTAGAGATATTAAATTAAGTAATAAAAATTTGAATTATAAACAAATAAAATTAGAGGAATGTCCGGGTGGATATAAAGGATTTGAACATCACATGGAGAAAGGAGGATTAATAACACATACGAAAAATGTTACAGAACTATCAATAAAAATTGCTGATTTTATTGATCAAAAATATTGCAAAATAAACAAGGATTATGTAATTGCCGGAGCATTGCTTCACGATTTGATGAGGGTTTTTGACTTCAAAAAAAAAGGAAGAAAATATGAACTTGTTGGAAAATTAATTAGTCATGAGGAGTTGATTGGTTGCGAATTGTATGCAAGAAATTTTCCAGAGGAAGTTATTCACATTGTTTTAAACCATTTGAAATTGGAAGGATTGATTCTGGAAGCGATGATTGTGCATTTTGCAGATACAATTGATGCTTACACAGATGCTTATTTAAGGGAGTTATTAAAAGAAAGTTTAAAATCTGAAATATGATCAATTTTATAGAAAAATGAAAGAAGAAGCTGTAGAATTTCTTAAAAATTTAAAGGAAGAGGTTAAAATAGTTTCCCATAAAGACACAGATGGAATTTGTTCTCTTGCAATTCTGCTTAATTTTTTAAATAAGAGGAAAATAAAATATTCTTATGAGTTGACAGAAGTGCCAATAGAAAAATTAGAAATAAAAAAAGTAATGATTTTTTTGGATATTAATTTAGATAATGCTTTAAAATTTGCATCAGAAAAAACTTTAATAATAGACCATCACCAATTTGACAAAAAACCAAAAATTCCGTTTTACAATCCAAGAGAAAAAGATCCAAAAAGTTATATTCCAGCTTCGTATCTTGTTTACGAAGTTTGCTCTGAACTTGAGGATATGGAAGAAACAAAATGGATTGCTGCTGTTGGCGTAATTGGAGATAAAGGAGATGAGAATTCTGAATTTTGCAGAAAATTTGTTGAGGATTTTGAAAACAGGAAAGAATTGGATTTAATTTCAGATTATATTTTCTCTGCCACTCTGGTGGAACATGATAAAGAATATAAAATATTGGATATATTGCTGAATGCAAAATCAAGTAAGGAAGTTGTCCAGAATCCTTATTTAAAAGAATGTTACAACATTATACAAAATGAAATTTCAAAATCAAATAATAAAATTGAAAGAGAAGGAAACATTATTTTTGTAGAAGTAATCTCTCCATACAATATAAAATCAATTATTGCAACCCAGATTTTGGAAAAAAACAAAGATGCGATTGTCGTTGCTTATTCAATTTTTAAGGACTCTTACAATATTAGTATTAGGACAAACACAGAAATAAATCTTGGAGAAATTGTCAAAAAAGTTGCAAAAGTTTGTGGAGGAGATGGAGGAGGTCACAGAAAAGCGGCTGGAGCAAGAATAAAAAGAGATAAAATTGAAATTTTTAAGGAGGCATTTATTTTTGAAGTTGAGAGTTTTTTAAATAAATTTATTAATTATGCTTAAAAATATATTGGAAGATTTGTATTCTTTGACTAAAGAAAGATTTTTGGAAGAATTCTTTAAACTTGGTTTTAACAAAAAAGATTTTGAGGATTTGGAGAAAAAACTTTCAAAGGATAGTTCAGACATGAATATCAGAGCTCTATTTAGTGATATATTAATAAGAATAATTGAGAAAAGAAAAGTTAAAAATCTTAAAGAATTGAATAATTTTGTAAGAGAGTTTCAGGCTTTAACAAATCATTTTGTTATCTATCCTAATTCGGAAAAGATACCTTTATCAAATTTTATAATTACTGTTTTAATAACTAAAAAAGAAATTGGAAGTAAAAAACCTTTGATTGTTGATGAATTTATGAAAGTTTGTTGTGATGCTCATAAAGAGATAAACCAGTTCTTAAAAAGTGAATATGGTCAGCTAGGCCCTAAAGAGAAGGAAATTATTTCCATTGCCCACCATATTCTTGACTGGTACTTACAAGTAAAACCTGATGCAGCGTACAAGAAAAAAAGTAAAAAACTGGCTGCTATTTCTATTTATTTGGTAGAGAAGATAAATTCTAAAGTTACTGGTTATATAACAACAGGAATAACAGCTAAAAAATTATCTGAATTTAGCGGATATGCTTCTTCTGGTTCCTTATCTTCTTCTGCTAATGATGTTTTTTATGATGTTATCTATAATGTTATTGACCCAGAATTATTATTAGTTGATCCTCTAAAAGCAAAAAACTGGAAAGAAAAATTAAAAGAAATAGCACCTTGTTTAGAAGAAAATTTCTCAGAGTTCTAAATTATAACCTAATTTTGCTATTGTTTATTCTGAATTTTTCTTCACAACCAAAATTTCAATTGCTTTTTTATCAAACTTGCCAAACTTCTTTTCACCACGCTCAATTGCTGTTGTTGCTAACTTCTTTGCATATTCCTCACCAATATTCTCTTTATAGTTTTTTTCTAAATATTTCTGTGCTTCCTTTTCTCCTCTTCCTAAAGATTTTGCTTTCCATTTGTATAAGGTCCCTGAAGAATTTATTTCATACAAAGTTGGTTCATTATTGATACCTCCCAATAAAATAGAAACTCCATAAGGTCTTACTCCTCCAACTTGAGTGAACAACTGCATTCTATCAGCAACTTTTTTTGCTAAAACAAAAACATCTATTGGTTCTCCATAAGTTAATTTATTGATTTGTGCCTGCATTCTTAAATAATCAATTAAAATCCTTGCATCTCCTGTAAGACCGCAGGGAGCAGCTATAATATGGTCATCAATTTTTGCAACCTTTCCAAATTTAGAAGGTAATTGCAGAGCACTTAATGGAGAATAAGCAGCAAGAACAACACCATCATTAAAAACAACACCAACCGAGGTTTTACTAAGTTTAACTGCCTCCAAAGCATACTCTACCTGATAAATTCTTCCTTCCGGAGAAAAGACAACAGCTGCTCTATCATATCCCATTTGTGCCGGAATATCAATTTCTGCCATAAATATATAATTTATTTAAATAAAGTTAAACTAATCCAATACTTAATATTTTTTTATAAACAGGGCCTCCTGGTTTCAAAAAACTTTGCATTAAATCAAAGTTTGAAACAGAAAAATTATCTTTAAATTTTAGTTCACTTACTTTTTTCAAAAATTCTTTTTTGTTTTTCAAAAATTTTATTCTTGCAATTGTGAGATGTGGTTCAAAATTTGTTTCTGGTTTAAAACTTAAATCTTTCAATCCAAAATCAATCTGTTTCTGCAGTTCAATAATTTCTTTTCTTCCTTTTTCAATACCAATCCACACAACTTTAATAAAATTGTCATTTGGAAAAAAACCAAAATTTTTTAAGGAAACTTCAAATTTTTTGTAATTAATTTTTTCTAAAATCTGCTTTATCTCCTCAATCTTTTTCTCATTTACTTCACCAAGAAATTTCAGAGTTAAATGAAGATTCTGTTCCTCAACTTTTTTTATTCCTTTTTCTTGAAAATCTTTCATTATCTTTGAAATTCTTTTTTTTGTTTCTTTTGGCAGATTTATTGCAATAAAACATCTCATAAATTATGAATAGGAAAGAGAAAATTAAAACAGTACTTAAAATTTTAAAGGAAAAATACAATTTTAAAGTTAAAAGAGATGAGCCATTCAAAGTTTTGGTCACAACAATTTTATCTCAGAGAACAAAAGATGAGATTACAAAGTTTTCTTCAGAAAGATTGTTAGAGAAAGTTAAAACTCCAGAAAAATTACTTTCTTTGAAATCTAAAGAAATAGAAAAATTAATTTATCCTGTTGGATTTTACAAACAGAAAGCTAAAGGGCTGAAAAAACTTTCTAAGATTTTGATTGAAAAATATAATGGAAAAGTTCCAAACAATTTAGAGGAACTGAAAAAACTCCCTCTTGTAGGAGACAAGACAGCGAGTTGTGTTCTGCTTTTTGGATTTAGTAAAAAAACAATTCCTGTTGATACTCATGTTGCAAGGATTTCAAAAAGACTTGGATTGGTTGAAAAAAATTTAAGTCCAGAAAAAATAAGAATTGAATTGGAAAAAATTTTGAAGGGGAAAGATAGGAAAATTGTTAATCAACTATTTATACAATTTGGAAAAGAAATTTGCAAACCAATAAGACCAAAGTGCAAAGAATGTAAAATCAAGAAATATTGTGAATTTTATGAAAGCTAATAATTAATTACTTTAGGAATTTCATTCAATAAATCTGAAGCAAGAAAACTTTCTCTGAATTTTTTTGATGCAAGTTCTCCTGCTCTTCCATTAATATAAGCTGCGCAGCAGGCAGATTCAAAGCAATTAACCTTGCGAGCAAGTAATGCTCCGCAAATTCCAGCTAAAGTATCTCCGGTTCCTCCCTTTGTCATGTAAGGAGTGCCTGTTTTATTTAGATAAATTTTGTTTCCATCAGAAATTATATCAATATTTCCTTTCAGCAAAATTGTTGTTTTTAATTCCCTTGCAACTTTTATCACTTTATTTTTTCTTCTTTCTAAATCATCTAAAACTCTCTCTCCACTTAAAATAAAGAATTCATAAGCATGTGGAGTTAAAACAAAATTCTTTTCTCTGACAATCTCTGGTTTTTCTGCAACAGCATAAATTGCATCTGCATCAATTACACCAGGTAATTTTGCTTCAGATAAAAATTTCTGAACTGCTTTAAATGTTTCTTTTTCTCTTCCTAAGCCGCCGCCAATAACGAAACCTGTTTTGTTTTCTAAGATTTTATAAATTTTTTTTAAATGCTCTCTTTTAAGAAAATCTCCTTTCAAAGGATGTGTAATTAAATCTGGTGAAAAGCTTGCTATTATATTTGCTGCTCTTTCGGGTGCGGCAATTTCAACTAAATCAACACCGCTCCTCAAAGCTGCAAGAGCATTGAAAGTTGGAGAGCCAGAATAAATTTTTGAGCCTCCAATTACAAGCAAAGAACCAAAATTATATTTGTGGACTTCTTTTTCTCTTTTTTTATAAATCTTTCTTAATTCCTTTATCACTTCAACCATTTTTTAATCATAAAATCCAATAACAAAATAATTAATATAAATAGAGTTGCAATTGTGGATATAAAATACTCTCCAATACCTACAAGCAAACCTACAGCAGAAGTTGTCCAAAGAGAAGCTGCTGTAGTTATCCCTTTGATATTTTTTCCAGAACTAATAATAGTTCCAGCGCCAATAAATCCGATTCCTGTAACAATTCCAGCAGCAATTCTTGCAGCATCCATTCCAAGATTCATTGAAGAAATTGTGAATAAACAAGCGCCTAATGCAACAAGCATGTGTGTTCTTATTCCAGCTGGTTTATGTGATTTTTCTCTTTCAATTCCAATAAGTCCTCCAAGAGCAACGGCTAAAATTAGTTTGACAATAATTTCTGATTGAACTATCATAAGTATATTAAATTAAATTATTTTATGGCAGAGATTGTTGTTGAGATTCCTGAGTTAAAACTAGATAGGAAATTTTTTGAGGAATTAGAGAGAGATATTAATGCAACTATTAGATTAAAAGTTGCACGAGAGTTGTTGCTTAAAGAATGGGATAAGAGATTTTCAAAATCTGAACTAACAGATGAAGAATGCTTGAGACTTGGCAGAGAAATTAATAAAGCTTCTTTCAAGCATTGGAAAGAAATGGGTTGGTTATAGACAATGAAATTAATTGTTGACTCTAATGTATTGTTCTCATTCTTTAAAAAAGAATCATCAACAAGGAAGATTATAACATTGGTTGAATTACTTGAGTTATATACTTTAAAATCAAGAATTGATGAGCTGATTAAACACAAAGAGGAAATTTGTTCCAAATCTAAGATAACTGAAGAAGAATTCTTTAAATCTTTGACAGAGTTGGAAATATTTGTTAGAATAATTGACGATAAGTTGGTTTTCAAATTTGGAAGGGAAGCAATTAAACTAGCTCCGCATTCTGAAGATGCTCCATTATTTGCGTTATCCTTGTTTTTTAATTGTCCAATTTGGTCAAATGAAGTTGCATTTAGGAGGCAATCTAAAGTTAAAGTTTTTAACACAAAAGAATTATTGGAACTCCTTGGATTCTCCTGATAAATTCTTTATTCTATTTAAATATTATTTATGGCAGAAATAGTTGTTGAGATTCCTGAGGAATTAAAATTTGGATTTAAAGAACTTGGTAGAGAAGAAATTAGCTCAATTATCTCTATGGCTCTAAGAGAGAAATTATCTGAAAAATTAATGTTCAAGGTTGCGGATGAATTGTTAAAGAAGTCTGAAATAACTGATGAATTAGCACTTAAGTTGGGCTCTGAGCTTAAGAATAGAGCTGCTAAAAAACATTTGTTAAAACATAAGTTATAATCCATAATGCCAGAAAAATTACCAAGGACTTTGATAGTGGATGCCTCTATTTTATTTTCTTTCTTTAAAAAAGATTCTGCAAGGAGAAGGATAATTGAAGAATTACCAAATTTAGGATGTAGATTAATTTCTCCAGAGTTTGCTTTAAAAGAATTGCTATTTGACAAAGAGAAAATAATGAAATATGGTAAAATTAATGAACTTTCATTTGCATTTTTATTTTCTTTACTTTTGCGTAAAATAGATCCTATTTCAGAAGAAAAATATAAAGAATTTTTGTCTGAAGCTAACAAAATTTCACCTCATGGCGAAAAAATTAAAGATGATCCATATTTTGCTTTAGCCTTAGCATTTAATTGTGATATATGGTCTGATGAATCTGCATTTAAACAGCAATCTAAAGTTAAAGTTTTTAACACAAAAGAATTATTAGAACTCCTTGGATTCTCCTGATTTAAAATCTGATAGATTTTTTATTCTATCTAAGAATCTGAAAGATAAAGTGTTGCTGATTATTTTGTTTAAGATATTTAATAAAAAATAATTATTATGAGGGTTGCAATAAATGGTTTTGGAAGGATTGGCAGAAATTTTTTCAGAGCTTCTCTAAAGGATGAAGAATTTCAGGAAAAGTTTGAAATTGTTGCAGTGAATGATTTGACTGATGCAAAAACTTTGGCGCATCTTTTGAAATATGATTCCGTTCACGGAATTTTGAAAAATAAAATTGAAGTAAAAGGAAATAATTTAATAATTGATGGAAAAGAGATTAAAGTAATTGCTGAAAAAGACCCAGCAAACTTGCCTTGGAAAGATTTGGGAATTGACATTGTTCTGGAATCAACAGGTTTGTTCAGAGACAGAGTAAATTCAGGAAAACATATCGTTGCAGGGGCAAAAAGAGTCGTAATTTCCGCTCCACCAAAAGGAGATCAATATATTAAACAGATTGTTCTTGGAGTAAATGAAGAAACCTTTGATAAAAACAATCCGGAAGATTCAATAATTTCAATGGCAAGTTGCACAACAAACTGTCTGGCTCCAATGGTTAAAGTTTTAAATGATAATTTTGGAATTGAACAGGGATTTATGACAACAGTGCATGCCTATACGAATGATCAGAAAATTCTTGATTTGCCCCATAAAGATTTAAGAAGGGCAAGGGCTTGCGCATTATCGCTAATTCCAACAACAACTGGAGCGGCAAAGGCAATAGGAGAAGTTATTCCAGAGGTGAAAGGAAAATTAGATGGAATTGCAATTAGAGCTCCAGTAGCAGATGGTTCAATAACAGATTTAGTTGTCAATCTGAAAAAAGAAACAACTGCTGAGGAGATAAACAGAAAATTCAAAGAAGAGGCAGAAAAATTAAGGGGAATTCTTGAATATACTGAAGAGCCAATTGTTAGCGTAGATGTTGTTGGAAATTCAGCATCCTGCATTTTTGATGCTTTATCAACAAAAGTGATTGGAAAACAGGCAAAGGTTCTTGGGTGGTATGATAATGAATTTGGTTATTCTTGCAGACTTGTTGATTTGATGAAGTATATCTATGGATAAAAATGGGTTATTGATTGTAAGAGCAATTACCCTTATAATTCCTTTAATTTTTCTTTCTTTTGTTTCTTTTCAAATTCCTTTTTTTCAGCAAGTTTTTCTAAATCATGTTCTCTTGTTCTTAAATTTGTTTGGTATTGAATTTCAGGTTCATGGCTACCAGATAATAACAAAAAATTTTTCATCAATAATAACTTTTGATTGCACTGGATGGAAGCAATTTTATATTTTTTGTGCCCTGATTTTCTTGCCTCCAGGAATTAAACTTTCAAGAAGGCTGAAAGGGTTTTTATTTCTAATTCCTCTCTATTTCTATAACTTGATAAGAGTTGTTGTAACAATATATGTTTCCTCTATCTCATACTCATTATTTAAACCGGTTCACTATTTTTTATGGAATTTTTTGTTTCTCTCTTTGATTTTTGTTTTTTGGTTTTGGTGGTATACTAAAAATAAAAAGGTTTAACTGTATTCCCTCCATGTATGCCCGCACTTTGTACATTTGTAAAATCTTGTTGGAGGTTCATCAATGCTTCTTGTTTGTTGCATCCACCAGAATGCTTCCTTATTTCCACATACTGGACATTGATTTTCAGTAACAGGCAACCCTTCATCTTTTTGCTTAACAGTTTTTATGTTATCTTTTAATTTAACTTTTTCAGTAATTGTGATGTCTGTGCCTTTTGAGTATTTTTTTCCGCAATTTCTGCATACAAACACCACTCCAGTTTTTGTCTTTTTTGGGACTAAAATCCCTCCGCATTTTTTGCAAAACTCCATTTTTAAATACCTAAAATTTTATATATTAAATATCTTGGATAGCCTATGTAAGGAATCTTCACTCTTACAACACACATAATTTGTTCTTCTGAAACCGGAGGATCCATCACTTCATTATTATCCCCCTTAATTGTATAACAAGTTTTATTTTTAATTGCTATTTTATATGGATTATCTCCTCTGCAGTAACTATCATTTATTCCAATTACTCTGTGGATTATTGGATATTTTTTCATTCCTTTATAAATTACAATATCATTTATTTTTGGCTCTCCTCTTGTACAGACAATTAAATCTCCTTCATATAAGTTTGGATGCATAGAACTGGAGACAACAACATCTATTGGATATGGGGTTCCTAAAACAACGCCCAAAAGTTGATAAAGGAGAAATACAACAATTACAGTAAGAATAACATCTAAATATTCAAATTTTTTTAAAATGTCTGCGCCCATTATAAAAGTTTAAATATAAAAAGTTTTAAAAGAGAAGTTGAGCCCGGTGCGATTTCCTTTTTTTTATTCGAACGCACGACCTACTGGTTAAGAGCCAGTCGCTCTACCAGATTGCTCAGAAGTCCTACTGAGCTACGGGCCCATATTTTTATTAATATTTTTGTTTATTTTATGCCTTGGTAGTCTAGTGGCCTATCTTTTTAAAAGGGCTAAGGATGCTGGCCTGTCAAGCCAGTGACCCGGGTAGATAAAAGTTATCTATACCTATCGAGTTGAAGGCGATAGGATATCTGATTGAACTTTTGAAGTTCAAGGGTATTCAAATCCCGGCCAAGGCGTAATTTTTCAAATTTAAAATTTAAATTAATTAATAGAATGGCAGGAGGAAAAGTTTTGCCTTTAAAAAGGAGGAGAGAAGGAAAAACAAATTATAAGAAGAGATTATCTCTTTTAAAATCAGGGAAACCGAGAGTTGTTGTTAGAATTAGTAACAATTATATAACTCTTCAACTTGTTGAATTTAATGGAACAGACAAAACAAAATTTTCTTATACTTCAAAAAAATTATCAGAATTCGGTTGGGATTATTCAAAGAAGAATCTTCCAGCAGCTTATTTAACCGGGCTTGTATTTGGTTTTATTTGCAAAAAGAATAAAATAGAAGAAGGAATATTTGATATTGGTGTAAAAAGAGTTACAAAAGGAAACAGACTCTTTTCTGTATTAAAAGGTTGTTTAGATTCTGGACTTAAAATTCCCTGCTCAACTGATATTTTTCCATCTGAGAGCAGAATAAGAGGAGAACATATATCAGAAGATATTCCAAAAAAATTTGATGAAGTAAAAAAAAATATTTTAGATAAATATGGAAAATAAAGAGGAAGATGTTGGTAACTTAGAAAAAAATGAAATTGAAGAAGTAGAAGAAAAAGCAGAATTGGAGAAAGAAACAAAAGAGGCCTGGGTTCCAAAAACAAAACTTGGAAATCTTGTAAAAGAGGGAAAAATTACTCTTGGGGATATTTTTAATTCTGGATATAAAATAAAAGAACCGGAAATTGTTGATTTTTTAGTCCCAGATTTAGAGGAAAGAATTATGTATATTGGAGGGAGCTCTGGAAAGGGTGGTGGAATACAAAGGAGAGCTGCTCGTAGAACTGTAAGAATCCATAAATCTGGAAGAAGGATAAATTTATCTGCAATGGTTGTTGTTGGTAACAAAAATGGATGTATTGGAATTGGTTTTGGGAGGGCAGCAACAAATAAAGAAACGCTGAAAAAGGCTGCAAGAAATGCAAGATTAAATTTATTTCCTATCAGAAGAGGTTGCGGTTCACCAGAATGCAAATGCGGTGAAGAGCATTCCATACCGTTTAGTGTCACTGGAAAAAGCGGTTCTGTTGTAGTAAAATTGATGCCTGCACCAAGAGGTTTAAGTCTATGCGCTCCAGATGAAATAAAAAAGATTTTTGAGTTGAGTGGAATAAAAGATATCAGAATGAAATCAAGAGGTCAAACAGGAACAAGATTTAACTTTATCTATGCTGTTGAAAATGCCTTAAAAAATTTGAATAAGATGAGATTATAGGATTACTTTTCCTTTCAACTGGTCTTTCTCTATCAGACCGTACTGCCTTGAATCAAAACCAATGTTGTACTCGTTAGATAAAACTAAATAATAACCCTGCGGTATAATATTGTTTTTTAGAGGAATAGAAATTAACTTTTTATCTCTATCATTAAAAATGTACGGTTTGCCTTCTGAATTTTCAAGAATTTTGTCATTTACTTTTAAATTCCTGCCAATAAATTCTAATCTATCTCCTGGCACTGCTTTAATTATTTTAATAAAACTTTCTTCCCTTGTCTTGAATTTTATAACAACTAAATCCCCTCTTTTTACTTGATTGCAATTGTAATATCCCAATAAACCCTCTGCTGTTGTTCCATCTTTTATCAAAGGCTCCAAAGAATTTCCTTTAATTTTATAGATTTCTGTCTTAGTAACACAGCTTAGATTTTCTGTTTTTACAGGTAAAGTTCCTGAATTGCTAAAGAAAACAAAAAATCCAGTAATTAGAAAAATTAAGATAATAAAAATTATTGAGATAGATTTGGTGTTCATATTTAATTATTTATAATAAAACATTTAATCATATCTGCAAAGATAAAAATTTCTTCCGTTGTTGATAAATATTCTACAACAACTTTTCCTAACTCTATGTTTTTTCTTTTCAAACTTTCAATTAAAGAACTGTAATCTGGACTTGTTCCCACAACTTTTTTGTTAAGAATAGCAACCCATTGATTTTTGTATTTTTTCTTGAATTCGTCTTTCTGTTCCTCAAGCCAAATTCTATCTTCCCTAAATTGCTTTATTTCTTCTAAATCCTGCTCTGTGAATAACATTTCTTCCATAACTATTTATTAATTTATAAAGTTTCTGCTATTTTTATTCTCATTTCAGGTTTAATTCCAATTCTTTTTCTAAATTCTTCTGGGATAACTATTTCTCCCTTTGATCCAACCTTTCCTTTAAATTTTATTTCAATGATTTAATTTAGTTTTATTTTTTTAAATACGCACTTCATTGGTTAAATCTGCTAAAAGATCTGCACCCAAAAAAGAAATATTTGTATAATTTCTTAATATCTATCTATCTCTCATAGCAAGTAAAATGAGTGTATCCATCTTCGTTTGGACTCATGGGACAGTATTTATTTATACTTAAAGTTCCATCACCTTTCAAATACAGAGAATATGTCCAATCTGCACTAGTAGTAGTGCTAAAGTAGCACCAGCTTTTATGGAAGTAATATATTTTAACTGGGTCTTGTCCAGTAGGATTTACTATCTTTACGAGGAATACCTTTGCTCTTCCACCAGCAGCTGAAGCTCCATAATTTGTTGGATTGCTTGTAGGTGGAGAAGCTGTTATTACAATCGTAGAATTTGCTGAGTTACTAAAAGAACACACCAATTCTGTTTTTGTAAAAGTGCCTATTGTTTTTGTTCCAGTTTCTTGGGGCTCAAATGTAGCAGTTCCTATTAAACTAAAATCACTTGTGTCAAAACCACCTCCGCCACCAGCCAGCAAATCACTTGCATCATAACCATCAATCTTATCAGCATTTAGATTTGTTACCTTGTTTGAGTGTGCCCATTTAGAAATGTCTGCTGTTCCAGTAACAATTATATCAACAAATTTCCAAAAGCATTTTCCTAAAGCTAAATCAGTTGAAGAACAGTTAAAAGTTCCTGGACCTATCTCTCCTGGATAATGCCCTGGGTTTGGATATTGTAAACCTTCTGGTGAATTCATATAACTTGCAATGGCTAAATAACTCAAACACAGAACAACTGTAAAAGAAATTCCAAAGATCAATTTTGTGTTTTCCATAATATTATTTTTTAAAGTATTTATAGTTTTTTGTGCTCATAATATTTTTTTGTTTTTAAATATAAAGGTTTTATTTTGGAAAAAATTTAATTTATGCAAGTCTTTGTTGGAACTTCTGGCTGGTACTATGAATGGAATAAAGATAAAAATTTGAATTGGTTTGTTAAGAACTCAAATCTAAATGCAGTTGAACTAAATGCAAGTTTTTACAGGTTTCCATTTAAAAATGTAATTAAAAGTTGGTCTGTAAAGGGAACAAATCTGAGATGGAGCGTAAAAGTTAACAGATTAATTACACATAGACACAAATTTAATGAGAAAGCTTTTGAAATATGGAAAAAATTTGAGGAAACTTTCAGAGCAATGGATAAATTGATTGATTTTTATCTTTTTCAATCTCCTCCAAGTTTTAAAGATTGTAATTCGGTTTTAGAATTTGCAGACAAAATAAAAATTGGAAGAAGATTTGCTTTTGAAATTAGAAACAATGAATGGTTAAAGAGTGAAGAAAATTTTGATAAATTAAAGAAAAAAGTTGTCATTGTTTCTGTTGATT
>Ga0180301_10002155_pt1 | contig 15479 bp, 6 predicted proteins | sample GuaBasSediGuay16_FD_121797 | JGI IMG/M metagenome (GOLD analysis project Ga0180301, IMG submission 121797) | Subseafloor sediment microbial communities from Guaymas Basin, Gulf of California, Mexico - Guay16, Core 4569-2, 12-15 cm | ecosystem: Environmental > Aquatic > Marine > Hydrothermal...
GTACATCCCACGTGTACTTGCAACCCACAGGGAACTCATCGCCATGCGGTGATTCGAACGGGTGATGCTCGATCTTCTCAGCCCATAGATCAACTGTGAAATTGGCTGTCCAATTTCCAAAATTTGTGATTGTGGCATTTATCAGCACATCGCTTCCAGCTGCTGGCTTCTGTGGGGTGAAGGTGATGTTCAGAACAGCAGGATCCTTGCACGCTTCAACCTGAAGTGTTCTGGATAACTCATTGTTGGATTCGTTGATCTCACTTACTACCTCTTCTGCGTCGGTGACTACTTGCATGCTGTTGTTTCCTGCACTTACATCCCATTCAGTGGTGATGTTTCGGGTCTCACCTGCACTGAGCGATACATTCGTGTGATTCAATTTCCTGTATTGGTATCGGTCAATGGAGAATGTGGTGCGTCCCCAGACAGGCGTGCTCGCCGTTGGCTTTTCAACCTTGTAGACATAGATCGTATCCCCATCAACCCACGATGAGTTATGGTCGAACTCATCCTTGCTGTTCCATGAGCGAGTCCATTGCACAACCCCGCTATTATTTCTGATCTCAACACACCCAGCCCATGGAAGAGTTAACTCATCAAAGTGCACCCGTATCGCATCAGCTCCCGGGTATGTTATCATCTTGGCATATCCATAGGGCGTGAGCACAGATGGTGGTGTGAAATCAACCCATTCATGCTCGTTTATAATCGAAACATCAACCACACCCGTTCTGTACTCGTGATATGGATCACTTTCATTGATATCCATTCTGAGAGTGGCGTTTACGAGCACTTTATCTCCGTTCATGATTGTGTTGTTGACATCGATAGGAGATCCGTTATGGAATAGTTGCATGCTGCTCGCAACAAAATCCCTCGATGGATACGTGAGCAACGTGTGGTCTGCATAATTATTGTCCTTGCTGTTCTCAGATATATTGTTTTCAGGGTCGAGAAACACCCTGATCGCATGCTCGCCTGTAAATACCTGCCGCTCTACTGTGAGGTTGTTTGATTGATTGGCTGTGATATTTAGTTGATCATATCGGTGAACCTCGCCAGCATGAAAGCTCATGCTGATTCCAACCCCGTGTTTACTCTGGAAGTGGACGCTTGCTTCGTCACCCTCCACAGAGTACCAGCCATCACCGTCGGGAGATGCTACGATGCTGCCATTCCGATCATACATTTTTATATTATCTTTGATATTTATACTATCCTGGATATTAATGTACACACACCCTGCACCATCAAGCGATTTGTTGATCCATATCCCGCCACCAGCCCCACCCTCGTCCTTCAATTTGTCAAAAACTCCAATCCCCTCGGTCTCATAGAAGATATGTGCAGAGAAGTTATCCGCTGAGAGGATCCCGCGGTTGGCAATCGTGGCATTGATCAATACGATATCGGTATCATACAACCCGCTGCCAGTATCATTGATCCTTGCACCATCTGGAGGTAATACGGCACATGAGATGTTTGTGACGAGTAGATCGGCACCCTCTACCCATACGGATCTCACTGCCGTGTTATTCGACTCATTCGTCTCATGTATGCGCTTTTCTGGATCTACCACAAAAGCAATGGTATAATTCCCGATAACGGCATTCCATGCCAGAGAGACATTCACAGACTCGCCGATATTCAAAGATAGATTGGTTCGATTCACGATACTGATATCGTCAAGATAGAAACTCGCATTGAAGCCTCCTACAGGTTTTATTCCGATATTTGTGATAGTTGCGCTGATATTCACGATTTCGCCTGAGGTTATCACGGTGTTCGTGGTGTTTACGTCGGTGCCGTTAACTTTCACACACATATCAGAGATTGTGAGATCAGCGCCCCGAACGATCAATCTTCTACTTAACTCATTGTTCGATTCATCAGATTCCATGATGAGATCTTCCAGATCGATTACTGCAGTTATCTGATGCTCTCCTGCTGGAGTTGCATTCCAACTCACGGCAAGGGTTTTTTCATCGCCTGCACCCAATGCTACTTGCACATCCTCCATGCGTCCCATGTACTCGTATCTATCTATCTCAAATCCCCATCCTCCTTCAGAATTACCTTTTTCCTTCAATCGTATCTCTATTCTATCCCCATCTATCCAATCGGTTGTCAAGTTGGTGATACTACACCCATGCGCTGTCCTGTCCCCGTTTATATAAAGATCGGTATTTTCCTGTAGAGATATCTCTGTGAAATGCACCCGTATCTTATGCGCGCCTCGGTGACCAATCACCCAGGTGTTGTCATATTGAGCAGGGACTGGATGTAGAGAATCAAGTATACACGCAACTGTATGAATCTCTCCATCAGTAAAGGATTCATCTATGAATCTAACAGTCACATCACTCGCATCCTTATTACCCAGATTGCTCACGGTTGCCGTGATATTCACCGGCTCCCCCTCTTCCGGACGTGCTGGATCAAATGTCAAATCTGTTACGGTAATATCAGATGCTCTTATGTAAATATCCTGACTGGACGCATTGTTTGATTCATTGAATTCAGATATATTATTCTCAGGATCTGCAATGACGGTGATGGTGTGATTTCCATGAGCACGTACATTCCACTCAAATTCTGCATCTACGGTTTCATTGCCAGCAGGGAATGGGACTCTCGTCGTGCTGATAAGTGTTGTGTTGTCCAGATAACAGCTTACATTGGCGCTTCCATTGTGGCTAGCAAGATTCGTGACGTTCAGTGCAGCGTTTATGCTCAAAAGTCCGCCAATGCTTAGATTCACTGGGTCGAGCGTTTCATTATTCATGAAAAAAGAGATGTTCATGGGTGAAAAATCGCGGGAACGCTTTACCGTGATCCTATCTGAATCTCTTGTATTATTTTCTGGATTATCCTCAATGTAACTATCCTCTGGCATTGCTTTGACCTGTATGGTGTGATTGTATGAGATATCCCTTCCAACCTTCAGGGATGCGATCCATGGCACTGTGATATCTCTCGACTCACCAGCATCGAGGGATACGATATCTCTTTCGGTGATGAGCACCGTCTGATTGCTAGCATCGAGGAGCACATCATAGAATGCGACCGTGATATTGCTTGCATTCATTCGACCGAAATTGGCGATCACAGCAATGATATTCGCTACATCCCCATCCCATAGAACATCATCGCTGATCGAGAGGTCTTGAACTGCAATATCGGTCCCGCTCACAGATACACCTGTTGAGTTTGTGGCATTGCTCGTAGTAACGATCAATCTTGGATTTTTCTGAGTCACTGTCCAGTTCATCGACTGGTTCACAGATTCACCTGCAGGTATGGTTATGCTCGTGTTTCCAAATACGGTCTGGTACTTATCTATGCTGTAGTCAACATGAAAGTCGTTGTACGGGACGTTATCCTCTTCTATTCTTATATTTACCATTTCGGTACTTCCAGAAGTCCACAATGTCCACCCGGACCACTCGTAATGCCCACCTGTGCACGTTAACACCTGGCGATCGTTGAGATAGATATTAACAGTGCCACCAGTGGCATCAACCCCTCCCTGTATCGTGCAGTACGCCCTCATCATGAGCGCACCCTGGTGTGTTATGCATTCACCGAATTCAATTATCGAAGATTCTGGCCTGCTGATACCGCTTTCGAGGATTATACTGTTGTTCTCCTCGCAGAACCACACCGTGGTATTTGCGATCTTATCCTTATTGTTCTCCAGGGTTGCTGCCACGGTGACTGCATCGCCGATGATTGGCTCTTCGGGATCGGTTGTTATCTCTGTGATCGTGAGGTTTGGGAGTGTTATATTCATCAGTCTGGAGAGGTTGTTATTCGCCTCATCTTGCTCCTCTATCTCGTTCTCTGGATCGACCACGACTGTTACGCTGTGCTCCTCTCTCAGGTGGTTTATATCAGGTAGCGCATTCCATATTGCTGTGACATGTTCTGTCTTATTCGCCCTGAAATATACACTCTCTGCAGCAAGAATGCTATCATCGATGTAGAAGGCAACCCTGGCATCTATGCTTCTGAAACCATTATTTCTTATGGCTGCATCAATGGTCACAGGCTCGCCCTCTCTTGGATGCTCTGGTGAAAATGTTATGTTCGTGATTGTGAAGTCGTAGGGATAGTATAGTCTCGCTTCTCTTCTGTACGTGTTGTTTGATTTATCGAGTTCGCAGAGCATGTCATCAGGATCTGCAATCACCGAGAGTGTGTAACAGGGTATCATCACATATCTGGTCCCTGTTTCATTCGTGAATCTCGGGGGGTCGGCGTGCCATACTCTGGTAATATTCGTATTCTCGTTAGCATCTATCGATACGCTTGCGTCTGCAAACACATATTCGTACTTATCTATAGCAAAACTCACGTAACCTGTTGTGGAAGCGATGTGAGCGTGTACCTTCAGGGTATCGCCACCTACCCAGTTGCTCCAGTAATCAGACTCTGGACTACTGATCGCCTCCACGGTATTGTTGTTTCCATCATATATGCTAACATGGGAATATGCTCCAGGGTTCACAGCGATGAAATGAACTCTTATTTTACTGGCATTTGGCTGAGCTATGGTATCGTTTGATGAATTTCCATATCCATCAAAAAATCTGATTATAGGTACACTTGAGATATTCAGTTGGCTACAGAACTCAAATTTGCAGCCATCAGTGCCAAGATTTCCTATGTTTGCAACCGTAGCCGTTATATTGTTTGGATATTCAAAGACTGGCTCGGTATCATCTGGATATTCTGGATCAAGTGGGCAGCCTTTGATGCTTATACCTGTCACGGTCAAATCAGGCACGCCTGCAGTGACTGTGATGTTTTTGTTGTTGTTTCCCTCATCCGACTCATCGATCTCACCATCAGAATCTGCTGTTACGGTCAGTGTATAGTTTCCAGCCTCTTCAGGCGTCCAGTTGAAGGTAACATTCTCGGTGCACTCGACATCAAGTGACTTGATATATGCTCTGTCGATAACAGTGCCATTCACAGCAAGGCTCGCATTGAACCCTTCAGCAGAAGCAGTGCCATTGTTCACGATGGTGGCATTGATCGTGTTATTTCTGCCATCGAATATGCATCGTGACAGGAATATCTCTGTTATTTGAAGATCAGCCCGCCCGCGGTTGATATCCACCACGAGAGCACCCACGTGACTCTCATTCAGAGTGATCGTGTGATTCACACTTCCAACCAGTGTTCCATCCTTCTCTGCATTGATGAACAATATATCGCCAGTGTGTATCTTCGAGTGATCGGCTATGATCTGGTAGAAGTTTTCTCCGCTGTGGTTTTCAGCAATAAATTCTTGGCTGGTATTGAGGTTGGTCACAACCACACAAGGTGCATCGGTAGGTATATGATCTTCGTAGAAAACCTCTCCATAGATTACAAACAGTGCTGGCAGTCTCGAAGTTGGTGGGTTCACATGCCACATCCAGATCTGCATTGCAGTTCCGTTTTCGCTCTCTGCGATGGTTGTGACGTTCCAGACTCCGATAGTTGCATTTGTGTGCGTGTAGGATGACTCGCTCACATGACCCTCGTTGAATACCTCTGTTCCGTCGATCAGCCATGTGACATTCACCATCTGATCGATTGTGATTCTGAAGGTTCTTGCTCCATTTTCGATGTCATAGACCGGGGAATTTGGAGTGTACTCGGTGATCACTGGTGATGTTGATACAAGTGTGAGATTGAGATCAAATATTCCGCCGTGATCAAGATTGGTCTGATCCACTGTGTGGTTTGTGGTGCTGTATGTCGTGCCATCGGTAGCGTTGAACTGGAGCACACTCTCAGCACTTATCTTTGCAGGATCAAGGATGAGTTCATAATAATTGTAACCGCTTTTGGTCTCAGCCTGCCAGTTCGCGCTCGTGTTCAGATTGGTTACGTTGACGATGATATCCTTGGAGTGTTCATCACAGACGTATCCGAAGATAAAAAATGGTGTGGACAAGTTGCTGGTATTGGTGGCCTGGGTTGATGAAACTGAACTGGTTGCGATGATTCCGAGGAAGAGAAGTCCGAGACATAGACGCAGCATCCTCATATTTTTTCACCAGGTGGTTGAGTGGGTTGGTTTCATCTGAACCTGCTTATCAGATACACCAGCGCAAGTGTGCTTGCTGCAAGCATAATCTCGTATAGCACCATAACTGGCAGTCTCCGGGTCGGAGTTTTCTCTGCTTCGGATCTGCTTGTAGCATTATTTCGATCATAGAGGGTTAGGTTGGCACCAGCCGCATCGATTACCTCGATTACAGGCATTTGTGATGTTGTAACACGGCTGTAGCCATGACCTGTCACTGCTACCACGGGTGGTTCGAGTGTAATTTTCCCTGATGTGTTGAGTGTGATCGTGTAACTGATTGTGCTTGTCTGTCCTTCTGAGAGTGTTTCATGCATGGTGGTGTTGCCGCTGGTGACCCGGGCACCTGCTGGCACTCGATCTCTAAGTTCAACGACTGCATCCTTGTTTCCAGTATTGGTGGCGGCCACTATGACTGTCAGATTTTCATCTGGTGTAACTATTGCTGGCTGTGCTGTTTTGTTCACCTCAATGTATGCACCATCAACAGCAAGGGTGCAGTTCTTCGAGGTGATGTTAATGGTTTTTCCATTCGCTGAGAACGTGGCAGTTGCTGGTGGAACCGCGAAGATACCTGGTCGTGTTGGTTTCATGAAATACGAGTAATGCACCACTTCTCCAGATGCAATCATGTATCTCCAGTTGAGGTTCTCGCTATCACACAACCTGAATTCCTCTGGAATGGTGTCGTTCACCTCGATTGAGAGCGCATCTTTTCCAAGGTTCTCCACGTCGATTCTGACCCGTGCTCTCTCTTCCATCGTGATGTTCTCCACACTCTTTCTGATCTTCAGATCAAATCTTGGCAATACGAGGATCTCGGCTGAGGTGGACTCGCTGTACATCACATCTTTCTCATCAAAGCCTGTTGCGTTCAGGAAGATTACAAACGACTCGCCTTCTGAAGTGATTATCCATGATGGAACCTGCAAACTTGCATGAAATTCCTCTTCGCAATCGAAATTGAGGCTGCTCCAGTGTCGGGTGAGATCGCCGTGTGCCCACCTCAACTTGCCTGGATCGATTGCAACACTCAGATTCTTGATAACAGCATCTCCACCATTCTCAACCTCAGCTGTGAGATAGATCAGAGAGTCCTGCGCAGTGTACGTCTCGCAATTGGTACTCAGATCGAGTGAGATATCTGGCATCTTTCGCAGGTAGAAGTTGATGTGGATACAGGGATTGGGCCAGTTGATAGGGCTCTTGGATCGTGGGTCTTCCTCAGTATCGGCATATATCTCGATCTTGACCTCATCATTCCAGATCAGTTCATCGCAGACTGCTATCGTTTCATCTGACATATTGCAAGTGGCATTGAGGATTGATTCGTTCAACACATGGTCTCCTCTTCGGAGCTGCACGAAGACGAAGTCGCCTTCAAACGGGATAGATTCGTAGTCGAGAAACGCAACAGTATAGCCCTTTGCATCATAGGTATCGCCCTTGTAGAGTGTTGCGTCCCCTACATCATCCCAGTACTCTGGATCGCTCGGATCGAGGGTTGCAGATACAACATGTATCGATGCCGTGCACAGCATCACTGCCACCATTATCGTTATTGTCATCTTGCATGGGATCATTTTTCTTCCACGTATACCGTAGCACCTTCAGGTGTCGTATACAGCGTGGCAAGTTTTCGTCCAGTGGTTGTCAATGTCTGCTCGGTCATATTCAATGTCTCAATCTCAGTTCCATTCTTGATAACCACTTCCATGTTCTCCTCTCCAGGGTTCTTCACGATGGTTACGTCCTCGGTTGTGAGGAGTTCGGTGAGATTGAAGTGCATCATTGTCACGATGAGCATCCCGACAGCAAACATCATTGCCACATCAAAGAGGTTTGCAACCCCGCTCAAAGGGTCTTCTTCATCCCCGAACGTTTCTCTTCTATCTCTCATAAATTTCACACATATCACCCCTATCTCTCAATTATGCGACCTGGAAGAGTTGCATTTATGATTCCAATGCTATTCAGTTGGGATCTCTCGATGCATCCGAGATCGATCCATTGATCATTCTTGGTCAAGACCTTCACCGCACGGTTATACCATCTGCGGGTCACCTCTATACATACAATATCCTGATAGGATATCTCACGATTGGCTGCATCGCTCGTTAAGATCTCGTCAGGGTGGAGATGCATGAGTTGATCTGACTTTTTTCCAGCATGAACCCGGGATACGCGTATAACGGCAATGAGTGCAGCACAGATAACTGAGTTAATAAGTACTAAGTAGCTGAAAGGAATGGCAATCTCGAAAACCCTGGCCCCAATCGCCAGAGCATCAACCGAGATTACGAGACTCATGAAAATAAGTGGGCTTGCGAAGAGTGAGCCAGCGGTCTTTGCAACGATCAATCTGGTCGGGGTAAAGAAGAGAGTGTAGTAGACCGATTCGCCCAATCTCATAGCAACGGTTCGTATGATACCGCCAATCTTCGGATTTCTTTCATCGCTCGATAATGGAATATTTGATGGAATATTCGGCGTCGCATAGGACGCTGGCTCTGATAAATCACTCAAGGAAGCGTCCATGCCACTCTCTGATGTAAAATCACCGAACATCACTTCGGATATGTACTGGATATCACTCATATCCTGTCGGTACCAGCGAGATCTCACCATCGAAACCATAAAACCGGTCACCCCTGCCATGAGTCCAACAACCGTTGTCCCGAATGCGATCACGAGATTATTGGCAAGCGCCTCAACATCGCCTCGAATAAGCCCCATAAGCGCAGGTCCCATGGGTATCAGGGTTCCCATCAACCCGAACATGGGTCCAGCTCTCGTCAGGAATCTGGTCTTTTCAAGGCGCCTCTGCATCGCTGTTTCATAATCTTGTATCAGTTTTTCCACCTTGACTGCTCGAAGTTCGCTACTGTTCCCCACACAGTTCTGAAGATCTTTTATAAAATTGTGTACGAAATAATTGGACCCATTCTCTGCCATCACACGCACCGCACCGATAGGGTCTCCCCCCCATAGGGATTTTCTTGCCATGAGTGCGCCGTGTTCCATCCGTTTCAGGTCTCTGTCTCGGAATCGAAACTCGAAGACAAAACCCCCCAGTTCTATGATGCTCCAGGTCACAAGCCCAAGAAGTATGACCATCACAGGGTAAAGCATGAACGTTGATATCTCGTAGATTGCTGACTGGAGTATTGTGAATACTTCGGTCACCGTCCTATCCTCCTTTGGTTCAATTCAGACCTTCGTTTCTTCCCAGTACTCATGTGTACGATGCCACACCTCTTCATTTAGGTATCATACCTCAGATAAAGTAATACTTATAAGACGATACTTAAGAGTTTCGGACTTGTGAAACCAAAAAATTTATTATCAATGGGGATACACCCTCTATTCCAGTATGATTAAAGGATGCAGAATTTGGGTAATAGGTATTATTCTATTTATATTTATAATAATACTTTTAATATTCCTACCAACTTATACCGATGAAACGGTTGAAACTGTGGATCTTTCTGAGTTGAGAGAGGCTGCACGGATCTATCTCCACTATCCCCGCACAGTCGAGGACTCTGCTGGAAAAAAGATCACGGTCTACACCCCAGTCAGACGAGTGATCGTCCTCAATACAGATTGTGCAGAGGCGGTCAGGATACTTGGAAGCGGTGAGAAGATCGTGGGGGTTGCCGAGGGCATAACAACCAAAAAAGGATACTACTTCCCCGAGTTAAGTGCCACGCCATCTGTTGGAAAATGGAACCAACCAGACATTGAAACGATCGCATCACTCGATCCAGACCTTGTGATCGCTTATGTAAGATGGCCAGGTTCCGAGCTTGATCTCGATCTTGAAGCGTTCAAAATCCCTGTTCTAAGACTCGATTTCACAAACCAGGAGAACCTTGAAGAGGAGGTTTGGAAACTTGGACATCTGCTCGATAAAGAGGGAGAGGAGAGAGCAGAGGCGTACATCGAATGGTATACTGGATACGAAGAAGCTGTGAAGAACTTTGTTGAGACCCATGACAGAAGACCCAAGGTCTTCCTTGAGCAATCAAAGGGCGTGGAAGATCTGAGTGAGATTGGGACATACAGCAACGGCTCTGCATCAGACACACTCTGCACCCTTGCAGGAGGAATCAACATCGCCCACAACCTCACGACAGCTTACCCACATGTCGAGGCAGAGTGGGTGCTCGATAAAGAGCCTGATATCGTGATAAAGCACAGATACGTGAGCTGGGGCTGGAAGAACTCCACCGAACCCCAGGAGATCAGAGATGAGCTCATGAACCGTCCTGGATGGAGAAGCATAATAGGCGAAGAAAACGTCCGTGTAACGAGCTGCGAGACACTCTATGGGCTTGACAGCGTTGTTGGACTCATCCAGTGGACAAAACTATTCTATCCAGATTTTAACATCGATTCTGAAGCTGTTTACCGTGAATACCTTGAAATGCAGGGCATTCGATACCCTGAAGGCATGGTATTCATCTACCCGGAGATATAATGACATCTGAGTCCAGTATTAAGTCCAGTATAATAAAAGAGTATACAGGCTTGACACGAAAAAAGTTGCATGTCATCATATTTCTCTCACTTCTTCTCATCTTCCTCGCAGTCCTTTCTGCATCGATCGGGTCTGCAGATGTGAGCCTGAAAGAGACCTATTTCGCGATACTTGAACGATTCTTTCCTGACCACTTTGACGTAAACCCATTTGCATACACTGTAATCTGGGAATTGCGGCTGGAGAGAGTTCTAATGGGAGTTCTTGCCGGATCCGGTCTTGCAATCGCCGGGGTTGTGATGCAGGCGATACTCAAAAACCCACTTGCATCCCCGTACACGTTGGGGATTGCATCGGCTGCATCATTCGGTGCATCGCTAGCGATAATACTTGGTGTGGGTATCGTCGGGGGAGCACACATCATAATCGCGAACGCATTCCTCTTCTCTATGGTTGCAGCACTCTTAATCTATGGATTCTCGCTCAGAAAAACATCCACTGAGACGATGATACTTGCAGGGATTGCGATCATGTACCTCTTCACCGCGATGGTAGCATCGCTCCAGTACGTTGGTGAGGCAGAAGAGGTCCAAGAGGTTGTCTACTGGATGTTCGGAAGCCTCGGCAGGGCAAACTGGAGCTCTCACTTTCCTTACGGGAATATAGGCATAATCTCAATTGCACTTGGAGTAACAATTCCCTATCTCTTCTTGAAGTCATGGGACTTCAACGCCCTTGGAACAGGGGATGAGACTGCAAAGAGCCTCGGTGTCAAGGTTGAGTGGATCAGGATATCATGCATGTTTCTCGCTGCCCTAATAACCGCATCAATCATCTGCTTTACAGGCACAATAGGCTTCATAGGACTCGTCTGCCCGCATATCACACGAATGGTTATAGGATCGGACCACAGGTTCCTACTCCCAGGTTCATGCCTCACAGGTGCAGTGCTCCTCCTCTCTGCAGACACGCTTGCACGAGTGGTCGTTGCACCTGTGATACTGCCTGTTGGGATTGTGACATCCTTCATGGGCGTTCCACTCTTCGTATATCTATTGATGAGACAGCGAGGTGGTTACTGGTGAAGCTCAAGGTTAAGGATCTCACATTCAGCTACAGGTCAAACCCGATCCTAAATGGAGTAACACTCGAAATTGAGCCGTCAGAGCTATTTGCAATCGTAGGCCCGAACGGAACCGGAAAGACAACGCTCATCAAGTGCATCGATGCAATCCTTAAGCCAACCAGCGGATCAACCCTCCTGGACGAAGATGACGTGAGCGATCTTGACACGAAGGATCTTGCAAAGCGAATCGGGTATGTCCCGCAGAGTGCACCAAGAGGCTCACCTATAACAGTATTTGACGCGATACTGATGGGACGGCGTCCTCACATCCAATGGAGAGTTACAGAGGACGATCTTGATAAGGTTATGGAGATGGTTGAGCTTCTGAAGATAGAGGAACTATCGCTTCGTGCCTTTGATGAACTCAGCGGTGGAGAGCGGCAGAAAGTCCTGATTGCCCGCGCACTCTGCCAGGACCCTGAGGTGTTGCTCCTCGACGAGCCAACATCAAACCTCGATATACGGCATCAACTCGATGTGATGAAAGTCATGAAAATGATCACAAAGAAACATGGTATTCTTGCGATAATGGCAATTCACGATCTCAATTTAGCCTCCAGGTACGCTGACCGAATCGGTATGATGTACCAGGGTAGGATTGAAGCGGTCGGAGCTTCCCAGGATGTTCTAACACCAGAGAATATAAGACGCGTGTATGGTGTTGAAGTCTCTCTCATAAATGATGGAGGGAAGCCTTACATCATACCGATAGAACCAGTGGAGGTAAGCGCATGAAGATTGGATGTGTTATGTGGAGCGGATACATCGAAAGTATGGCAGAGGCATCTCGTGGGCTTGATTTTCTCGAGATTAACCTGAAATCCCTGAGAGATCTGAGGGATGAACGAACCAGGAGAGAGTTTCTTGATTATCTCAAAGCTGAAGCCGATTTAATCATTGTATCGCATTCAGGGTTTGATGGGACGGTCGACGAGGTGCTATCGAAGGTTAGGGATAAGCTCATCATAAACTTTGGCTACACAGCCTCCTTTGTATCACCCAGAGTAACTCGCGAGCAACTGAGCACAATCTATCGGTATTTCAGACTCGGAGGGGTTGAAAATATGAGAAACGCCTTATCATACATTGGAACGGAGTTTTTCGATCTTGACCTCGAGGCTCCACCCCCAAAGGAGATGCAGTGGGAAGGTATCTACCATCCAGCCAGTCCGACCCTCTTCTCCTCGATCGATGATTATATCGAGTGGTACGGCGAAGAGCGGATAACGAGCGCGTCCACTGTCGGACTCATCTTCTACCGAAGCCACGTTGTCACAGGCGATCTCGAAGTCGAAGATGCAGTCATCTCGGCTTTGGAAGAGAGGGGTCTTACGGTCATACCTGTATTCTCATGGGACTTTCCGAATAAAGAGTTTGAGATTGCGGGCAACGATACCGTCATCGAGAGGTTCTTCATAAAAGATAATAAGTCTATGATAGATCTTTTGATCGATCTCCAGTCCTCTTTTCTCATCCATACAGAGGACAGAAGCGTCCTTAACCGTATGGACGTTCCGATCATAAAGGGTGTTGTAACATACCATAAATCAGAGGATGAATGGAGAGAGGATCCACACGGGCTTGAAGGCGAGCTTGTATGGTCAGTCGTCATGCCCGAGTTTGAAGGAATAATAGAGCCACTGATGACAGGTGCAAGGGTTAGAGACGCGGTAGGAGGTGCGACATCCGAGCATTTCTCACCAATAACAAAGAGAATCGAACACCTCGCAGACAGGGTCTTAAAATGGGCTAATCTCAGGAAAAAACCCATGAATGATAGAAAAATAGTCTTTGTTCTCCATAACAGTCCATGTGCAGGGCTTGAATCAAACGTTGGTGCAGGATCTAACCTCGACACACTTGAAAGCCTCTCAAGAATTCTACAACGAATGAAAGAAGAAGGCTACTCGATAAACGATCTGCCAATCGATGGAGAAGAGCTTATAGATCGGATAATGGGAAGAAAAGCAATATCAGATTTCAGGTGGACATCGGTTGATGAAATCGTGAAGAAAGGTGGTGCAATCCATCTTCTTGACAAAACAACATACCTCTCATGGTTTGATGAATTTCCTCAAAATGTACAGGAGTGCATGGTTGAGGGCTGGGGCGAGCCGCCCGGAAATGCGATGATCCATCAGGGAAAGATCGTTATAACGGGGCTCAACCTCGGGAATGTTCTTGTCTGCACCCAGCCAAAACGGGGATGCTATGGTGCGCGATGCGACGGATCGGTCTGCAAGATCCTCCACGACCCAGACATCCCGCCAACACACCATTACATCGCAACGTACAGGTTCTTTGGAGAGATCTGGGGAGCGGACGCGATCGTGCACGTAGGAACACACGGAAACATCGAGTTTCTGCCAGGAAAGTCCGTCGGACTCTCTGAGAGCTGTTATCCAGATATCGCAATCGGAGACATACCCCACATCTATATCTACTCGGTTGACAACCCCTCAGAAGGAATCGTTGCAAAGCGAAGATCCTACGCGGCACTCGTGGACCACATGCTCCCAGTGATGACCGAGAGCGGAACATACGGAAAATTAAACGATCTTGAGAGGCTCATCGGCGAATATGAGCTTGCAAAGACCTCGGATCACGCACGAGCACATGCACTGGAACACCTGATACTTGAAGCAATCGACGAAGCAAACCTCAAGAGCGAGATCGAATCTCATGAAGATACAGCGTTTGAAGATGTTGTGAAAAAGGCGCATGACGCGGTTTCACGAATTAAAGAATCGCTCATAAACAAAGGGCTTCACGTATTCGGCGAAACACCCAGAGGAGATGAAAAAACAGAGCTCATAACATCGATGATACGCTTTGACGAAGACACGAGGAAGATCTTTGACAACGATCGGGACAGGCTCAAAGAGGCTGTAACCCACATCCTCGAAGACCCAGACTCTGATGGTAAAATCGCTTCTAAGGTTAGGGATATTTCAGAACGAATCGACCTCTGCAAGAATGAGATCACAAGCCTTCTCCACGGTTTTGACGGCGGCTACATAACACCCGGCCCATCAGGACTCCCAACCCGGGGCAGATGGGATGTACTCCCAACAGGGCGAAACTTCTACACACTCGACCCCACAAGAATCCCGACCCGCGCCGCATGGAGAGTTGGAAGAAAGCTTGCAGCAAACCTAATAGAAAAATACGAGCGTGAAACAGGAAGAATCCCTGAAAACTGTGGAATGATACTTTTTTCAACCGATATAACATGGGCAGATGGCGAGGAACTTTCACAGATCCTCTACCTGATCGGAGTCGAACCCGAGTGGGACGAGCCCGGACGGATCAAGAACTTGGGAATAATCCCGCTCGATGAACTTGGAAGACCGAGGATCGATATCACTGTCAGAATCAGCGGGATAATGAGAGACTCCTTCATGCAAGTAATCGAGCTCTTGGACGATGCAATACGACGAGTTGCAGAACTCAATGAACCACCCGATATGAACTTCATAAGAAAACACGCACTCGCGCAAGAAACCGATGGGCAGGAGTGGGAACGTGCGAAAACACGGATATTCGGATCAAAACCAGGGACGTACGGCGCAGGTGTCAACCTCGCAGTAAACGCATCAGCATGGGAAAACGAAGAAGACCTCGCAAACGTCTTTCTCTACTGGAGCGGCTACGCCTACGGAAAAGGCATACAGGGCAAGGAATCACACGAAGAACTACTGAATCAACTCAAGACCGTTGACCTCTCAGTCAGATCCAACCCAACAGACGAACACGACCTATTCGGATGCTGCTGCTACTATGGA
>Ga0180301_10002156_pt1 | contig 15462 bp, 11 predicted proteins | sample GuaBasSediGuay16_FD_121797 | JGI IMG/M metagenome (GOLD analysis project Ga0180301, IMG submission 121797) | Subseafloor sediment microbial communities from Guaymas Basin, Gulf of California, Mexico - Guay16, Core 4569-2, 12-15 cm | ecosystem: Environmental > Aquatic > Marine > Hydrothermal...
AATCTATGAACTTATTAAGGAAGTTAATAGTAGAGGTAAAAAGAAGTTTCTATTTATCGATGGCCCACCATATCCCTCTGGCGATATTCCGCATATTGGAACTGCTTGGAATAAGAGTTTGAAAGACGCTGTATTACGTTTTAAAAGAATGAATGGTTACCAAGTATATGATCGCCCTGGATACGATTGCCATGGTCTACCCATAGAGGTTAAGGTTGAACAAAGACTTAGTATTAAAGTTAAGAAAGAAATTGAGGAAAAGATCGGCATTGAGAACTTCATAGCTAAATGTAAGGAGCTTGTAAAGTATAATATAAGGTCTATGACAAAATGGTTTAAAGAACTCGGCGTATTCATGGACTGGAATAATCCCTATTTAACAATGACCGATGAATATATAGAAGCTGGTTGGTGGCTTATTAAGAAAGCTAATGATCTGGGGCTTCTAGATAATGAGTATCGTGTTGTCTATTGGTGTCCACGTTGTAGTACTACTCTTGCAGAATATGAGATCGAGTATCACGAGCTAGAGGATCCAAGTATATATGTGAAATTTCCTGTCAAGGGCGGAGATAAGGAGTATTTATTGATCTGGACAACTACTCCATGGACACTGCCTGCTAATACATTTGTAATGGCACATCCGGAAGCAGAATACGTTAAGGTAAAAGTAGAAGATGAAATATACATTCTTGCTAAAGCTAGGTTAACGCATGTATTAATGGATCTAGGTATAAAGGACTATACTATAGTAGAGGAGTTCTTAGGCAAGGAACTCGACGGACTAGAATATGTACATCCGCTTGAAACCATTGTTCCTCTTCAAAAGAAATTATCTAAATATCATAGAGTATATATGGCCCCAGATATTGTTACCCTCTATGAAGGTACAGGTTTAGTTCATGGAGCCCCCGGACATGGTTTTGAGGATTTTGTAATAGCTAAAAGATACAATGTTGATCTTATAGCTTCACCTATAGATGATATGGGTAAATTTACTAAAGAAGCCGGTAAATATGCTGGCAAACATGTTCGGGAAGCAAATCAAGAGATCATAGAAGATCTTAAAATACTTAGATACTTATTATATAGTGGTTCTATAAGACACAGATATCCAGTATGTTGGCGTTGTAAGACACCAGTTGTACTACGTGCTACTCGTCAATGGATACTACGTGTCACAAAGCTTAAGGATAAGCTTAAGGAGGAGGCTGACAAGGTTAATTGGATACCAGGATGGGCTCTCGATCGATTGTATCATATACTTGATAATCTACAAGATTGGGTAATTAGTAGGCAGCGATACTGGGGTACACCATTACCTATATGGTTGTGTCCGGACAACCATAGAGTTGTAGTTGGTAGTGTTAAAGAGCTTATAAAGCTTGGTGGCGAGAGACCTAAGGAGCTTCATAAGCCATGGATTGACCGGATTGTTCTTAAATGCCCTGTATGCGGTAAGCCTATGAAACGTGTACCAGATGTTATGGATGTATGGTTTGATAGTGGTATATCATTTTATGCAGCTCGTGCACATCCAGAAAAACTTGATCGGAATGAGGTAGTTCTAGACTTTATTGTTGAAGGACATGATCAGATTCGTGGATGGTTCTTTAGCCTCTTACGAGCAGGTGTACTAGGATTTAATAGAGCTCCTTACAAGGCTGTATTAGTACATGGATTTGCCCTTGATGAACAAGGTAGAGAGATGCATAAGAGTCTTGGAAACTATGTAGGTACTGATGAAGCTATTGCACGCGTTGGACGTGATCCTCTTAGACTATGGCTTCTCCAGAATACTGTATGGGAAGATTTAAGGTTTTCATGGAAGAATATTGATGAAGTTAAACGTGATCTTGGCATTGCCTGGAACGTCTATGTGTTTGCATCAACATACATGAACTTAGATAAATTTGATCCTATTGTACATGATCTTAGCAAATATACCGGGTATTTACATGTTGAAGATAGATGGATATTATCTAGGATTAACAGTCTTGCTAAAGATGTTACAGATGCACTAAACAAATATTATGTTCACGAAGCTGCACGCAAACTTAGAAAATTCATTGTGGAAGACGTTAGTCATTGGTATATAAGACTGATAAGGCCTAGAGTATGGATTGAAGAAAATGTGCCTGATAAAATAGCTGCTTATGCAACACTATATTATGTACTAAAGAAGTGGCTAGTGTTGACCTCACCATTTATACCCCATGTAACGGAGCTTATATATCAAAAATTCATTAGATCTGCTGAAAGAGATCTGCCTCCAACTATACACTTACTAGAGTGGCCTCGAATAGATGAAGAATTCATTGACAAGAAGCTAGAGGATGATATGGAAGCTATTAAAGAGATATATGAAGCCTCTGCTGCAGCACGCATGAAAGCTGGTATTAAGCTCAGACAACCTATAAGAAAAGTCATTATATATAGTGACGATGAAAGAATCTTAGTTGTAGCTAACAAATATAAGGATCTCATAATATCGTTAACTAATTCTCGGGAAATAGAAATACGGAGGCCTGAGGAGATCAGCGAGCTTATCCATTACCGGGTTGAACCAATATATAGTATTCTCGGGCCTGAATTTAAGAGACTTACAGGAAAAGTTGTTGAATACATTAATAATAACATGGACCACGTTGCTAAGGATCTTATAGCTAAGGGTAAGCATTCGTTTAAGATAGATGACTCCGAGGTCATTATTGAGAAGAGGCATGTAAAAATAATACCAGTATACGCTGCTGGCTATGCAGTTCAAGAAAGAAAATGGGGTAGTATAGCTATTGATACAAGGCTTACTGAAGAGGAGATAAGCCTTGGACTAGCTAAGGATTTAATTAGAAGGATACAAGTAATGAGAAAAGAACTTGATCTACCACTCGATGCGAAAATAGATGTTAATATAATTATACCAAATGAATACCATAAACTTGTTGAAAGACATAGGGACTATATTATGAGTGAAGTACGAGCTGAAAAATTAAGTATTACAGCAGAGAAGACATTTGAAGGCTATACTAAGCAATGGAATATAAATGACTTACTAGTGACAATAGTCATAAAGAAATTGTAAACTATTATTTCAATCCCTTTCTAGATCAATATAATTGCAATAACATCTTATGAAAATAAGGCAATAATTGAATATGTTACCAGAGATACTAAATAAGCTACTGAAAGCATTATTGCAATTGCTATAAGTGTTAATTTTAAGTTTCTCGATTCACTATAGATCACAGCTAATGTTGCCAGACAAGGTACATAAAGTACACTAAACATGGTTAAACCAGCTATTTGCGGATCACTTAAGCCTATAACTCTTATAGCTTCACTAGCGCTTGAAGTGCCAGCTAATATTGCTAATGTGCCTACAACAGCTTCTTTGGCTAAAAACCCGATTATTAATGCATAAGCTATCATCCAGGCTTGATCGTAATTTAACCCAAGCGGATATAGTAGAGGAGCAAATATCTTTGCAATACCTGCACCTATACTATCTCCTGGCTCAACAGCCGGTTCTAATGATGGAGCATAATATAACATAGCCCATGCGATTACTGTTACGAGAAATATTATTGTACCTGCTTTCTTAAGGAAGTGTCTAACAGAATCCCATGTAAGCCACCATATAACTTTAGGCAATGGCTTATGTAAAGGAGGTATTTCTAATAAGAGCTCTGGTTCTTCATACAATCCTTTCCTCCTATCATAGGTTATCAATAACTTGCTAATAAATGCAAAAACTAGAAATGCGCCAATATAGCTAAACAATACCAGTGCAACACTACCAAGACCAGTTAATGCTGATGCAAAGGCCAATATAACTATCAGTCTAGCCTGGCATGGTATAAAAGGTATTGTAAGTATTAGCCTGATCCTTTCTCTATAATTAGGTGTAGCTCTAGTGGCCATCACAGCTGGTACATTACATCCAAGACTGAGTGTCATAGGAAATACAGCATGCCCAGATAAACCAATTTTATTTAATAAATAGTTTAGGCTAACAGCTATTCTAGGTGCTAAGCCGCTATCCTCTAGTATTGCCAACATAAGGGCTATGAGAAATATTAATGGTAAGAACACAAGAACTGCTCCAACACCGCCAATAATACCGTCGACAACCAGGCTTACAAACCACTCAGGAGAGCCCTCTAGAGTATAGGCTATGTATTCTCCAAGTAAGCTTATTGCTTTATCCATTAAACCAGCAAGACTGTATTCCTCAACGATAGATGCTGCATCACTTAAACCCATTGAATCAAGAAGTATATTGAATGGGAACCCAGTATTTATTGTAAACACTACAGTAAACAATATCAGCAAGATAAGAAATGATATAATGGGACCCATTATAGGATGCATAATAATCTTATCGAATCGTTCATGGACACCCATTTTAGTTTTCTCAATACGTGCAATACTTTCTCTTACTATATCCATGAGATAATTGAATCTCTTTTGAGCAAATACTTCTTCAGGTCTTTGTCTAAGTATGCTCCTGATCTCTTCACGAATTCCAGCAATTTTTCTAAGGGCTTCCTCTTCACCTCGCTTTCTAAGTCTAGATTCAAGATCAATATCTCCTTCAAGAAGCCTTATAGCCGCCCATCTAATTGGGAAATCTTTTGCAAGACTAGTTTTTGATACTATTTCTTCGACACTTCGAATAAATGGTTCAAGTTCATCATAATCTATTTTTAAAGGATTCCTTCTCCCTATGATACTCTCACTAACCCGTACAATTGTCTCCAAGAGTTCATTAACACCTTGCCCTGTAGCAGCTGATACCATGACAACGGGTACGCCTAGTTTACGTTCTATCACATGTGGGTTTATGTGTATTCCCTGCGGATGGGCTAGATCGGATTTTGTCAATACTATTATCGTTTTTGGAAAGAGTTCTAGAACCTCTAAAGCAAGATACATTGTTCTCTCAGGTATTGTGCTATCAACAAGTACTAAGACTACATCAGGTCCGCCACTTACAAGATATGATCTAGCAATGACCTCTTCAAGAGTTGATGCTGATAACCCATATATTCCAGGTAAATCTACAAAGTGTAGCCTACGATTCCTATAATCTCTCCAACCTTCATGTCTCTCAACAGTTACACCAGGCCAATTAGCTACATGTACGTTTCTACCAGTTAATACATTGAATAATGTTGATTTACCAACATTAGGTTGTCCCATAACAGCTATTGTTATTTCTTTACTCATAAGAACCACCTATACCATAGCACAGACCCATAATATTATTTTTACCTAAGTGGTTCGACAAGTATTCTCCTAGCTATACCTCTTCCTAACGATAATGTTACACCCATAACCCTAATCACTATAGGTCCAACACCATTATTTATGACAACTTCTATTATGCCACCTGGTACAACCCCCATTTGCAGCAATCTATAATTCCATCTTCCAGGAGCGTATACATTTACAACCCTTGCCCTTGTCCCTGGAGGCAATTGATCCAGTGGTATTGGTGGCATGGCATATTCACCAATAAAGTTAGGCTAGCCTAACTTTTTTTCTACAACATATCTATATACTTATAGCTTAATTAATTTTACCAAGAGATCAAGCATCTTTAAGCCCGAACCCGTTAAGGGTACAAGAACTTCTTTTAAATTGTTTAAAGAACAGAATTCAATTGCTTTCTCAATACCGCGGATTACGGATGCACTAGTAGGCTCAACAATAAATCCGTATCCTATAAGTTTCTTTAACCCATAGATAATGTCACTATTATCTATAAGTACAATACAACCCTTTGTCTCCTTAAATATAGCTGCGATCTCTTCTAAGCGTGGAGGTTCTCTCACTAAAATACCATCGGCAAGTTCTGATGATCCCTGAATGTTGACTACACCATATAATCTTTCATAGACTGGCTTCGAAGACACGCCTTGAACTCCAATAAATAGTGGTATATTGTCAATTAACCCGAGTTCATATAGATCCCTAAAACCCCAGTAGAGGCCTAAGGCAAGGCCTCCACTACCAATAGGTACAACTACAGCATCTCCATGAAAGCCCTGCTCGAATACTTCATATACTATAGTCTTATATGCAATAGGGTATAATGGATTCCATGTATGTGCTACATAGTATATGGTGGAGTTTTTAGCCATTTCTAGGGCAATTCTAGCAGCATCGGTACGAGTAGGAGCTTCAACAATACTTGCTCCAAAAAGTCTTATAAGATCCTTCTTTCCACTAGGAGCATATTTTGGGATAACTATGGTAGCTGATAAACCATAGATATAAGAATATAATGATACACTTAAACCAGTATTTCCGCTAGAATCCTCCATAATTCTTTTATAACCCAGTTTATAGGCATGTGATAATGCTAACGATGATCCACGATCCTTAAAACTTCCAGATGGATTAAGATATTCTAACTTAAACCATAGCTTTAATCCATTATACTCTCTGACAACAATCGGTGTTGAACCTTCTCCGACACTCTTTAAAACGCTTATTGGAAGCATTGAGGAGTATCTGTTTAATCCCCTACCCTCTGGATTCCACGATCTATCATATCTTATATCAAGTGGAGAACCACATTTAGGACATCTATAATAGTAATTTTTGAAGAAATCATACTTAAAGCCGCATTTTTTGCAAAACCCGTTGACTTCTCTACTCATTTAGATCCCTCTAAAAGATCCATAATAATCTTTAGGGCATGTCTTAGACTAGGGACTATGTATCCTCTCTTCCTTGGATAAATTACTTCACTAATTTCGGGATCAATTTTTATAGCATAAAGTCCATTCTCTAAAGCACCTTCAAAATCTTCAATACTAGAGTCACCAATATGAACAGCTTCATCAGGTCTTGCTTCAAAATCCTTAAGTGGATTATAAAACGCTTCTCTCATTGGTTTATAAACGCCCATTTCATCCGCATAATATTGTTTATCTATATACTCAGCTAATCCTGTAGCTTCTAAGAGTAAACGCGTGTATGGAGATTCCCATATCATAACATTACCTATTACAATGATCTTTAAGCCTTTCTTTTTAAGTGTACTAAGTATTTCTTTGGCATACTCGTTAACTAGGTCATCATAATCTATATCTAATATTGCTCTTGCTATACCTCTTCTAACTATTTCCTCATCTACATCTAGCTCTTCAGCAATTAATATTCTACTAAGAGCTAGTATCTCCGATATACTTAGCTCTCCCTTTCTCCTAACTTCCCTAATTCTTTCTCGAACTCCATATATCTTAATAGAGACTTCTTCTACATTAATGTCCGCTACCTTAGATATTCCTCTAGCAATTGCATCTAGCATTACATCAAGTTTAAGTAATGTATCCCATACATCAAATGATACAACCTTTATCAAGTATTCTCACCCCGTCATAAGTATAAATATAGACTCAACTATTGCACCTATGAATAATATGGCAATTGATATAAGGGCGTAAGGCAATAACCTACGACCCTCAATAGGGATCCGTGTAGCAATAGCGACAGAAAGACTATATGATAGAAACTCTAGAAATGTATGAGGCATTAAGAATAAACTTAAAGCAGGAGGTTTTTCATAAACAATTAATCCGAATAAGAACGCTGTATTACCAATAGCATAACCAGCTATAAGAGGCCCTATAAACGGTATTAGACCAAAAATAGTTATACGAATGTTATTTTGAAAAATCGTCAATATTAATGACAGGAAATCCCTACTTAAACTTTCAGAGAGTCTTTCAAAAGCAGTTAACAAAGGTGAATAGAAGTTATAAGCAAAAAATCCTACTAATCCTATGGTTCCAAGAATAGTGTATTGAAGAACAATCAACGCAGCAACTTGATAAACTAATTTTTTCCTTCTAAACACATATGCGGTATACGCCATTAAGAATGCCATGAATAATTGCGGTAACGGTATTACAGGGATATTCATGATCGACAAAAAGACAAGAATAGACATGGACAATAGAATTAATGGAATAATAAGCATTGGTCTAGGAGTTAATGAAGGGATCTCCTCTATTCCCGATAGTAAATGCTTTGACTTTATATGCCTATTATAGATCGTTATGGCTCTCCAGATCCACACACCAAGCCATAAACCTAAAGTAACTACTAACAATATTAAATCAAGTAAAAAGTTTCCAATATCTATTTGTGAATACGACCTTAGACCTTTTATCTTAGATTCTACTGCATCATGCGATCTTATCCTTTTCTCAAATAGATATATCATTACTGGAAAAGCTATTCCTCCAGTAAATAATGTTAAAATCAATGCTGTTATTGGCGATGGAAGTTTAGAACGAGTATATTCAGGATTTAAAATATACTTGATCTTTAATTCTTCTTTTTCAGACAGTTCAAGAATAGTTTCTGTTACGCTATAAAATATGTGGTCATGTAATGCGCTATACATCATGTATGAAGCAATAGCCGAGCTTACTACATATACTGCTCCAAAGCTAATAAATGCCATCGATAGTGATAGTTCTTGTTCAGGTATTGCCTGGGGATTTAGCGTTAGGTAGGTAACGGTAGTTAACACTAAATATATTAGGCCTATTATTGTGAAGAATAATGGAATGGCAATCAATGGATAGATCTTTTCATCTAACAGTCTATATTTATATCTAAAGCCTCTATTAACTAATCCCATAGACAATCCTCCACACTAGATATTCTAGTTAGACTAGATTTTTCATTACCTTATAATCCTAAAACTATATTATAAATAAAGTTCTCTATCTACATTAATGGTGATAATTACATGGGTAGACCAGCTATATTATTACATGGTGGAGCCGGTACATGGAAAGCTCCTAAAGAGCGTATTGAAAAAGCACTCAAAGACATAGAAGCAGCTAGGGAACATGGATGGAGATATCTATGTACAGGATCAGCGCTGGAAGCTGTTGTTGAAGCTATAGCGTACATGGAAGACAGCGGCTCATTTAACGCTGGTGTGGGAAGCATATTAAATATTGCCAAATATAGGGAAATGGACGCCGGTTTAATGGATGGCTCTAGACTTAGAGTTGGAGCAGTAGCTGCTGTAAAGTATCCTAAAAACCCTATTAGACTTGCAAGAATAGTTTTAGAAAAAACAGATCATGTACTTTTAGCTGGTAGCGGAGCCGATCAATTAGCTGAAAAAATGGGATTAGATCGCATTAAAGAACCTAGTGATAGACTATTTAAGAGATACTATGAGTTATTGGATAAGTACTTGGGTGGTGAATGGAAAGTCTTTGCCCGAAATAAAAACTTATTGAAGGAGCTAGGTTTAACTGGAACTGTTGGAGCAGTTGCACTTGATAATGACGGTAGGTTAGCTGCTGGCGTAAGTACTGGTGGTGTATGGCTCAAGCTCTCTGGACGCGTGGGAGACTCAGCTATACCTGGAGCAGGCTTTTATGCAGACAAATATGTTGCAATAGCTGCAACAGGTATAGGTGAAGTTATTGTTCAATCTCTTCCAGGTATACGTATAGCTCTTTTAGTCTCTCATGGATATAGTCTAAAGAAATCAATGGATCTTGTTTTAGACTGGATAACAAGTATATGGGGCAAGGACAATACAGGGCTGATAGCCATTGATCATAGAGGAGAATATGCTATATCATTTAATACAAGACATATTATGGTTTCATATAAGGATTTAGAGAAATCCTTTACAGAATTACTTTCTAGAGAGGATTAAAATCTTTTGAAATATTTTTAATTAATAATATTATTTATTCCACTCAATTCTCTAATAATATACATGATACAGCCATGAGTAAGTGTAGATTATGTGGTAAATCAAGTAATCTAATATCAAGTGCGGTATCTTTATGTATTGAGTGTATAAGGAATAGATGGAATGAATCATATTCTATTATCAGAGAAAAGCATGTAAATGCTAGACTAAGACATAAACTCCCAATAGAGCCGCCGAGAGATCCAACTGGTGTGAAATGTAATATATGTGGTAATTCCTGTCAAATACCTGTAGGAGGCATGGGTTACTGTGGTTTAACAATAAATATAAATGGAAGAATAGTCTATAAAACCGGTTCACCACTTAAGGCAACTGGTATGTACTACTTTGACCCTCATCCAACAAATTGTGTAGCAGACTGGGTCTGTCCAGGAGCAACTGGTGCTGGTTATCCAAAGTACTCCTTGTCTAGAAAGGGGCCTGAAAGAGGCTACTATAATATAGCGGTATTTTATGGAGCATGTAATTTAAATTGTTTGTTTTGCCAAAACTGGGAATACCGTGATATGGCCTCTAAAGGCTATCCTATAATGGAGGTAAATGATCTTGTTAAAGCTGTATCTCTAAAGACTACCTGCGTTTGCTTCTTTGGAGGAGATCCTGGGCCACAAATAATACATGCATTAGCTACATCTCGAGCGATGATTAGGAGGGCTAAGGAACTTGGACTTAGAGTTTTTCGTGTTTGCTGGGAAACTAATGGTTTAATGAATCCAGATTTGCTTGAACAGGCAGTAAAACTTAGCCTTGAAACAGGCGGAATTGTTAAGATCGATCTTAAGGCATGGTCTCCGGAGGTTTATTATGCCCTAACCGGTAATGATGGTAGACTAGTAATTAAAAATATTGAAAGGATCGCTAAATATATTGATAAAAGAAAGGAACCTCCTTTATTAGTTATTAGTACATTACTTATACCTGGATATATTGATGAATATGAGATCGATGGCATCACAAGCTTCTTGGCAGATCTTGATCGTGATATACCATTCAGACTACTTGCATTTCACCCGGACTATCTCATGTTAGATCTTCCACCTACAAGCAGAAGCCACGCACTCCATGCATATAGGATTGCAAAAAAGAACGGCCTAAGAAACGTGAGTATAGGTAATTGGTGGTTACTTGGAGAATACTACTAAGGGTTTATATGATGCTAAATACTTTATCCATTAATACATGTTCTTCAATAATGATTATATGGCTATACCAGGCCTAGGAGCTTTTTAACTTCGTTTGTTGTATTCCTACTGAGAATATCGTCTTTATCATATATTTCAATTTCAATATTATTCACCTTAAGACTGCCTTCAACTATATCAAAGTCTAGGACAATGTTAGTAATGGCCTCTTTAGGTATTTCAAATCTTTCAACAAGTATATTATAGATCTTTGCATTTAGATCAGATATTTGTTCATTAATTTTCTTTGAATTGAGTTCTCCTTTCTTATACATGTCTCGAAGAACAGCATTAACTACTCTTCTTAATTTTATGGCATAACCACTTACTCTAACAGGACCCGTTCTAACGATGGGCAATATGTTCACCATTAATTAGATTGCCCTACATATAATATATATTATTCTATTCAATATCCAATAATCTACTTATTCAATGTATTGAGGTATAGAACACTATCATAAGACTAAGCTAAACTTTTCTATGAACACCTTTCACTCTTCTAACTTCTTCTATAACATGATCTATGGATTCCAGTACTATCTCAAGAGCAATCTTTACAGCATCCGGAGAACCAGGAGTTACAATAACAGCGGATTTATCAACAATGTAAAGTCCAGCTCTGCTATAAATAGCTTTAAAGCCATGACGTTTAAATGTTATGTATCTAAATATTTCTCCAAATCCAGGTAAGGCTCTCCATGAAATTTTCTCGATAACATCAATACTAATATCTCTTGGACTGGGTCCTGTGCCCCCAATAACGATAACCACATCACATTCCTTAACAAGATCTAAGACCTTATGTAAGATTAGCTTATAATCATTAGGTATGATAGTATATTTATTCACGATATAGCCTTTATCTTCAATAACTGATTTAGCTAGTTTACCAGACACATCTTCTTTTTCTCCACTATACACGCTATCACTGACAACAAGAATACCATATTTTAGATCCATTTTAATCACCTATAATTTCTACTCTATTTTCTTAAGAACCAGCAATTCTATAATATAGTTTAAGACAATAATTTATTGATGTCCCATGCCAAGATTCTGGGGGAGACTAACCAGGCTTAATAATGCATTAGAGAGAGCCTATAAACAGTTTAAACTACATGTAGAGACTTTAGATGTACCTGTTGTTAAGGCAAATAATCTAATTATTGCAAAGAACATATATGCACCAATGGATCTCCCATCATATAATAATAGTGCAGTTGACGGCTATGCCGTAAAAGCCGAGGACACTTATGGAGCTTCTCCAACGAATCCCATAAGATTGAGAATAAAAGGATTACTAAGGCCAGGTGATGTTCCAGATCTATATGGAGAAGTAGGATTTGGAGAAGCAATAGAAGTATATACTGGTGCTCCCTTACCGCCTGGAGCCAATGCTGTTGTAATGTATGAGGATACATATAGAGTTAATGATGAAATAGAGATTATTAGACAAGTACCGATCTATGCCAATGTTAATCGAGTCGGAGATGATGTTAGAAAAGGAGAACTTATAATAAAAAAAGGTACACAGATCAATCCATACCATATAACGTTACTCGTTAGCCTCGGAGTTAAAAGGATTCTTGTCTATAAGCCTTTAAGCATCGGTATAATAGCTATAGGAGACGAATTAGTAGATCTAGAAAGTCATCTTAGACCTGGAAAAAAGTTTACATCAACAGATATTCTTGTTGAAAAATATCTTGAAGGCCTAGGTTTCATACATCTGCATAGATATGGTGTAGTACCAGACGATCTTGAAGAACTTACTAATACTTTAAATAAAGCATTCAGAGAGTCCGATATAATGATAACCATTGGTGGTACAAGTGTTAGTGAAAAGGATCTAGTACCTGATTATGTTGATAAATATGGTTTATGGATTATCCGTGGTATAGCTTTGAGGCCGGGTAGAACAACGAGTTTGGCCATTATAAATAATAAGCCATTATTCGCCTTAAGTGGTAATCCAGTTGCTGCATGGGTAGGTCTCGAAGCATTTGTCAAGCCTCTACTTTATTTATGGTTAGATTCTAAGCCTCCTCTAAATCCATATGTCATAGCATATTTGAAGCAAAGAGTTGTTAATCAAGTAGGCTATAGAAGCTTTGTACGGGTCTTTCTTGAAAAAGTCGATAATACTTTCTATGCAATACCTTACATGGTTAAAGGAAGTAGTATAATATCTAGTTTAGCAAAAAGCCATGGATATATAATAATACCAGAAGATCATGAGGGCTATGAAAAGGGAGAACAAGTTAAAGTTCATTTACTTTCAAATAACATTAATATTTAAAGAAGATACAGGTGTCTGACAATTCTATAGTAGAGGATAAATGATGAAGTGCTCATCTTTAATGATCCGTTCGGAGATGAAGAAGGAGGTTTCGACTGAGGTGATAGTATATTATGAATAGAACTCTAACTTATATAGTATTCTTTATCATAGTATCATTAATAATAGCAATAATTATCTTTGCTCATTTTATGGTATTAGAGAATGAAAATATTGTCAATACAACTATTACATTAAGAAATGAAACAACTAGTACTGGAGAAAAAATGATACTGTTTAAGAATATTTCCCTTCATTTTGGCAATTTAATGAATAATTCATATTACATGTTAACACATAATGGATTAAAATACATTGAACTACCTCCATATGTACCTGATTATCCAGGATATCAATTGTTTCTATAAAGATTAATGAATCTTTTTATAACATACACTATACATAGTTTTAAGAATGAGTAATGTTAAAGAATATGGGCTTGGTATTGTTATCAAACATAGTAAGTATTCATATTCATATAAAGGAGCTATAGTAGATAATGAAACATATATTAGATTAGATCCTTCGGAGAAATACTATGGTGAATATATAATCTATTTAAGAGGCCCCATATACATTGGTAATAAAAGTAGTGTTGATATAAGGCTTTATATATCTAGCTAAATAAGGATACGTTTATCAAGGAACTATTAATACTTATTAATACTTTAATTGAATTACATAATAGTTGATCTGAATACTATTTATTATCGAGTTCTAAGTGATTTAGGATTAAGGTGTATTATATTGTCTAGGAAGATCTTTCATAAACTTATAGATTTGAATGAAGTAACTAGTATAATTAATAAACATATTAATTTAAGGCCTTTGGGAGTTGAAGATATTAAATTGATTAATGCCCTTGGTAGAGTCTTGGCAGAAGACATTTACGCACCAATAGATCACCCTCCTTTTGATCGAAGTGAAGTTGATGGCTATGCTGTTAGAGCTGAGGATACATATGGAGCTGATGAAAATAGACCTGTTAAGTTAATAATCTCTGGGTCTATTGAAGTAGGAATTAAACCTAGTATCGAAGTTTCTAAAGGCTCTGCTATTGAAATAGCAACTGGAGCCATGATCCCTAGGGGAGCAAATGCTGTTGTTATGGTGGAGTATACTTCACGAAGTAGAGATGAATTACTCGTATATAAGAGCGTCTCACCTGGAGAAAACATTGCTTTTACAGGAGGTGATATTAGTTTAGGTGATCTAATATTGTTAAAAGGTACACTTTTAGGATCAAAAGAAATAGGGTTATTAGCTGGCCTTGGTGTAGAGCGTGTGAAAGTTTACCGTAAAGTAAAGGTTGCAGTTTACTCTACTGGCAATGAGATTGTTGAACCCGGAGAAGATCTACTTGATGGAAAGATATATGATGTTAATGGTTACTTAATAACAACTAGCCTGCGGGAACTTGGTATAGATGCAGTATTCCATGGAAGGCTGCCTGACGATTATAGTATAATCTATGAAAGACTTGTAAAAGCATTAGAGGAGTATGACGTTATAATAACGAGTGGAGGTACATCAGCTGGTTTAGGGGATCTAGTGTACCGCGTATTTAATTCTCTTGGAGAGCCTGGAGTAATCATACATGGACTTGCTATTAAACCGGGTAAGCCTACTGTTGTGGCGATTGCTAATGGAAAGTTGATTTTTGGCCTTCCAGGATTCCCATTATCATGTTATATGGTTCTTCATAAAGTTGTTAAGCCCATTATTGCCCGCTTAGCTGGCCTTAGAATACCTCCCGTTAGAAAGGTTAGAGCTAGACTAGCTTATAGGATTAGAAAACCTCTTGGAAGAACATGGTTATTACCAGTTGCCCTTGTTAACAGAGGTGGTATTTTAGTAGCGTACCCAGTTTCTATGAAAAGCGGCAATATCTCACCGCTTGTTAATAGTGATGGCTATGCTATTTTGGAAAACAATAGGGATCTCTATCTAGAGAATGAAATAATCGATGTTGAATTATTTAGTTCAGAACATAAGATACCTGATCTAGTCATTATAGGAAGTAATGACCCATTTATTTATAGGATCCTTGTAGGTGCTGACCTAATGAATTCTACAAGAGTCATTGTTACAGGTAGTCTTGGTGGATGGTATGCTATTCGTAGGGGAGAGGCTGATATTGCTCCAACTCATCTACTTGATGGAGAGAGAGGAGT
>Ga0180301_10002157_pt1 | contig 15459 bp, 14 predicted proteins | sample GuaBasSediGuay16_FD_121797 | JGI IMG/M metagenome (GOLD analysis project Ga0180301, IMG submission 121797) | Subseafloor sediment microbial communities from Guaymas Basin, Gulf of California, Mexico - Guay16, Core 4569-2, 12-15 cm | ecosystem: Environmental > Aquatic > Marine > Hydrothermal...
CTAAAACCATCCCAATCTACTTTAACAACCGAATTTTTTCTCTCTCGTAAGCCGCGGGTCGCGGGTTCGAATCCCGCCCGGGGCTCCATCAACTCGGGTCTGAAGCCCTAACGACTCCTTTTAAATCCTCAGATTCTTTCAAGAATGGAATGATTGACATACATGGCTACTCTGAGAGGCTGAAGCGGTTCAAAAGGAACATTTCAAAGCTGAAGTATGGCAGTTTAGCGCTGAAGTTCCTAGATCATCTGGCTGCGCTGGGACTTTCACAAGGGAGAATTGTGAAGTATGCTGAGCTCCTCTCGCCTCTCCTAAGAATTATTGACTTCAATCCGAGAAAGGCGAAGAGAGAAGATGTCGAAAGAGTTGTTGCATGGATAAACAGTCAGCCCTATAGGGAGTGGACTAAGCGCGACTATAAGCTTGTGCTCAGAAAGTTCATCCAGTACGCTAAGGTTGGAAACTGTAGCAAAAACGCCCCAATGCCGAAAGAGGTCAGCTGGATAAGTCTCAGAGTCAAGGAGAAGGATCTTAGAGTTACGCCTGAGAATTTGCTTTCTAAAGATGAGTTTGAGGCTATAGTTAAGGCAGCGGACAACCCGAGAGATAGGGCTCTCGTATATGTTCTTTTTGAGGCTGCGCTTCGTCCCGGCGAGCTTTTGACAATGAATGTTGGAAGCGTGGAGTTCAAGGACAAATATTGCCTTATAACGGTTAACGGGAAGACTGGGGTAAAGCGGATTCCTCTTGTAGTATCCTTTAAGCCGCTTCTCGAATGGCTTGAGGAGCATCCGAACAGAAGCGACCCAAACGCTCCTCTCTGGTGCTCGCTCGCAACCAACTACAAGGGTGAGAGGCTTAGCTATCGGCATTTCCGCCTCATAATCAAGAGGCTTGCCAAGAAAGCGGGCATAAAGAAGGATGTCTGGCCGTACCTCTTCAGACACACTACCCTAACGAATTTGGCGAAGGTCTTTACTGAAGCCCGCCTCGAACAGTATGCTGGCTGGGTTCACGGTTCAAAAATGAGCAGACGCTACGTGCACTTCTCGGCACGCGACCTGGAAGACGCGGTGCTGGAGCTTCATGGTTTAAAGAAGACGAAGAGCCAAGATAGTTTGCCGAGGGTGGTGAAGTGTCCACGCTGTGGGACGGAGAATCCTCCGGGAACCGTGTACTGCCGCCTCTGCGGCTTCATATTGGATAGAGAGACGGCTATCAAAATGGAAGAAGAGGAGCGGAAAAGAGATGAGCTGATCATTCAGAGGCTTGAGAACCTCGCCGAACGCCTCGAGGCTCTAGAGAAAAGCTTCCAGAAACTCTTCGCCGCAAAAAGCGGATCAGCTCATAGACTTCACGCCTCACTATCCTAATCTCTTCAAGCAACTTAGCGGCATCACTCCGCCTAACCACAACAATCTCCTCCTCCAATCCAACCACCCAAAAATGTAGAAACCCAAGAATTTAAAAGCCCTAAAAACAACAGTGCAAAACTAGAAGAGAAAAAGGTCGCCGAAGAATTTAGAAATATTCCAGAAGAGACCGCGAGATAGATGTAACCAGCTTAAGCGGCGAGGAATCCCGAGACCTAGTCAGAAAACCGCGGAACGCAGAAGGTCGTAAATCTCGACGATCTCGAAAACTACCTAGAAAACGGATGGGAAAATGTGGTAACGTCGCCAAACAAGAAAGACATAATCAAGTTTTTAGGTTAAATGTTAAACTTTGCTGTGGATTCTTGAAATCATACTGGAGACTTTTAATCAAGAAAATAACGTTGGAGCACTAAAATTGTAAGACCCAATATTGCACCTAACAATGATATCAAGGCAAGTAGCATTAAGCCTGTAACTTCAGCGTTCATATGAGGAGCTATGACGTAGATTACGACAAATAACAATGGTAGCCCTAGCAGTATCGCAAAAGATCTCCCTAAACCATATTCCCAATCATTAATAGCTTTAAAGAAAGCGACTAATAAAGAAACTACACCAGCAACACCAATTAAATCTAGTGCAACATATAGCATGTTTAATGCGCCATTAATCATCATTGTATCAAGGCCAACTTGACTAAAAACTTCTATAATCTTAGATACAACTATGCCTAAGAACAAGAATAAGGCTACAACGATAACCCATGCAATGGCTTCTCTTAAATCCTCCACTCCCTCACTAAATCCCGTTTCCCATCCCATCTTAACATCCCCTAAGCCATTTATTGAGATACCTATTAATGAAACGTCTATCTTTACAATTGCAACCGCAATTGTCGGCTTTCTTAAGTACTCTATGAAACCATGAAACGTCATGTTTTAATGGAATGAGAAGATTGGGTACTTCCAATACATTATTCAAAGCATACTGTCTCAACTGAGGTATCCTTTCCTTTAGCAATTCAGCAACCATTACTACACCAGCGAATAGTAATGCATAAGGTGCTGCAGGATACGCTCTAGATTCATTAACCTTTGCTGTGTCCTTCCAATAAATGCACCCTAAACAACCCTTATTTGCAATGTCATCATGTTTTGACACTAGAATAGAATTAGAATATACAGCACCGTGTAGCAAAACTCTAGGTAAATCTCTCTGTACATCCCAACGGGTTTTAACATTATCTACCGCAACCATAGCTATATCCATGTTTTTCCTATCAGAGAGAGTGAGATCTTGGTATCTCCCATGCACACCTACTACCTTTAACGAGGGCATTTTTGCTCTCCTTGATACCACATTAACTTTAAAATCGCTTACATCGGCGATTGTTGCTAAAACATGTCTACTTAGGTTTGACGGTTCAAGAACATCGGGGTCTATTACATATACGGTTCCATGTACTTTATGTTTTAACGAGAGCAGAGTAAGTGTATACATTATGGCATTACCTAAGGATCCAGCTCCTATGAGGTAAACGCTATCTATGTCTATTACTTCTGGTAGTTGTAGTTCAAAATAGGCAGAGCTGCTTACTTGATAGTCAAGAAGAGATAGTCTTAGTAACTTGTTGAATTTAACATTTAAACCATAAACATCGTTAAGTAGAGCTTTGAAGACTTCTGCAATACCGAGGGCTACCGCAACACACGCAGGAATTGGATTATACTTTTTAATCTCAGAGCTTGGGTTGTAGCGGAAGTCTTCTTGATGCCACAATAAAGAAATCCAACCAGACGAATCAATGAAGATCTTCCTTTTAGCGTTAATCTCAGATTCATTCTCAGCTCCTATAACTAGTGCTACATCATAGTATAGATCTTTCTTTTTGCTATTCACCTTTATGGTTCCAGACGGATTTATTGAATAATAGATGGTGCGAATCAAGTTTGTGGCTTTTCTCTTATAGATTGAGATTTTTCTAAATTCCTCAGGCACCGTGGTTTCAGGTACAAACACATCAATGTTGAATGATAACCTTGCCAATAGATTAATAGCCGTTATGAGCATTGCGAGATACTTCAGTGTATTCTTGAATAACGCTTTACTTAGTACCACTGCTACTCGATAATTAGCTACTTGGTTGATATGGACTAACTCTTGCTGTACGCAGTCTTTAATTAAAAGTTTTGTTCTATGGAACACTTCGTCTCTAAACTGTCTAGGAATTACAGTGAATGTTTTTTCAAAAGGTACCTCATTCCATGAACCTTCATTATTGTATACATAGACTTTCGTTAATTTAGGAAAAGAATTCACATCAATGAATCCATAGTAAGGTACAACTAGAGAGAGAAGCCCTTTCACAAAAGCTACCGGGTATTCTTCATCTAATGAAGAATGAAATGCCAAGTTCGGATGCGTATGCAATTGTGCCACTAAAACCTTCTCGTCAACCTCCAAGATGCTAAAGAGTCTAGCCACTTCAGATTCTTGAACTTTAGAAAATGTAGCGGTTGCATATTGTTTCGGGATACATACTTCATTCACCACTAAATCCTCATTTAAACAATCACCTAACCAGTAAGCGATACATTCATGACCTTGTCTACCATATTTCTGCATAGCCCTTAAAGTCTTCTCTATTACTTGTACAGGTAAAAACAACCTTTGTCTCAATGGCATCAGCCAACAACATGAGTATGCACTAGCAGTAGCGTGGCTCCGTCAGGGATCCCATACTCAAGAAGAGATTTGTTTAGGTCGCTCAATGGTATCTGTGTACTGTTTTTAAGCCAGTACAGCTGATAGTTTTCAAAGGGAGGCCTTAGGTTAAAAGCTCTCACTACTTCCTCTCTTACCCTGCGAATGTTAAAATGTACATTAAACTTAAACTCCTTTACTAGGTTTTCGTATCTAACTTTAACCGAGACCCACTTTTCTTCAGGCTTAGCAGTCATATTCCCACCTACTACGTGTTATGTAACCTGTAACACATTAATAAATTTTTCTCTGTTACGTAACGCATAACTCTTTTTAAGGTAGATATGCAATAATAGAGTTGGTGATCTACTTGCTGGAGATTCTGTTCCGTAGCAGAGCTACTGATACTCTCTTAACACTTTACGAGAAATCCATGGGCGTTAGAGAGTTAATTAGCAAAGTTGGCGGAAGTGCCACAACTGTCGAGCAGAGATTAAAAGAGCTTAAAGAAGCAGAACTAATCGAAGAAGTTGTTTCCAAAGACTTTCCATTTAGGAAGGAACTGAGGCTAACAGAGAAAGGAAAAGAAGTTGCCGAGAAACTAAAGATTCTTAGAAGTCTTTTCGTAAATGAACTGCCCTTAAAACGAATGATGTGGCCTCTCTTAACATTATATGTCGTTGACGAAATTAGAGGTAAAACCAAGCTCCAGAAATTAGTATTCCTGCTAGATAAAGAACTAAACATAGTAAAAGATCAAGGTTATAACTTTATACCATATAAATACGGTCCATTCTCCAAGGAATTAATAGAAGATATTGAAATTCTTATTCTATTAGGACTAGTTGAAAGAGAAGAAGGCGAGGTTATAGAGGTTAACGGTGAAGAAGTTACAATTACCGTGTACAAACTAACAGATCGTGGAAAAAGTATAGCAGGACAAATATACAATAAATTAACAGATGAAGAAAAGAGAAGGATCAATAAGTTAAAGGAATTCAATACTGGGAGTGCAAGGTCATTAACTGAATATGTTCACAGAAAGTACCCCGAATATGTTGCCCAGACGTAATGCATAATATTTTCACATTAGCCTTTCCTTGCCATATGTTAATTCATAATGACGAGCGTCGATAACTTTATAAATGGGTATACTATACTCATCTTGTTGAAGAACTATGAGCCGCTATTCGCGCTTGGCAAAGTACTTGGCAAATACTGGAAAGGAGGAAGTAACGCTTTCCTTCCTTGAAATAGAGAGAATACTAGGTTTCTCTCTGCCAGCCAGTGCTAGGAGCCAGAGAGTATGGTGGTCTAATGACAAGTATCATACTCAATCAAAGAACGGTTGGTTATCTGCTGGATATGTGGTTACAAAAGTGAACTTTGATGAAGAAATCGTTACATTCAGAAAAACGGCGACGCCTCTGAGAAAATCGCCTCCCATTTCCCATCGAGCTCTAAGCATTAAAGCCCTCAACCAGCTTAAGAAAATCTATGGGGAATTGCGGCAGGACGTTAAAACTTACTATGGAAGAACAGTAGACTTCGCCTCAGCTGACGGGCGGGTCGTAGGCGAATTAATCATCGTACAAAATAAAAGATCGCCTTCAGCGTACATGTTAAAAATTGCAGGGCATATATGGTTCTTAGAAAGAACTAAAGCTGAAGAAAAGTTTCTCGTATTCTATGGTGAACGTAGTGTTCCTGAGTGGTGGCTAAAGAGGTACGGACAGCTCATTGAGGGAATAAGATTCTACTTTATGGAAGACGATGGTCAGCTCATCGAACTGAAAATTTGTGAACCCCCCATAGGTAGGGGTTCTAGATTCTAGGGGGTGGGGGGTTCATTGTTGATCTTGACTAGATCTAGAAACGAAGACTATACGACAATGCGTGGTATTCAAACTATTACTGCACTTAGCTTCTCAGATCTTCCTATGCTACCATTAAAAGAAATCATCGATAACGCTACAGATGCAGCTGAGAAGAGAAAGGATCCTTTCGTAAAAGTTTGGTTTGAAGACGATAAGCTAATCGTAGAAGACAATGGACACGGCATACCGCGAGACAAAGTAAACCAGATATTCGACTGGGAGAGGTTCGCCTCATCAAAATACTACGATTTCCGTCCTTCCAGAGGCTCCATGGGTGCAGGAATGAAAATGGTCATTGCCTATCTCTCTGCTCTTGCAAGAGAATATGACCTCCCGCCAGATGAAGGATATTTGCGAATATTAAGCAAAGACTACGATTTCACCATACGTAATGTAAAACAGATTAACGAAAAAATCGTAGACGACAGAGAGTTAAGAGATGTTCCATTTCGAAACGGAACTATTGTAGAGATTAAATTTCCATTAAAAATACTGGGTTGGGAGGATTTTTACGATTTTATGTATGGGTACATGATAATTAATCCATGGATAAGTTTTGAAGTCAATGGTAAAGAATTTCCAAGAGTCACAAAATTTAACGTACGCAAGCAAAGCTACTTATCCTATTATTCGCCTAGAGAATTTGTTGATCTAGTATTAAGAACAAGTAGAGAGTATCCTGAAACTACGCTGAAATATTTCCTTAAAAGCATTTTCAGAAGAAGCGTCCCTAGAGTATTCGATCCAATGAAAAAAAATTTCAGATCTTAGCCCCAGAGAAATAAGGGCTCTTTATTCAATGCTAAAATCCAACGAGAAAAAGGTATTCGTAGGGTTTATTGGTCGAAAACCGATAGCTAAAAGGTTGCAGCAGCTTTATGGAGACTATGAGAGACTCGTTTATAAGAATGAAAAGTATAACTACAATTCTTACGAGGTATGGTGTGCCCATGCTGAAGATTACCCATGCAAATTCATCACGGGGATCAACAACACTTTACCTTACATAGATCCAATCGATGAATACTACTTATACGTTAACTCCGCATCCCAGGTCACTACTGAGAAAGTATTGAAGTTAACATTAAATGAAATTTTGAGAAGAAGCGGGATTAATGAGGAAGAACCCGTCCTCACACTATTCCATATGTTTTTACCGAAGCCAACCTATGGAAGCTATGCAAAAACATCAATCAAACTTTCTTATGGGGAATGCAAAATTATCGGGGGCTTGATATATGCTGGATGTAAATGGTATGCTGGTCATAAGGGGCAGAGCCGTGCTTTTAAAATAGATAAGAAGAAATTGAAAAAGTGTCTCGTGGATATTGTTATGAAATACTATAAGGCAGGTTATAAACTTACATCTCGCCATGTTTACTACCGAGCCGCACCTTTAGGCCTATATCCGTTCAACAAAAGGGGTTACAGAGCAGTATGTGATGCATTATTAGCAGCTAGGCTTGAAGGGCTCCTGCCATGGGATTCTATAGTAGATCGTAGCCGCTACTGGATAGACCCCATACCGAAACATGAGAAACTATCAGATTTAATAGACGAATTTAATGGAATAATTATGAGTAAACTTGGCATCGATCCTTGGAAAGAGCTAGGTATCTACATGGAAATATGGGTGGAAAAAGATTCTATTGCAGAATTTCTAAAACAACTCGCTTATAAGTGGCTGATAGTTATTGCACCTAGCCGAGGTTATTCTTCTTGGGCCTATGTTTGGGAGGGAGTAAAAAGAATAAGGGATTACGGATACGACAATAATGTAATATTGTATCTTGGTGATTTCGATCCGAGCGGGCTGGACATAGAGAATCATCTAAAAGAGGCAATTAAGAAATTTGGAGTAAACTGCAAAGTAAAGCGAGTGGCCGTTAAAGAGGATGATGTCGGAAAGTTGCCTTCAAGTCCCCTGAAGAAGACGGATCCGAGACTCAGAAAGAAGTACAGAGATTATGAGAAGAAATATGGAGATAAGGTGTGGGAAATCGACGCATTTGATCCAAACGACCTATACAGTCGAATCGAGAATGAAATTTCAAAAATGCTAGATGTAAAGAAGTGGAAAAAGATCATGGAAAGAAATAAGATCATAAAAAAGCAGGCGAGCAGGATGCTTGATGAGATAATCGAAAGATCATCGTATTTTCAGTATGACTTTATGTACGATTGACGATTGATTGAGATGGTCTTCTCCTTTTACGTAACTTTTTTCGAAAATGGAACCCCCAATTCTTAAGTAGTCAATAACCGCATTCAAGCATATTTTAACACAATAACTTTGATTTTTTAATTAGTCTTTTTCCATATACTGTGATTTCAAATTGATGTTTGAATCTCTCTCGCATGGATGTTTTTCCCCTCCTTATTTTCTGGCGTATTCTTAGCCCTTGAGACGCTTTTTGATTGCTTAAAAGGCTTGGGGACATACATTTTTGGTGTCTGCGTGGTGGCAGGCGGGATTCGATGCCCGAGATGCGGCGGAGACAGTCTTGGCAGGGATGGTTATCGCGTCCGAAAGGATGGGATTGTACAGCGCTATTACTGTAAAAAATGTGGTTTGAGATTTCCGGAAAATTACAAGCAGACAAAGAAGGCTCGCCTGCCACCTGACCTCGCATATCTGTTTGTGGTTAAAAAGGAAACTTTAGATAATATAATCGAGAGGCATGTGGACTTTAAAGTCAGTCGAGCAACTATCAATCGCAGGATAATGGAAGATGCCAAAAAGTATCCTTCTTGGAGAGAGCATGTGCAGAATCCCAAGGTTCGGAAGAAATTCGGATATGTTATGGGCATAGACTTGACCGTGGTTAAGATAGAAGGAGAGAAACATCAATTTCTAATGGTTTTTGACATTCCCGGCCGAATACCCTTAGTTTACACTATCCTTCCAGATAAGCGTGTTTTAACTATAGCGAAGGTTCTGGAGCAGCTGAGGTCTGTTGGCTATGTGCCTCGCCTCGTTGTTTCCGACATGGAAGAATGCCTCATCAAAGCCATTAGAACCGTGTATGGAAACGTGCCTATACAGTGGTGTCTCTACCACATCCAAGCATACCTAGACAAATATATGCCGAATAAGAAGAAGATGAGCGATGAGGTGCGGGGCTTACAGGATAAGGTAAAGACAAAAATCATGGAGATCGCTTACGCACCCAACAGGAGAAAACAGCAAATGCTTGTGAAAGAACTTAAAGAACTTGTTGAGTCGACCACCATGCCGAAAAGAATTCGGATGGCTGTCAACAACTTTCTTAAGAAACTGGAGTACTGTCATCCGCGCGACGAGTTCTTCAGGTTAGCTGGCGGCTGCGATAAATCCTACTACTACAATAATCTTTGCGAAAACGCGATGAGACAGCTCAAGGAAATAATACGGGAGAAGCGCGGATTAAAAAATGTTGAAGCGGCACAGTCATATATCAACGTTTACTGGCACCACAAGATAGAGGAGAAACTTAAAGATGAAGATCTGCAAACGGAAAAGGAAATGTTCGATCCAACATTGCAACTCTTCCTTGTTCTAGAAAAGGTGAACCTCGCTGAAATATCCAAGGCCGTCGAAGCTGACTTGCAGCTGCTTAAAGAGAAAGCCGAGCATTTAGGATTGAAGGTGATAGGAAACTACGCATTCCAGGAAGAATACCTAAAAAGAAAACATAAGGAAATAGTAATGAAGAAACCAAAAGCCGTGGAGGAAGCCTCCAAAATACTAAACGTAGACATAGAAACAACTCAGCAAGTACTAAGTGCACTTGGAATCAAAATAAAATACAGAGACATAGATGTGAAAAAAGCCCAACTCATATACCCACAGATCCCCCTAGACCTCTACATCACATAGCAACACAAGCTCCCCCGAATCGAACAGAAAAACATGAAAACCCCAAACCAACTTTTCATCCCCCGAAATGAGACAGAAAACAAAAACCCCCGATTAAGTGATAATGCCGATTATAGGCGCTTTCACATTTTCGGGGGAATCTGTCTACTGTTTCACTTTCGGGGGAAATTCACTCGCATATTGAGTCCTTTGTGCTCGTCCCATTTTCGGGGGACTTTCACAATTCAGCATACATGGCTGTAGAGGTTATTCCATACCAATTTAAAATCGAAGGTTAAGCCTTCCCTGCGGCCCAGCATATTTCTGGCAACCTGCCACGCCGCCTTGATCTCCATCAGGCTCTTCCCTCCAATGCCGATCCAAGGAACTTCTTTACAGATCTAACGCAAAGCCTGTCTAGGAGCCTTGTCTTGTGATCCATCGCATTCCAAAGCCCGCCTATACTCTCCGCGTCTACACATCTTCAACTCCTTAATAGAGCTGCACCTAGGACGGTAAGCGTTGCTACTCCTTTAACCGCCCTGAAAAGCCTCGAACAAGCCCTTTACCCAAAAGAGAATCAAAAATATCCATAAAAACGTTAGAAGCCAGCAAAAATCTTATTTAAGAGCATAAACTTTTCTAAAAATGAAGGGTGAAGTTTTGCTGGTGATCTAGTTGGCGGAGGATATTTTCTTTCTACTATTTTCCAAAGCCCTTTCTAACCTTAAGGTAACTGCGGTTGAGATTAGCGAGTATTTGAAGAACATTTATGCTTCTCATTGGTGCACGTTCAGAGATAAGGATGAAAAATATCCGGGTAGCTTCGTCGTTGCTGATGGAAGCTATCAGTCGACGGCCTTTCAGGGCGGCGTCAGAGCCTTATGTGTCAGGGCGATCGCAAACCGCTATGAGGGGAATGTGTTGGCTAATTATTATCCTGATGTGGCCGTTAAGCTCGGCTTTAGGCTTAAACGTGCATCCCTTTACATGAAGGCGCTGGAGCTTAAATGTCTTAGGAGGGCGCTTAATGACTGTTCGGATGGATCCATAGCTATTCACGACGGAACAATCTATCCAACGATCTCCCCTAAGTCTCTTGCGGGGGTCACGGAGCAGGAAGTCGACGCGATCCTAGAATGGTTAGGTTCTCTATATGAGCTGTACAAATTCGCTATGGATCATGGGCATGTGCTTCTCGGAGTCGTTAAGGACAGCCATGTTAACTATTTGAGGTCAAGGATACTGGTCAGATGCATAGCTGATGTTGATTATAAGCTTGGGGAGGCTATTTCAAGAGAGAGGAGCCTAAAGAATATTGCGAGTTGTCTCCGGGAAGCTCTTTCGGCTTCTCCAAACGATGCCTTGGAGGAGTTCCTTAGAGAGGCTGAGTTGATGACCTCAGACGAGGAAGTCTTCGAGATATGCACGTCTGAGCCGGGCTTCACGAAGCCGCTTCTGTTAGCCCCCCAGCCCCTCTACCTCAGCGAGGAGGTGAAGGCAGGCACGAGGAACTGGAGAGAGTCAAGGTTGAGGAGTAGACTTGAATCCTCAAGCCTATTGAAGCCTGTTTCAGGGGTTCTGGATAGGATATATTCCTTGCCGCCGATCCTGATGTTTTATTGGAGGCCCTGGCATGGGTATGGCGTCTACAGGGTTGACGTTGCCAGCTGGGTGCTTAATGTGGGGTTGAGAAGTGATGAAATGGAGGGCGATAGATTGATAGATGATCTAGATCTAGTAGAGAAATGCAGGAAGATCGTTTCAGCACTTAACAGCTTAAGCCCTGAACCCTACGCTGTGAAACCCCTCACCGACGCCGACGAGCTGGTTAGGCTGAGGCGAAGCGTCTATCAGGAGAGCTACGAACCGGTTCTTATAGATTATTTGAGGGGGGAAGGTTTAAGGGCTCATCCGACTAAACGTGCTAGGAGAGAGACCGTGTTGAGGGGGCTGAAGTAATGTCCAGGGTTAAAGTTGGAACTGTGCTTGACGGGGCATCGCCGCTTCATTTCTCCTTTAAGGTGGAGAAGGGCATTTCGCTTCCGCTTCACGAATACGTGACTGTTGAAATTGAGGGAAGGACGGTTCTAGCCGAAATCGTGGATATAGGCGCCAAGAACCCGCTTGCCAGGGAGCTGCTGGCTGGACTGGCGGAGGAGCGTGGCATCGAAAAGTTCGGGTATGAAGTAGCCTCAGCGGAGGTTTTAGGATATCTTGAAGAGGGAAAGATTATGCGTCCCAAGTATGCTCCGAAGCCTAATACAGCAGTCTTTAAGGCTGATGCAGGGACACTCCAGATGTTCTACCGCGGAGACGCGGAGAGGTTGCCAGTTCATGTAGGCACTCTGCTTCATCGAGACGACGTTAATGTTCCAGTTCACCTGCAGGACTTATCGTTCCATCTCGGAATATTCGCTCAGACGAGAGGTGGAAAATCCTATTTGGCTGGCGTGCTAATCGAAGGCATACTCCGGAACACAAGCTTTCCAGTCGTCGTCATCGACATCCATGGAGACTACGTAATGATGGATAGGGTGAGAGATGCCGAGACTGGAAATGAGTATACGCATGACGAGTTCGACGTTACGGTTTATTACCCTCCTGGCGCCCCGAGGATAAGCGGGGTGACTGCGGAGGAGAGGGAGCTCAAGATAAGCCCGAAGCAGATGACGAATGAAGCGGTTATGACGCTTCTCGGCCATTTAGGAGAGCTCCAATCCATCGTGCTAAGAGAGATTCTCGACGGATTCAGGGAGGAGGACAGACCCTTCGGTCTGAGAGATGTAATCTCGGAGATAGAGGACAGGCTTGAAAATGAAGAGTTGAAGAGCGATGAGAGACGCAGGTTAACCTCGATACTTCTCAGACTTAAAGATGTTGAGGAGGAAGTTCAGCTTCCAGCCGAGGGAACGCCTGTCCAAGAGTTTTTGAGACCGAAGACCCTCAGCGTAATCTGCCTCCGCGGATTAAGGTCGAGGATTCAGGATGCCTACACCGGAATAGTGGTTGACTTACTCTTCAGGAATCAAGTCCGCAATTTCGGCGACATCGTAAAGGCGCCGCCTATATTCCTCTTCATCGAAGAGGCACATAGAGTCGCATCAGCGAATAGGAGCACATACGCCGCCAAAGTGATCTCAACAGCTATAAGGGAAGGTGCAAAGTTCGGTCTCTATCTAACCCTCATAAGCCAGAGGCCTAGAAGCATACATCCAGACACGATGGCGAATATAGGGAACTATGCGGTTCTCAGAATAACGAACGCGCAGGACCAAAGCATGATTGAAAATGCAAGTGAGAGCTTCAGCCACAGGTTCATTGAGGACCTGCCAGCCCTCAACCAGGGAGAAGCCGTATTGGTCGGCCCATTCGTGCCTTTACCCGCAATAATAAAAGTGTCTGAGAGGAGGACGGTGCATCACGGCGTAACCCCAAACCTCCTCGAGATGGAGGAGAAGATTAGGGAACGGGTTGAAGAGGTGAGGGAGGAGAGATGGTGAAGATAGGGGTCTTCAGCGACACACACATAGGCAGGACCATTCCAAATGTGGTTGCAGAGTACAGACGGAAAGCGTTTAGACATGCCTTCAAACAGGCATTGAACATCTTTATAGAGGAGGAAGTCGAATACGTCATTCACAGCGGCGACGTTTTCGAGAGGAGAAGTATGACGCCGGGCGACACAAAGTTTGTGAAGGAGGAGCTCCAGAGGCTCGTCGACGAGCTAGATGGAGAGGTTAAAATACTTGTCGTCAGAGGAAACCATGACGGAACACCGGAGAATAACGTGCTTGACTACGTGGAGCATCCGCTCGCAAAGTACCTCAAGGTTATTGGGGACAGCACATTAAAGGGTAAAGTTGAGATCTACGAAGACGATAGGATAGCCGCTGTCGGCTTCGGATATACACCGTATCCGGCTAGCAAAATCGGGGAAGTCAAAGAGTCGATTAGAAAGAGATTTGAAAAGGTTTCTGCGAAGCATAAGATCTTCATAGTTCACGCTTTCATCGAGGGTCATCAAGACATTCCTCCGGGGGTTCCGGATCACCAAATAATTCCTAGGAGGGCTGTGAAGAACGTAGGGGCAGACCTCATCGTGGCAGGCCACCACCACCAGCATACGCCGCCAACAACCATTGACGGTGCAACCATATTGACTCCAGGGGCAACAGAGGCTGTGGATCTATCCGACGAGACAGCTCACGGCGTGACAATTATTGAGCTGGAGGAGAAGCTCAATTACTCATTCAAGCCTCTGAAACCACTTTACAAGATCAGAAACGCCGTTGTGGATGGTGCTGGAGCCAGCAGGGAGCCAGAATGGTACATGGAGAGGGGGATCATTGCCGCGAAGGAGTTTAGCGAGATGCTGAAAGCTGAAGGAATCAAGGGTCTCATGAGGCTTGTACTGAAAGGGGTGATAAGAGGGGACAAATTCGACGTTGAGGAGAATATTGATAGAGAGCTGGGAAAGCTGAGGAAAGAGAACCCTCTCCTCCTACACGTCGTCTTGAAGAACAACCTGAGGGAGATTGGGACTTCTTTAAGCGTGACTGAGACGACCTCAAGGTCAGAGTTTCTATCTGAAGTCTTTAAGCCTCTAGGGGAGAAAAGGAGAGAAGCTGCACTGCAGCTCATCGACGAAGTGGAATTCACCCTTGAAGAAAAAGCCAGCACTAAAACTGGTCTACTGAAGCCCTCCGACAGGCGTAGATTTGTTGAGAGGTGGATAAAGATATTGGAGGTTGAAAACAATGATTGAACTGCTTGAATTGAAGGGCTTTGAGGGATATAAATATGGGAGAATCGATTTCACGCCAGGCCTAAACATAGTGACCGGCAGGAACTCTACAGGTAAAACTACGCTTCTGGACGCAGTGCTCTTCGCCCTATACGGTGAGGTTCCCGGAGTAAACAAGAGAATGCTTGTCTCAAGGCTTACAACCGCAATGAACAGGCTGTCGGTCAGGCTTGTGGTGAAACTTCGAGACGGTTACTTCGAAGTGTGGAGGACAGGTGTGCTCTATAGAAGAGGGGGGAAAGAGGCTTTCAGAACTGAAAGGCTAAAGCTGCTTGTGAACGGCGGTGAGGTTCCGCTTGCGGGAGAAGACGATCTTAGGAGGAAGATTAGCGAGCTAATGGGTATGGGATTAAAAAAGTTTCTAAACCTCTCTTATGTCAGGCAGGGGGAATTAACAAGCATTCTTAAGCCCAAACGGGAGGACATGGACTTAATTTTGGGCATAAACGTGCTTAGAGAGGCTGCTGAGCAGCTGGATGAGGCCAGAAGAGCATTCGAGAAGTATGAAGGGAAAGATGTGAAAACTCTTGTTGAAACTTACCGAGACCATGAGCTGCCTAGAATAAAAGATTATATTTCCAGATTAAAGGGCCAAATCACTCCGCTTGAAAGAGACGTTGAAGAGCTCGAGCAACTGCTTGAAAAAGCAAGATCCGCCGAGTTAAAGAACTTATTAACGCTAATCGACAAACGAGACAGATGCATAGATAAAAAACGCGAGAAGAAAACAAAACTAGAGACTATCCTCAGCAAGAAAGAAGCTTAAAACATGAAAGAGCTAAAGAGAATGATTGAGAAAACAAGGAAAAGCCCTCTTCAAACGCAAACCTGATCCGTAATCCTCGAAAGGACGAAGCA
>Ga0180301_10002158_pt1 | contig 15459 bp, 14 predicted proteins | sample GuaBasSediGuay16_FD_121797 | JGI IMG/M metagenome (GOLD analysis project Ga0180301, IMG submission 121797) | Subseafloor sediment microbial communities from Guaymas Basin, Gulf of California, Mexico - Guay16, Core 4569-2, 12-15 cm | ecosystem: Environmental > Aquatic > Marine > Hydrothermal...
GCAGCTAATCCTAGGCTTGTGACCTTTAGCACTTACGGCCACGGCCTTCATCTCTCCGCTCCTCAAATTTTCTTACGTTCAATGTGGAATCTAGTTCTATAGGCTAGATGCTTCTATTATAGAGTAAATGGGATCCTAAGAGTGCTAATCTAGGATCCTCTCCATAGCATCCTGTTCTATCTCATCCATCATTGGAATACCAGTAGCCTTAGCCGCCTTTTCAGTTAGAGAGGCAAGATCGCTTCTGTCTATAAGATCGAGTCTCCATTTCCTAGCTCCCGCCATCAGCTGCTGCAATCCAATCTTAATTCTATGTGTTAGGTAAGTGTATAGTCCCACGGCTCCCCATGGAATCTCCTTAAATCTCTCCCCATAAATCCTCTTCAATTCAGGCGTGGCTACGAAGAATTTATCAGGAGAATCTCCATATCTGCCTCTGAAATCCTTTGGGAGCTTCCCCTTCTCCGCAAGTTCGCAGAAATACTCTGACTTCATAACGGCTGTTATGGGAGCTCTACCCATCAATACTGCCTTAACGTAAGGTCCCTCACCGAAGTTGCTCATAGCGATTGCCTTGAATATTTGAGTCTCATTTATGAATCCCCCGGCTATTATGAGATCCGGCACGTATCTACCCTTCCTTTTAAGGATCTCGGCGCACTTTAGGACTTGAGCCTCAAGATAGACTGTGGGCGTGCCCATCTCGTCCATCATGGGAACGGGACTCATCCCAGTTCCCCCTCCAGCCCCATCAAAGGTTACAGCGTCGATCTTAGCCTCTGATGCCAATTTCATAGTGTATGCCACGGCGGAAGGCCGATATGCTCCAGTCTTCAATGTCACACGCTTAGCTCCATGCTCCCTCAGCTGATCAATGTCTTCTAAAAAGTCTCTTTCTACGGGCATGCCGACTCGGCTGTGTCTCTCAAATGATGTGAAGACTCCATCCCTATATGCTTCTTGAACTGCCGGGTCTTCGGGATCCGGGTAGACTATGTATCCGCGCTTCTTAAGCATAATAGCCTTTTTTAGATCTCTGATCCTAACCTCTCCTCCAATAGCCTTAGCTCCCTGCCCCCACTTCCTCTCGATCACATCAACCTCAAGCTTGGATATGGCATAAATATCCACGCCTAACCTTTGATCCTCAACGTTTGTCTGAACTGCTATATCGCCGTGCTTTCCATCCCAGAATCTCCTAAAAGCCTCAACTCTACGTTCAAGCTCCTTAGAGTAAGTTACCTTTCCATTTGTGATCACGGCTTCAGGATCCATTCCGCAGACGTTCTCTCCTATCGTTATGAGGATGCCGGATAGCGCCGCGCCAACAGCCAATCCTTCCCAATTAACCCTAGCAACCTCTGTAGATCCATACGCGCCAATAACTATTGGAATCTTTAAGGGTATCCCTGCAACTTCGCTTCTCACATCAACATTCGGGAATATAGCCACATCTGAATCGGCCTCTATACCCTTAGCGCCTACAAGAGCTGATAGAATATTAAAGTGAGACCAGTCTAAACCATAATCCTTGAGGGCGCTAGCAGTGCTGGCTCCGAACTGCTCAGGCACCGGATATAAAGCCTCCCTACCCCTAAAGGCTGAAAGGGAGATTTCACACAGAAAAGGACATTCTCTTACGCACAGCGGGCACATGCCGCTTGTACAGCTTACGTCCTCCACACGGGTAATCGTTCTAGTAGTTGATTTAGCATTTAAATAAGAGGAATTCTGAAGAACCCTTCTCGGCATCCCACTTCCTCCATTATTTCTTAGAAAGAGATTTAGTAGTAGCATATAATGCTGTTGAAAATAAATTATATACAGGATTATAGGATATATATCCATATTTTCCTATCCGCCCTAATTATCGTTTGTTTTAAAGAACATCTAAATTGACGATTTAATTGAAGAATGCTGAAAGGCAATATCATGATAAATCAATCAAACGTTAAATCTACCTTAAACTTTTTAGTCTCTAAATTATCGGTGCAATTCTCTCTGGAACTTTCGTTAAAGAATAGATGTTTCACGTAAAACTGCTGAGATGGAATCATCATGAAATGGAAAGGTTTGAAATGATCTTCCCACAGCATCCCTTATTTAAGGCTACTCAAAATTTCTTTCCTGGAAGCATGATACTCGATGCTAAGAAGCTCCTAGCCGTAATGCTTACCTTCACTATCATTATATCCGCTATCATTCTATTGGCTGAAAGATCAAATATTTCCTCTGAAACCCCAAAGTTCTGGAGGATAACTGAAAAGCCAAACACCTACATCGACAGGATTCCTACCGTAAGAGACTTCGTCCCTCTAGGGATCACCTATACGCTGGGAGAAAACAATACTTTAAGGTACATTCCAGATCATCCTTGGCAACAGAGCTGCTTCATCTTCGTCGCTATCGGATGGAGCAGCAACAACGATACATTATACTATCAGGGTAGGCTGCCATTCAGAGGAGCATTTAAGCCTAGAATAAGCATAAACGGGAAGTACCTATCAGATGTCCCTGTCTTCAAGGGGGAATGTACTACTATGAGAATGGAATGGAGGGCTATACATATCCAACGGTTCTAGTTAAAGGGCAAAGAGGCTACAGGGAGATAATATCATACAACGAGAAGGATCAGATATGGTACCATGCGATTATACCTCCGGACGAGAATGGATTAAAAGTTGAGATCAGAGGTGAAGCATTAGGCGTTCCGTTCTGGATGGGCCCACAGGAGGGTCCCTACATAATTCATGGCGCATATAGCGGAGTGAAAGATGTAGATGCCTGGGGAGGATTCTGGGTAGTAGGGAGATTCGAGGGTAAAGTGAAGATTCCCCGCGGAGAAGAAGAGATCTTTCAAGGATACTTCCTATTTGACAGGGCAACGCACATTGCATATTATGCCCAGTACAGGAGGGAACCTCAGAAGAGGGGCTCTGTACTCGAGTTCTCCTGCCTCGCAATATTCGATGAAAACTTCATAATCACACTTTGCACATCGAGAAATCCAACTCCGGTGAGGTTCCCCAAGTTTCAGCATCAGGGAAGAATAAACATCATCTATAATGAGAGCTACGTATTCAACGACTTCGCCCTGAAGAGTATAGGCGAGAAGCTACAGCCTTCAGGCTTTGAGCTGAAAGGGAATTTTGAATGTGGAAGCGTCGACTTGAAGGGTAGGGTAATCGAGTACTGGCCTCCCAGCGGCTGGAAAAGAGTTAGGGGGGCATGGTGGGATCCAAACGGCCAGAGAACTTGGGGTAGAGCATTCATTAAATGGAGCGGACAGATAAGGCTCAATGGAAAGACTATAAGCGTCGAGGATGCTATTGGAATAGGAGAATTCACAAGGTTTAAGGATAGCGGAGTATTTACGGCTCGGGGAATCATAAGGTACATTCCATTGGAGGGAGGATTCTATGGGATAATAACAGATGACGAAAAGAAGTATTTGCCACTAAATCTGCCCGAGAAGTATAAGCATGACGGGTTAAGAGTATGGTTCAAGGCGAAGCTCAGAAAGGATGCAACCACGATCTACATGTGGAGGAAGCCAATAGAGATCCTAAAGATCAAAAAGATCAAGAGAGTCTTCCGGAAAGGAGGGAGAGCCGAAGGCCTACCTAAGGTTAAAGTGGCAATTCTATATGAGAGAATTGGGGATGGAAGATGGATGAGCAGAACGGTTGAGGATGAAATAGCATATTCAAGGAGGTTAATGCTGACTTTATCTTCCGAGCCTTCTGGCGATGGTCTCCATGCCCCCAGAAATGCATGGATCTCCCAGCCGAAAAAAGAGAAAGATGCATTCTTCATGGATACAGCTACAGACATCTAGAAGAGACAATCTCAAAGATAAAGAATGAAATGCCAAATGTGATCATCTGCGGAGCGATACCAGCACAGATAATCCAGAGTAGAATTGTCTGGAACCCAAGACTAAAGAGGTCATCGAGTACCCGGAAACTTGGAATCTCGCCCTTGACCCATCAAAGTGGGGAATAAACATGTCAAAGGAGGAGCTTCAATGCAGATTCGCTGTGACCCACCTCTGGGTTCCAAGAGACCTCAATCCTAAAGATTACACTCCGGAAGCCGTGTCGGCCTACTTCCCAGACATAACAAACCCGCAATTTCAGGAGCTACTTCTTAGCTGGGCTGAGAAAAAGTAGATGCCATATGGATTGCATGCTATTCAAGCGGGCAGTCATGCTATACAGATTGACCGGCAGCTTCGAGCATCCTGCAGTAAAGGAGAGCTATTAGGCGGCATGCAAGATTGTAGAGAGGATCCACGAGTATGGAAGGAGCAGGGGAAAAGAGATGCTCGTTGGAAGCTGGCCTAATGCCGCCTATTTCCCTTATCCTCCGCTGAATCTTGACTTCGTCACCATGTCACCCTCGGGCAAAGAGGTTATGGAGATGAAACTTAACCAGGCAAGGTGGAATGAAAAGCTTAAGACGATCAAGAGGAAATTTGGGGACATACCGATCTTCGCATTTATAGATTGGGCTGCAACCTCAAATACCCCGCTTGGAAGGTTCAGCCAGTCACTAACAAAGGAGCAGCAGAGAGAGTTCCTTAAGATCGCCGATGAGTTCTTCAGAGAGAAAGATGTAATCTTCGTTTATCCAGTTCACGGAGGAACAATGGGCATAGACGCCCATATATTATCCTTCGGAAAATCAAGAGTCTACGATGCCCTAGCCCCGGAATTCCAAACATACAAGACAATAAGGGAACTTGCGCAAAAGAGAACTTAAATCCATATCTTCAAGCACTATTAGTGGAGGATGCAAAAAGAAAAGCAAACATCTCTCCCATTAAAGTTTAATTCGACGCTCCAGCGTCACCGCTTTAAGCATCTCCTTCTCTTATGCCCACCACATAGAGAATACCCGCAACAATTTTACAATATCCCTGTAAAATTGTTTATGAATGTCAAAAGTATGATGTTTGGACGGAAAGAACTCACACAACAAAAAATTTATTTAAAAATAAATCTAGAATTTCTCGTTTCTGCCAGTATCTAGGAAGGTGGAAGTTTAAATGAGAGAATTCGACCCCGAACGTTTCGTTGAGGTGCAGATCGAAAAGATAAGGGAGACCATTGGAGGGGAGAGGGCGCTCATAGCGGTTTCCGGTGGAGTTGACAGCTCAACATGCGCCGCACTAACCCATATCGCCATAGGAGAGAATCTGATATGCGTAATATTAGATGATGCTTTCATGAGGGAGGGAGAACCCGAGGGGGTTGCGGAGGCTCTTTCCAAGCCGCCGCTTAACCTTCCACTTAAGATAGAGCGTGTTCAGGAGAGGTTTCTTGGCGCCCTTAAGGGATTGAGGGATGCCGAGGAGAAACGTAGGGCATTCAGAAAAACCTTTTATGAGGTGTTAAGCGAGATAGCTAGACGTGAGAATTGCAGATTTCTGGTTCAGGGAACGATATTGGCGGATGTGATTGAGACAAAAGGAGGCATTAAGACTCAACATAACGTTCTTGAGCAGATAGGGATAAACACGAGGGAACTCTATGGATTTAAGGTTGTAGAGCCGCTGGCAAGTCTTCTGAAATGGCAGGTTAGGGAAGTCGCAAGATACCTGAAGATTCCATCCAGTATCGCCGAGAGGCAACCCTTCCCTGGACCTGGACTCTCAATAAGGACTGTAGGAGAGGTCAGACGGGACAAGCTGGCTACGCTCAAGATGGCGACTAAGATAACAGAGGAGCATCTATCCAAGTATAGGCCAAGCCAATACTTCGCGGCTATAATAGACAATAAGGAGAAAACTCCATATTCAGACGTTAATGGAATAGCGAAGAAAGCCGCTGAAAAACTTAACATCAGCCCGGATCAGGTCTCCATTAAGGTCTTCGCGGATAAGGCGACCGGCATTAGAGGCAAAACAAGAGTATACGGGGATATACTAGCCATAAAATCTGCAGGAGAGGATGGAGGCATAATCAAAAGGGAGATTAAGCATCTCCTCGATTTACAAAGGGCGATCCTACAAGATAGATGGGATTTCACACATGTTCTATACATGATTGCGGAGCGCGGAATAGACAAGCCATATGTAATCGTTATAAGAGCTGTTGAGACCAAGGATTTCCTAACGGCGGAGGTCTCGGATCTTCCATGGAAGAGCCTAGAAGAGACAGCCCACGAAATATTAGAAGAATGCAGGGATGTCTCTGAAGTTTACTATGACATAACGCCTAAGCCTCCAGCGACGATAGAGATGGAATAGAACAAATTTCCCCAACTAAAGTCGAATGATTTTAGGGCTGCTCAGATCCATCCGACCGTTAGCGTAAAGGTGATGAAGAGCAGCTTTCTACGTCTCTACGATCTCTGATACATCTATAATATACATTTGTCTTGTTCCTTCATGTGTTGAGTCTATGCAGATCTTATCTCCCCTTCGGCTCCAGCGTGGATGTAGATCGCATCTAATTTCACCTCTGAGCTCCGGCTTTGAATAGAATCTTCCGATCTCTACGAGCTTGTCCTCGCTTGGATTGTAAAGCATCAATCTCTGCATATTGTTCTCGTCTGGATATGTATCGGTAAGTATCCATTTTCGATCGGGTGAGTATGAGCAATGTCCATTTCTAGTTAAGATGCCATCCCCCACTATCTCAAAATCCCCGCTTTTATCTCTAAACAAGAAGAATCGCTCTCCAATCCCATCCATGTAAGCCCACACCAAAACATGCCTAGAGTCCCGCCAGTCAAAATGCGATGCCCTGCCATCAACTAGTAGGCAGATATCTCCTCCATCGATATCCGCTGTGAATAGGCGAGTCCTCCACGTTCTTCCAGGCTCATGCGACCAGCGATGCAGAAAAATGAATCTATCATCATCCTGATTGAAGAGTAGATGATTAAACCAGTGAACCGCGCCCTTCATATCCGATCTCGGCTTAAACCTAGCCATCTGACCCAAGGAGATTATCAGCTCGCTCTCGCCGCTTCTCAAGTCTAGAATGTATATGCCATCTTCATCGGGAGCTTTATCCTCAGAGTATGGATCTGGAATACCAACATATCCATATCCCGGTCTTGTCCAAGCCAATCTAGAAAAGTTAAGGGTTAAGGCTTTACTGCCATCATGACTGAGCGCATAGACCGGCATTTCAAGTTTATATGAGTCTCCACTTTCAATATCGAGTATTACCGAGACATACTTTCCACCCTCACGATCATTAAATATGATCTTGTTCTCGGAGTTGGGAATCCACTGTAGCATGCAGCCCTGCTGCCAATTCCAAGCATGAGTTGTAGCCAGAGTTTTAAACGCATAATTATTCTCTGGGTCTAGAATGCCAATAGCAGCTTCATCTTCCGGTCTGGGAGGATGATCCTCGAATGATGTTTGAAGTGAGAGAATGTAATGGTCTCGGATATCCCATGGAGATTTATCATAGTATCCGAAGAAGTGATACTTAGGCTCATCGGTTACACGCCTAATAGGGGCATCAAAGAACTCCACGACCATAATCTCACTCCTTCTGTCTCTTTATGCCCGCCATATATGATCTCACCTTCAAATGAAAATCTTCTTTTTTGATATCTAAAGCCTACGAATAGAACGAAGTCTCATGTAGCATACAACACCATAAAGTATGTGTTCTTCAGCGCGAGGAAGATTGACAATGCAAGCTTCCCCTTAAGATCCCATGTTATAGGCTTCAACGATACTTCCCTCTGAGATCATTTATAATCTCTGCAACTTCGTCTAATCGCTCCAGATTTTCATCATGCGGGTCTAGACGCAATATTATTATCTCAGCACCTAAATTTATAAATCCCTCAGTCACCCTCCTTAACTCCTCGAGGGTGTGACGTTTTCTAAGGTGCATGAATACGCCATACTTGAAGTCTCTTCCTTTAATATATCTATCCATCATCCTTCTTCTCTCAGCGAATTTCTTAACGCTGTCCTCCGAAACCTCCCCGTAGAATATCCATCCATCATCATGCTGAGCCGCGAACTTCCTCATTCTAAAGCGTATCCCACCGGATATTATCGGCGGTCGAGGCTTCTGATATGGCCTTGGAACAAGCCTGCAGTTCCTCACAGTGTAATATTTCCCTTCGAAGGTAACCTCATCTTCAGTCCATAGCCTCTCGATGAGCTTGACCGCTTCGATTGTCCTCTCAAATCTTACCTTTCCCGGCTCCCACTTGTATCCGAAGAATTGAGCCTCCTCCTTCCACCAGCCAGCACCATATATGAGCATAACTCTGCCCTTAGAGAGCCTATCTAGGGTAGTTATGATCTTGGCTAGGAGAACTGGGTATCTGTATGGGATACAAGCGACCAGCGGGGCTACCTTTAGGTTCGTCTTCATCGCGACTGCCGTTAGGAACGTCCAGCATTCAGGTCTGCATCCAGAGCCTATACCCAAGACCCAAAAGTGATCTTCATGCGTTACTCCATCAAAGCCCAGCTCCTCAGCCTTCAATGCGCACTCCATGATATAATCGAACTCGGCGGTAACTGGGAGCTGATACCAAAACTCAACCATAACCCATCACCGCAAGGAGAGAAACTTACTGATAAATCATATAAAAAGGCTATGCCAATTTAGAATCTACGTGACGCACCCTTATTGAGCATTAGATTCATGCTTCTTCACGGAGGATACTGTGCCCAATGGAACTATAGAGTTCGTCACGGAATTCTTATTTATAAGAACTTCTACGCCAAAAGTCTCTCTTATATTATCTCTTGTCAAGACATCCTCTGATTTTCCAATAGCCCTTATCCTCCATATTTCAAAGTTTAAGCCCGCACTTAATGAAGGTATATCAAAGTATATCCTTAGTTTAGAGCGGTCAAGCTAAAGACTTATAAGAATTTTCTATGATTAAGCCAGTAATGCCTCACTCCCTTCAAATCCTATTTGAGGGGTTTCATGTTTACTCGCCTCCGTGAATCTTCCAAATTAGAATGATGAGGACGAGTTCTCGCAATTCCTAATCCTTTAATGGCAATATGCGGCTCATGGGAATCCCCTTAATATTCCAATTCCTATTTAATGATTTTGATACTTCATCGATCTTAGCATATCTCTCCAAGAGGCTATCATCCCTAAATTCAGTATACTCTAACTTGAAGGTCTCCGGATCTGGTCCCACTCTTACATTATCCAAGTAAAGCTGTGCCTCTCTATAGGCTCTTAATAGCTCGCTTCTTGATGGTCTACGGGATATCTTCTCTCTGGCGTGCTCAGGGGAGAAACCGTAAATCCTGAAGAGGATGGACTTGTCAATATGGCTTAGAAAAATGCACATTTTTCTGATTTCTTCAATATCGACTACTCCCGGAATGAGCGTCATCCTTACGTAGAATTTTAGGTCATGTTCATCCAATAGTTTAATAGCCCTTAAAACCCTCTTATTACTTTTGCCAGTGTACCACTTATGAACATCGTCAGTAAAGGCTTTAACATCAACTACAAATGAGATTAATCCTAAACGTTTCAGTTCCTTTAATAGCCAGCTATTAAGTAGATATCCATTTGTCTTGATCTGAACATCATTAATATCCATTCTTTTAAGTAGTGCAACGAGTTTCAATAGATATTTGGGATTTAAAGTGGGTTCTCCACCTCCAATTATCACCTTTTCGGGTAAGCTATTCCACACGTACCTGCCAGCCTTTAGCACCAGCTCCACCGTCTCTTCTGCTGAGAACTCTCTACCTATGGGTTCTCTAGCCACGGTAATGCATCCTCTACAATCGAAGTTACAGCCAGATAGAATTATGAGAGCCGATTTTACGGGACTTGCAAGACTTATAGAAGGCACTCTACGTTTCAATAACACTCATCCCTTCGGAAGCACATCTATAAATATCGCTTTTCTTCTGCTCTTCCTCATCTCTAATATCTCCGAGTAGAGGGGATGATATGATACTATGTATAGATGCCTCATGGCTCTCGCAACTGCCTCTATGAGCTCCTCCTTCGAGGGTTCTCTGAATTCATTGACTACGGGTATCCAAGGCTCTATAAACAGCTTTACGGATCTATCAATTTTCGATATGAACATTGCTAACCTTTCAATATCTTCTGGATCATTAATTTCTGGAATTAATAATGTTTCAACTTGGAATCTGAAGTAGGGATCTTCTACTTTGCATAATTCTTTAATGGCATTTAGAACTGGCCTATTTGATCTTCCAGTATAGTATAAGTGCTTTTTGGGATCAAACGCCTTGACGCTTACTATGATCTCTCTTAAGCCAGCCTCCAATAGCTCATGAATATAATCTCTACGTAATAGGCTTCCATTCGTGAGTAGAACTATATGTGCATCTAGCTTAGATAGCTTATTCACTATTTCTATTAGGTCAGGATCTAATGTAGGCTCATATCCGCCCAAATATATCCTTTGAGGCTTGATCTCCCTAATCTTCTTAATTATGTTTTCTAGGTTCCACTCCAAGTACTCCACGTTGTCAGCGTAGATATCTCCTTCTCTCTTCTTCCTAAGGCATCCTATACACCTAAAATTACACGCACTAAATGATAATTTTACCATCCTCTCTCCTAAAAAGTTGGGGGTATAGCTCATATGATATATGTTCATCGGACCCCTCCCAAATTATCTTCTGAAGAACCATATTTGACTCTACTCTTATGTATATGCCTTATCCACACATTTATTTCATCAATTTTATGGATGTGGTAACTTAGCATTATCTTGCTGAGCTAATTCCCATCTTTTCCACTCAACTTAAACAAAGCCCAATATTAAACGCTTTAGATCGGCTATCGACTTTAAGTTGTCCCCTCTCTTGCAATATAATCCTTTTTAGGCTTAAGCTCGCAAAAGTAGCCTAATTTCATAGGAGCGGTGAAATTAATTTTTCAGGCGATGAGCAGGACTACTTTGAGATTTACTTCTTCTCTAGTGCTGCACTATACGCGTTTGATGAAACACCCGCAATTATCCCGCATATGACATCGTCGAGGACAGGCCCCAGCCTTTTAAGTATGCCAGGCTTCATCTTATCGAATCGAACGAACTCGAAGAGCCCTCTTGTGCCTGCAATGTATTTTGCAATGGCCATTCCTAAAATCTCATCGGCCAGTAGAAATAGAGGATCCCTTCTAAAATTCTCGCTCTTCAGACCCGGTATTAATCCATATCTACCATCTTCCTCCAATCTGAGACCCGAAATCACTAGAGCCGCTACATTCACATCTGATAATGCCTCCTCAAATCCTCTCCTAAGCATCCTCATAGCCTTCTCTCTCGTTTCAATGCCAGGATGAGGCTGAAAAAGCTCCAGGGCTGCATCCATTAAGTCTTCAAGCGTTATTCCACGCTCCATTAATCGGTTAATTAGCGGCCGGTTTGAGATTATGCCATCTTGTCTTCTAATGGCATCCTTAACCGCCTCTATGACGGATGCTCCTATGAGCCCTCCTATCTCCGTCGCTGTCCCAGCATACTTGAATTTTCTTCCACGCCCCGTGCATGCCACCACTATGGAATCCGTGGAGGTTCCACTTGCAGGCTCGAATGAGACTGAACTCCTCACATCCAGCTCCCTAAGCGCCACGGTTTTTGCTTCAATGGCCGTTTTTAAGGCATCTACCATGCAACCGTTGGTGAGATCGCTATCTATCAGTAAGATCACGTTTATTGTTCCAACCTTCTTATCGAAGATGATCTCTCCAACTCTGATCGCATTTGTAAGCCCAGCCGTGACTATAGAGCTTACTGTTAAATCGCCATGACGCTTCGTTGCTATAGCGGCGTTTTTTATGTTTACAGCTGTCATCATGCCTACGGCTCTATCCGGCGGAAACCCCGCCTTTCTGATAGCACATCTTAAGTAGCCTTGGGGATCCGCATGGTCATAATCTTTTGGAACTTGGCAGTTCACTATTATGTTGGCCTCTCTCAAGCCGCCATTGAAAACTGCTGAGCTCAAAGTTTTTAGCGGCCGCTCCGACCTTACGACTAAAAGGTTTCTCTTAACTTCCACGTTAACACCCTCAATTGGAACTGAGAGATCCAACGTTTATCACACTCCTTTATCCCTCACCAGATTCAGCATCTCAAAAATAACGTTTTTACCATTAAGATTGGAAAGACTATTAGGATACTGAATAATATGACAGTCAATTCCATTACTCGTAGTGCTCTCATGATGTGTTCGGGTGATAGAGATTCCTCGGCATCCCCCAATATGTAGAAGCCAGGTTTTTCAAGTTGGACATTCAGCGCTCCGGCCATGGCCGACATTGGCCACCCGGCATTTAGGCTCTCAGTATTCTTCCTGTCTCTCCATAGGATTTTCCAAGCTCCCCGCCAGTCTTCGTGTAGAAGAAAAGCCGCTAAAATCATTAGTATTGCTGTAAGCCTAGCCGTGATATAGTTAGCTACGGTATCCATTCTTGCTGAAAACCAGCCGATGTATATGTGCCTTTTATCCTTATATCCAACCATTGAATCTAACGTGTTGATTGCTCTAAAGGCGATTGATCCTTCAACTCCAAAGATGGCAAAGTAAAGGAAGGGGGATGTTATGCCATCAACTGTTCCCTCGGCTATAGACTCGACGGCAGCCGAGATAATATGTTGCCTATCAAGCTTGCTTGGATCGCGTCTTACAATGAAAGGCAGAATCTTCCTTGCCTCGGCCTCATCCCCTCTCTTAAGCGCCTCGGCTATGGGAGCAGTATACTGTTTCATACATTTTATTGCGAAAGTTATCTTGAAGAGCATGGCAGAGGCGATTATGTATACAACTCGGCCTATAAAATTGTGAATTATGGAAAGCGCGAAGTGGATAGGAACCGTAAAGAGCATAATTACGAGTAGGCCCAGTAAGACTCCACCTGCCCTTTCAATAATTGGATTTTCACTTTTAATCTTCTGTTCTAAATAGGCTATAACGGTACCCATCCATACGGTTGGGTGAAGTCTGTCAGGCGGCTCTCCGAAAATAGCATCGATAAAATAGGCGATGGAAAAAACGAGTAATGAATCGATGACGGATGGAGGTATAATCATTAAAGGCATCTTTATTCCCTTAATAACCTGAAGGAACCGATCTGTCAGCGACTTCAATCATTATGCCTAACCATTCCTTCAGGAATTTAGGATGTCTCTCAGAGAGTTTATAAACTTTTCATTCTCCCGTCTTGTTCTAACGGCCACTCGAATATAATATTCGTCGAGCCCTCGGAAGGAGCTACAGTCCCGGATTAGTATGCCGTACTTCAGCAATCTCTCCTTCAGTTCAGCCGCTGTGAAACCTGAATCTCTAATATTTATGAGGATGAAGTTTGCGTGGGCAGGGAAGACCTTGAATCCCTTAATCCTCCTCAATTCACGTAGCAAGAATGCCTTCTCATCCTTAATGAGCCTCCACGTCCTTCTTAAGTATTCATCATCATTCAGGGCAGCGATAGCGGCGGCTTGTGCCAAGCAATTTACATTCCAGGGAACCTTCGCTCTGAATAAGAGGCTGGCAACCTCGCTGTGGGCAACTCCGTAGCCTACTCTAAGCCCAGCTAATCCGAAGACCTTCGTAAACGACCTTAAAACGAAGAGATTGGGATAATTCTTAACCTCGCTCACCATTGAGAAGCGTTCCTTCTCATCGACAAATTCTATAAAGCTCTCATCAAGGAAGACTAAAGCGTCCTCTTCACAGGCTTTCTCAATGATCCTTAATAGGCTATCATGTAATATCAGCGTGCTTGTAGGATTGTTTGGGTTGCATAGAAAGATTATCTTCGCCCCTTCCATTTCACGTAGGAAAGATTCCAAATCAATATGGAAATCGCGACTTAATCTTATATATCTGGGTTTGCCTCCCATCTTCCTTACTGCCTTCTCATACTCTCCAAATGTAGGCACTGGAATGAGTGCTAAATCCCCCCTTTCTATGAAGACCTCCGCGAATAGATGGATGATCTCCGTTGATCCATTACCTAAAATCACATTTTCCCTGCTGACATCGCCGAGGTACTTTGCGATTGCCTCCCTTAGTAAGTTACAGTCTGAGTCGGGATAGTAGGGAATACAGTCAAGATTATTTTTGATGGACTCAAGTGCGAGTGGAGAAGGACCCAATGGATTCACATTTGCACTAAAGTCTAGGATCTCATCCCTTCTTAGACCCGTTCTACTCGTGACTTCCCAGACTTCGCCTCCATGTATGCAGGGCCTTAGATCACGTACTTCCCTTCTGGCAAATCTTAAAATCGAATTCATTCAGTTCATCCCTCCAGAACCTCGGGCCTACCCATTAAGTTCAATATTAACGGCATGACATGTCGCCCTTGAATTCGACCTATTCCCCCTCTACAAGCCTCCCTCTCATTATATCGCTGAACTCCATCTCTTAATACTTCACTGCTTGCTATTGCGATTGGAACGGGGTCACCTGTATGCTTCCTGTGCCTAATTGAAGTTGCATGATCTGCAAGTAATACAACGCTAACTTCGTCTAGGTCAATATTATCGATTATCCTACCGACCATAGAATCTATCTTCTCGATAATAGAGATCTTACCCTCAATATTACCCTCGTGACTTGCCTCATCCGGGCCTTCAACATGCAGAATGACCATATCACAAGTTTTAATCGCTCTTAAGGCAGCATCGGCCTTAGCAAACGTATCAGTGTCTATATATCCTGTAGCTCCAGGAACGTCAACGGATTTGATGCCAGCTAGCCTGGCGATTCCTTTAATTAGGCTTACCGCGGCTATGCATGCCGCTTTCAGCTTATACTTCTCCTGAAACGGCTTGATACAAGGAAGTTTTCCGGCGCCCCAGGGTATCACGGCATTGGCTGGAGGCTTCCCCTCTGATCTCCGCTTCTTATTAACAGGGTGATTCTTGAGCAGTTCATGTGAAATTCTAAAAAACTCATTTAATGCATTTGAGGTTCTTTTAGCCTCAACTGAGGCATCTAAAGGTTTAAATATGCCAGTTTTATCTCCGGCTTTAGGCATCATCGAAGCTACACTAGGGGATATTCGGTCACCGCGGAGAACAAGCACTCCCCTGAAGCCAAAAGCATGTCGGAATATGACTTCAATATCCGAGTTTTCCTTTAATCTTATATCCTTCAATGTGTCAGCGAGCTTTAGGGCGTCTTCTCGGATTCTACCCGCTCTCTCATCGACTATTACGAAATCCTCATTAACAGTCGCAAAGTTACATCTGAAGGCTACATCTCCAGGCTTAAGTTCGATGCCTGCTCCAGCAGCCTCAAACGCTCCCCTTCCCGCGCATGACCTGTATGGATCATAGCCAAGTATGGATAAGTTGGCTGCATCGCTTCCGGGCGCTATCCCAGGTGATATAGGGTCAAGTAGACCGGAGATACCCTTTGAAGCCAATCGATCCATATTCTTAGTTTCAGCCGCTTCTAAGGGGGTTTGGTGATTGAGCTCCCTCAGTGGACGATCA
>Ga0180301_10002159_pt1 | contig 15459 bp, 9 predicted proteins | sample GuaBasSediGuay16_FD_121797 | JGI IMG/M metagenome (GOLD analysis project Ga0180301, IMG submission 121797) | Subseafloor sediment microbial communities from Guaymas Basin, Gulf of California, Mexico - Guay16, Core 4569-2, 12-15 cm | ecosystem: Environmental > Aquatic > Marine > Hydrothermal...
ACACCAGAAGCTGTTGGCGAACCCTGAAACATTCCCCAATAGACATTTAAACTAGATGATGGAAACTCATAAGCATAAACATAACCATTATCAGCAGCGACAACAAGCTCCAAGCGACCATCACCATCAATATCCCCAACAGCAGGAGTGATGCGGACAGGAGCACCAACATCCAAACGCCACAACAAGGAACCATCACGACCATTTATAACATAGACATAACCAGCCCAATCTGCAACAATGACGTCTAGGAAACCATCACCATTCAAATCCGCAGTCAAAGGCGAAGCATCAACACGCTCAATAGTACGAAAAGACCACAAGATGTTACCGTTCAGATCAATCGCATAGACTCGATAATCACACCCCCCGCCATAACTCCACAGGATAAGATCTACTTCACCATCACCATTGACATCACCAATAGCAATTGGGGAATAGAACCGAGCACCAGACACGCTTAACCGCTTAATTAAGGATCTGTCAATAGCACTAATGAGAAAAATATCGCTCCCCCACGATGGTGCAATAACTAACACTGGGACCCCATTCCTAAGACGAATCATTACCGGCGGTCCATAGAGAGAAGCATTCGTGCTGAGGCGCCACATAATAGAAAAGTTCTCCGAAGGATCCAAAGCATAAACATAACCCCAGCTCGTAGAGAGGAAAATCTCATCATAACCATCATTATCCACATCAAAAACACTCAAACCACGATACTCAGCTGGAATTCTAATAGTCTCCAAGAGAGAACCATTTGAAGCATCAATAACATAGAGATATCCATAGCCCCATGAAGCAACCACTATTCCAAACGAAACCTCCTCACCTAACCGAACAATGGTAAAGTACCCATAAGCAATACCAGAAACCTTCCACAATGATGCACCAGAGGAATCATAGCAATATAGGGTACTACCAGCTGAAGCAAATATATAGTTCTTATGGATGATAAATTGAAAGACATTCGATAAGGATATCTTAGTGAGTAAAGATTTATTGCTACCATTTAAAGCAAAGATCCTAGATGAATTAGATATCCATACAAGTAGTCCGTTATTGGAGCTATGAACTACAGCGTATCGCGGAGGACCATGCAGATCAAAAAGCAGACTAAGATTGGACACTACTTTGACACTATGAAAAATGGAAGAGTAGTTCCGAGCATCAAGACAACCTGCACTCAACAATAATAAAAGAATTATTGAAAAAACATAGAAATCTCTAGTAGCGACCATTAACCTCAACCCAGAAATCTAATAGCAGAAATCTGATAGATAACTATAAATGATTACTCTTCAATTCCAAACTTAAAATGGCTTATTAAGATTTATCAAGAATTATCAAAATTAAAATTATAAGTTACAGCTATGACGAGACCAGACCTATGCTCTTTTAGATTTTAAGATCTACTTATAGATTTTCGATTTATACCTAAATATATGGCTTGAATTGCTTGGGCGATGATAAAGGCAAGGGCTAAGCCTAGTTCGCCTATAATGCTTCTCATGATTACTAGTCCAGTTATTAGCGAGACTATGTAGATTACGCCTGCGATGAAGACAGCTCTGCTTTTCCCATTTGCTAGGAGGCTGGCAGTTAGCATAGCTACGGCTGTTGATGGTATGACAGCTAGACTCATGAGTTGTACGATTGGAATGGAGTCAGCGAAGGATGGGAATAGGGTTTGTATTATGTGTGGACTTACTATATAGAAGGCGAGGGCGAGGACTACGGCGAAGATCAGGCTGACTAATTTAAGTTCTTTCTTGCTTTTCCCGCTGGATTCTTCTGGTAGCAGATACCCGTATAGGCTACCAGATATTATGCTTAGGAACATGAAGAATTGAAAGCCCAACTGGTACAGTCCTAGAGTATAATAGCCGAATAAGGAGCCTACGATGATTTTATCAAGGAAGTTTGGAAGGGTTTTTCCGATGAGATTATAGCCATAGGCGTGGAGGGCGAAACTCCATTTTTCTTTCAAGCTTTTGATTTTAAGGGTGAGGTTTCTAAGGGAAAGAAAGTATTTGTAGCTGAAGGCTAGGTAGCCTAAGAAGTAGCCCAGTATTATACCCGTTAAACCCGTGTGGAAGTAGAGGAGAAGCGAGGAGGTTATTTGGAGAAGCCTTGCTCCGATAGATAACAGGGCGTATTCTCGGTACATTTTTCTGCTCAGTAGTTCTGCCTGCGTCATGGTGAAGAAGAGCATGGTGGCTGAGAGAATGCCTAAGCTCCAGTGGAAAATGGAGAGGCTGAAGGCTAAGATCAAGCCAGATATGAGGATTAGGGAATTTGCCTCGTAAAGAACTTCTTCCTCTCCTTTGGGCAGAAAAGCGATTACTGTGGTGTTCAACCCTATAGCACCTAAGGCTGTGAAAATAGAGGCTAAAGACAAGTAATAGTTCACTAAGCCATAACTGCTTACTTCAAGAATAGTGGCTAGGATGAACCAGAAGAAAGCGCCCAAGACCGCTGAACCCATATTGCCTAAGGTAACGTAAACTAGGCCTATGTCCTCTTTCAATAGCCTCTTGATCAATCCTCTCATTATTTAACACCCTTGTCTTTGTTTTTCCTCTGCTTTATCCTTTCCTCTTTCAAGAAGCCTATAAATTGCAAAGCAACGCCTACTACGAGCATGTAGTAAGTACATTCCGCAACCCTATCGGCTTGTACCGAGTAACTAATAGATAAGAGAACCGCGTAAGATAAAAGAAGAACATAAACTTAATAATAAAAGGGCTCTTGGGTCCTTCTTCATGTATTCCTCGGCTCTATGGAGGAGGATTTTTTACTTTAATCTTTTTTCCACCCATTCAGTACACCCTTACTCTTTACTTAGCCATAAATCGGCATGTAATACAGGCGATTGAGATGGTAATCAATATTATTGAGCCGTAGTAGAACTACATGCTACTTGTAAGGTTTTGGGTAAAGCTTGGTTCAAATTAGTATTCCTACTTAGAGACTCTAAACCGCCTTCGTTTAAAGAATCTTTTGAGTCTTCTCTCAATCTCTAGCACCCAAGTATCCCCCTTCTCCCTCCTCCAGTCGTAGAATAAGTAGACTATACAGCCTACATGCGTTGCAAGGGATACTCTCAAGCCGATTTTAAACCAATCCTGAGGCTTATATCGGATCACAATTTCAAGCTCACCAGTCTCATTTACCCAAAAACTATTGATAATCGAATATAGCGGAATGGGCTCAACAATTCCGACTTCTTTGCCATTCTTGTATACTCTAGCCTCCCAAAGCGGATCGTAGGTCATGGCAAATGAGAGCATGAATGGTCTCGTTGCGTTGACCCTAACTTTCCAAAGGGTAGGATTAATTTTCTGGTAGTCTATTATCTCAGCATATTCTTCCTTAGCTTCAAATAATTGATCTATCGTTCGATTGGTTTTGGTGGAGTATAGCCATATGTTAAGGATGTAAGCTCGCGATAGCAAGTAAATAGTGATGTTACCAAACCACGTAGTAGCATTTCCTTTACTTGGATCGAGTACCCAACCAGCATTAAGGGCAGGTCTTATTTTAGTTATGTTCTCCGGGATTACGATTACAGCCTTATATTCTTTCCAATCCGAAGTGCCATCTTGCCCTGGAGGTACCTGTACTAGCTGCAAGGACTTACTCCATTTCTTTGTCACGTTGTCGAAGCCTAATATAGATATGTGACTTTGTTTAACGTTTTCATATCTCATGTGTGTGACGATCAAGTATGCATTTCCGGGATTAACGTCTATAGGCTCCCCAAGTATCCAACTCCAATCTCGTTTATTTCTGCTCGTTACGACCTTCAACACATGTTCTTCATTAGGTCCTTCACGTGTGATATTGAGAACGTAACCTTTGGATATAGCCTCTTTGATATCCCATTCACGCAGATCTTTAAATGAATACTCCTTTAAAACTATAATGGGTGTTGTAATGGTCAAATTATACATTCCTTTCGATAAAAAGAGGGGTCCAAAATATTTGTAACTAAAATCAATGCTGCTGAATTTAAATCTCTGATTCGCGATCCTCGCCTCAAAGTAGCCTTTCCCATAGATAACTAGCGTATATCTGCCGCTTTTAGGAACATAAATATTTTCATTAACAGTTTTTCCCGACTTTACGTAAAAAGTCTCTCCAGAATCGCCAACTATAATCATCTGTGGCATAGCCTCTACTATCTTATTCGGTTCTTCGTTAATCTCATATATTATTATGTCTCTGTTTTCAAAAATCTTTGTTATTAAACCTTCTTTTTCGAGGTTCTTTACGAATTTTATTGTTAATGGTGCAATTCTTATGTAGTATGGAAAATTTTCGTACTTCAGCGAGAAATCTTTATGTAAGACTATATATTTTATGCTTACAATCTTTAATAAATTCAAGAATGCCGAATAATCATTTGCTTCTATGTATCTAGACAAATAATCTATAAATACTCTATCTGCCGGTGAGAAATGAGCGAACTGAATAACTGTGCTATGCGGCACAAATGCCCAGACTAATGACTTGAGAGCTACGCGGTTAACTTTTCCTGAAATATTATAAGAGTACGTTGCTGTAGGTGAGTATGGGACGACCAAAAGTCTGTAACTCGTTAAATCACTTAGATTTTTTCCTAATTGTTTTTCCAAGCGGAGATAATCTGTTGAGGATAGATCTATTTTATCAGTAGGGTGAACTATATTGCCCGTAAAGAAAGGGTAACCTAAGAAAGAAAACAGTATAAAAATTAACAACAAAATTGCATAAAAATGTTTAGATTTGAGCAGCATGTACATTCTTCTAAATAAAAATAGTAAGATTAGGCTATAAATAAGGATAAAAGAATAGATAAATCTATCATGGGGATGTCTAAAGAAGATTTCATGTATTTTTAGCAAATATATGCCTATTTCACTAAAGGGGTCTGCAGTACCCTTCATAACTATGGGGAATAATATGAAAAAGGCGACTAAAATGAGGAATAATTTTTTTAAAGTTTTATCTTTTTCTTCGCTGTATAAGACTATTGAAAGGGCGAATAATATTGGATGAATAAACAGCAAACTTGTGACTAAATTATTATTTAGATAAGATTCCGCCCAAGCAAAGGGATAGCTGTCCATATAAGTACTATGGAGAACCCAATAACCAATAAATCGATAGATGTTTGCAATTGTGGTGAATTTAGATGCGTACTGGAGAATCTCTACTGTAGGCGTGTATGCTCTTGGTTTTGCATTAAGAGCAGTGTATTTGCTTCCGATGATTTGTGGAGTAAAGGCCCAAAATATTAGTAATGTGAATACGGCAATGAATGTTAATGCTTTTAGTGCTAGAGCTTTTATGGTATAGTTTTTCTGCTTCACATACACTAAAGTAGTTATAAGAAAATACATAAAGAATAAATTAAAGAATCCAACTTGAGAAAATCCAGCCCCAAGGGGCGTCAAAAACGTCAATGCAGAAAGTAGAATGAACTTGAAGTTTGATGTGCATAGATACCGTAGATAAAAGTAGCAGAGTAGCGGGGTCGCCGCCAAAAACGGTGCCCAGCTCATATATCTGCCAAAAGACATGCTCATCGTGATTGGATTCACAACATAGAAGAATGAGACTACTATTAACGCTATTTTAACTTCATTTTTCTCAACGTTTAAGCCGAGTAAAACTTTCCCTATTTCTCTGAAAAATAGCCATGAAAATGCAAATGCGGTGAATACGGTTAGATAATACATTATGAATTGAGATATAACTAACGCTTGCCAATAGTCAAGAAATATTGAGAAGAATTTTAATAAAAGTGTCTGGAAAAAGTAAAATGGAATTAAATTAAAACCAAACCCTACTGTACCTAATGAGATCGAATCTCGCCAAGAATACATAACTACTTCATATAACATTCTTTCTGGGTTCAATGAGAATAATCCGTCTATTTGATGTATATAGTTCCATCCATCAAACCAGTTTATAACAGCTAAAGAAACAGAGAAGAATATAAGAATTTCGTACTTTATACTTATTATCTTATCGTAGATGCTTCTAATGATTCCTTTAATGGTTCGTCCTCTTCTCATTGGTTAGTAACCCCCCTAACCATCGATTTTAGCCCCTTACATTTGTCTCCACTCATCGAGCCCCAATAGTCTATCACTCAAAAAAGTTTTAAAGTTTATTTCTAATAGGGATTGCACACCTTATCTATACTCTCTTTAACATCTGGAGGCTTATTAATGCCTCTTTAAAATCTCCTAGCCTCAAAGACATCGCTCTCGGAAAATTTTCATGACTATTTTAGAAATTTCCCAAATTTTTCGGTTCTTACTTATAAAGTCTTTTATTTTGTCTTCATTATTCTTGCTGTATATTAAGTATACTCCATCTAGTGTATGAGTACCATTGTGTGAGGGATCGACGGGAAGTCCAATTATTTCGTCTCTACCAAACTTCGCTCCACTAAGTGGGTAGAATCCGTAGTTTGGTATGAGAAATATATCAGGTAGTTTAACATTCGTGTTTCTATATAGCTCTTTACTATCAAATACGTACAGAAACACTTTTTTTCCATTGACTTTAAAGTTTTTAAGCATATCAATTATCATTCTCTTTAGATCTTCATCTTGAACGCTTATACTCCAAGAATCAGAGTTATAAATGAGCCTCTCCGACACCTTAGATGTTATGACTTCTTTATCTTCGATGGAGAATACTTTCTTAGCGCATTGCACGACTCTTCTAAAAGGAGTATACCTCCAAGCGAGACGAATCAATACATTCAGAATCCTTCTCTTGAGATTATTTGAATTTCTACCGAAAACTTTTTTTAGTAAATTATCAACGTAGATAACCGCTTTTACCGTATTATGACCATGATCCGAAGCAACAATAAGCCAATCATCGCTTTCCATTTCTCTTAAAAATTTTGATAGTATCTCGTCAACTTTTTTATAAATGCTAAGTATTTTCGCTTCATCCCTGTAAAAATGCTGAGCAACATCGGTTTCTCTAAAAACAAACCAGAAAACGTCAAATTCACTAAGTTTCAATAGTCTTAAATATGCCTCGGTTCTTTTATCCATCAAATCCAATAGATACTCAAAGGCTTCTTCCTTGTTCCTATGGTATTTCTTCCTAAACTCCACTATATCTATATCTTTAGGCAGACCAATTCTATTCGCTAGAATATATGCCCATTCTTGCGGATATACTATCCTTTTGAAGTCATTGGTGGGCGTCGGGAAACCAGAGACAATTAATCCATTGATGCTTTTATCAGGGGGGTAGGTCATAGGCACATTAACTACGCAGAATCTAAGATCTTTGAGATAATCCCACAGCTTCTTTACTTTTATATTATTGTAATTCATTACCTTGCGGGTTTCTACATTGATAAACCCATATATCCCATGCTCAGCTGGCGTTTTGCCAGTAAACATCGAAACCCAAGCCGGAGCCGTCGATGGCGGAATCGTGCTTTCTAATTTACCGATAAAATTTCTGAGCTTTCTAAAAGCGGGTAAAGCACCTATATATTTTTGAATTCTATTATAATCCAATCCATCAAATCCTAGAATTGTTATCCTCATCATCCCGCCCCCAATATACTTTTAAGATCTTATCGCACACTTTTTCCCATCTCCATTCCTGGGCTTTAGCTTTATTGTTCTCAGACATCTTGTTTACCAAATCTTCATTATTTAGTAGAGATATTACAGCATTCATAAATCCTTTCTCATTTGCCACTACAAACCCATTCTCTTCATTCTCAACTAAATACTCTAAGGGAGTAATATTGCTGACGATTACGGGCTTACCTCTTGCCATGGCTTCTTTTACTATTAATGGCTCTGTTTCGAAATGAGATACTAAGACCACAGCCAAAGCATTGTCTATAAGTTCATACTTTGATTCTCCGTAGACCTCTCCTAGGAATATCACTCTATCTTGAAGTTTAAATTCTAAAATCAAATTGTTTAAGTACTTATAGTACTCTTTATCCTGTATGGAACCTGCTATGAGAAAGTTAATTCTAACCCTATCTTTTATTTTTCCAAGATTCCTGATTACGAACTCTAAATTCTTAATTCGCGAAATTCTGCCAATAAACAATAGGTATGGTGTATACACCTCTAAGTCAACACTTTCTTTCTTTGGTAAACTGTATGCTAATTTCTCAACAGCATTTGTAATCACAACTATTTTTCTAGCATTAACGTCCTCCCTGATTAATTGTTCTCTTTCCCATTCACTTACTGCTATAATTTTGTCTACCACGTGGTTTAAGAAGAATTTTCCTAAGGTTTTATGATATATTTGCTTAATAAACCCGCCAAAACTAGAAAAACCTTTCCACCATGGCGTAAATCCGCCGTGTAGAGTGATAACTAGCTTCGGAGTTCTCATTTTAAATAGTCTTCTGATGAATATTTTCAGGAAAATCCAGAAATGTGGGAAGACATTAAAATTATGAAGATGAATAACATCGACATCGTTGTCCTTAGGAACGTATCTCCAGAAATCCTTGTATCTGAATACTTTGATACCATCTATAATTTCATAATCCTCTAAGATGCCCCGCTCTGTAAGGGTGTCCTTAGATGTGTGTATTTCGACGTCTATGTCTCTTTTTAGTAGCTCCTTAGCTAAATTGTAGCAATGGTTCTCTATCCCACCTTTTACGGGCAAGAAATATCTTGTTATAATAACAACCTTCATTTTCTCACCACAGCATAAATGTTACAACCCGGTCTAGGGATGATCTTCGAAATCATAAGATCAATGAGTTTCAACTGTCTCGGAACAATTCTGGTTTGAACAGTTTTATACTTCAGGATTTTGAATCCATAGTCTAATAACATTTCACGTAGACTTAGATAAGTAAACACCCTTAGATGCGCCACAACCTTCCCCTTCTCTTTCATAAATTCTTAATTTATGATTTTTGATGAATGTACAACTTTTTCTAATATACTTCTTTTCGGCTTTGTTTCAAATTTCTCTTTTTGCCCCTTGTCTCGTTCAGCCTTCTAAGCCTCTCTCAGCCGTTTAATTAGGACTTAATGCGACGATCCTGGCCACGTTATAGGCTAGGACTACGATGAAGACGTCACAGACTCTTGCCTCCCAAGATCTACTATAGAACATATCCCTAACCATAGCCTTTGGAGAGGAAAATGCGTCCTCTATGAGACTCCTAACATTACCAACCAAGTCTCGGAAAGTCTCATAGTTTATCCAAGCCTTGAGTCTAGATCCGCCTTTGAGTGTCAACTTCCCCGGCCTAGTTGAGATAATCGGAACAAGTCCACATCTTTCTAAGCTCTCTACGACGTCGGCTATATTATACCTCTTGTTTGCGAGAGCTCCTCAGAAAATCCCAGTACTCATTAAGGCTTTGAGGAGGTAGTTTCTGAAGGCATCGATCTCCAGAGCGTACAGAGCAGTCAACAACAAGCATTCCCGTTGCTTTCTCATTCGCTTTAGATAATGACTTGACGTCCTCCCGAGCCTGATACCAGTTCTGTCCACAATGCTAATAATTTTCCACAGATCCTCGTTCTTGCCAGTTCATGGAAGAATGAGCCTTATCAACAGAGCTACTGTTGCTAGGAGATCAGTCTTCCACCTATGCACGGATGCTAGGCTCGGCACTCTTTCCAAGCCAATTCTCCCGCATGTGTTGAAGTCTCTTGAGGTCGTCTAATGCTCGTCTATAGTTCCGGTTGTTAAGGAGTATCCATGCCAGAACAGCTATCTTAGAGGCTATGGAGTACCCCTTCGGTCTCTTCTCTTTCTCTGGCTGGGTAGGCTTTTCTTAGCTAGTTTATAAATGGCCCTAATAATTATAAACTTGCCGAGCCAACATATTTTCGTTGGGACGCCCCTTTTTTTCTCGTGGGGTCGCAGGCAATACGTTTATAATACCTATAAAGGCGCCCCACCACAAAGCCACTACAAAGCCATTAACTGGCAAGAACTAGGCTGAGAAAAGAGATAAATTTGAAAACACAGCCTTTCTTTAGAGAATTTTCCATATCACTTTATCGTAGATAATACTGAGGATCCTAGCGACTCATCATCTTCTTCATCAATCTAAAGCCGTCGATAACACCCTTAATAATCGCTTTAAGCACCTCGCATCTACGGGCAGAGATCTCTTTGAGAGACAAGATCATATAGTAGGCTGTTACCGCGAGAGAGGCTAGTAATGCTACGGATCTCTGCAATGCGCTCTTGCTCCACAGGGCGTGGAAGAGTATGCGGTTTCTGATAGTGTAGTATGCCCGAAGGGGGTTCCTTAGGCGGAAAAACCCTGCTCTATTCTCTTTTGGTAATGGTACGTCATGCCATACTTTTGCTGTTGGTACAACCATTACCTTATACCCAGCTTTTCTAACCCGTTGACAGAAGTCCGCTTCATCATAATGTATGGGGAATATCTTTGAATTAAATAGGCCAACTTTTTCGAATATCTTCCTCCGAACCATGAAGGCGTTTGGGAAATCCTCAGACTCGTAGGGCTCCCTATACTGACCGATATCTCTAGTGTTGTGCCCTACGTATTTTGTTATTGTGGTCCAGTAGTTTCGCTTAATACCAGCACACCCTATCCTTGTTGGGTCCTTTAAGAAGTACATTATTGGCCCCGTGACGCCTACTTCGGGGTGTTTCTCCATAAACTCTACGAGCTCCCTTATGGTGTTCTTATCCACAACATTATCATCGTCTATCAAGAAGATGTACTCGCCCTTAGAAGCTCTTATACCTATGTTCCGTGACTCAGCTAAAAGCTTCTCTTCATTATTGCGTATAACCTTCACCCGAGGGAACAGCCTCTTGATGTATTCATGCGTACCATCGGTTGAAGCGTCATCAACAACGATGATCTCCAGCCTGTCTCTCGGGTAGTTGCTTTCAAGAATAGACCTAATCAGGCGTGCTAGTTTCCTCTTCCTATTATATGTGGGGATTACTACTGATACCACTGGTCTATCCATGAGTATCCCTCTATACCCCCAATATCCTCCAAACTAAGTATTCATTAAGACCTCGTTAGTCCATATTAATATCAGACTCGATGTTAAGCAGGATCGCCAAACCTCTGGAGTTGGGAATTGCCCCTTTGTCGCTTTTTGGCAAAGATCTAGTTGTTGCGTGTAATTACTTTTGGTAATTTCCATCTTATGTTTACAAACTTTATTTTTAACAGTATGGTAAACCAAAAACTGTAATTAATTTTTTTCAAATTTAAATCACTACTACACTGTTAACGGTTACTTACGAGTTACTTATCAGTACCCCTATTACGTTTAATTGAGCATATATCGAGATCTCTTGGATACACATCATGAAGAGCTCTTAACATAATTAGTACCATCCTCTGGTGATATTGCCTCTCCACTCACCCCTTATATTCGGTCACTTCCTCCTTCTTCGGCTTGGTAGACTTTTCCTGACCAGTTTATAAATAATCATAATAACAATTATAAATCTGCCTAGTTGACATATCTTCATTGGGCATCTCTTTTATAGTATGCGTCGCAAGTAATACGGTTATAATACCTATAAAGGCGCCCCACCATAAAGCCACTACAAAGCCATTAATTATCGAGAACTAGGTTGAGAAAGTAGAAAAATTTGAAACACAGCTGTTTAAAGTAAAACTTTTTATCAGGCGATATACAGTGAAAAATAGATGGGGAAAAGGGATATTTAAAGTGATGCTTTTAATCTTTTACAACACAAACACAATGATTGTAAATCCCATTATTTATCTAAGATTTTTAATTCCATATTTACTATATCTGACTTTATTACACAACGATATAATCAACTTTCATACGGTTCTACACTCTATTTTCATTATGGTTGCTCTTCTGTTGTTATATAACGTCACATATATAATCAATGATTATTACGACTACGAGAAAGATCTACTTATAGGGAGGCGTAAAAGGAGCTTTGTCTATATAATATCTGCCGAATTCAAGTCCATCTTCATAATCCATTTCCTAGAAATAGCAAGCCTATTAATGATATGTATGGCTCTTTATGACCATACCGTAGCTGATATGCTGTTAATCCTATACTTGGTTCTAATTATTCTTTCAATAATTCACTCAAAGATTTATCCAGCTAAGTGTTTTACTTTCCTAGTGCTTAGGTATATCAGAGTGTTTTCTCTGCCTTTTTTTCTTTGTCTCCTTGACTATCCTTTTTCTAAAGAATTTTTGATAGAGACTCTTATTATTTTTCCCCTATGGAATTATGGAAGTTATTTGGACTATTTACGGACAAAGAACCTAATAGGTAATATTAATGGTATTATCAGATTTCTGTCTCTCCTTTTTTTAATCAGCCCTTTACTTCTCGCACTTTATGAGGTATTACTGTTTCATTTAAACATATATACTTTAATAACTTTAACTATATTAACAATAGCATTAGCGTTTTCACTAAATATTATCAAGCGTTACAATCCTCTAAGGGGTTCCAAAATAATACGTAGACTTTTAAGCTCATTTGGATATCCCGAGCAAGTTATAGATGAAAAAGTGGATCTTATCTTAGAGTATTTCATATACTTCCTAGTTTTAGTTGGGATCTTTTTTGCTGAGGTAACCTGTTATGCTAATAGTACTAGACTTTGACGGAACATTAGTTGAAGAAAATTCATCCAGATTATTTGAAAAGCAATTATTGGAAAGAGATCAACCTTCAATATTAAAACATCTTCTTCTCTTAGTATTCTTCTCAAGATTATCATATTTCGTAGATTTTGTATTAACTATAATTTCGAAAATTACCAATGGTTACGATTTACGGAGAAGAATCATTATAAAAAATGTCAGCAGACACATTGATGTTCAAAAAATTTGTGAATGTATAGAACTAACTGCCAAAAGTTTAAGCTTTAATAAGTCACTTTCTTCTCTCGTTAGTTCCTACCAGAATAAGCTTTTAATTCTTTCTAGTGGTCTCGATGTGATTATACGTAAGTTTTTAGAAATAAGAGGAATAAGAGTGAAAGCAGTTATTGCGAGCAAGCTAACTATTGATCAGAATAGTATAAAACTTTTATACGAAATCAGACCGAAAGACAAAGTGAAAATTTTATGTAGGTTGTCGCATCGTTTCGGGAAACTGATCTATATAACTGATGATATGAGGGAATATTACGTTCTAAGAGCAATGTTAATAAGAAATAGTTGTGAAAAAGTAGTCTTAGTCTTGATATAGTGAATACTTAAGCCGGAGGAAAGTCCATGCCCAACGAGGATCCTTTGGCGTCAGTAGTTATACCTACATACAATTCGGAGAATACACTATCACCGCACCTAGAATCAATAAAGAGACACAAAAGCATATATAAGAGTATATTGTTTGAGATAATCATAGTTACTAGTATGAATTTTACAGATGATATTGTTGGAACCCGATTGTAAAATGGCGGAGATCAAGAACTGCTGGAGAGTTTGGTTGGTATGAGGGGCTCTCCGTTAGTTTCTGTGATAATCCCAACTTATAATTCTGAAAAATTTATTGAATTGTGCTTGCAGTCGATTAGAAAGCAAACCTATAAAAATATAGAAATCATAGTAGTTGATAAAGGTTCAAAGGATCGTACAACTTCTATCGCTAAGAAATATACAGATAAGGTTTTCGTTATTCCAGCCAAGGAGAGAAGTGAACAGAAGAATTTTGGAGCGAAAAAAGCTAAAGGTAAGTACTTGTATTTCGTAGATTCTGATTTCATCTTAGAGCCGACGGTTATTGAAGAAGCTGTTAGTAAATGTGAGAAATACGGTTATGACGCTGTATGCGTTCACAATACATCGGACCCCCATATAAGCTTCTGGTCAAAAGTTAGAAAATTAGAGAGAGATTGCTACGGGGATGATGAACTAAATGTTGCTGCTAGATTTATTAGAAAAAATGTTTTTGAGAGCATTGGTGGATTCGATGAAGAACTAGTCGCTGGAGAAGATTATGATTTCCACAACAGATTGCTGAAAGCGGGGTACAAAGTTGGTAGAATCAAGGCTAAGGAAATACATGTTGGAGAACCAAGATCCTTATGGGAAATAGCTAAGAAACACTATTATTACGGAAAAACACTACCAAGATTCTTAAAAAAGAATAAGAAACGCGGGATAAAACAGCTAAGCCCCTTAAGACCAGCATATTTGAAACATTGGAAGGAATTCGCCAAACACCCCATTCTAACACTGGGTTTTATCATCTACCAAATAGTTCGGTACACTTCGGCGGGACTGGGATATTTAGTTGGAATGGTAAAAAAAGAATAAAAGTTTATTTACGAGCCGCTTACCGGTACCCTAATTATATCTAATTAAGCAGATTTATCGAAATCTTATGGATCCATGCTTTGAGGAACTCTCGACATAATTGATACCATACCCTACTAATGTTGGCTCCTCACTCTTTTCCCATTGGATCTTCACAAATGTGCTTCAGCGCAATGTACTTCGTCGCCTCATTCAGCACTAGCGCTAACTGCTTGACCTCTTTGATGCCCTGAAGACTATCCAGTAGTCTCTCAAGAATTTTCTAGGAGGCATTATCGGTACCCGCGGATCAATGTATGTTAGGAACTTGTGCTTCTCAATATTCTTCCAGCTAAGGCCTTCGCCAAACTCCCTCCTCAAGACTTCTTAGGTGGCTCTAAGGGTCAAGCCGCTCAATAACTCCCTAAGCTTAGGAATCTTACGCAATGTAACTCCTTAGCACCAAGGCCCAGCAACTTTGCCAGAGTCTTGGGACGCTCGGGGCTCGAAAACTGTAACAACTCAGATACAGAAACGTTTCGAAACAGTAACGGATAATACTATCCCGCCCATCTTCATTGAGGTTCTTTGGGGGCAAGATCTCCCTCTTCAGAATTCTTAGACAAGAGAAAAATCGAACTTAGTTATCTCCATATTGGGTATCGTTCTGATTGCAATTATTATACTACGGAAAACTTTAACCCATTGAGGAAGTACTCCTCGTTTTTTAGAGGAAGATTTTCATAATATATTAGCTATTATTTGCGATAAAACCTTTCCTTTTTAGTTCATTTTTATTCTTACTCGCCTTTTATTTACTAAACACTTTCCTTTAAATCCTTATCGAAATGTCCTAAAATCTCTTGGTATACTCTATGACCCTCTTAGGAGGATTCTGGATAATACCTTCTTAAAGTCCTCTGCACTTTTGTCCCAGTTGAATTGTTTTGCCCAATTTAGAGCGTTCTCTGCTAGTTCTCTCCACAGTTCTTGGTCTTCTACTAGCCTGATTATCGCCTTTGCTAATGCTTTTACGTCTTCATAGGGTACTAATATACCTGTTTTCATGTGTTTTATCGAGTCCCTTAGACCTGGCACATCATATCCTACTACTGGTATTCCACAAGCATTGGCCTCTAGTACTGTTTGCCCCCATCCCTCTCTCGTTGATGTGTATACTAAT
>Ga0180301_10002160_pt1 | contig 15458 bp, 15 predicted proteins | sample GuaBasSediGuay16_FD_121797 | JGI IMG/M metagenome (GOLD analysis project Ga0180301, IMG submission 121797) | Subseafloor sediment microbial communities from Guaymas Basin, Gulf of California, Mexico - Guay16, Core 4569-2, 12-15 cm | ecosystem: Environmental > Aquatic > Marine > Hydrothermal...
AGGTCTGACATCCTGAAAGCCCACGAGCTAACCCTCCTATGCCGCCTCAGAAGGCAGCCATGCGAAACCCTCATAAAACTACTCGAAAAAATCGAAGAAGAAAGAGTACACGAACTCTGACCTCCTCTTACCTTTTAACATGAGGGTGGGGAGGAAATTGCGTCGTTATCCATAGCCTAAGGGGAAACTTTTATATTACTTCCGATATAACCATCCGTACATAACGGTGGGAGTAGAAATGTTAGGGTCGGAGTTAAAATCCGCCATAGCTCTGCTACTCATACTATCAATCCTAATTCTCGGAGGATCCTACGGCTTCTACGTCCAAGAATCATCCATCTGGGGGAGCCTTCAAGAACAAACCGATATAGACGTACTCTGCGCTGGTAGCCTAACAAAGATAATGACTCAGCTTGCTGACTCATTTAAAGCCAAGTATCCATACGTCAACGTGCACGTTTCAGCACACGGCTCCCTAGCATGCGCCCGACTCGTGAAGGCTGGAGAACGATGCGACCTGATCTTCGTCTCCGACTATAAGGTGATAGAAAATGAGCTTGCGGGAAGCTACGCTCCAAACTCTTTAAGGAAGTACTGTGACTGGTGGGTTATCTTCGCTAGGAACGAAATAGTCCTAGCCCTAGCCCCGGGGAACCCTGCTGGGCTCGACGAGAAAAACTGGTACTGGAAGCTGGCGGATCCAAGCCAGGTGAAGAGGTGGGGGAGGGCAAACCCCGACAATGACCCGTGCGGATACAGAACATTAATCGTATTTAACATATGCGACACGTACTACCCTGAACACAAGGACGAGTTTCCCGGCTACCCTGAGTCTGGACTGATCAACACGTTATACCGTGCTAAGCCAGGTAACGTGGTCGTGTCGGAGAAGGAGTTCGACCTCATGGTCGCCCTGCAGACCGGTCAGCTCGACGCAGGCTGGACATACCTTTCACTAGCAGAGCAGTTCGGGCTAGACTACATACGGCTCCCCAAGAACGTGAGCCTCGGCGACCCATCAGAGAAGTATAACCAGTGGTACTCCCGCTTCACGATCACAACTGAAAGCGGGAAAACCTACCGTGGTTCATCCATATCGTACGCTGTCTCCATACCAAACACCGCTGAAAACTACTACTGGGCCGTCACGTTCCTTCAGTTCGTCCTAACCGATGGGTTGTCTATCATAGAGGGTAATGGGCAGCCTGTGGTTTCTCCTCCCATGCTTAAAGGCGAGGTTAACGCTGCACCTCCTCAGATAAGAGAAGTATGTAGTGCGTAGGAGGTGTTAAGGCGTGGAAGCCGTTAGAAAAAGTAAAATGTTTCTTGGCGGAGTTTCGCCGTTCACGTTGCTCGCATTCCTCCTAGGATTATCCTTCCTATTCGGGTTCCTCGTTTCCCCGCTTGGAGCCCTAGTCTACTCCACCTTCAACCCGTCATACGCTGACCCGGGAAGGCTAGTACGCCTCTACAACCTATTTGCAAGCCAGGATATTAGAGCGGTATGGACGGAGCTTCAAGGCTACATGGGACACCCAGTCCTCTTAGCGTTCCAAGACGAAGTGATAGTGAGCGCCATAAGAGTGAGCCTCGTGACAACAGCCATATCGAGCGCCATAGGTGTTTGCTTCGGTCTCCCCCTAGCATACGTCATGGCACGCTACAACTTCCCGGGGAAGGGAACATTAAAGACTCTCATAGAGCTTCCAATGGTGCTTCCACCAACAGTTGCAGGGATAAGCCTCATCCTCTTCCTTGGGCCAAACACTCCTTTAGGCTCCATCCTAGCTCGGAACGGCTGGGATATAATATTCACTTGGCGGGGGATAATACTGGCTCAGACGTTCGTCTCCTTCCCGTTCTTCGCGCGGACAGCCATCGCATCATTTGAGGCGGTGCCTGAAAGCATGGAGTTAACCGCTAGAAGTTTGGGTGCTTCACCCTTCAGAGCCTTCTACTCGGTCACCCTCCCCATGTCGGCTAGGGGTTTGGTGGCAGGGTGGGCCATGATGTGGGCTAGAGCGATGGGGGAGTTCGGCGCCACAATAATGGTCTCCAGTAACATTCCAGGTCAAAGCTACACGCTGACAACGGCTATATACTGGAAGTTCTGGGCTGGAGGAATCTATCAGAGCATAGCTGCAGCCGTAGTACTCTTAATAGTAGCCTTCACTGTTTTAATGGCTGTAAGGTTCTTCGTGGAAAAGTAGGAGGAGGAAGCGTGTCTCTTAGGGTTGACTCTATCAGTAAGTCGTTTCCCCTCCCATCCTCCCTTACAGACACCCTTCTCAGGCGGAGAAGGTTCTTCCATGCTCTGAAAAATGTAAGCTTCGAAGTGGACGAGGGTGAATTCTTCGTGATCCTCGGCCCAACCGGATGCGGCAAAACAACACTCCTAAACGTGATTGCGGGGCTGATAAAGCAGGATGAAGGAAGAGTGTTCCTTAACGGTGAATGCATAGACCATCTTCCACCCGAGAAAAGGAACATAGGCATGGTTTTCCAAGACTTCTCCCTGTTCCCCCACATGACCGTTGCCGAAAACGTCTCCTACGGTCTTAGAGCTCGCGGGATTAAAGGGGACGAAGCCAGAAGGAGAGTTAAAAGGGTGATGGACGCCCTCAACCTCAGGGGATTGGAGGGGAGAATGCCTTCATCGCTCAGCGGAGGGGAGAAGCAGAGGGTTTCCTTAGCCAGAGCACTAGTCGTTGAGCCATCCGTCTTGCTCCTAGACGAACCCCTAAGTAACTTGGACGCTCAAACTAGGAACACGGCTAGAAGCGAGCTCCTCAGGGTGCAGAAGGAACTAGGAGTAACCATGGTGTACGTGACACACGACCAGATGGACGCCCGCCTCTTGGCAGACAAGGTGGCCGTCATGAGGAACGGAACTATAGAGCAGCTCGGGGAAGTAAGAGAAGTGTTTGAGAAGCCTAAAACCTCGTTCGTAGCGGCCTTCATGAACCTTGGAAACATCCTGTCAGGCCACGTTGAATCCCTTAACCCTGAAGGTGGGGTAACCAAAGTAAACGTTAATGGGGTGTTGATCTCGGCTCCCTACAGGCGAGACCTATCCATCGGAAAGCAAGTCAACTTGCTCGTTAAGCCTGAAGACGTAATCTTAGCCACGAGTAAGCCCATGACGAGCGCACGTAACGTCTTAGAAGCCACCATCGTCAACCTCTCCTTCCAAGGTCCTCTAGTAAGGGTTACAGCGTCTGCAGGCCCTATCCAAGTGGACGCCATGGCGACACGCGCCTCAGTGGAAGAACTCAGATTAGACCTAGGACAGAAAGTTTACCTAGCGTTTAAAGCCTCAGCAGTCCATATCCTAGATTAAACTAACCCCTTTTTCCTTTCAGCCTTCCTATCACCTTCCTATACTTCTCCCTTAAGCCGATTTTCCTCTTTATTAGGGTGATCCTGACCCCTCCCTCTGGAACTTCCTCCGGGATTTCTATGACCGTGTCCTTGAACACCTCGCAGAGGATAAAGATTGCTTCAAGAGTTGGGTTATCCATCCTCATCCGGTACATCCTCCTCCTTAACTCCTCCTGCTCCTCAATGCCCCTCACCGGGTTTACTGGTATTAGTGTCCAGAGGAGCTTCCTGTCCTCGCCCATGCCTATGAGGCGAACCCTACCATCCGAGTCGTACCCTATGGCTATGTTCGTCGTCCTGTCAAGCTCTATGTCCGGCAGAATCAACTGTTCGGTGTATCTGAGCTCGTCCAAAATGAAGAACGCCTCGATACCTGGGTACATGTCCCTGAGCTCTTTAACCATCCTGTAGCTTTCAACAAGCTTCTCGGGACCACCTGTAATGATGTTCCCCGACATCATAACCCACATCGGGCTCCCTTTACCGTCCAGTCCGACTAGGTCAACTTTCTCCCCACCGAGGAGAACCCCCCTAGCTATGCTCGCAGTCTTCTCCAGCAGCCCCCTCCTTCTCTCTTCAGACCGTGAAAGGTAAGACTGGATAAGGTACTCCTTAAGCTTCAGCGGTGTGACAACGGACACGTCTATCTCCATCAGCTCGTCCAGCTTTCTTAGCGCCTCCTCCCTGAACGTTAAGGGTGGCTGATAGTACTCCTTCACCTCCTCAGCGACGGCCCTAGTCTTCTCGTAGAGGAGCGGTGCAAACCTGTAAAGGAAAGCAGCATATTTCCTGTCGGCGACGAGGATTAAGGAGAGAATCCTCGCCCCTCCCCTTGCAGCCCTGTCCCTGTAAGGGAAGACGTACGAGAAAACGCTTTTCCCCTCATCCTGCATGGGGAGTATGGCTATTTCCTCCTCCTCCAAGCGTGTTCCAACCGATATGGTTCCTATGAGCGCCTTCATGGTGACCCTGTCCGCCGTCCTCTGGCTTAAACCCTTACTGTAAACGCAGATGGGCCCTCTTATCTCGTCGGCTACAGCCAAGCATACTCCTTCAAGCAAAATTCTCCCCACCTTCCCTCTCCTCCATTCTCACATACACCACTTTTTAATTTTTCTTATCATCTGACACCCGCCTTTTATTATAAATGAAATGTTAAGTTAACTTTAACTTATACAATAAATATTAAATATGTTATTCTTATAGTAAATTTTTTTCTTTACCATAACTTCATCCTCTATACATGACTGATCTCTCGTTAAGTTGAGCCGCCGCCTTCCTTAACTCCTCCGCCTTCTCCTCCGGCGTAGCATCGTAAGTCCATGTGCCAGCCCCCCTCTCTATTCCAGCCGGATACTTAAGCTTGTCCCTGCTACGGTATGGAGGGTAAAACTCAACGTGGAGGTGGTAGTAGCGGTAATCTCTGCCATCCGTCGGCCTCTGATGTATAACCATTATGTAAGGCATGGAGAAGCCGAAAAGGCTATTATAGATGGCTGTAACTCTTCTCAGGGCGTCGGCTAGCGAAAACCTTTCATCATGCCTCAGCTCTGGAAGCGACTGGACGTGCCTCTTAGGATACACGTGAACCTCGTAGGGCCACCTAGCGTAGAATGGTAGGAAACAGGTGAAATCCCTGTTCTCGTAGACAACTCTAACCCCATCCTTCCTCTCCACACTTAAAACCCTGCAGAAAAGGCATTCTCCCCTTCTCCTGAAGTAGCGCCTACTTGACTCCAGCTCTCTGGCTACTAGAGGAGGGATGAATGGGAGAGCGTAAAGCTGAGAGTGAGGGTGGTGGAGTGTAACCCCTATGACTTCACCCTTATTTCTAAAGATGAAAACGTACTTTACATGTCCCAGCCCCCCTAGCTCCTCGTAGCGTTCAGCGTAAAGGTCGACGACATTCTTCATCTTCTCCAGTGACAGGTCGCAAAGATCACCTTCATGTTCCTTTGTCTCAATGATCACCTCACAAGCTCCCATCGCAGGCTTAGTCCTGTAAAACCAGTGCCTCACAGGGCTGGGAGGGTTGGGGGTGAGGGCAGGGTACTTGTTCGGTAAGCTTAAGACGTCCCACTCCCCCTCAACTTCAGGGCTTCCAGGGCAGAAGGGACACCTCTCTATCTCCTCAACGCTTTCAACAGGTCTCTCCTCCCTGCGAGCGGCCACGATAACCCATTCTCTAAGTATGGGGTTCCACCTTAGCTCCGACGATTGCTCACGCATCAGAACACTCTCGCGTAGCACACTTACCCTTAACTTTTGCAAAAACATTTTTTAATTTTGCCGCAGAATCCTCCTGTTAAACGCGAGCGGAGCCTGCGAAGCCGACCATCAGGGGGCTTCCTCATGCTGCCAGATTTACCTCGAGGAGCAGAATGGACTGTTTCCTCCGCTCCTGGAAGAGCGGACTTCCTCAACACCCATCAAGACTACAAAGGCCTGCCTGTCGTCCCGGTAGCAATAACCCTAAGGACGTACATTTCGGGGAGGCTTAGGAAAGGTGGGCTCTTCAAGGTTAAATCCTTAAACCTGAAGGAATTGGGTGAGCCTTTCGAGGACGCCTTCCAAGCGGGAGACCCCCTCCTCGGAGAAGGATGGTTCGGCGACTACCTTCGTTCCATCGTAAACATCCTCCTGAAGGAAGGCTACATTGACGGGCGGGTTGGCGTGGAAGCCTGGGTTAAAAGTCAGGTTCCAGTCGGGGCGGGTCTTTCAAGCAGCGCAGCGCTGGAAGTAGCCTTCCTAACCCTCTTAAACTCGCTTTACGGCTTAAACCTTTCTAGGCGCGATGTAGCCGAGCTGGCCTACCTGGCTGAACACGACGAGATGGGAATTCCCTGCGGCCGCCTTGACCAGTACGGTTCAGCCTTTGGAGGCGTAATCCTCCTAGAGTGTAGACCCCCATTCAGGGTTAAAAGTTTGCCGTCTGATGAACTACTCTTCGTAGTATTGGACTCGGGTGTTAGGCACTCCACGGCGGTGATACACCCTGAAAGGCAAAGAGAGATCGATGAGGGCCTTCGGGCTCTCATGGAAACGGGTCTCCCGTCATCCATTAAAGCTAAGCTGGGCTTCCGGTACTTCGAGCCAAGATGGGAGGATGTCTCCATAGAAGAGATCGAGCCATACTTGGACGCTGTTGGGGAGACTCCGGCGAAGCGGATCCTCTTCACCCTAAAAATGCAGCGTTCAACCGAAGTGGCGGTAAGGATACTTAAGGGTGAGAGGCTGGTTGAAGGTGGGGATGAGGATGTCTGGGAACGTGTCAAAGGTTTGTCGAAAATGGAGGCCTTAGGGGAAATCATAAATTACCAGCATGAACTCCTGAGAGACCTCTACGAGGTAAGCCACCCCAAGCTTGAAGAAGTAAGGAATGCGGCTCTCAGAGCGGGAGCATACGGAGCGAAGCTTTCAGGTGCAGGCATGGGGGGCAGCATCATTTCCCTTGCCAGCAGAGACACAGCCGAGAAAGTACTGGAAGCCGGAATGAGAGCTGGAGCCGTGAAGGGATGGATTTCACCGCCGGGAGAACCAGCAAAGCTACATAAGGCACCCTGAACGGAAAGGCGACGCCAGCTAGCGAACGTGGAATCCACCAAAGCTTTAAAGTAATCGTTAAATATTTTTGTCGTGTTCCTTTTAGAGTTGGTGGTTGGCTTGTCGGATGAAGCCTACGTAAAGCTACGTGAATTTTTGGATACGTTCCCTTTGGGGCTCCCGGCTACGCCGAGCGGCGTTGAAATCAAAATACTTAAGAAGCTTTTCACAGAGGAGGAAGCCCGGGTCGCAGTTCTACTATCTCCCTCCCCTGAGGAGGTTTCGCAGATAGCTGAGCGTAGCGGAGTTGACGAGAAGTACCTGGCGGAGATGCTCGATAAAATGTCTCGTAAAGGGCTAGTGTTCCGTATAAGGCGTGAAGGGAAAACCTTGTATAATGCAGCTCCCTTTATGATAGGGCTTTACGAGTACTCCGTTAAGAAGATCGACGAGGAGCTAGCCCGCTTGTTCAAAGAGTACTACGAGACGGTCTACGTAGACGAGATGGGAGCGAGCAACGTTCCCGGCTTCAAGGTACTTCCAATAGAGGAGAGAATATCCGCGGACACAGTCCTTCTCCCATACCTTAAGCTTAAGGAGTTGATTAGGAATGCCCGCGTGGTCGCAGTTACAGACTGCATCTGCAGGAAAGAGGCTAGGCTTAACGGTGAAGGGTGCGACTACCCATTGGAAACCTGCCTCAGCTTCGGCGTCGCCGCAGAGTACTACATTGAAAACGGGATGGGAAACGAGATAAGCGTTGAGGAAGCCATAAGGATAATAGAGGAAGCCGACGAGGCGGGGCTCGTCCACGCGTCGGTGAATGCAAAACACCTATCAAACGTGTGTAACTGCTGCCCCTGCTGTTGCGCATCCTTAAAGGGCATAACCAAGAGGGGGTACGAAGTCCACAAGTACATCAACGCGATATTCAAGTCCGTCATTGACCAGGATGCTTGCATCGGCTGCGGGACGTGCGTTGAAAGATGCCCCGTTAATGCGATAACCCTCGAGGAAGCCGCCTCGGTTAACGAAGAGAAGTGTCTGGGATGTGGCCTATGCGCCACTACATGCCCTGTAAACGCCATATCGCTGAAGCTAAGGGAGAGCTGGAAAGAGCCATACAATAGGGTGGCAGAGCTCGGCATTGCTATCTTGGATGGGAAGAGGAAAAACAGGAGTACACGTTAATAAGCCAGCCTCACCGGTCCTCTACCCCCATCCACCCGCCTAAACACTTCACTTGGAAACGATGGGCGCCCAGAAAAATTTTTCAGGCGTGGGTTACAACACGGGTCATAACACAGAATTTTCAGCGTTAAGTCTGGTGGTGGACGATGGCTAAGCCGCATCAGTCCATAAACCCTTACATAGCCCTGAGAAGCCTTCTCCTTCCATGGTTTGAGTCGGAGTTGGAGGTGGCTTTAACTCTCACCCCCCCAGAGAAGGGGGAAGGAGCCCTCCTCTTATCCATTTCTAAGGCGTCGTCCATCGAGGATCTCCTCCCCTTGGTCTCCGAGGCTAAAGGAATTGCCAGGTTTGAGGCCGTGTCCAAGCTGGCCGAGCTTGCTGGAAGCGGGAAGGAGCTGGAGAAGGCTGTCTCCCTGTTGAAGGACCCCTCTAATGAGAAGGTTAGCGGTGACCTACTCATCGCCCTAGGAAAGCTCGGCTTAGAACGCGGGGTACCCGTAGCGGAGAAGATCAGGGAGGTCTTCGAGGAGCTTCCAGACAACGTTAAAGCCCAGGCATGCGTAGTGCTCGGCGTGTTGAAGGACAAAGGGGCAGCGGACTTGATATGGTCTTTCCTTCAAAGATCTGCCGGAAACCCTGACCTCTCCACTGCCGCCTTAATCGCCCTCGTCGATCTTGAGGACCCAAGGGCTAACGACCTTGTCGTATCCACGCTGGAGAAGGGGGACTTCACATTGGAACACATAGGCTTAGCTGCACGGGTTGGGGAAGAGAGAGCCGTCAAAAGGCTTTTCGAGCTTGCACTCCTCTCCGATGACAGCCAGGTGAGGGCGGCAGCTTTCAACGCCCTAGCGTACATAGTCAAGTTAAAGGGGACGAAGCCGCTCCTCCCGTACCTGAAACACCGTAAGAAGCCCGTCAGGAAAGCCGCCCGTCAGGTGGTGAAGCTGTCAAAGCAACCATTAACCTACTTTAAGCTTCTACATCCCCCCAACAAAGAATTATACTAAAATGGAAACTCAGCCGCTCCTAGATTTAACGTCGAACGCTGTCAATGCTGCTTCAAATGGTAAAAGCTTATAGGTTCCATCATGCAACCTTAGTTTAAAGCGTCTGGAGGTTTCCCTTTGAGCTTTGAAACACTCCTCTACAAGAAGAGTGAGGGTATCGCGAAGATAGTTCTAAACAGGCCTGAGGTTTTAAACGCCATCAACAGTAAAATGTTCATGGAGCTTGCTGACGCGTTTAAGAAGGCGGGGGACGAAAAAGACGTTAAGGTGATCGTCCTAACAGGAGCTGGAAGGGCTTTCTCGTCGGGGCTCGACTTCAACCTGCTGAAGGACCTGGGAAAAACAGGATTCGAATGGCTTCCAAACATCATCAGGGTAGCCCAGCAAGTCTACAACATCATAGAGGAAGTCGAGAAGCCTGTAATAGCAGCCGTCAACGGGCCTGCACTTGGGGGAGGACTCGAACTAACGCTAGTATGCGACATAAGGATAGCTTCTGAGAACGCGTTGTTTGGCCTCCCGGAGGCTGCCGTAGGACTGGTCCCAGACCTAGCAGGGTGCCAAAGGCTGCCTCGCATCGTCGGGGTTGGAAGGGCTAAAGAGCTGATTTTCACGGCGAAGTTCATAACGGCTGCGGAGGCCGAAAGGATAGGCTTAGTTAACAAGGTAGTTCCGCATGAAAGGTTGGAGGAGGAAGTGTTAAGCATTGCTAAAGCCATAATGGGGAACAGCCCGATAGCCGTTGGCCTATCGAAGAAAATAGTTAACATAAGCTTTGACGTGGACATGAAAACCCTGCTCGACTACACGGCTCTAGCCCAAATAATATGCATCCAGAACGAGGACGTCCTCAAGCGGGCAACAGAGTACATTAAAAAGATTAAGGGTGGCTAACCCATCCCTTTTTGCGACTTTCATAATTTAAAAAATTTTTATTTGTTACGTTTACAGAAAAAATAATTTCAAGGCGAAATCTTTAAATACAGCGTTTCATCCCCATAGTTTTAACTTTAAAGGTGAAGGTGGATGCGATGAAAACTCTCAGGCAAAAACTAGCCAGTATCCTGGAGGAAATGGAAGCATCCGACCCAGATATAGAAGCGTCAGCAATCATTCGAACCGACGGTCTAGTTCTAGCCTCTGCAATACAGCATGGCGACGAAAATCTAATAGCAGCGATGGGAGCCGCCCTGTATAACGTAGGAGAAAGGGTGATAAGCGAATTATCCCTTGGAAACCTTCAAAAAGTGGTGGTAGGCGGCAAAGACGGAACAATAATAATTTTCGGGATAGACGATAAACACGTCCTATCCGTAATCACAAACCCCTACGCTAACATGGGCCTAATGCTCACATTAATCTCATCAATAAGGGAAAAGCTCTCAGAAGCCCTATCCTAACCCCTACTAAACCTCAGATTCGGCTCGGGCAACATGACATCCACTCTTTTAGAAGATATAGATGAAAGATTGCTTTAAAGTCTAACTTATTCTTCCCTTTTCTCCTTAACTTTCTTCAGGAAAAAGTCAACTATTTTCTGGGATGCCTCAATGGCCGATATGCTTCCCTTTTTAAGCCTTTCAAGTATGTCTTCAGCCAGCTTATCGTTAACTCCAGCCTCTCCCCCCAGTATTTCATCCATCTGCTTTATGAAATCATTAAAAATATCCCTTTCCCCCTTCCATTTCTTAAGGGTTTCACCATACTTCTCCATAAAAGTACGTCCTAAAACTTCAAGGCTCTCCTTCACCGGGTCGTTCTTATCCGCATAGGCTATAAAGATCACGTCACCCATACCCGTGTAAACAAACTTCTTATTCCCCATGACTATGCTTTCAACCCTCTCCCCATCCAGCTGCTCACTGAAGTTCAAAATAGCGCTTAGAAAGCCCGTCACTAGGTCTTCATCTACCTTTAAGCTGCCGTACTTACGGCTTATGATGCATTCACCACTCCGCTTCATGATGTAAATGTTATGGATCATATGTCCATCTCCAACAGCTACTTCCAAAACTTTCTTAAGGCTACCTGCTGATATAAATTTTTTGGAAATCTATTATCTAAACTAAGCACATCGCAATATAATGCTTAATAGACCGAATTGCATAATAATCATAATTGAATTTTCCTCAAAAAAATAGGCGAACTAAACGGAACAAATAGACCGTTCACTATCATCCCCTTATAAGAACCCCTAAAAATGCCAATCATCTAACATGTCTCTTTACAAATGTCGCAACATCAGCCACACCAACTTAACTAATTAACGTGAAGCTTCAGTAGCCTGCCGACCGTAAACCTAAAGAGAATCTTTGGGAAAGAGTCCTCTACAGATTTTAAGAGGAACTTTTTATTTTCAGTTTAAAAAGCGGTGGGATGGTCTAGCGTCTGCTGAAGAAGAAGGGAATACTTTTACGAGAAATTATATTTCCCAACAAATTCCTTAGGTTCCTGTGAAAAAAGATGAAAATGTAAAAGGGAGGTTAGGTCCATGCGTTACAAATGGAGGATAGCTACGTGCATGGTTTTAGCCTTCCTCCTAGCATTAACGCTCACGGCGAACACGGCGGCATCAGCTGCTTCTGGACATTACATGGCGGTTGACGCCGGCGTTCGTGGCGGATCCATGTCAGCCATGAACGCCTTTGGCTGCGAAGCAATGAGCACCGCTCCTCCCGCATTCATCGACTTGATCCTAGGTGCAATCGCAGCCGCTCTCGGAGCAATAGTCAATGCGATGACAAGCGGGGTTCTCGCGGCGCTGGGCAACGTGCTAGGCGCTCTCATCGCCGCAATCGGTGGCATTATCGCAGGCGTAATCAGCGGAATAGTGTTTGCAGTCTTTGGCGCTATTGCATCGGTTATCGCCGCAGTTGTCGGCGCGGTCATAGGAGGGATCATCGGTGCATTCACAAGCGAGACATAACCCGTTAATGGCTCATTCATCCCCAAAGAATTTCAGGTAAGAATTAAGCAGATGGAGATGCGTGTTGGTTAACCGAGTGGTTCTTTCAACCCCTTCTTTTTCGTAGTGGCCAGTAACAGTAAATTAGATGCCCCTGCACGTCATTTATCCTCTTTCGCTCAGTAAGGTGTTTAGGGAGAGCACACTCTCAACCACTTTTTTACTTCCAATTTTGCTTGCCGTCCTAACTAGCACGGTTACATACTCTCTTAGAAGAGGTTTCAACCTGTCAGCTACCTCCTTACTTAGATTTGACACTTGCTTTATAAGTTTTAAAACGAATTCTACTGTTTGCTCCATGAACGTGTCAACATACTCTTCGATGGCAAGTCTTCCACTCGCTAGAATTCTCGTTATTTCGTCGTAGGCCTCTCTGACCGCGTTCTCACTTTCCCTTCCATCACGTATACTACTAAGTTTCCCAGACAGCACCCTGAGTATTTCATCCTTGACGTTCCAAACAACTCCTATATCCTTAGGTTCAAAGAAGGCCGTTATGATGTAAGGGGTTTCCTCTTCTCCCCTTGAACCCCCTGAAACAACGTATGCGAACATGCCTACATCCCTAAGGAAGACTATTGTGTTATACCCCTTCTCCATGCTTTTAGTGCCAAGCGTCATCCATATGTCAAGTGACATGCTCCAGAGAAGCTCATTAGGAATAAAGTTCTTGGGGAAAAGCTCTTCCGCCACAGGTCCTAAAGCATAATCGAACCTGATCAGCATTATCCCCCGGCATGAGGCAGGAATCCTGTATTCAACCATGCCGCTCAGGGGGACCCCTCCCTTCCACAGAATTCAACCTCTCCCTTTAAAATATTTTTAAGTGAACTGTTTAAAAATCTTAGATTTCACGCAGTCAACTTGGAGAAGTGCTTAGAGGTCTGCCTCGAAAAGCTTCTCCTCCAAGTAAAGGTTCGATTTAACTATTCTGAAGCCTGCGCTCCTCAGAGCTGCCATAACTAGGTAGTTAACTGGGGAGACTGTGGCGTAAAGCGTTTTCACCCCGATTCTCAACGCTATGTAGCCTAGTGTCTGGATCAGGTTTAAACCAAGCCCTTTCCCCTGCCACTCGTCTGAGACGACTATTCCTATTTCAGCTCTCCCCGTGCCCTTATCAAGGGAGAAGCGTGCTTCTCCAACCAGCTCCTGCTTCTCCGTGAACGCGCCTAAAGCAATGTTATCCTCGAAGTTAACGTTTGCAAGCCCCTCCAAAATCCAGTCTGAGGACGGCCTATAATTGAGAAATCTAAGGTAGTTGGTTTCGACGGAGAGGGAGCCGTAAAACCTTAAGAGTTCGCTTGCATCCGCAGGGGTTAAAGACCTTATTAGAACCCTGGACCCGTCCCTTAACGTTACCCTCCGCTGGAAGCACTGGATCTCCGACGGACGCAAGCAACCACCATCTTCTTAAATTTATCCTCCTCCGGCTTCTGCCCTGCGGAGGATCGCACTTATAATCTCCCTATCACCCCACGTTAAAGCTAGGTTAAGTGCCAAGTCTGATATTTTATCGGTGAGCTCAGCTGTCGCCTTAATAAGCTTCTCCTTAACTTCAGCCTCCCCGACCTCATCGACTATTTTGAGAACTCCGCTAAGGGCGTCATATACGGCTTTAAAGCTCTCATACACTTCACTTGGAAACTTCTTTGGGCCGACAACTAGCCCGTTGATTTGGTCGTAGAGCTCCCTGGCAATACTGTGAGAGTCCACTCCCTTCTTAAGCTTCTCAATCCCCCTGTTAAGAACCTCCTCCAGCTCATCCTTAAGTTGCCATACGAGCCCCCCATCGTCCGAGTCGAACAATGCTAGGAGAGCATAGTTTACGTTGTTCTCGCAGAACCTAACATATGCGAGCTTGCCGAGCTCCCCGTAAACCTTCTGGTTATTCTCCTCTGTTATCTTCCTTGAAAAGATGCTCATCCAGACGTCGAGCGAAATGTCCCACATTTTATCTCCAGGTATAATTCCTTCCGGGAAAACCGCCTCAACCACCGGGCCCAGCCGGTAATCGAAACTCACCACCGCAACCCCTCTAAACAACCCATACACCTCTTCCAGCCAAGTTTAGCAAACTAGTAAATGTCTAAATCCTTAACTTCGATCCCTCCCTCTTTGTACTCGATCCTCCTAATTTTATCATCATGAGCTTTACCCTTCATTTTAAGGGTGCAGATCCTCCTGTCCATGCTCCCCCTCTCCCTTTCAACCCACATGGCAATCACGTTGTCCACTACCTTCACCACCTCGTTATCCATGCCCTTCGTTAAGTCTACTGAAGCACTCATCATCACAGTTGCCCCCTCACTCTTGAAGAATGAAATCATGTCGTTAAGCAGCTTCACGTACTCTCCCCTTGGAAGCCAGTCCATGATTGATATCTCATCTATCACAACCCTGTCAGGACGGTGTGCCTCGTAAGCCTCCTTTAAAGCCAGATAGTTCCGTCCGGGAGTGTTTCTAGAAGGGTCTATGTAAACTATCCGTAACCCCTTCTTCTCCAATTCTTCTACATCGTGGCCTAGGTCGCTGAAAAACCTTCTCACCTCGTCTACAGCATCCCTGTACGTCACATATAGAACCCTCTCCCCGTTAAGTATGCCTGAAACGGCAAACTCGGCTAAAATTACCTTCTTACCTGTTCCTACTGGTCCGGAGATAAGCGTAATGGTTCCTCTTTTGACTCCGCCCATGAGTATTTTCCTGTCGAAGTCCGGGACCCCTATGCCGACATCTCCGTTTATCTTCACCGCCGCGAGGCTTCTCACAGGGGTATGCATGACTATTCCTCTATCGGTTATAACGTACTCCACCTTCGAATAAGTTGTTCGACGCCCTCTCACCTTCTCCACTCTTAAAAACCTCTGAGTAACTTCACCCAGCCTTTGCGCCTCCAAGACTAGCACTGCGTCAGCCATGAAGCTTACCTCACTATTCACACCATTAGGGCTCTCCGGGATCACGTCCCCTATCAGCAGCCCGGTAATCTTGTTAATTTTACATATGCCGATAATCGTTGCCGTTATGAACGCCCTCAACTCACCTGGGTCTATTATCCTCTCTATGGCTGTCAGCGAATCCACAACCATCCTCTTAAAGTCGATTGCAGATAACTCCTCCAAAATATGGGAGAAAACAAGGTCTAAAGCTCTCCTATCCAGAACGTTAAGTGCGTCAATAAATCTGAATTTCCCCTCCTTCTCGAGACGCGAAAAATCCATCCCAAGCCTTAGCATGTTCCGGAAAAAATCAGACTTGCTCTCACTAAAACTAATATAAATCCCAACTTCATTACATTTTACCACTCCGTTGTATATGAACTGTGCTGCAAGAATAGTCTTACCAGATCCATGCGGCCCAGCTAGCAG
>Ga0180301_10002161_pt1 | contig 15457 bp, 12 predicted proteins | sample GuaBasSediGuay16_FD_121797 | JGI IMG/M metagenome (GOLD analysis project Ga0180301, IMG submission 121797) | Subseafloor sediment microbial communities from Guaymas Basin, Gulf of California, Mexico - Guay16, Core 4569-2, 12-15 cm | ecosystem: Environmental > Aquatic > Marine > Hydrothermal...
ATATTTCGGTAACTTAAGTTCATCTATGTTAATGTTCATTCTCTTTATCAATTTTTTCTTATATTTCTCTAATATTTTGGCATTACCGATAATTTTGTCACCATATAATATCATCCATAATTTAATACAACGCTTATAACCATAGATTGCTCCATAGACTCTCTCTTCAAGATATCTTAATTTATAGTAATTTAGCACAACATCTCTCAATACTTCATAAAAGGGTCTTAGACTATAGCCTTTAACTCGTTTTTCCATTTTTCTTAGAGTTTTCTGGAATGCTTTATCAAGCGAAATATGGTACTTATCAATGAAATAGAGAGCTGTAGATACAAAGTCTATTATTAAGTCTATGTACCTGCTCATATCCACATACCTTAACCTTAAGCTGAGTTATTCTAGCTTACAGAAAACTTAAATATCACCTGGATATTATGCCATGATAGAATGGTGTAGATAAATTGGACATCGTAGTGGTTAAGGACTTAGTCAAATACTATGGGAAGCTAAAAGCACTTGACTCAATATCATTCACCATTAGTAAAGGAGAAATTTTTGGTCTTATAGGACCTAATGGTGCAGGTAAAACAACAACACTTAGAATAATTGCAACACTCCTAAAACCGACGAGCGGTAAAGTTATTGTAGCTGGATATGATGTAGTAAAGGAACCTGACAAGGTACGAAGAATAATAAGCTACTTGCCTGAGGAGGCAGGTGCCTATAGAAATCTAAGTGGTCAAGAATATCTTAACTTTATGGCTCGGTTATATGCTAAAAGTAAAAAAGATGCTGAAGAGATGGTTGAAGATGCCATCAAAATAGCTGGTTTAGGTAATAGAATAGACGATAAAATTAAGACGTACAGTAAGGGGATGAAGAGAAGGCTTCTTGTAGCAAGAACATTAATGGTTAAGCCTATGCTAGCAATATTAGATGAACCTACAGCTGGATTAGATGTAGTACATGCACTACATGTTAGGAAAATAATAAAGGAATATGCTAGGAAATATGGTGTAACGATACTTGCTTCAAGTCACAATATGCTTGAAGTGGAGTATATGTGCGATAGAATAGCGCTTATCCATAAAGGTAAAATTATTGATGAAGGTAAACCTCAAGAGTTGAAGAAAAAGTACGGAGCTCAAAACCTTGAAGAAGTATTTGAAATAGCTGTTAAACGTGGAAGTGCGTGATACCATGAGCCATTTAACGGATTTAATTAAAAAAGAAGTTAGAGATCTACTTAGAGAACCTCACATATTAATATTCGCAATATTATTACCAGCGGTAATGTATATTGTCATGGGAGTTGTAATAACAGGGGCTATGGAATCAGCACTAGAACAGGCTACAACTACAGGCACTAAGGTAGCAGTTATTAACTTCGATAAAGGAATTTTCTCGATACTGTTTATCAAATTTTTGGAGCAAATGCCTCAATCCAATGTAACCATACTTAATACTACGAACATACACGCAGCATTGAAGTTTCTAGAAGGACAAAACATAAGAACATTAATAATAATACCTAAGGACTTTAGTAACAATATTAGTAGTGGCACACCAACTTATATAAGATCGATTAGCATTATCAAAGAACTATCATTATCCTCCATTATGGGGGCAAACATCATTAGCGGAGTTATTCAGGCTTTCTCAAAAACACTACTAACTACTATTGTTAAAGAATTCAATATCCAAATGAAGCCTGAATTTATAATACAGCCTATTAAATCCATAAGCGACGTGTATATCCGTAATAAGTTTATTCCAAGCGAAATACTTAGTAACGCATTTGGAATGATATTCTCAATAGTTTTCGTACCATTAATAGTAATAGGATATGTAGCAAGTATTTCAGCAACATCAATGGGTATTGAAAAAGAAGAAAAGACATTAGAAGTATTATTGACGTTACCAGTAAATAGAATTGAAATACTCATAAGCAAACTCACAGGGAGTTTTATAATATCATTATTAGCTTCAGTAAGTGCTGGTATAGGATTTTGGTTCTATATCACTAAAATAATGAGTGTAAAAACTAAGCCGTTAATTAGTGAAATAGCAGAATCCTCAATCACATCTAGAGGACTATTTGAAATAGTAAGCTTAAATGAATTGACATTAATTATACCAGCCCTTCTCTTAACAATTCTGCTAGTCGCTGTAATAGGATTTATTGCTGGAGCATTATCCCAAAATGTTAGATCAGCGCAATCAATAGCAGGATTTATATGGATACCATTATTTCTTGTGATATTCCCATTAGCATATCTTGAGCTAGCCTCCTTAGACCTTACATCGAAGATGATAATAGCTATTATTCCCTTCTCTTCACCAATAATAGCGATAAAGGTCATGTTCTCTAATGAGTATTATGTCCTCATGGCATCTCTCCTAGCAACAGTAGCGTATCTTGTAATACTGTTATTCTTAGCTACAAAACTATTAAGTTCTGAAAGATTATTGCTTGGAATTAAGTGGAGGAGAAAGTTTTAACCCACAAACCTCCAAGTATCTCGTCATGCCATCTATATAAAGCATACGCATAGCTCGAAGCATACAAGGCTATAAAGGATGACGTATATACTAAGCCTCTCAACATTAATATAACTATGAACAACAATAATGCTATGAAGATTAGAAGTTCATAAGGGGGATATGTTTCAAGGATCTGCCTAGCATACTTTCCCTTAGGAGTTACTCTTCGTTTAATCTTTAATCCAAATATGCCTTTAATTAAAGCTATCGATATATAAGGTGATTGTGATATCAATAAACCAGTATTTCTACCGGACAAAACTAAGGACCTATACTTTGAAATACCTCTTGTACTTAAACAATGATTAAACGCTATGCCATTAATTATAAGTGATGCTAGCCATATAGATAGAGACACAAGACTATATCCAATTACATCAACTTCTAAAACGGCTGCAGTTAAGGAGAGTAAGATAACACCAATAAATGTTGTTAGTACTGATAGGTATTGAAGAGGATAATGTGTAAGTAATATCTTACCGTACCATGGTATAGGGGCCTTGAGAAGGTATCTAATTCTCTTTCTTAATAATTCGATAGCTCCATAAGACCATTTATATTGTTGAATTCTATAGGCATATAATGTTGGCGGTACCTCGACATATACTTCACATTCATCAAGATAAATTATACGGTATCCTTTACTAATTATTCTAATACCAATTTCAAGATCTTCCATTAGTAGATCCTCGCACCAGCCACCCAACTCTTCTAGAGTCTCCTTTCTATATAATGTACCCGTGCCTAGTGTGTAAACAGGTATACGTATTTTAGACCATGCTCTGAATGAGGCATCGACTATAAATTCCATGGAGTAAGCTAATCCTTCAGCTATTCTAGTATTTTTATTAAGAGCTTTCCATCTACCAACAACTGCTGCTACATTATAATCTGATTCCAGTATTCTCACGGCCTTATTGATAAATTCCTTATTAACTACTGAGTCTATGTCCATAACCAATACGTATTTACCTCTACAATACTTTAATCCATAATTTAGGGCACCTGCTTTTCCACCTTTTCCTTCTGATCTATTTAAGAGTACTACCTGTAACTTCAATTCTTCAGACATAGACTTCACTATCTTATTAATACGAGTAGCAATATCAATAGGATCGTCTGAAACCATTATGATTTCTAACTTATCTCTAGGCCAATTCACTTTAGAAATTCCATTAATGAATCTTCTGATTAATTCTAGAGGCTCATTTTTAAATGCAACAAGTATAGACACAAGAGGTCTTTTGACTATTCCTCTTTCATTGAATGTACTTTTTCCATTTAGGGAAATGAAGTAAGAGAATGATTGAAGTAGTAGTATGAGTGATGGTATTATGAATAATAACGAACAAATCAATGGGTTTAATATAATTGTTAAGCTCACTAAATTCACCTTTAACATAGGCTTATTATAACATATGACTGTGGTTATTTCCTAGGAAGATCTTTAAGTGTACAGGTTTATATATTAAGTAATGGGATAAATAACTTCATGGACGCATAGTGATGAATATAAAGAGCCTATTAACTTCATGTAGTAACACAGCATATAAGTTATATGAGATCGTGGAGCCTATTGTTAAGTCACTTGTCTCCATAAATGTTAAATGGAGGCATTACCAGCCATACACAATAGCGAAGCTTATGAGGTCACTACTTTACAGCAATGAAAAATACATAGCATTAAATAGTCCTACTGGTAGTGGAAAGACCTTAATGATACTTACATCAACACTGCCATTAATAGAAGAAGGAGATTTAAAGCTTATAATATCTGTAAGGACTAGAAATCAAATGAACGTCTATGTAAGAGAATTAAAGAGATACTTTAAGGGGAAGAAGTTTAGTGTCTTAATTGCGAAGAAGGATTCTTGTCCCATGTATGGGGATAGACTTGAAGGTATTGATATTGATTGTAGGATATGTCCTCTTAGGAATAAAGTTAATGAAAGAGTAATCTTTAACAATTTGATAGCATATGACGATGTACAATCAGCTATTAAGAAAACATTTACAACCATACCACCCATATGCCCATATCATTCAATGAAGAAGGCCTTAGAAAGCTCAGAGATAATAATTGTATCGTATCCTTACATTTTTGATAAAAGGATTAGAGAAGCAACAATAGCATCACTTCTTGAAAAATCCATTCTAGTAGTAGATGAAGCACATAATATAGATAAGCTACCTGAAATGATGAGCATTATAATAACTAGAGGCATTCTTGAGCAAGCATTACGCCAAGTAAATAAGTATATTAAGGAGAGTAAGAGCGCAATTGAAATACTCGGTAAGTTAAAGGAAAAGCTAGTACCTTTAATGCAAGAAGCTAAGTCAGAACAATTAGAGGAAGTTAAAATAGATGACTTCATTACAGATGATGAAATGTTTATCCTAGAAGACTCTATGCTGGATATACAACAAAGCATGTTGTTAAGTGAGGAGTTAGAAACGAATTGGGTTAGAAGAGTAGTCGAATTTGTTAAAGCAGTTCATGTAGATAAATTTAAGGTGTATAGGGGAAAATTTGAGGACATAAATTATCTTGTAGCTAAGCCTATAGAACCTAAACAGCTACTAGACACATTGACTCTTCCTCAAAAAGTAGTGTTCATGAGCGGTACATTACCTAGAAGGGAATATTTAGAAGCTTCGTGGGGTGTTACTGTAAATTATATTGATGTTGAGGAAGAATACGGGCCTGTCTTCCCTCATTCATTTAAGAAATGGATATTGGTACTAGATGTCTCTAGTAGATATACCGAGAGATCTCATGTTATGGTGAAAAAGTATTGTAAGCTAATATCTAAGATATATGAAACTACGTCAAAACATATTCTAGTTGTTGCACCTAGCTATGTTGAACTAGAGAAGTTGAGAAGTGGGCTAGAATATAGTTATCCCATTTTCGTTGAAAGTAGAAAATCCACATTAGATGAAGTATCAAAATTCATTAGACATCATAATAAGTCGATAATTCTTGCCGTATCCATGGGTAAGCTTGTAGAGGGTATAGAGTTTACAGATAAAGAAGGTAAGAGTCTCGTCAATACAATAATTTTTGCGGGACTGCCATATCCTAAACCCGATGATTATCTTAAACTAAGGCTTAGGCTGTTAGCTAAAAACCTTAATGTAGATTACTTCACGGCACTAAAATATTATACGGCTATATCAATTAATCAGGCTATAGGAAGGCTTATTAGAAGGAATGGCGACAAAGCCTTGGTAGTATTAGGTGACAAAAGATTCAAGGAGCCCATCTGGTTTAAGCTCTTAGGTATAAACATGAAGCATATGTTTTATACAACAACTAACAATATAGATATAGCCGTTAAACGTATATGGATGCGATTGTGATGATCTCATATTACTTTATTAACTTTTCAGCATTTAAAGTCTCTCCAAATTAAGGATAGTATGGTGCCTATAGAGTGAGCGGATTAGTGTTCCCTGCAAAGGAGCGGGAGGTGTATGTACCTGATACAAGTGTTCTAATTGAAGGGGTAGTTAGTAAACTCATTGAGCAAGGAGTTATTAGGGGTAAGATAATTATTCATAAAGCTGTTCTAGCTGAACTTGAACATCAAGCTAATGAGGGTAAGGTTACGGGCTTCACGGGTTTAGAAGAAATAGCTAAGCTTAGGGAAATGGAGGCTAAGGGCTTAGTAATTATTGAAATAGCTGGTGAAAGACCTAGACCCTCAGACATTAAATATGCCGAAACAGGTACAATTGATGCTCTTATAAGAGATTTCGCGTACGAAGTGGGAGCCACTCTTGTTACTGGTGATAAAGTACAGGCAGCAGTAGCTAGAGCTATAGGTATGAAAGTCCTATATATACCTCCATCAACTAAGGAAAAGCTCTTGGTAGACGAATTATTTGATGATAAAACTATGAGTGTTCACCTTAAGGAAGGCGTTCCGCCGAAAGCTAAGAAGGGTACTCCTGGTTATTGGACGTATGAAAATATAGGTAATAGACCCTTGAGCAGAGAAGAAATCGAGGGAATAGCTAGAGAAATAATTGAAGCTGCAAAGAGGAGAAGAGATGGATTTATAGAAATTGATAGAAAAGGCTCAACAATAGTACAGTTAGGAGACTATAGAATAATCATAGTCAGACCTCCATTAAGTGATGGATGGGAAATAACTATAGTTAGACCATTAGTAAAACTTAAGTTAGAAGATTATAACTTACCTCCAAAGCTAATGAAGAGACTTGAGGAAAAAGCTGAAGGAATTCTCATAGCCGGAGCACCAGGTATGGGTAAGACCACATTCGCGCAAGCACTAGCAGAATACTACATGAGGAAAGGTAAAGTAGTAAAAACACTTGAATCTCCAAGAGACATGAGATTACCAGCAGAAGTCACCCAGTTATCTAAAGCTTATGGTACTAGTGAAGAATTACATGACATATTATTATTAAGTAGACCTGATTATACTGTGTTTGACGAAATGAGAGATGATGCGGACTTTAATTTATATGTAGATCTTAGACTTGCAGGAATAGGAATGATAGGTGTAGTACACGCTACATCACCTATAGATGCTATCCAAAGATTCTTAAGGAGGGTAGAGTTAGGTATGATACCAAGTATTATAGATACAGTAATATTCATTGAATATGGAAAAGTAACTAAGGTTTATGTTCTCAGCATGACAGTTAAATTACCAACAGGATTGAAGGAAGCAGAGCTTGCTAGACCGGTTGTTGAAATAAGAGACTTTCTAACAGGAGAATTAGAATATGAAATATACACCTTCGGAGAGCAAACAATGGTTGTTCCTGTCAAGAAGATTAGACCATCATTAATAGAAACGAAAATTAGAAGAGAACTTGAAAAAGTAATATCAATACCGGGAATGGACATACTTATACAAGGAAATAACGTCATATTAAGTATACCGAATGAATATGCTAATGCCATTAATAGGAGAATATTAAAGAAGATCAAGAAATTAGAGAGAAGCTTAGGAGTAAGTATAAGGCTTAGGTTCCTTTAGCAAACCCTTTAATTCAATTAATGCAGAACCGCAAATAATACATATTTTGAAATGTGGATCTCTGTATACGAATCTACATGTAGGACAATATTTTACATGCTCAGGCACATATAATCACCTTGGCTCTTCTCATGTGACTTAAACTTTCTATGACTTTTTATTTATTTAGATATTTAAGTAAACTCTCCTTTCGTGTTAATCTAATTAAGTCGTTAATATTTAATCCTTTTTCAACAAGCTCCTTAGTAATCTTATAATTTCCTGAAGAGGTTGCCTCAAGTCTATCTATTGGTATAAACCTCCAGTTGGTTGCTCCAAGATACTTAACAGCTATGAAACCTAAGCCGCCTGCTCTATAACAGAATTCTATTAGTTTATTTACCTTTTCTTTATTAATGTAAATGGGTTCAAGCTTGCTTCGTACCTTAACTTCAAATACAAGGATTACCCCGTTCATTAAGGCTATAAGATCAGGATATATAATCCTTTTAGCTTTACTACCGCTGGCGGGGGCACGGAGACATGCAAAGCCCTTTTTCCACAGTAATCGAATTAACTCACGTTCGTACTGAAATCCCTTCCTTCTTATACTAGGCTTATCTGCCAATTAAGACCCCTTAACATTCTTATTGTCTTACTATCTCGAGTAACCTGCTTCTAGCTCTTAATATCTCAACTGATGCTCGTTCTAGTTCTTTTTCAATACCTATGTTGAATCTTTTACTATATATTACTTTCTTACTAACTATTACAGTATCGATAGGTGTTAATTCGGGGGCATAAATTATAAACTCCATAAGGTTATTTTCGTTTACAATACTTTTGATCTCGTTTGCTACATTGAGAATGACTATATCAGGACTTGTTCCCTCATCTATTATATTGTCTACATTAAATAGCTTTGCACCATTTACTGCTAGAAACCTATAAACATCCCATGCAGTTACTTCAGCTGACCAATATTGTTGTCGTAATTGTAAAACAGAGTCCTTAGCTACTCTACGTAAATTAACTTCATAACTAGGATTGAAACCATCAGTACCTAATGTAACCTTAACACCAACTTTATCTAGTTCAGCTACAGGGGCAACACTGCCAGTATAAAGCAAGGCATTTGAAGTAGGACAATGTGCTATAAAACATTTCCTGTGCCTTAATAGCTCTATTTCACTATAAGTTATCCAACATAAGTGAACTAATAAGGCATTATTTGTTAAATTGTATTCATCAAGCAATTGTATCGGTAACCTCCTATACTTCAACCAAATCTTATAGACTTCGTCTCTTGTCTCACTTACATGTATATGAAGTTTGATCCAAGGTATATGATTTCTAATTTCATTAACAACATCTTTCATGATCTCAGGTTTAACACCGTAAAGGCTATGCATATTAATTATAGGCTTAAATAACTCATAATCAACACGATTAACTTCAGCTTTAAAGTGATTCCAAGAAATAGGATTAACAGGTCCTGAAAGAATCCTTACACCAAGCTTTTTACAGGCTTGAACGGTGGCGGTCCAGTTAAAATACATGTCTACAATGCCACAACATCCATTCCTAATGTGAAGTGAAATAAAAATTAATGAGGCGTAATAAGTTACTTTATCATTAAGTATACTTTTTTCTATGAGCTTCGCTTCTACATTGATAATCCTATGGAGCCAGCTCCAGAAACCTAAATTTGATGCTATACCTGCAAGAAAAATCATTGGAACATGGCAATGGCAATTATAAAAACCTATAGAGACGATCTTGCCCTTAGCATTGATTACATATCCGCTTTTATTTAAGTTTTTAAAGGTAATCCCGTTCTCTGTCAAATTGAATGATCGACCTCTTCTAATACCCCTAGAGTCGATTATATAACTTGGTTCTTTAATGAGTATAGGCTCACTCACTTCTCTACAACCTTGATTCTCTTAATTATCAATTTGAAGACATACTCGTGTTCACGACTTATTTTATAGTCTTCTAATACCAGCCTCTTTTTAAATAATGGGGCGTCAAGCACTAATGTTTCTGCCTCACCACCTTCGAATGCAGGGTTAAATCCATGAATTCTACTTAATCTTATTATTTCCTCAATATCTTCCTCGTTTAATGCCTTCCCTAGATACTTAGGCGGTAAGCCTTTGACTGATATAGATATGAGCGTGAACTCTATTCCATGTCTTACTATTTCACGTAAATAGTATTCTTGGTTCTTTCTCCAAAGAGGTGAGATAACTTTTAGCCCATATTCACTCGCAATAAAGTTAAACCTAATTCGCTGGAAATCAGATCTTAGAGCACCCGTAATTATATAATCAACGTGAGAATAGCTGTTCTTCAATACGTTCAGGGCAGTCCTTAGAACGCTCATTCCATCTCCGTAAACCTTAATTATGGGTAATCCTAGTGCTTTCGCTTGTAATAGTATAAGGTCGGCGTGCGGTGTATGATAGAGCTCAGAACCTTCTGGAGGTAGTATAACAATTAAGCATTCAATTTTGTATCCTTGGAGGAAAGCTAAGTGTAAAGCGTAAGTACTATCCTTCCCTCCAGAATAAAGAGCTGCTGCATACTTTGTCATAACCAATCACCTAGCTAGCTGATACTTCAATGATAATTATGAATCATTTAGGTATTTAAGGTATCTCCATAGCATCATAAATCCACGGGTTAGGAAAGAGTATTTAAGCCTAGTAGCCATAAGTGTAAAGTGAGGTATAAAGGGCATGTTGGAGCCGTTCCAAATAGCCTTAATATTTGTCGCTTTCATAGCCTTAGTATTTCTCTCTATGGCTATAAAGATAGTAAAAGAGTACGAAAGAGCGGTTATCTTTAGATTAGGAAGACTGCTTGGAGCTAAGGGACCCGGATTATTCTTCATAATACCTGGAGTCGATAGCTTTGTTAGAGTAGATTTAAGAGTAATAGCAGTTGATGTACCTGAGCAGAGGATTATAACAAAGGATAACGTTACTGTAGGTGTAGATGCAGTAATATACTACAGAGTTGCTGATCCTATATTAGCCATAACTAAAGTTGAAAACTACCACTATGCGGTATCAATGCTTGCGCAAACAGTACTAAGAGATATTGTAGGTCAGGTAGAATTAGACGACCTACTTATGAGAAGAGAAGAGATCAATAAGAGACTACAGAAAATACTTGATGAACTTACAGATCCCTGGGGTATTAAGGTTACAGCAGTAACATTAAAGGAAGTTAAGTTACCTGAGACGATGCTCAGGGCTATGGCTAAACAAGCTGAAGCAGAGAGATGGAGGAGAGCAAGAATAATCGAAGCCGAAGGTGAGAAACAAGCTGCTAAGATCATGACTGAAGCAGCTGAGCTATATGAGAAGCATCCGGTAGCACTTCGCCTTAGAGAATTACAAACACTTGTAGAGATTGCTAGAGAAAAGAACCTTATAGTAGTGTCATCGGCGGGAGGAGTTGAAAGGATATCAGAAATAGCTGCTTTAACTAGAGCATTACAGCAGACAAGAACAAGAGAGTAGGTAGTAGACTGATGCTAACGAGGAAAATATTTATTTTTCTATATCTTCTGTTGCTTACACTCATATTATTCGGTAACGTAGTCATAACCTTAGGAGCAGTAGAACTAAGACACTCAACTTACTCTGAAAATGTTTATGGACCTAAGGTAATAGTGATTAGGGTTGATGGAACCATATCAACATGGACTGTAGACTACATTAAGGAAGCCATAGATATAGCACGTGATGAAAAAGCACTAATAGTCATGGAACTCAATACCCCTGGCGGCCTCTTAGATCCAGCATTTGAAATAGCTGATACCATAGCTAATAGTGATGTACCTATAGTGGGATATGTAGTTGGTAGATGGGCCTTAAGTGCAGGAACACTTATTCTCTTCTCAACACACATAGCTGCGATGCAACCAATAACAACAATAGGTTCAATGCAGCCTGTACTTTATGATCCTGTTACTGGAGCTTATACGCCAGTAAATGATACAAAAATAATTAACGCACTCACTAAGAAAGTTGAACAATATGTTGAATATAGAGGTAGAAATGTAACAGCAGCTATAAAATGTATAACAGAAAATGCTAATTACGATGCTAATGAGGCACTCAAGCTAAAATTAATAGAGGTTTTAGCAGATAACCTAGACGACTTATTGGTAAAAATAGATGGCTATAAAGTTAAACTTATAGGTAATAAGGAAGCAGTTCTGATAACTAAAGGCTATAAAATATTAAGGTATGAAGGAAGTATTAGGGTAAGGTTCATTAAAGTATTAAGTGATCCTATGGTTTCAGGTCTATTAATGTCTTTAGGCTTTCTCGTAACCATATTTAGTATACTATCTGCACACTTACATATAACACCAATAGGTGTTTTATTACTAATGTTAGGATTACTAGGTAGCGGCTTTAATGTAAACCTAGCGGCAATGTTCTTACTAGTACTTGGCGCTATTTTATTGACCATAGAGTTAGTAACACCCGGATTTGGTATCATAGGGGGAAGTGGTATAGTAATGTTAGCAGTAGGATTCATGTTATTGCCAACAGGCGGAAAGTGGTACATAGGTCCAGGAGCAGGTTACTGGGAAACACTTAGGATAACAGGAATAAGTATAGGAATATTTTTTGGTGCACTAACAAGTTTAATACTATACAAGGTAGTCAAAGTGAGAAAAAGGAGAGTAACACTTTGGGAATTTAAAGGAAAAATAGGCAGAGCTATAGACCCAATAGGCCCAGAAAAACCTGGGTACATAGTCGTTGAAGGGGAATATTGGAGAGCGTTAAGTGATGAACATATAAAGCCTGGTGATAAAGTCATAGTCATAGGGAAAGAAGAGGGAATACTAATAGTTAAAAAATATGAAGAATAATTCAGCTGGGTAAGTTATCTACATCCACCAATTCGAGTCCGGGAGTAAATCATCATCTAAGATATAAAGTAAATTTTTCAGTCCTTAATAGCCTATTAAGTACGTGAATATGTAGAGGTTAATAGGATGTTTAAATGTATTCGTCACAGCCATAAGCTAGTTAATCCCTACATGATTTGTCCTAAATGCGGAAGCTTAGTTCTATATGACTATGATAGTATAGATATTAAATGGAAGATAATGTTCCAAGAACATGGTATTTGGAAGTTCTCCAGCCTCTTACCTAGATTTAAACATAAGGTTAGTATGGATGAAGGATTTACCCCTTTGTTTCCATCAAATAATATAGCCTCCAAGCTTAAACTAAATAATTTATGGTTCAAAGATGAATGCCGTAATCCTACTGGTAGTTTTAGGGATAGAGTTGCCGCCATAATTTTAAGTCATGCGTTAAGTATAGGTGTTAAAAACATAGTCTGCGCTAGTGACGGTAATCTTGGAGCGAGCATGGCTGCTTATTGTAGTAGAATAGGTCTTACACCTTTAGTTGTTATACCTAAGTTAGCTGATACGGGAAAAGTAATACAAATGAGAATTCATGGAGCAGAGATAATAGAACAGGGGGAAACACTTGATGAAGCTTCAAAGAAAGCTCATGAAATAGCTATAAAGCTAAATTACTATGAAGCGACAGCTGAAGCTAACTGTCTAAGCATTGAAGGCCTTAAAACCATAGCTTATGAAATATATTATCAATTGGGGCAAGCCCCAAATCACTTAGTTGTACCTACAGGTTCGGGGGTAACAGCGCTTTCAATATACTTAGGGTTTAAGCAGCTAATGGAGTTAGGCATAGTAGATTCCATTCCAGCAATACATATAGTTCAAACAACTACATGCCCTACAATAGCTTTAATGATGAGGTATATCCATGGAGGTGAAGGGAGGGAACATGGCCTAGTAGTAGGGCTAAGCTATTGCGATAATCCTTTAGCAGATTATATTGCTAGAATATTATCAAGAGTAAATAGTTATGGTGTTATAGTTTCATTAAATGAAATATATGACTCTACAATAGAGTTAGCAAAACTTGAAGGATTATTTGTTGAACCCGCAGCTGGAGCTGCAATTGCTGGTCTTAAATTACTGGTTGAGCAGGGAGTTATAGACTCTAATGAAAACGTTGTTGTACTACTAACGGGAACAGGTCTTAAGGCTTTTGATGTATTTACGCAATACAGAAGGCATCCTCGGAAGTATCTTATACCATCAACGAAGCTCCAGATATTGAGGATACTTTACGAACATGGGGAAATCCATGGGTATCATATATGGAAAACATTTCTATCAAAAATAACACCACAAGCAGTATACCAGCATTTATCAGAACTAGAATCGAGAGGCTTGATTACGTCGATAGTTAAGAGTAGAAGGAAAGTTTACAAACTCACTGAAAAGGGAAGAAAAGTGGCTGAAATGCTTAATGAATTATACTAAGGAAAGGTAAGACTTTAACCTCAAGAAATGCTATGAAAATTAACAAAATAGTACATAATGATAGAATTATTGTAGGCCTTAGATAATAAAGATACGGTAGAAGTTTACGTAACTTCAAATTGAGTTTATGAATATTAGCTTCGATTATCCTATCACCTCTTTCAATCATTGAAGCTGATGCTATAGCTAGTGATTTCCAGATAGCCTCTCCTTTTAATCTCTGAATAATATATGATTCTTCAACCTCTTTCAAACCTAATGGTATGAACCTCCAAGTCATTAATGGATATATAGGATTACCCCTTCCCAGCTTTACAATTATATTACATAACTCAATTGGACTTAACATTATCATGAATAATAATATGATAAGAGTAGCTGCTATTACCTTAAGGAAGACTATGGTAAGAGCATGTATACTTAAGGTACCCTTAACAACAGCTACTATTAATAAATTGGTTAATGCTAGCCATAACGCGGGAATTAATGCTATAACTAATGCTGAACAATACTCTTTACTAAAGTCGTAATAGAGAGATAAGAGAAGACCAAGAATGATAACGGTGATCGAGGTGATATATGACCCCGTATATATAGATATTAACCCTGTAATAAGGAATATGAGCTTTACATGCATATGTGCATGCTTTAACTCAAGATCATCTCCTCGAAGAAATAATGCCCTATAAATCCTTGATATTAGAATACTCAACATAATCTTTACCCTAACATCAGGGTTCTTGAAGTTACGGTGATTAATCGTTTATCATGACTAGCTCCTAAGATACTCACGCCTTCGTCTAATGATTCGCATATGGCTTCTATAACTAAACGAGTATTGTATGGGTCGAGCCCAGCTGTGATTTCGTCGATACATATTAAATTAAATCCACGTGCTAATGCAGAAGCTAAAGCAACCCTTCGTCTTTCTCCACTACTGAGCTTTCTTATTGGTTTATTACTTAAGTGAAATAAATTCAATTTTCTAAGCAGCTCTTCACCATAACTTTGATCCTTTGCATGAATTACCACCTCATCATAAACTACAGGTTCACTGAAATAAAGTAAAGGATTTTCCGGGATATAAATAGCTCTTCCTTTTATGAGGACATTACCCCTATTAGGTTTTAGAATTCTAGAAGCTATCTTAAGGAGAGTAGTTTTACCTGAACCATTAGGACCCACCAATACTACAAATTCACCCCTGAATAACTCTAAGTTAAACCCCTTTATCACATACTTACTTGAACCCGGGTACCTAAACCAAATATTATTCATCAATAAAATTTCATCCCCCTGCACTTTACGAACTTTATATTTACTGGTCAGGCTCTTCATAGCATACTCTTCTGCTTTCTCTATGAAGCTTCCATAGTATTTTTGTACACCTTTATCTAGAATTAAGACCTTACTAATTAGGGACTTCCAAAGATCAACATCATGATCAACAACTACAACTGTAGATTCATTATCTAATAACTTTGATATATATTTAATTAATGAGTTCCTACTATTCTCG
>Ga0180301_10002164_pt1 | contig 15451 bp, 18 predicted proteins | sample GuaBasSediGuay16_FD_121797 | JGI IMG/M metagenome (GOLD analysis project Ga0180301, IMG submission 121797) | Subseafloor sediment microbial communities from Guaymas Basin, Gulf of California, Mexico - Guay16, Core 4569-2, 12-15 cm | ecosystem: Environmental > Aquatic > Marine > Hydrothermal...
GAAGAAGCAGCATCCTAAAGCCACAGTTATCGGTTATGTCAATACCTCGGCAGAGGTGAAGGCAGAATTGGTTATTTGCTGCACCTCTACCAATGCCGTAGGTGTTGTTAAGGCATTGAAAGACAAAAAGGAAATTATTTTTGTTCCGGATAAATACCTGGCTGATTTTGCAGAGAAGAATACCGGTAAAAAACTGATTAAATGGAATGGTTTCTGCCCTACGCATATAAGGATTCTACCCGAAGATATCAAAAGAGAAAAAAAGTTCCATCCCTTTTCCAAAGTGATAGTGCATCCTGAGTGCCTGCCTGCGGTTGTGGCTTTAGCCGATGAAGCGCTTTCAACCAGCAGGATGTGCAAGTTTGCCAGAGAGACAGAAGCCAAGGAGATAATCATCGGGACAGAAGTCGGGCTTATTTACCGTTTAAAAAAAGATAACCCCAGCAAAGAATTCTACCCGGCTTCAGAAGCTGCTGTCTGCCCGAATATGAAGCGCACAAACCAGGAAAAAATCGTCTGGGCTCTGGAAGAACTCAGAGAGGAAGTAAGGGTGTCCGATGAGATCCGCACCCGCGCTAAAAAAGCAATAGAAATGATGCTGAAGATAATTTAAATGCTTAAACTTTCTCCTTCCAGTCTTAATCTTTTTTTAGAATGCCCGCGTTGCTTCTGGCTTTATATCAATAAAAATATAAAAAGGCCAAGCATCCCCGTTGCCACTATTACCACCGGTTTAGACAGGGTGGTTAAGGCGCACTTTGATACTTATAGAATCAAGAATGAGCTTCCGTCTATAGTCAAAGGTAAGATTCCGGGTAAATTAATGCGTAATTTTCCCAATAAAGGTTGGCTGGAATTTGTAGATTATAAAATCAATGCTAAATTAGGCGGGTACTTGGATGAATGCTTGGATTTAGGGGATAATTTTTTTGCTGCCCTGGACCACAAAACCAGGGGTACACCGCCCAAAGAGACGCACAGCGCGCATCAATTTCAGATGGATGCTTACACTTTTTTATTGGAAGAGAATAAATTCCCGACTAAAAGGACAGCTTATCTTATATATTATATACCCAAGGAAGTCTCCACAGGGAATTCAATTGAATTTGACGTAATTGCCTCAGAATTAAAGGCTGATCCCGAGAAGGCAAAAAAAATATTTTATGCGGCAGTAGCTGAGCTTAAGAAGCCTATTCCTGCTTCTGGCAATACTTGCGCTTTTTGTCAATGGGCAACCACGTTAAATATAAAATAAGCAATATCCCGGTTGTTTATGAAGATGAATGGTTTTTGGTAATCGATAAACCCGCAGGGCTGTTAACCATACCCAGCCCTAAGAAAGATTCACGCGTCCTGACTAATATTCTAAACGAGGATTTAAAGAGAAGAGGCGTCTCTTATAGACTGCATCCCTGCCACCGCCTGGATAAAGAGACCTCCGGTTTAATTATTTATGCCAAAGGAAAATCCAGTCAGCATAAAATGATGGAGGAATTCAAACAAAAGAGAATTAAAAAAACATATCTTGCTTTTGTGCAAGGCTTACTAAAGAAAAATCAGGGTAATATAGACTTTCCCATAGAAGGAAGGCCGGCTTGCACAAAATACAAAATACTGCAAAGAAAAAAAGATTTTACAATCGTGGAGGTTAATCCTTTAACAGGCAGAAAGAATCAGATTCGCATTCATTTTAAACAGATAGGACATCCTTTAGTGGGGGAGGATAAATTTGCCTTTCGCCGCGATTTTAGGCTTAGGTCAAAGAATCTGTGTTTACATGCAAAGGCCTTAGAGTTTAGGCATCCGTTTACGAAGAAGACTCTCTATTTAAATTCTCCTTTACCAATGAAAATGCGGGATTTTTTAAATAAAAATTAAAATGTCCGTATTTAAGAAAAATAATTTTTTGATTTTTTCCTGGGGTTTGTATGATCTGGCTAATCAGTTTTTTGCTTTAAATGTAATTTCTTTATATTTTGTGCAATGGCTGACCCTGGAGAAGCAGGCGCCGGAAATTTTATACAGTATATCTTTCGGTATTTCCACATTCTTTGTAGCTTTTTTTGCGCCGGTTTTAGGCACTATTTCAGATTTGACTGCCAGGCGCAGGCCGTTTTTAGTTTTTCTTACCATGATAGCGGTTGCTTTTACCATGTTTTTAGGGATAGGGAAGATACTGCCTGCCTTGATATTTTTCATAATCGCAAATTTCGGCTGCCAGACAGCAATTGTTTTTTATAACGCTATGCTGGTAAATATTGCTCCCAAGAATAAAATCGGTTTAGTCTCAGGGATAGGAAAGATGTTTGGTTATAGCGGCGCGATTATCGCCCTTCTTTTGATTAAGCCGGTTGTATTAAAAAGCGGCTATCAAGCTACATTTTTACCGACAGGAATTCTTTTTTTCATATTTGCCCTACCTTGTATGGTATTCGTAAAAGATAAGCAGCCGCGGGGGAGGATAGAAATATTCAAGTTCTTAAAAAAGGAAAAAATCCGTCAGATTTTCAAAAGTTTAAAAGAGACCGCTACCAATACTGCCCGCTTCCCCGGACTTTTAGATTTTTTAAAAGCTTCTTTTTTTGGCCTCTGCGCGGTTAATGCAGTTATTCTTTTTATGTCCGTATATGCCAGCCGCGCTTTCGGATTAGATAAATCGGAAGTGATGGTACTGATCACTTTTTCTACTTTTTTTGCGATTCTCGGAAGCATAGCTTCGGGTTTTATCAGTGATTACGTGGGGCATAAAAAAAGTATGTGTGCGGTATTTATCCTTTGGGGCCTTTGTTTTTTTATAGGAGCGTTTTCTAAAAACTTTTATTTATACCGGGTAATCGGAGCGATAGTAGGGATAGCTTTAGGCTCCACATGGGTGGTTTCCCGCGCCCTGGCTATAAGGCTGGTTCCGGAAGAAAAAATCGGCGAGGTATTCGGATTATTTAATCTGGTGGGTTATCTTTCGGCTATTGTCGGGGCATTATTTTGGGGGCTGCTTTTGCTTCTTTTATCTTCTTTCGGAGAATGGGGTTATCGCATGACACTTCTAAGTTTAACTGTTTTTATGCTGCTTGGTTTCTATTTTCTCATGCGCATACCCACCCCATCTAAAATAAAAAGCAGGGACGGTTCTTAAGCCGAAGCGAAAGTGTCCCCTTTAAGGGGACACTTTAAGATTGACTTTAGAACCGTCCCTAAGTAAGGGATTATGTTAAGATATATAATTTTGGGGATATTTCAGGGGTTGACAGAGTTTCTGCCGGTGAGCAGTTCCGCGCATCTGGTAATACTGCAGAAGATATTCGGAATATCCGGGCAGGAGCTGGCTATACCCGTTACTCTGCATTTGGGAACAACCCTGGCTTTAATATTATTTTTCTTTAATGATATTTTAGAAGTCCTGATAAATAAAAAAATGATATTTTATATTATTATAGTAACGTTGATTACGGGAATTGTAGGTATATCAGGCAGGGTTTTTTTCAGGCCCCTCTTTGCCTCGGTTAGCCTGTCGGCCCTGGCATTAATGGTTACTGGCATAATACTTCTTTTTACCCGTTTAAGCGTACATACCAGGAGGGCGGTTTTAAATACCAAGGATGCTTTTGCCTTAGGGATAACCCAGGCGCTGGCGATTATCCCGGGAATTTCGCGTTCCGGAATTACCATATCCGGGCTTTTATTCAGGGGGATAGAGAAAAGGCTGGCTTTTAAATTTTCTTTTCTTGCCTCTATTCCTGCTGTATTAGGCGCTTTTATATTAGAGGCAAAAGAGGCAAGTATTATTTTAAAAGGCAATTTTCTAAATCTATTTATAGGTTTTATTTTTAGCTTTTTCTGCGGCCTTTTTTCATTATGGGTATTAAGAAAAATATTGCTCAAAGCCAAATTGCATTACTTTGGATATTATTGTATTATTGTTGCCATATTAACATTTTTATTCGTTTGATGAGCATAATAGTTTTAGGGACAGTAGCTTTAGATACGGTGAGAACGCCTTTTGGCTTAAGAAAACATATGCTCGGAGGTTCTGCCGTGCATTTTTCCATGGCGGCGCGCTTATTCACCAAAGTAAATTTGGTTGCGATAATCGGCGAGGACTTTCCCCCTAAACATATAGATTTTTTAAAGCGCAAAGACATTGTGCTTACTTCTTTAATCAAGAGCAAGGGCAGGACTTTTAAATGGCAGGGAGAGTACCGGGGAGATTTGAACACCGCGCTTACGTTAAATACCGAGTTAGGAGTGCTTTCTGCTTTCCGGCCGCAGGTCTCAATTGAGCAGAGGAGTATAAAGCATATATTTCTTGCCAACGTTGATCCTGATATTCAAAGGCATTTACTCAGGCGCATGCATTCTCCGCGGCTGGTCGGTCTTGACAGCATGAATTTCTGGATAGATAAGAAACGTCAGGCCCTTTTAAAATTATTAAAAAAAGTTGATATCTTTGTTGCTAATGACCAGGAGGCCAGGAGCCTTTCCGGCGAGCCAAACTTGATAAAAGCAGCCAGGTATCTTTGCTGCCTGGGCCCTAAAATGGTGCTTATAAAAAAAGGAGAACACGGTGTTTTGTTCTTCAGTAATAGCTTCATTCTCTCTATACCTGCTTATCCTACGGATAAAGTAATTGATCCGACCGGGGCCGGGGATAGTTTTGCCGGAGGGTTTATGGGGTATCTGGTTAAGACAGATAAAATAACCGAGAGAAATTTAAGAACTGCGGTTGCCTACGGCACAATCGCCGCCTCTTTTAACGTAGAGGATTTTGGGTTGAATAAAACCAGCAGATTAAAAATGAGCGATCTTCGCAAGAGGCTTAAAAAATTGAGGAAGTATGTTTTATTTTAAGGAGGGGGTTAGGGATGCTGGAAGATAAGATTCTAGAAGATTATAAAGCGGCAATGAAGAGTAAAGATAATCTGAAGAGTTCGGTTTTAAGTTTTTTACGCGCTGAGATGATTAATGCCGCCTTTGCCAAAAAAAAGAAGAGTCTTGAGGATGATGAGGTAATTACGGTAATCAGGAAACAGGTAAAACAGCACCAGGATTCTATAGAGCAGTTTAAGAAAGGTAACCGGCTAGATTTGGCAGATAAAGAGGCAGGGGAGCTTGAAATTCTAAAATCGTATTTGCCTAAGGAGCTTGCGGTTGAGGAAATAAAGAAGATTATCGATGAAGCGGTGAGCGCAACTGCTGCGCAAACCATGAAAGATATGGGCAAAGTGATGAAGCAAGTTAAGGAAAAAATTTGCGGCAGGGCAGATAACAAGCTGGTTAGCGACCTGGTAAAAGAGAAGCTTTCTAAGCCTCAAGGCGAACCTAAGGCAGAGTGAGAGGTTGCTTTTTGGCTTTTCTCTAGCTTTTCCCTTGACAATTTACGCCGGTTAGTGTATCCTAATTTGATTAAATTTTTTTTCGGGCTAATTTGTGATTTTTTTCACAAAATTATACCTTTCCTTTAACTAATTCCAGAAAGTGAATAACAATTATTATATTGATTCCAAGCAGCTGGGCATTTTCTTAAACCGCCTTAATGACAATTTTCGTGTTTTTGTCCCAGCGGTAAAAGAAGAAGAAGGCTCTAAGGAGCCGGATTACTTTTATAAAAATTTAAGCGATAATCAGGATTTAGTCTTTAATCCCTATCGTAGCGTTGAACCGCTCAAGTCTTTTTTTACCTCGCCTCAAGAGAGAATCTCAACTTACTTTACTGCTAAAAGTATAATCGAAACTCCCGCAAAGACAGTTATATTCGGCCTTAAAAATTGCGACCTGGTCGGTCATAAGATTCAGGATTTTGTATTTTTAGAGGGAGTGGAAAAGGATACTCTTTACCGGCTAAAAAGAGAAAACACCATTTTTATCAGCGGAGACTGCACTGATTTTAAGGAAGTTTGCCATTGCCTGGCCTGGAATATTATGCCTTATCCCAAAGAAGGTTTTGATATAAATATCTCCCCATTGAATGATGGGTTTCTCTTAGAGGTCGGCTCTGAAAAAGGCTGGCAGCTTATCCAGCAATTTAAAGAATATTTTATTCTGGCAAAAGAGGCGCAGATAGCTACACGCCGGTTAAAAAGAGAAAGCCTGGTAGAGAGGTTAAAAAATCATCTCGATCCGCAGAATCTGGTTCCTAAAGATAAAGTACAGGAAATAGTCAAAAGCGGCTATGACGCGGATACCTGGCAGCAATTTATGCTTACTTGCGTTGAATGCGGGGGATGTAATTTGATCTGTGATACCTGCCATTGTTTTTTAATCGACGATGTAAAAGAGAAGAACCAGAACGCTAAAGTCAGGGTTTGGGATTCCTGCCTTTATGCTAATTATGCCAGGGTAGCCGGAGGAGCGAATCCTCTAAAACTAAGAAAACAAAGGCTGAGAAACAGGTTTATGAAGAAATTCGATTTTTTCGTAGAAAATCTAGGGATGCCCGCCTGTTGCGGATGCGGAAGGTGTATTGAAGTCTGCCCCGGGAAGATCGATATCAGGGAAGTCTTAAAAGACCTGGCTAAAAAAGCCGGCAGTAAGCAATGAAAAATATCTATAAACCGATAGAAGCTACGATTGAAGACATAATTGACGAAACTCCCAATATAAAAACTTTTGTGCTTAAGCCTAGGGAGCCATTTGAGTTTAAAACCGGCCAGTTCATAGAATTAACTTTGCCCGGTATAGGAGAAGCGCCTTTTACCCCTTCTTCTGATCCCAATGTAAAAGAAAAAATTGACGTGACTATTATGAATGTGGGGCGGGTCACCTCCCTGCTGCATAATGTTTCAAAAAATACCCTTGTCGGCATACGCGGGCCATACGGCAAGGGTTACCCCACAGACGAATTTGCAGGTAAGGAAATTTTAATTGTCGGCGGGGGCGTGGGATTGGCGCCGCTGCGCTCATTATTACTTAGTCTTTTTGCCCAAATCGATCAATACAAGAAAGTGGTTTTACGTTACGGAGCGCGCACGCCCAGTGATATTCTCTATAAGGAATTAATTCCGCAGTGGTCTAAAAAGAAGAAGGTAAATGTAGTTACTACGGTTGACGTGGGCGAAAAGTCCTGGAAGGGCCACGTTGGGCTTGTGACTACCATTCTAGAGGATTTGCCGATAAAATTAAATAATGCGGTAAGTATTGTCTGCGGGCCGCCGATAATGATGAAATTTGTTACGCTTAAACTTTTGGATTTGGGATTTAAGCCGGAGAACATTTATCTTTCTATGGAAAAAAATATGTCCTGCGGCCTGGGAAAATGCGGGCATTGCCGGCTGGGAAAATTCTATGTTTGTAAAGACGGCCCGGTGTTCAGTTACGAACAGCTGCAGGATGTACGCGATATCTGGGACTAAATTAAGTACAGCGTACCGCGTACAGAGTATAGAGTAAAACTTTATTTTTCTTTGCGCTGTAGACAGTACTCTGTGCTACGTATAGGAGAATATGAAGAGACTATTTATTGACTTAGATATTTGTAATAACTGTGAAGAATGCAGGGTTTCCTGCGATTATTTTTATCATCCGCAGAATAACGGTATTACTAATCTGCGTGAATTCGCTACTTTTGCTTTATTTTGTCGCCACTGCGAAGAGGCTCCTTGCGTTAATGCCTGTTATCATAACGCGCTTGAGAAGCAGCCTGACGGCATACTAAAGCGTTATAAAATGCGCTGTACCAGCTGTAAATCTTGCGCTATTGCTTGTCCTTTCGGAACAATCTTTGCCGACTTTACCCCTTATCTTGATTCCCGCTGCGATTATTGCGTGGGTATCAGCACAAAATTACCTAAATGCGTAACTACCTGCCCTGAAAAGGCAATTGAGGTTAAGGAAGTCAAGGAAGATATAGAACAGAATATTTATTTCATCGGAGAAAGCCTGGCTGTGCATAGCCGTAAATGGTCAAAGGAAGATTTACAGCCGCCGAAAAAGAAATGAAATTATTATTTAACTATATTATTTTTCCCGGTTTTTTATTCAGCGCTGTTATCGGCTTAATTTCCGGATGGGTAGACAGGAAGGTAACTGCGCGCGTCCAATGGCGTGTAGGCCCACCCTGGTACCAGAACTTTATTGATATTATAAAACTTTTAGGCAAAGAGATTATTGTTCCGCAGGGTTCAAAGATTACCTTTTTATTATCTCCGCTTTTCGGCCTTTTAAGTGCGGTATTAGTGGCAACAATTTTAGGCAATGCTTTTATTTCTCCGCTGGAAGGATTTATCGGGGACATTATTGTTGTCCTTTATCTACTGGTTATTCCGGCAATATCTATAATTATAGGGGCATTTTCTTCGCGCAACTGCTTAGCTTCTGTCGGTGCCTCACGGGAGATGAAATTAATCTTAGCTTATGAGTTGCCTTTCATTTTAGCTATTATTGTCGTGTTAATTAAAAGCGCCGGCGCTTTACAAATCGGTTCCATTATCAACTATCAGATAAATTTTGGTTCGCACCTTTCTTCTCCTTCAGGCGCCTTGGCGTTTATCGTAGCAATGCTTTGTATACAGGCAAAGCTTGATTTTGTCCCCTTTGATATGTCTGAGGCAGAACAGGAAATAATGGGCGGGACATTAATCGAATATTCGGGGCTGCCTTTGGCAATATTCAAGCTGACAAAAGCAATCCTTCTCTACACGCTTCCCTTATTATTGATAAGTTTGTTCTGGGCAAACGAAATAGGGGTGTGGGCTTTGATCGGCAAATACATATTGCTGTTGGTGATTATAGTATTAGTTAAAAATACTAACCCCAGAATGCGCATTGATCAAACTATAAAATTCTTCTGGGGCCCGGTTACCGTAGTAGTGACTATAGCGCTTATTTTAGCGCTTTTCGGATTATAATATGGGCCTTAAGACTAAAGCATTAACTAAATCTTTATGGGTTTTTCATTTGTGCGCCGGCGGTTCCTGTAATAATTGCGATATAGAAATCCTGGATTTATTAACCCCGCGTTTTGACGTCGAAAGGTTCGGGATTGTCTTAGTGGGAAGCGCGCGGCATGCTGACGTACTTTTAGTGACAGGTTCATTAACCAGAAAAGCTGCTCCCAGGGCCAGGCGGGTATATGAGCAAATGCCCAAACCCGGCCTTGTAGTTGCCTGCGGAGCATGCGCTTTAGGCAGAGGAATATTTAATGAAGGATATAATACGCCTTGCCGTTTGGATGAATTAATGCCGGTAGATGTATATATTCCCGGTTGTCCTCCTAAACCCGAGGCAATGATTGCAGGAATAGCTAAATTGATAAATAAGGTTAAGGGGCAAAAATGAATACGGTAAAACTTGAGATCAAAAAAAGGCTCTCCGACAAGATAATCGATTGGCATGAGCATTCCGGGCGGAGAATTTATATTAAGATAAAGGCGCAGGATTTAAAAGAAATATCCAATCTTTTATTCTTTGATCACGGTTTAAGGTTTTGTACTGCTTCAGGCCAGGATACCCCTTTAGGCATCGAGATACTTTATCATTTCGGATTTGACTACACCGGAGAAATTTTTTCTCTCAGGGTTTTATTAGAAGATAAAAAGAATCTAAAAATAGATTCACTTACTCCTCTATTTCCCGCTGCAGAATGGATTGAGCGGGAGATGTGGGAGCTCTTAGGGATTGATTTTATTGGCCATCCTAATTTAAAAAAGCTGCTGTTAGACGATGAGTGGCCGCAAGGTAAATACCCGCTGAGGCACGAACATGAGTCATAAGGTTGTTATTCCAATCGGCCCGTACCACCCTCTCCAGGAAGAGCCGGAATTTTTCCGCCTTTATGTGGACGGAGAACGGGTAATAGACGTTGATATAGTTATTGGTTATTTACACCGCGGGATCGAGAAACTCGCTGAATCCAAGCATTTTGACCAGGTAACATTTCTGGTAGAGCGTATCTGCGGTATTTGTTCGACATCCCACCCTTTTGCATACGTGAATGCGGTTGAAGATTTAGCCAAGATTCAGGTTCCTGAGCGCGCCCTTTATATACGTACCATTATTGCCGAATTAGAAAGAATACATAGCCATTTATTATGGCTGGGTTTAGCCGGGCATTTCATCGGATACAATACGGTTTGGATGTGGGCCTGGAAATACCGCGAGCCGATTCTTGACTGCTTTGAAATGATCAGCGGCAACCGCAACCACTATGCAATGATGAAGATAGGCGGTGTGCGGCGCGACATAAGAGATCAGGATATATTGCCTTTAAATAAAACATTAGATGAATTAACCCGTGCTTTAGAGATGTTTCGCGGTGTGGTTATGGATGACCCGGTAATTCAATCCAGATTAAAAGGCGTCGGCATACTGACCAAAAAACAGGCTCTTGAGTGGTCTGTAGTCGGCCCCACAGCCAGGGCTTCGGGCTTAAGCATTGACGTGCGCAAGGATGATCCTTATGGCGTTTATGATAAAGTTTCCTGGAACGTAATCGTAGAAAAAGAAGGAGATGTGTTTGCCAAGACTGTAGTGAGAATCTTGGAGATGCAGGAATCTATAAGCATTATCCGCCAGTGTCTGGAGAAGATGCCTAAAGGAAAGATTGATGCTGATATTAAGGATATCCCTGTAGGTGAAGGTATCGGAAGAGTAGAGGCACCAAGAGGAGAATGTTTTCATTATGTCAGATCAGATGGGACAAACCGGCCGATAAGGCATAAGGTGCGTGCGCCTAGTTTTATGAATGTTGCTTCAAATAAAATTGCGGCAGTCGGCGGGACGATTTCCGATGCGGCAATTACCTTAGCCGCGGTTGACCCCTGTTATTGCTGTACTGAAAGGACTATAGTTATAGATAGGCCTACGGATAAGAAGATAATGAACGGCTGGGATTTGATTAAGCTTTCGCAGCAAAAAACCGAGCAGCTAAAAAAGACGCATAATTTATAACTGCATGCAGAATCAAAATCTGGAAAATATAAGAGAGAGTATCAGAGAAATGGCGGATTTGGCATTAGCGATGCTAGATACTACCTTTGACGGTTTTATGAAACATGATTTAGATATTCTATCCGGCGTTTTAAAGGAAGAACAGAGGCTTAATGAGATGGAAAGCACTATCGTCCGCAGCTTAGTGGGAGTATCTAAGAGTGAGATTTCAAGGTCCGATAAAAAAGATATTATACTTCTAACCAGTATCGCCGCAGATCTAGAGCAGATCGGCGATTATGTAAAGGATATGGTTGAGCGCATTGAAATTAAAATACAGGAAAATCTGCTTTTTAGCGAGGAAGCATTCACCGAATACAAGCATCTATACAGCGTAATTGAAGCCGCGCTTTCAGATGCGGTAAATGCTCTGAAAATGCAGGATGATAATTTTGCCAAGCGCTCCCTGCGCGATAAAGAACACGTAGATACCCTCGTAGAAAAATATAGAGACGCGCATTTACAGAGGTTGATGGCGGGAATTTGCGACCCGCGTTCAGGCAACATGTTTTTGAATCTCATTGATTTTACCGCTCAGATTTTTCACCATACTAAAATAGTCGCTAAGAATATTTTAAAATTAAAATGAACCCAGAGATTTTATACCCATGGTTTAAAATCGACATTTTAGGAGGCGGATTATCGCTGGCAATCTGCTTCTTTTTACTCTTAATCATAGTTTATTCTTTAAAGTTTATGAAAGGCAGCCCGCACCTGCCTCAATATTACGCGTATATTATTTTTACCGCTATATTTTCAGTTGCCGCGTTACTTGCCAATAACCTTATTTTACTTCTTGTATTCTGGGGTATATTGGGCTTAATTTTATATCTGCTTATTGATATAGGGAAAAATGATTCCAGCGTAGTTGCCAAAAAAACCTTTATTATTATCGGCGCAGCAGATGCGCTTATGTTATTAGGCGTCATAATTGTTTACCAATTGAGCAAGACCTGGCAGATGGATAAAATAAATCTCAGCCTGGATAGCGGATTAGCGGTTTTAGCCTACATATGTATAGCAATAGGGAGTTTTGCCAAGGCAGGTGCTATGCCCATGCATTCCTGGATACCGGATTGCGCAGAAGCAGCACCCCTGCCGGTAGTTGCCTATTTACCAGCGGCTTTAGATAAATTATTGGGAATTTATCTTTTAGCCAGGATTTCTTTGGATTTATTTGTAATGAATGAAGCTTTAAATATCTTTCTTATGTTTATCGGAGCAATTACCATAATTGCGGCAGTAATGATGGCTTTGGTGCAGCATAATATGAAGAGGCTGCTCGGTTATCACGCTGTTTCTCAGGTAGGTTATATGGTTTTGGGCATAGGAACAGGCAATCCTATTGCTATTGCCGGCGGTATATTCCATATGTTAAACAACGCTCTTTATAAGTCTAGTCTTTTCCTTAATACAGGGAATGTGGAGAAAGCCGTCAATACTACCGAATTGGATAAACTTGGGGGGCTAAATAAGGCTATGCCCGTTACATACGCTACTTTTATTATTGCCAGTTTATCTATTGCCGGAGTCCCGCCTTTTAACGGCTTTTTTTCTAAATGGATGATTTATCAAGGAATAGTTAGCCAGCTGCAGGTAGTGAGCCCGGCTTTAAAAACTACAGGCACGATCTGCCTGGTTGCTGCTATGTTTGGTTCAGCGCTTACCTTGGCCAGCTTTATGAAATTAATTCACGCTACATTTTTAGGCCCGCGCGATAACCAGCCGGCAAAAGGACAGAAAAACAGGGAGGTATCCTGGTTAATGTGGCTGCCTTCTGTGATATTGACCCTACTTTGTGTAATTTTCGGAATATTTGCTTATCAGCTTCCTTTAAAATACTTTATCCTTCCGGTGATAAAGGAAAAAATGGAATTTTCAGGCCTTTGGCAATCGGGTTTATCGGCCCTGCTTATTTTATGCGGCTTGATTCTGGGGCTTTTGATATTTAAATTAAAGAATCTTAATTCCGCTTTACGTCAGGATATAAGATTTACCGGAGCCGAAACCTCCGGATTAGAGGGAACAGAATTAAGCGGCACTGATTTTTACAATACCATAAAAGAATTAAGGGTTCTGAAGCGTATTTACAAAAAGGCAGAGGCAGGGTTCTTTGACCTTTATGAGCAGGCAAAGAGATTCGTATTTTTTGTTTCGAAGAAATTCCAGTATTTGCATAACGGGGTTTTGCCCACATATCTGGTTTGGTTTTTACTGGGTATGCTGGTTTTGTTTTATACGTTTATATTAAGATAACACATGGAGATAAATTTACTTTTACTTTTTATGATTTTTGCCGCTATTGTGGCGGTTGAGATCGAAGATTTACTCTCCAGCGTCATTGCCATGGGCGCGGTAGGCTTAGGGTTATCATTGGCTTTTTTAATTTTAAAAGCCCCGGATTTGGCAATCACGCAATTAGTGGTTGAAATACTTTGTCTAATAATCCTTATTCGTGCGACTATAAATAAAGACCTGCCGCTGGTAAAAGACGGGCGTTGGCTTTTTAATACTACTGCCACCCTGACTTTTGTCGGGCTGTTTTTGATATTTGCCTATTTTGCCTTAAAGGATTTGCCGCAATTCGGCGCTCCCATTATGCGCGTAGCCAAAGATTATATCGCAAGCGGGCTGGAGAAGACCGGAGCAGCGAACTTAGTGGCTTCGGTAGTCCTGGACTTTCGTGTTTATGATACATTAGGGGAGGCTACTGTGCTTTTTACAGCGGCAATCGGAGTCCTGGCGGTGATAAGAAAAGTAGGCAGAATTAATGCCAATAAAAAAAATGAATAGAGAGAAAGAAAGTAATAATAAAGGCATGACTTTAATTGTTAAGACTATTACCCGGCTTACCGTCGGCCTGATTTTACTCTATGGTATTTACCTTGTTTTACACGGCCATATCAGCCCGGGCGGAGGTTTTGCCGGCGGTGTGATCATTGCCTTGTCTTTTATTCATTTGATGCTGGCCTTCGGAAAAGATTTTGCTTTTAAAAAATTATCCGAAACCAAGACCCATATTTTAGAAAGCATCGGGGCTTTGTTATTCTTAACGATTGCGCTCCTGGGTTTAAGCGGAGGATACTTTTTCCTGAATTTCTTAAGCCGGGGAGAGCCTTTTAAGTTATTCAGCGCAGGAACGATTCCTTTGTGTAATATTGCCATAAGCATTAAAGTGGCCGCAGGGCTATTTGCGATTTTTGTGGCTTTGGTGTTATTTAAGGGGCTGAGAGAAGAATGAGCGAATATATCTTATGCTTAGGTTTATTCAGTATCGGGCTTTACTGCGTATTAAGAAAAAGAAATATCATCAAGATTATTATCGGCTTAGGAATTATTGAATACGCGGTAAATTTATTTCTGATTTTGATTGCCTACCGTACGCACGGCAGGGCGCCGATACTAGATAAAGCTCAGGACACCCTCAACATAGTTGACCCGCTTCCCCAGGCTTTGGTTCTGACTTCGATTGTTATCGGCCTGGCAGTTACCGCTTTAATCGTAGCTATTGCGATCAGAATATTCGAAAAATATAATACTTTTGATATTACCAAGATCCGGAGATTAAGAGGATGAAAATTATACCTTTTTTTGTAATCATACCTCTGGGGATAGCTTTTCTGGTTTCTCTTTTCGGTAGAAAAATAAAGAATCTCGGAGATATCCTTGGTCCCCTTGGCACCTTAGCTTTACTGGCCCTTTCTTTGTATTCTGTAAAATTGGTGAAAAGCCATCAAGTTCTGGTTTATAAGGTTGGGGGTTGGGTGCCACCTATGGGAATAAGCATGGTTTTAGACGGATTGACCAGCTTTATGCTGGTGACGGTGAGTTTAGTAAGTTTTCTTATCGCGCTTTATTCCGTTAACTATATGAATAAATACACCGATAAATATAAGTTCTATACCTTATTTATGCTTATGCTGGCAGGCATGAATGGTATTATCATCACCGGTGATTTATTTAATCTTTTTGTTTTTTTAGAGATCGCTTCTATTTCCAGTTACGCCCTGGTTGCATTCGGTACCGAAGCGGAAGAATTAGAGGCTTCTTTTAAATACGCGATAATGGGTTCGGTTGCCTCTTGTTTTATTCTTTTAGGGATCGCGCTTTTATATAGCTATACCTCTTCATTAAATATGGCTGATATTGCCAGGGTGTTGACAGTAAAACACAGTGTTATATTTTTAAATTTTGTGGCGGTACTGTTTTTTGCCGGATTCGGCTTAAAAGCAGCCCTGGTTCCTTTTCATGCCTGGCTGCCGGATGCGCATCCTTCAGCGCCCGCTCCTATTTCAGCCATGCTTTCCGGGGTTTTAATTAAGGTTTTAGGAGTATATGCGCTAGTGCGTGTTTTGTTTAATATCTTCGGCATGAATTATACTTTTTCAGTGATATTAATGATCCTAGGGGTAATTTCGATGCTCGTAGGCGTATTTTTAGCTGTAGGGCAATGGGATTTAAAAAGGCTCTTGGCGTATCACTCTATCAGCCAAATCGGTTATGTAATTTTAGGTATAGGCCTGGGTACTCC
>Ga0180301_10002165_pt1 | contig 15448 bp, 10 predicted proteins | sample GuaBasSediGuay16_FD_121797 | JGI IMG/M metagenome (GOLD analysis project Ga0180301, IMG submission 121797) | Subseafloor sediment microbial communities from Guaymas Basin, Gulf of California, Mexico - Guay16, Core 4569-2, 12-15 cm | ecosystem: Environmental > Aquatic > Marine > Hydrothermal...
CCATTTAATTTTTTGTCAAGCCCCGCTCTTAGTTTTCGTAAGACTTGAGCTTGTGAGCACTTTCACAAATATTAGTAAATGAAAATTTTTTGTCAAATCTGCCTGAGAATCTCATCTACGTTTAGATAAGTACTTACCAGCTGCATGGCTTCCTTCACCTTGTCCTTATCTGTAGCCCTGATCTTAACCCGACACTCATACACCTTTTTGGCAGTAGTATAAGTATCATCTTCTGAAAGTAGAACGCTAAAACATCCCTTCTTCATCAATTTCAACACGCCTTCATGGGGCAAGAGTCCTCCGGTAAGGATCACGCCGGCCACCTCACAGTCACCTCCCAGAATCCTTCCTGAAGCGATGACGGCCAGAAGGATGTCTTCCCTGTCCCCGGGAACAATTATAAGGCTATGGGGAGCAAAATGGCTCAGGGCATGATGTGGCTCCATCGCCGTCACCAAAATTTTTACCACCTTCCTCTGAAGAAACTTCTCGCCATAAAGGACTTTTGCCCCTGTAGCTTCCATAATTTGTTCCATGGTTGGATAGGTAAGGTTTTTCTGAAAGGGTATCGTGCCCAAAAGTCTTATTCCTTTACGCTGGAGGCCAATTCCGGTAACTTCCCTTATCTTTTCGTATTTTTCCGGAAGGATCTTATTTATGACCACCCCCATTATCTCAACTTTCTCCTGGTCAAAAAGAGCCTTATTCATCACAATTTCATCGATGGGCCTGCCTATTCCTCCTGTGGAAATTAAAAGAACTTTGCTCTCAAGAAGTTTCGCCACAGAGGCATTGGAAAGATCAAATACAGCTCCTACCCCTGCATGCCCGGTTCCTTCAATGAGTACTAAATCCTTGTTCGCGGATATGCGGTCATAGGAATCCCTTATCATCTTTATATACTTTTCTAACCTTCCTTCCCGAATATATCTTTCTGTAAAGCCTTTAGTCACAGCTATGGGATTCATATCCTTCAAGTTGTCGCTTATACCGCAGACCTTTCTCATCAGTATCACATCTTCATCAACCTTAACGCCCTCCTCCTCTATGTAGTGTTGACCAACGGGTTTGATAAAGCCGACCCTGGAGTATTTTTTTCTCAAAACCTGGAGCAAACCCAGGCAAATGGTGGACTTACCATCGTTCTGTCGAGTTGCAGCTACAAAGAGTCTTTTACAGGAGTTCATCTTTTTCTACCCTCTTTGTAAGCCTTTATAAATGCATCCGAATAAATGTGCTTGTTCAGTATAAGCTCAGCAGCTATGGCTGAGTTTACCAGCTCCTCGTCGGTGACGTCGCATATCGCTGCATCAAGTCCAGCTTCGATACACATAACAAGAAATACACGGTTGAGCAGCGCAGGTTTCTTTGTTTTGGAGGAAATGTTGCTTAAACCTATAATTATGTGAGGAGGGGGGCTGGAAAGGAGTCTGAACTGACGAATAGCCTCTATAACATTGGAGGCCTGCTCCTGAAGGAACTTTAAGGGCATGGTTACCGGATCGATAAAAATTCTCTCCTCGGGAAGACCTTTTTCTATAGCCTCGCTAAATATAGTAGCACCGAGCTCCACCCGTCGATTCACATCCTGGGGAGAGCCTTTCTTGTCCATACATACCCCCACTAAGGAGGCCCCGTACTCAACAGCCAGGGGAATAATTTGGTCCAGTTTTTCCTCATCAGCAGTGGTAGAGTTGATCAGGGCAGGGTGTTTGCAGACCTTCAAGGCCTCCTTTATAAAGGCAGGCTTATTGCTATCAATGGAAATAGGTGTAGGAACAGCTTCCTGCACAGTCTCAATCATCCAGATAAAGTCCTCTACTTTATTGGAAACTGCTCCTATATTAACGTCCAGATAATCCGCCCCAGCCTCTGTTTGAACTTTTGCCCACCGCTGGATGATTGATTTATCCCTTTCCTTTATAGCTGTCTGAATATCCTTAAAACCGCCGTTTATCCTCTCTCCCACAAAAATCATCTTATCCTTCCCCCTTTGCAAAGTTATTTGACTTAACCGCATAAACTATCTATATATCTTTTGGTCTCCTTAACTGCCTTGGGATGTCGCATAATCAAAATGTCCGCCCCTGCCTGAAGGTAGACGACAGCAGTGATGAACTCCCATAGAGGACCTCTTTGAGTATGGTCTCCCCACTCAGGAACTTCTTCTTCCAACACAACCGCCTCCTTTACCTTCCACACTTCCTTTCCAATGTCACACAGAATAGGCATTGCCCACATTTTATCTCCTCCCAGGCCAGCTATACGTCCCCTTTCCATAATTGAGTAGACATACTCAATTCCGTATCCAAGAGCTCCAGTTGTAGGGTAAATGACGATATCTTTCTCCGAGAGACCAGCATCGATTGCCAGGATGTTCACCTGTTTGGCTATGTTTATGTCCACAGGAGATTCTGCGATTACCTTGTGTTTATCTGCATGACAGAGGGCAACCAGGGTTTTGTAATTGTCTTCAGTTATGCTTCCCAGAAGACATCTCTCACCTGCAGCTGCCTGAGAGCAAGCAGGAAATATTTCGTTGTCCTTTTCCTTGTTTCCACAACCCCAGATAATAAGAGGAACATCTGTTGCCTCTAAGACCCGCTTTACTGCCCACGCAGCTTCATCGGCACTTTTATTTTCTCCATCTGGATCACATCCTTGAAGTCTTAGACAGACAAGATCCGCCCCGAATTCCTCCACACACTTTTTTGCCCACTTGCCAGGCTCATCCCACACGTCGGAAAAGTGCCTTCTCAACTCCTCGGGCCAGTCTGAGGGAGCGACATCCCAGACTTCCATGGCCACTACCGGACGATGAGATCTACCTCCCTCAAAATGAAGAAAGGGTAATGTTTTTGCTCCTCCTACGGTAATGGTATGGGATCTTGTTCCCCCCTCTTCCTTAGTGGCCCCTATTTTTACCTCATTTATTGGATTGGACCAGCTCTGTTTAACATCGGGAATTTCCATCGTATCCTCCTTTTTCAGTTTCTATTTGTAAGCCTTCAGCTAAGAGTCTACCTTAGTTTATATCCTGCCCTTTTTAGTATTTTCTCAACAGAAGAAAGAGCGGGCGAATTAGAGGGTAACTCGAGCAAGGACTTACCGCTCCAGCTATACTTCTCCAATAAAGGATCATATTCTATTTTTCCTAAATAATCTCCTATATCTTGAATGTATTCCTCCACATCTTCCTTAAACCTGTAGTTTGCTATAAGATAAAGGTTACTGAAACGAATCCCAATTTCGGAGGCAATTTTTCTCATCCTTTCTACGTTCTTCAAAGCTTTCCTGGAGGGGTCCAATATGACAAATATATCATCTACCTCCGAGACCACCCTTCTGTTAAGATGCTCCAGACCTCCGGGTGAATCTATGATTGTATACTCATAGCTGTCGGCCATTTTAGGAATGATGCTCCTTAAAACATTGTTGGGCATACAATAGCAACCCTTGGTCCACTTCACTCCTATGGAGATTATATCAAATCTTTCTGATTCATATAAACAGGAGGTATTAAGTAAATATTCTATTTTTTCAGGCAAGGGCAAAGAGCTGAGTTCCTCATAAGATCTTTCCTTTTGAATGTCGAAAAGCACCTCAGAAATAGTTCTTATACCCTCCTCGCCCAGGTCTACCCCCAGCATATCAGCAAGATTCTGATCAGAATCAGCATCGACAAGTAAAGGATGTGGCAGGTATTTAGTCAGTAAAGCTACAAAAGTTGTCTTGCCCGTTCCTCCTCTTCCTGTACAAACGATTTTCCTGCCCACCTTTAAACTGCTCCCTTTTTTACCTTTTGCATTATCGTGGGGAACTTGCCTACGTCCGTATGAGGTAAAAATTTCGCCGCCATAAACTCGTTCATATAATCCGGATAAGTTATAAGATCATAGTAGGTTATATTTTTGCTGATCTTATAGGCGGTATCGAGGGCATCCTTTGAGAGAAGAGCCATTTTCGCCCCTAAGATGGAGGTATTACCCACGAACTGCACTATATCTCTTCGAACGTCAGGAATAAGACCTAAGGTTATGGCATTTTCCTTATCCAAATAATTACCAAATCCTCCAGCTAAGTAAATTTTTTTAATGTCCGAAAACTTGATGTTTAAGGTTTTGGTTAACACGTTTATTCCGGCAAAGATAGCTGCCTTTGCTCTGAGGAGGTTTTCTATATCTGCCTGAGTGATGACTATATCGCGCTTTGTCGCGGTCCGGGAGGAGGGCACCAATAAAAACTCCAGCTCCCCATTCGCCTCTCTTACTCTACCATTTGCCTCAGGATTTAGCCTGCCCGATCGATCGATAAAGCCTGCCTTAAACAACTCGGCTATAATATCTATCAACCCAGAGCCACATATACCCCTTGGTCTTCCTCCTCCAATGGTCGTGTACTGGATCCTTCCCTCATCAGAAATTCTGACCTTCTCTATAGCTCCCTCAGCTGCCCTCATTCCACTTCTCACTCCACTTCCCTCGAAAGCAGGACCTGCTGAGGCAGAACAGCAAACCATCCAATCCTTATTTCCCATGACAATTTCCCCATTCGTCCCGATATCCACAAGCATGGTAAGCTCGTCTGCCTGGTACAAGCCTGTGGCAAGTATTCCTGCGGTAATATCCGCTCCCACCCAGCTTGCTATGCTGGGAAGCGAGTAAAGAAGTCCTCTGGGGTTAATTTTTATCCCCACCTCGGCTGCCCTTACAGGGGGAGGATAAGTACATACAGGAATGTAAGGTTCCTTTCGAAGATGAGAAGGATTCAGTCCCAGAAGAAAATGAATCATTGCTGTATTTCCCGCACATATGACAGCCATCACCTCATTAAGACGGATATTATTCCTGGAGATTAAGGTAATGATGAGATTATTGATATCCTCAACAATTGCCTCTCTTAGTCTATCCTCCCCCTTAGATTCAGCATAAATTATCCTTCGAGTGACCTCCTCTCCATAAACCATCTGAGAGTTATAAGTAGCCTCAGCGTCCATGGTCTCAAAGGTGTTCAGGTTTATCAGATGAGCCACCACCGTTGAGGTCCCCACATCCACTGCTACGGCAAAATTTCTGTCCGTGGTATTTCCCCCTTCAACCTGAATGACCTCAACCGTTCCCCCTCTTATCCCCAGGGTAGCGGTTACCTTCCAATCACTATTTCTTAAAATATGAGGAAGAGTCCTTATTACCTTCAGGCCACTTTGCATGATGACGATATCTTTTCGGCGTCTTATATGCCGGTAAAGGCGGACATGATCAGCTATATTATCCTGCAAGGAAGGAGGTGGAAGCTCGAGGTAGATTTTTTGGACAAGAGGCTTATATTTGAAGATTACCCGTTCCTTCATGGGGGCGTAAAGAGCTCTAAAACGCTGAGCATCCTTATCTATAAGGATTTTACCCGCTGCACGTGACTCAGGAGGAACCTCAACTATCACCTCCTCACCTTTAACTTCGCTCTGGCAGGCAAGGACATAGCCCTTTTTGATCTCCTCCCTGGCAAGTAAAGTGGTGGGATGAGTATCGACATCGCCTTTTTTAACTATAAGTCTGCATTTTCCACAGATCCCATCCCCTCCACAGATAGAGTTCACGTAAACGCCGGCTCTTATCGATGCCTCAAGCAGGGTGGTTCCTTTCTCCACCTCTATGGTTTCGTTCTGTGGTAGAAAAGTCACTTTAACCTTGTTTTTCTTCATTTTTTGTCGCCTGACTTCCATTCATTTTTAAGAAAGCTTGGTATCCTGGCTGCTTCCTCCGGACCAACCAATACATTCCAGCCAAACTCGTCTATAAGTTCTGCCCGGAAAACAGCGACAAGACCGGGGATAATAATGGTATTATGATTTATCCTTTCTCTTACCTTCTGTTGTTCCAGGGTCTTTGCTATCTTCTCTGGAGACCACTTATCTCCAGCATAAGCGTTTAAGACCCCCAGCCCTTCCGTATCCACTACAGAGATGTAGGTGGGAACTTTACTATTTTCCACCTCTGATTCTACAGTGAAGTAGGTAAGAGAAAAGTTAGTGGTGACGATAACCGGGGAATCAGGAGTTACCGGGCCTATCTCGTAGAGCTTGACCTCCACAGTGTTGGGTACCTGAGGATCAGTATAGATGTTCTGTCTTACCGTCAGCAGAGGTAGAATTTGCCATTTTCCCTTAGCCCTTATTACCACAATACTGGCATATTTACAGATATAGGTTGCAGCCTGGGCAATTTCTTGAAAGGGATCCTCTTCGCTGGTAAACATCATTGTGGGATAGCCTAAAGGGCGAAAGACTTTTTCTACTGCCAGTCTTCTTAACTTAGTTAAACTATTAAGGGCATCTCCTGTTTTTCTCGTGCCCGGGTCAAGGACGAGGTCATTTACACCCAGACTCTTTATCTCCTGGGTAAGATCAGCAAGTTCTTCCAGACTTTCAGCGTAAACGGCAAGAGGGCAGTTATATTCTCTGGCAAGGGAGGCCATTTTTTTGAAGTTTTCTCTATTAGCAGAGTAAACTAAAGGCCTCCTGCCCCCTATAACTTTTAAAGCTACCTCTACAATGGACGGATCCTGGCAGATGAGAATAAGAGGAAGAGAGGTTTTTTTCGTGATCTTTTCTGTCAGCTGAGCATACTCCTCAGCAGTGGTTGATTTGTGCTTTAAAGCGACAAGATCTATGCTTATCTTTTCCCCTACCCTGGTGAACTTGAGCTGATTTAAATAACTTACCTCTTTATCCAACTCCTCATCTGTTAAGGAATCTTCAAGCAGAATAGCCACTCCTGTGGGATGGTAAAATTTTTCCTTATGACGGAAGAGCACCGTCTCCTGTCCTATCTCTAATTTATTTTCATCGTTACCAATGCAAACAAGCCTCATAGGCGGTGCTGAAGCCTCGGCGAGCTGTGCCTTCGCCTCCTCGCTCACATGTGGACATTGATCAAGGGGAACTTTCTTTGCTGCCACTTGCATAGCAAAAGCCATACACGTGGGGAAATTGCAATCTCCGCAGTTAGTCTTGGGCAAAAGTTTGTAAATCTGAAGACCGGTTAAGGCCATTTGCTCCCTCCTTAATTAGTTCTTAGTTGTTGGTCATTAGTTATTCGGTGCTAAGATTCTACAGATACAACTCACAAGAACTATAACAACTATTACATCAAAGGTGGCATAGAAAGAACAGGATGATTTTTTTTCTTCAGAAATTCCAAAAGCTCCTCAGAAGTTGTAGCATCCTTTTCTGTGGCAATTTTATCCATAAGCTCTGGTTTTCCTATCTCCTCAAGTCTTTTCTCTAACCTCTCTCTTATCTCTTCTTTAAGTTCATCCGGCATCCAGACCACTCTTTCTATGCCTCCCTCAGCAGAGATGAACTTCTTACTTGTAATGTAAACCTTACCAATTCCTAAAAATCCAGGTGTCTGTATTCCTCCTCCCACCTGGCCAGCCATGGTGCTAAAGGTCATTCCAATAGGAGTCATTCCTGTATATTCGCGATTTACAATCATGAACCCATTTGCCTCGGGTAAAACTGCAACAATACATTCGAAACAACCACAGCTTGTCATTGGATCTTCCAATATTGAATAAGCCTTAAATCTTTGCAGGTTCCCGTGAGATTTTACTTTGAGGTACTCATTCACACCTTCCCATTCACCCTTAACCGGATCAAGACACCTTCCCTTTTTCACCGGCTCATTTGGCCCGTGGGGATTTAACTGATAAGACGCCTTACAATCAAGCCAGGTATAAGCACCACAAAGACCTAATCTTTCTGGAGTTACGATGCAAACATGATTCGGTGCATAGGATTGACAGTTTCTCACCACTACCCCATTTACCAGGTAGTTGTGGGTATCCTTAACGCTAATATTGTAAACCTGAGGTCTTGAATATTTAACTTCCCGCAGGCTTTTGATCCTCTCAAAGCTTACCCGGGAATTATACCAGAATAAAAGTTCCCTGTAGTCCTGATCATGAGAGTCAACCACTTCTTTTAAATCGTCCAGCAGCAATTTTAACTTTTCACGGGAGATACGATGTCTACCCTCAACCCAATTTTTAATGGTCTTGTAATCAACAGAGAGTTTGATTATCCGGAGTTTTTTCCGATATCTTTCTATCAGATTTCCTATTAATCTTCCACAGAGACAGGGAACAGTGTCTGTGCGGATGACATGATTTTTATCCCGATGTGAGACTACCTCTTCCATTTTCTGTAACTTAGCAGGATGGTGAGAAGAAATGAGAGATCTGAATTTCTCCAGATCGTTAAAACTTCTGGTTCCCACCCGGTATCCGCGAGTAGTCTTAGTAATATAAGATGAGATCCCCAATTTCTTTAATAAAAGATGAATATGCTGCGCCTCTCTATAACCTCCCGTGGAGATAAGAACATGCTCCTTAGTTACATGACCATCCCCATCAAAAATTCCCCTTATAAAGGAAGTGACCAAACCTGAAGAGAGAGAGGAGATTTTCTCACCATTCCATCCTTTATCCTTTCTAATTCCCAATCCCATGAGGATCTGCCCTAAGAGAGGATTGTGAACACGACAAACAAAAACCTTCTTCTTCCCTCTAACCTTCACCTTCTTAGAGATGGACATGGTGGGCTCTACCTCATAGATTTTGGGACTCACTCCCAGCCAGTTGTAAACGATCTTGCTGAATCTATCCACCAAGCTCTCCTCAGTATTGGTGAACTGGACAAAACTACTTTTCCCCCTCTTAATGATACACCCATCAGAAGCCACCAATCCAGCTAAGTATAAAAACTCCTCATCCAGAATATTTTTATTTAATCTACATCTTTTACCTATCTCTAACTCTTTTATCCTGGTCTTGAATTTATCCCAGGAAATTGTTAGCTTCTCGCAAATTGACCTGACCTCTCTTAAACTCAACCTCCTGCGAGCTATAGTCTCTCCTATTCTCAAAGCTTGATAAAGTTTTTGATAATCAATACCTAACTGTCGAGCTCCCCTGCTCAAAGTCCCATATCTTTTAAGAATGGATTCTTTTAAGAAAGAAAGAGCTTTCTCATCACAGACTTTGATCTCAGGAGATAGAAAATCTATTACGTAGAAATTTTTCACATTTGGCTCAATCACAGTTGTCAAGGGACAGATGAGCCAGTCACCGGTTTTCAACTCTGAGGTCTTGAGCCATTTAAGACCCTCTTTCCTGTCCACCAGAACACTGTGGTTGGGGGTAAGGGAAAGGGAATTTCCATTGCTTAAGGTGATCTTTATCAGCTTCGAGGGAGCGGGATTAAGGAAAAACTCCTCCACGGGTTGAGCCTGAAAGTCATGGCTGTTTAAAGACAAAACAAATTCACAGGAAGCTTCATCAAAGAGGTTTTCCACGCTTTGGAAGGAGCCATCAGGAAGGATGATGTTCTCTTTCTCGGGAACGCATAAAATACAACTATAGAACTCATCCACATCTTCATCCGTCATTCCACCCAGTCTCTCATCCCTCTCGTGATAAATCCTTTTGGCCTCTTCCAGAGGGCCTTTTATTCTTTCCTCATCGGTAATGAGCGTGACCTGAACTTTATCCACAATTCTTGAGTACTCATCGTGAATTTTGGCTATCAATATTTCTCCAAAATGCCTTAGTCTGAATCCTTTTTGATAGGCCTCCTTGCTTATCCTTATCCAGGCAATGGCCCTCTGACCCATGTGAAATATCCCATTGGCACAGGACAAAAATTCATGAATTCTGCGCTCGAGGACAGTTTCAAAATCCTCACTGAAGTTTCTTCCCGCAACCTCCACCAGAATTCCCAGAGGCATTGCTGAACCCTCCTCCACCGAATCAATATCAGGACCGATTATCTGAATTTTCCCATCCTCCACCTCATCCATGGGGCGACCTCTTAAAAGTTCAAAGGCTACGCTGCGCTTTCCACCAAACTCAACGTGCATCTGTCCCTTCCTAACTCTTTCTCCTTCAAATCCTGCCCCATAGGGGACAGGGATGGGAATCTCGGTCACCTTTATCTCAAGACCCCTTACCTCAATGGCTTTGTTGACTATCTTGCTTGGAGGAATACCGGAGACAACGTGCTCATAAGTACAAATTCCTGTGGGTAGAATCTGAGGAATATCCACATCGGACAAAACTGGAAAGCCAAAGTTAATTGCTCCGGCAGCGGTTGCATACTTCTCATCGGTGAGGAGCTGACCGCTTTCGCTTACCTCAGGATCTTTTCCCAGAGCGAGGACAAAAGCATGTACTCTTTCCTTATTGTAAAGAAGTATTTTTCTGCCTATCTCCCTTGCTTTTTCCGGACCCTCTGGTTTTATCCCCCCAAAAGTCAAAGCAGCTCTAACAGCAAAATTTAGGGCAAGAACAGCAGCTGATGTGTCCTTGCCATAGGGGACAAGGAAGTTATCCCAGCTCATCTCAATTCCTTCCTCGGCAAGCTGTTCAGCCATACTCTTTCCACCGGTTGAGGAAGCCATGAAGACCAGGATATTTTTCTCCTGTAAGCTTCTGGCAAGCTCAACTGCCTGCTCATTGGTGGGAAGAGCCCCTACACAGGCAGCAAATCCAGGCATCCTTCCGTCGACCAACTTTATCCCCTGCCTCCTCAAGGTGGCATCGTCGGTAAACCCCAGCCAGATTCCCTTGGGCTCATCTCCGGTAAGGTACTTTAAGGCCTCGATGATCTCCTCAGCAATTAAGGTGGCAATTCCTGCATCCAGAGTATCTCCCAGATAGGGCAGCCAGAGTTTTTCCTTGACCGGGGGAGGAAGAAGAGATTTTGCCTGCTTTAAGGCTTTTTTCGCATCGGCAAGGGTCTTCACCTCTATTCCTAAGAGGGCCAAAATTAAAGGTAGATAATAAGCAGTGTTGGGAAAGCCAATGGTTTGATCAGGTCCCTTTTCCTCAATTAACCTGTCTAACTTCTCCTCGGCTTCTTTTACATATTTATATGCACCACGGATTGCTGCCGAGGCAATTATCCTGGACATCGTTGACCTCCTTATCTCGTTGTCAAGCTATTCTGATAGTATCTCCCTGCATGGAAATGCTCTCCCGCAGTCCTTCTTTTTCCTCCAAAAGGTCCCTCACCTTAGGATAATCAAGGTAATCCTCCAATAGGATGTCCTTTACCGGGGAGATATTCACCTTTTTTCTTATCAGCGCCGTATATACCCCAGCATTTTCAATATCCTTTATTGCAGTAAATCCAACCAATCTATTTCCCTTAAGCACAACCTTCTTATATTTGAATTCCTTTGGGTTAGATCTAATCAGCTGCTCATATCCTTCTTCCCTTACCCTCACAAATCCAACTGAGATAAAAGGTAGCCCGAAAAAGTCAGCTGAGTTTGCTCCTATGGATCCGGGATATCTTTTTGTCATCTCCACCATATTCATCCCGGCAATTCTTCCCTGTTCACAAGCAGCTGTCCACAGAGCGTTTACTGTCCTGTTTCCGGTTGCTATGTCGGTAGTCTCGGCGACATCTCCGGCAGCAAAGATTCCCTCGATGTTTGTCTGGAGAAAATCATCGGTGAGAATACCCCAATGGGTCTTTATGGGAGAGCCCTTGACCAGTGAAGTATTGCACATAACCCCTTTGCCTACTATCACAAGGTTGGTTCGCACCTTTTCTCCATTGTCAAGTATTACTTCCTCCACTTCATCATCGCCTAAGATTTCCTGAGGACCAATACCCGTTCGAATAGATATTCCATTTTCCTGTAACCATCTACCTATTATCTGAGCTGCTTCAGCATCAACTACCTGGGATAGCACTCGAGGAGATTTAACCATTACATAAACATCAATACCTCTTTTTTTCATCCCGTAGGCAGCTTTCAGTCCAATCAGCCCTCCCCCAAACACCACTGCCTTTCCTGTGCGTTCAGCTATCTTGATGATTTCCTCAGCATCGGATAGCCTGCGGAATCCAAAAACTCCATATTTTTCCTCTCCTTTGATTCTTAGCGACTTTGGAGTTGCTCCGGTGGCGATTAAAAGTTTATCGTAGGGTAGGAAACTTTCATCCTGCAGGATAACTTTCTTATCGGCAACATCTACTCCAACCACTTCCTTTCCCAGAATTAAGTTGACCCTGTTCTTTTTGTAAAAGTCCTCCTCACGGTAAAGAATATCCTCTCCTCGACGGGCTCGCATGACATACTCTGTGAGAAGACACCTACAGTAAGCGAGAGAGTCCTCATTGGATATTACCGTGATCTCACCATCTTTGTCCAGTTTTCTTATTCCCTCAATGGCATTGACCCCTGCTGCACAATTACCCACTATTAAGTAGTGCATTCTTTTTACCTCCTTCTTTACCGGCAGCCTTTTTAAATTCTTCAGCTTCGCCGAAAAAAAGAGCTCCAGTAGGACAGGCTTCAACACAGGCCGGAGTTTCTCTATCCTGACACAAATCACATCTTATGGCCACTTTTTCTCTCTTATCTGGAACAAGGGAGGGTCTGATCACACCAAAGGGACATACCATAACACACATCCAACACCCCACACATTTTTTCTCATCGGAAAGTACCAAGCCGGTCTCCGGGTCCTTTCTTATCGCTCCAGCGATACAGGCATCAATGCAGTAAGGTTCCTCGCAGTGTCTGCATTGTAAGGGGAAACTATCTCCCTTCTCGGTGGTTCTAACCTCAATCCGAGGCTTAGGAAGGGGAGTTTCCTGAATTGCCTTAAATAATTCCTTGCTTAAAGAATGTTCCACAGCGCAAGCTATCATACAGCTGTGGCATCCCAAACACCTCTCCAAATCGACAAACACTCTCTTCATTCTTGTCCCCCTTTACTGGTACATTAGCGGTTTCAACTTGAGAGCTTTTCTCTTTCTGTCCATATGCTCTATCATAAGATGGGCCGCCTTTACAGGATCGGCCTCAAAGGCAAATTTTGCTCCGAGGATATCTTCTACCTCATCGCAGAGGAAGCTGGTCACGTTTTTACTGCCCAGAATTGGGAAAGGACTGCCGAGCACAGTAAATACTCCTGAGGCGACGAAATAGCATCCTATGGACACGGCCTTCTCGCTCATCCACTCCGGAGCTGCCCCTGCTACTGGGAGATCGCTTATGTCCTCACCCAACCCACCTTCATTGACCACATTGGTAAGGGCAATTAAGATTCTACTGTTGTCCACGCAGGAGCCAACGTGAAGGATGGGAGGAATCCCCACCGCCTCGCATACCTCCTGAAGCCCCTTTCCTGCATATTTAAAAGCTGCCTCCGGCGTGAGCAGTCCTGCCTCAGCGTCAGCAATAGCTGAGCATCCGGTCACCACCACCAAGACATCGTTTTTGATTAGTTCCTTAGCCATCTCTATGTGACCGAAGTTATGTTTAATCTTGGGATTGTTGCATCCCACCACTCCAGCCAAACCTCTGAGCCTTCCCTGAACTATAGCATCATTTAAAGGTCTGTAGGTCGCGCGATAGGTCCCTCCCAGGAAATTATAAATGTTCTCAGCAGTGAATCCGGCTACCAATTCCTGATTTTCATCAGGAATTCGAATCTCATTACCATTTCGGTTGGGGAAATTTTCAATGGCCATCTTGATTATCTTTTTAGCTATCTCATAAGCCTCTTCCTCCCTGAACTCAATATGGGTAACGCCCGGTGCTTTATTCTTAGGAGAGGTAGTCACCAGTTTAGTATGAAAACTACTGGCAACACTGGATAGAGCAGGCATTATACATTGAACATCTACCATCATCAAATCCACCGCCCCGGTGAGGATGGCAAGTTCCTGCTGCAGGAAATTTCCCGCTACCGGGATTCCATGACGCATTAAGATCTCATTTGCCGTGCAACACATTCCCACCAGATTCACGCCCTTTGCCCCCTTTTCTCTGGCAAGTTCAACAATTTCGGGATCTCTCACTGCATCCACCACGACATCGGAAAGGGTAGGCTCATGACCATGGACTACCACGTTAACCTCCTCTGGGGAAAGGGTGCCCAAGTTTACCCTCGCTGGTATGGGTCTGGGAGTTTTAAATAATATGTCGGAAAGCTCCGTGGCGATCATGGACCCACCCCACCCGTCGGACAACGCAGTTCTAAAACCATGCATTAAAACATTTTTATAATCGGTATCTACCCCAATATGGGTTCTATGCATAGCTTCCACGATTTCTCGATCCACTCCTCTGGGCATAATTCCCAGTTCTCTCCAAAGCTTAATTCTTTTTTCAGGTGCCCTAAGGGGCATCCTTAACTCACCGTGCTGACGGCCAAAATCAGCAAAGATTTTTTCCGCAAGCTCCTCGGCGATTTCCTCCTTACTTCTTCCATCGACCTTAACTTCATATTCACAGGCCAACGCCTCCAGCTTCTCCTCATCCTTTATTCCATAAGCGTCCGCTTTTCCCTGGGCTGCTAACCACAAGGCATGGGTAATATCCCTTCCGTGATCGGAATGAGCTGCTGCTCCTGCGGCAATCATCCTGATGAAGTTTCTGGCCACAATTGTGTCCCGCGATGCCCCACAGACCCCCGTCTGTTCTTCCTCCGTGAAAGGATCAATTCTACAGGGTCCCATATTGCAGTTTCGACAACATAGGCCCAACTGTCCAAACCCACACTGAGGTTGCATAGCCTCAAGCCGATCCCAAGCCGTAGGAATGTGCTCCTCCTCCGCTCTCTTTAACATATATTGACTTGCCCTATCAACACTTCTTTTTTTTACCTTATCCATCATCCCTCTCCTGAGTTAGGTTTTTTGCTATAACCTCTATTTCTTCTTTGAATTGTCCCCCCTTCTCCCAGAGAGAAAGACCGTTGATGTCCGCCTCGAGAATCGCCTCATTAAAGCTTACAAACCCAAGAAAAACAAAGTCAGGCATACGAGATAAAAGATAGTTTCTATCTTTTGTTCCTCTTATTTTGTTGCCGACCACGGAAAGGTTCGGTATCCTTATCTCAAAGGCGAGCTTCCTGATGCGATAAGCAGTTTCAATGCTCTTCCTGCCCGGCTCAACCACCACAATCAGCTCGTCCACAGCTCTTGCTGTTCCTCTTCCCAGGTGCTCTATGCCAGCTTCCATGTCCAGAATCACCACCTCTTCTCTTTCGGCCAGAAGGTGAGAAAGTAGCGCCTTTAAAAAGGCATTTTCCGGACAGGTGCATCCCATTCCTCCTCCCCTCACCGTTCCCATAACAGCCAGCTTTATCCCATCGTGTTCCACAAAATACTTATCTGGAATGTCATCAACTTTGGGGTTTAACTTAAAATAGGAAGAGATATCACCTGGTCTGGCTCCGGTTCTTTCCTGGATTAGCTCTTTCATCTGGATTAGAGGGATTATTTGGGAGGGATTGGGGAAGGAAAGGGTGAGGGCGAGGTTGGCGTCAGGATCGGCATCGATGGCAAAAACCGGCCTCCCCTTCCTTGCAAAATATTTGGTAAGACCGGCGGCGAGGGTGGTTTTTCCCACCCCTCCCTTTC
>Ga0180301_10002166_pt1 | contig 15445 bp, 15 predicted proteins | sample GuaBasSediGuay16_FD_121797 | JGI IMG/M metagenome (GOLD analysis project Ga0180301, IMG submission 121797) | Subseafloor sediment microbial communities from Guaymas Basin, Gulf of California, Mexico - Guay16, Core 4569-2, 12-15 cm | ecosystem: Environmental > Aquatic > Marine > Hydrothermal...
GATAAAGTAGATGTAGTCGTGACAATAGGTGGAACTGGTTTATCGGCTACTGACGTAACTATAGAATCTCTAAAACCAGTATTTGATAAGGAAGTAGAAGGTTTTGGCGACGTTTTTAGAAGCATAAGTTTTAGAGAGATAGGAGCTACGAGTTACATGTCGAGAGCCACTGCTGGCGTAATAGCCGGGAAAGTGATTTATTGTCTACCAGGCTCTCCACACGCCGTTAAAGTCGCGATAAAAGAATTGATACTTCCAGAAGCTGGACATCTAGTTTATATAGCTAGACGAGATTTAAGGTGAAAAAATGTTTTTCAAGAAGCTTTTAAGGATCAAAGAAGCTTGGAAAATTATAAGAAGTATTTTAGAGGGAAAAAAGCTTCCAACAGAGAAAATCGAAATCGATCAAGCTCTAGGACGCTATATAGCGGAAGATTTGAAGTCAAACGTGGATATCCCTACCTATGATAAGTCGGCCGTTGACGGTTTTGCAGTACGATCAGCTGAGCTAACAGGAGCTTCACTCTACAATCCGGCTTTGCTGAAAATTATAGGCAAATCTACGATAGGCTCTCATTCAGAGCTCACAATCAGCGAGGGAGAAGCCATTAAAATCGATACAGGAGCACCCTTGCCGAAAGGTGCCGACGCAGTGGTAGAGCTGGAGAGTTGTAGTGTACTCGGTGAATATGTAGAGATTACCAAACGCGTAGCTCCCTTTACAAACGTGATCAGAAAGGGCGAAGATGTTAAAAAAGGCGAAGTTATAATGGAGAAAGGCTCTAAAATTGAACCTTGGCATATCGCGCTCTTAAAGGGAGTGGGAATAGAAGAAATAAATGTCTATATACCTCCTAGGGTAGCTTTAATATCTACGGGAAGTGAGCTTTCGTCTTCATGGAAAGAAGGGAAGATGGTGGATACCAATAAGCCTAATTTCAAAAACTTACTAAAGCTATTGTCCATAAATGCCCTAGACATGGGGATAGTAAAAGATGATAGAGGAGATATTAGGAAAGTCTTGGAGAAGGCATGTGAAGTCGCTGATATAATAGTTACAACGGGAGGAGTATCTGTTGGAGAGAGAGATTATACCATAAAAGTCCTCGAAGAAATGGGAGAAATCTACCTACATGGAGTAGCTGTACGCCCTGGCATGCCGTTTGCATTCGCCAGGATAGGAGATGTGCTAGTTTTCGCCCTTCCGGGAAACCCAGTGGCCGCATATGTAGACTACAAGCTTTTTGTGGAGTTATCAATATTGCAGCTTTACAACGCTAAATTGCAGGCAATACCTGTGATAGCTAAACTTGAATATAAAGTACCCTCATCTTTAGGCTTTAAAGAGTTAATACGAGTTAAGCTGATAAAAAGAGAGGACGTGATATACGCGGTTCCTGTAAGAAGGCGAGGATCGAGCATCTTATCTAGCATAACTCGTTCAGATGGAGTAATAGCCATACCTGAGGATTGCGAAGGCATGCCGGGAGGAACCGTGGTAAAGGTATATTTACATACTCAACCTTGGACTGGTATTATCGAAGAATGACTAAACCTATTTGATAAATGGATATATAGAAGATGGAACTTGGTAGGATGGGATTACCGTGAGGATTGAGTTTCGGAAATTGATTTCTGTTAAGGAAGCCTTGAACAAGCTTTATAACTATTACAATCCTCAACCTATAGGCTCTGAATACGTTGATATAGAAGATGCTTATGGCAGAATTTTAGCTGAAGATGTTCAAGCCCGCTTCGATGTCCCACATTTTGATCGTGCCGCCATGGACGGCTATGCCGTCAGAGCTGCAGATACTGCAGGAGCCGACGAATGGAATCCTGTAAAACTTTTATTAATCGGGCGTATTGAAGCTGGAGAAATACCCAAGATTGAGGTTAAAAAGGGCACAGCTGTAGAAATAGCCACTGGAGCTGTTATGCCTAGAGGATCAGATGCCGTGGTTATAGTCGAGGATACTAGAGAAGTCAATGGGCATATCGAAGTCTTTTCTTCGGTAGCTCCCGGAGATAATGTATACAAAGCGGGCTCCGATATAGGATTCGGCGAGGTAGTTTTGAGAAAGGGAACGCGGATAGGATACAGGGAAATAGGGATACTAGCGTCTCTCGGCTATGAAAAGATCAAAGTGTTCTTAAAGCCTAGAGTAGCGATTCTATCTACGGGAAACGAGCTTTTAAAGCCCGGAAGCAGTCTTGAATACGGGAAAATATACGACGTTAACACCTATACTCTCTCAGCGCTTGTAAAAGAAAGCGGAGGAGAACCTTTGCCTATGGGAATCATTAGAGATGAATATGGAAAATTAAAGAATGCAATTTTAAAAGCCTTAGAAACCACGGATTTAGTAATAACTTCGGGCAGTACCTCTGTAGGTGCTGGAGACGTTATTTACAGGATTTTCGATGAAATAGCTAACGATTATGATCCCGGAGTTATAGTTCACGGACTTAAGCTCAAACCGGGCAAACCCACGATCATAGCGGTTGTCAAGGGAAAGCCTATATTCGGTCTTCCCGGCTATCCTCTCTCCGCATTAATAGCCTATATTAAAGTTGTAGAGCCGGTCATACGTAAATTAGCCGCTTATCCGAGTAGAGAGTATTTAAAGGTAAAAGCTAAGGTTTCCTTCAATTTCAGACCTGTAAAAGGAAGAGTAAACATAATACCGGTTTCTTTAGTTAAGAGAGAGAAGGGCTATACCGCTTTTCCTATAATTAGAGGTTCAGGAGCTATTTCTTCCCTACTGATCGCTGATGGTGTCATTGAAGTGCCCGAGAATACTCTCTACGTTGAGAGAGGGAGTGTTTTTGAGGTTAAACTTCTTTCTGAAAGTTTAGAAATACCAGCTTTACACATAGTTGGAAGTCACTGCTTAGGATTAGAACTCCTTCTTTCTATTTTGTATGAGAAAAATGTTAAAAGTCGAGTCATAAACGTCGGGTCCATGGGCGGTTTTATGGCTATTAAGAGAGGAGAAGCGGATGTAGCGGGAGTCCACATGCTTGATCCTGAGACCAACACTTATAACGAATCATATTTCCTAAAACTCGGCCTTAAAGACTGCGCGGTTCTAGTCAAGGGATACTTGAGAGAACAAGGATTCATAGTGGAAAAGGGAAATCCCAAGAAAATAAAAGATTTTGAAGATTTGCTTAGAGATGATATAGTTTTCATTAATAGAAGTAAAGGTTCTGGAACTCGTATGCTTATAGACTTACATCTTAGGAAAATAGCCGAGACAAAGGGTATAAAATTTGAAGAAATTACAGCTAAGATTAAAGGATACAGCGTAGAAGCTAAAACACATACTGCAGTAGCCGCCGCCGTATATTATGGAAGAGCAGATGTGGGAGTTGGAAATAGAGCAGCGGCTCAGCTCTACGGTTTAGATTTCATACCTATTACTTGGGAGGAATACGACTTCATAGTTAGAAAAGATATTTTAGAAAGTAAACCGGTAAGGCTATTTTTGGATATATTGTCAAGCGAGAGGTTTGCGAAACTTTTAGAAGAAAAGCTTATAGGGTTTAAAGCCAGCAAAAACGCTGGCAATATCGTCGATATTTGAATTCTCCATATTTATTTTGGAATATTTTTAGCTCATAATTATTATTTTAAATGAATCTCATAGCCGAAGCTTTAAAATATGGTTTTACGTTATAAAGCAGATTTAATAATGCCAATTTTATAGATTTAGAGAGATAACCATGACTGTCAGCGATTTGAAATTCTTTTTTAGGCCGAGAGCCGTAGCGATTATCGGAGCATCTAGAGAGGAGGAAAAACCTGGTCATGTAATACTAGCTAATTTCTTAGAGAATAAAAGAAAGGGGCGTTTTAAAGGAGAGGTTTACGCCGTTAATCCCTTTGTAGACGAAATATTGGGAATTAAAACATATCCTACAGTATTGGATATACCGGACGAGGTAGACTTAGGAGTTATCGTAGTCCCGGCTAAAGTAGTGCCCAAAGTCATGGAGGATTGCGGTATGAAAGGTGTAAAAGGAGTTATAATAATCTCTGCTGGCTTTAGTGAAACAGGAAATGTAGAGCTTGAAGAAAAGATAAAAAACATAGCGTTTCGCTACGGAGTTAGAATAATAGGCCCTAACTGTATAGGCATTTATGATCCTTATGGTGGGATAGACACGTTCTTTCTCCCAGTTTATAAAGTACTGAAAGACGGTAGGAGAATAGTATCGACTCCTCGACCGAGAAGAGGTTATATTTCGTTAATGAGTCAAAGTGGAGCCTTTGGCACTGCAGCTCTAGACTACATGTCCGGAGAAAATATTGGAATGAGTTCTTTCGTAAGTTACGGCAATAAAGCGGATATTGATGAAGCAGATCTTCTCGAATATTTCGCTGAAGATGAGAATACAAGAGCTATAATGATTTATGCTGAAAGCATCGAAAGAGGTAGAAAGTTCATAGAAGTAGCTTCCAAAGTTTCATTGAAGAAACCTATAATAGCGCTAAAAGCCGGTAGGACATCTGCTGGTTCTCGAGCAGCTGCCTCTCACACTGCGGCTATGACAGGGGTTGATGAAATCTATGAAGCGGCTTTCAAGAAAGCAGGAGTTATAAGAACCTATACTACTGAGGAATTTTTTGACGCGGCTAAGGCTCTCGCTTTCCAACCTCCTGCTAAAGGGAGGAGAGTTGGGATAATAACTGATGGAGGAGGAGCCGGAGTTATGACTACTGATGCATTAGAAACTTTAGGAATGGAAGTCCCCGAGCTAACTGGAGAAACTAGAAGAAGATTAAAAGAGCTTGTAGAAAAAGGCATTCTTCCGCCATTCGTAACGTTAGGTAATCCTGTAGATTTGACAGGCTCTGTTACAGTCGAAATGTACGTCGAGACCTTTAGGATTTTAATGGAATCCGACCAAATAGACATAGTTATAGTGCTCGCCCTACACCACGTACCAGGGGTAGCGGACCCTATAGAGCTTGTGAATGAGTTGGTGGAGGAAGCGAGAAACTTTAATAAACCAGTCATCGCCTGCGATATAGGCGGCTCACAGATGGCAGTTATGGTGAGAGAAGAATTCGACAAGAATTTCATACCATCATATCCATCTCCAGAGAGAAGTGCCCATGCGGCTAGAGCTCTAGCTGAATATGGAACCTATTTAAGGAAAAAGGGCGTTTTCGAAGAATATATGAAGAAATGGAGACCTATCATCTAGAAAACATTTTTCAAACTATCCTATTGTACTCAATCTTTGTTTTCTCAGCTATTTAGAATTCAATTATCCACCTAGTTTTTGTAAAAATAATAAGATAATTTTTAAATATGAGTATAAAATTACAAAGTATGAAGTGAAATTTCTGGTAATGCTAACCAGCTATTATAAGGTGTAAGGATGAGAAAAGCATTAATCATGTGTATCGTAAGTGTGGTGTTACTTGTATCGGTATTGATATTTTTTGTCATATTCTTGGCCGAGCCTCCTCAGAGTTTGAAAGGACACAGCTTTAGATACGTAATACAAGCAACAAGTCCACGGAACGAATCTCAGTGTCTCCTACATAGAGCACGTTTCCATGAAGCTATTGAATTAATGAAGACCTTTAATATAACGCCTCCCGGAAATATATTCTACATAGAGTTCAGGAGACCTCGCTGTGAAAGCGTAAAAGCCGGATGCTATATCGGTTTCAATCAGGGCTTTATCGACGTCAAGGTAATTGACGAGAAGTCAGATACCTACGTCGTAAACTACACCGTAACGTTAGAGAACGCCACGCTTATCTGCTATCCATGGAGCTTGGAAAATGCTAAAGAACTTTTCGCTATTCGAAAATGGGCTACGCTAAGCAATAACGGTATAAACTATGGCATTACTTCGGCCAGAGAGATTAAGCTCAATAAGATACTATACATTTCTAAGGCTAATGGTATAGTTGTTGACGAACATAGCCGTGAGCTTGGAGAATGGGTATTCTGGCTAGATAAGCCTAGAGATTTAATTCTAGCCCTATTATACCCGATAAGATTCGAGTCATTTAACGATACTTTGGATGGCATGGCTACACTACTCTACTACAATCTATCGCTTAAAGAGGCGAGCGATTATACGATAGGACGAGAAATCGTACCCAGATACAGAACTAGCAGAGCGGTTACTGTACATAGCTGGTCTTCAAGGATAACAATTTCATGCGCTAACGAGCAAACATTTAGACGCTTCGCTGAAATTTGTAGAAATATTGCCTCTAATTTAAGCGCAACCCAAGGAATAAGACTCACTATAATGCCAGAGAATTATACTATCGTATGGGAGAACATCTATTTAAGAAAAGCAGATTTTCACAGTAGGTTACACAAAATAACGTATAACTTTATGTTAAAAGACATTAACTGTACCAGAGTAGAGTATGGATACTACTTCCTCCATAAAGGGTTGAGGTGGGTAATAGCCCCAGTAAGCCAGTTCGAATTCACATATGACACGGAAACTGACGTACTGCTAGAGGCTAAACAAACGGAAGTTGAAGGCTTACCTGAGCCAGGGATTATACCCGCGCCTTTATCTAACTATTTTATACTTGAAGAGAATGTATACCCTATTTGGTATTCGACAACGTGCGACTTCAGAATTAGGCTTGTCTATTCTTCCCTATACTCGAAGAGTAGGTGTTCAACTAAAGAGAAGTTAAGCTGGCAAGGTATTGCTGTTGCCTTGCTAGCGGCTCTGAGCCCAGCTCTACTCTACGTATCGAGGAGACTCTTTACAGGTAGTTCCGAATTAGGCAGTACGGTTTTAAAGCAGTGAAGATAAGTTTAAGTAAAATAGGATGAATCTAGTCTTGCAGAGATAAGGGTTTATCGTTTATGCTTAAAATCTTTCAAAACTTTTAAAACTATATCTTCAGCTATCTTGAGAAGTCTCTGAGCTTCTTTCTCATCGACTCCTTCACTTGTTATTCTAATTAAAGGTTCTGTATTAGAAGGCCTTACCAAAAACCAACCATAGTCAAAGTTTACTCGGGCTCCATCAATGATATCCACATCTTCGAATCTTCCAAGTATTTCTTCTTTAACTCGTTTAGCTACCTCAAACTTGATATCTTCCTCAACGGGTATTTTAAGCCTCTTTATAGGTCTAACACTGGGTATATACTCTGAAATTTTACCTTTCAATTTAGCGAGGCACTCTATAAAGTAGATGCATGTTAAAATTCCTTCTTCAATTAAAGGATTTAAAGGTACAGAGAAATGATTCGATTTTTCAACGCCTAACACCGCACCTGTCTCCACGACTTTTCTAACCATGAAAGTATGTCCTACTGGAACTCTGTAAACTCTACCTCCGTAAGACTCCACATATTCGTCCAAAATAGAAGAGCATTCAACATTGGCTACGACATCTCCCTTAACTCCTCCAGTTAACATAATCACTGCTACTTGTTCGGCCGATAGAATTTTCCCATCTCTATCCACAAAAACTACTCTATCTCCGTCTCCGTCGAATGCTATTCCGAAATCCGCGTTGCTTTCGATAACGGCTTTGGAAAGTTCTCCAAGTTTCTCTGGTTCTGGTTCCGGACCTCTACCCGGAAATCTAGGATCTACTTCGCAGTTGATTTCTACGACCGTGTGTCCAAGTTCTTTTAAAAGCTGTGGAACTATTAAAGCTGTAGCTCCGTTTCCGCAGTCTACAACTATTTTAAGACCGCTTACTGTAGCAAATTTCATTAAATAATCTTTATACTCTTCTAAAACGTCTTCTTTCTCTATCTTCCCGACATTACTCCAACTCATCTCCTTGAAACTTCTTGTAGAGAATATCTCTTCTACTTTCTTGACCTCTTCAGACGTATAACTCAAAGCCTTTCTCCCGTATAGCTTCACTCCATTCCATTCAGGTGGTAAATGAGAAGCTGTTACATATGCAGTAGATACTTTACGAGTCCAACAAGCATATATAGCCGCTCCTATAGGTACGATTCCTATTTCGATGACGTCACATCCGGTTGCAGTTAATCCGGCCGTTAGAGCCTGTTTGATAACAAGGGTACTAGCTCTAGTATCGCCTCCTACTATAAATCTTCCAGGATCATGGGTGCCAAGAGCCATTCCTATAGCCGCGGCTATATCAGGTGTTAAATCTTTTCCAAATATTCCTCTTATATCATATGCTCTGAAGATGTGCTTAGGCTTCATTACAGAATGCTAAAATACTCTATACTAATAAATATTCTTAACGCGAAAATCTACACAAATTTTATAAACTCCCGGAGCATAAGGCAACACTTTCCTAGCATCTAATATCTTTACTGAACATTTGTACTTCCAAGCATAACCCCATATATGTTCGATAGCATTATTGAAGAGAGATTCTTCTCTAGCCCAGAAATAAAAGTGTATAACGCCTTCGCCTTTAATGCATTGAAAAGCCTCATCCAAGAAGCGATAAGCACCCTTAGGGAGAGGCATTACAACTCTATCGCATTCCCCGTACCACTTCTTAGCCATAACCCTGACGTCTCCCAAAACAGGGATTACCTTGTTCTCTACTTTATTAAGCTTCACATTTTCGACGAGATACTGATATGCATATGGGTTTAATTCTATTGCTATAACTTTCTTGACTAAAGGTTGAACTTTCGTTATCATAAAGGCATAAGGGCCTACACCGGCAAACATGACCATTACGACCTCCCCAGGCTTAACTTGTTTCGCTACTCGCAATCTTTCCGTGGCTTCTCTAGGAGAAAAATAGACTTTCCTAGGGTCGAGTTTTAGCCTTATTCCATGTTCCTTATGAATTACTTCGGTATCCTCTTCACCAGTTAATATCTCGTATTCTCTAATTCTATACATGGTTTTTCTTTCTGAAAGTTTTCTCAAAACGGTTTTAACATTTTTATGAATCTTCATTATAGACTCTGCGATTAAGTATTTTTTATCTTCTAAAATCGGATCTATTTCCACAATCGCCACAGCTTTTTCTCTAGAACCGATAATATCGAATGTAGAAGGGGCATGCTTCAACTCTTCTTCTGAAAGATATTCTCGTAGCATTTCTTTTAGCTTCATATTTTCTCTCTATTAGACTTATAGCTTGCTTAAATCTTCGACGAATGTTTCGCCTAAAATTTAAATATTTCATGCCTAATTCTCCGCAGTAATGAAAATACTCCATTTATCCGATGTTCACGGAGAAACTGGATTAATTGAATCTGTAGCAGAAATTGAGGAGTATGACTTAGTAGTAGCTACTGGAGATTTTGAAAATATTAGCGTTGTAAGAGAATTGGCTCAAATAGATAAACTAGTTTTAGCAGTCTCAGGGAATATGGATTCACGAATTATACAGTCTGAACTAGAAGCCTCTAACCTATCAATTGAAGGTAGAATCGTTGAAGATAAAGGATATTTCTTTGCTGGTATAGGAGGTAGGCAGGTATACGATAATACGGCTAGAATTATTTCGGCGCTATTATCCATGAATAACTCTACCCCGCTCATCGTAGTCTCCCATTACCCTCCTGCTGGAGTTAAAGTTGATCTAACTTTTTCGAATATTCACATCGGTAAGGGAATTTTAAGAGAGTTTATAGAAGAGTTTAAACCTGTACTTTTTCTTTGCGGTCATGTCCATGAAGCTAGAGGATACGATAGTATAGGAGGTACTATAATAGTAAATCCAGGGTCTCTCTCTATGGGTTACTACGCGCTTATCGAAGTTGACACCTTAAAAGTAGAGTTGAAGAAGATGCAGTAGATTTTGACAAAATAATTTAATACTTCTTCCAGGAAGAACACGATATGAAAATTATGAAGACGCTAGGCTATACACTATTGACAATGGGCTTAGTACTTATATTCTATGCCTTAGCTTCAGTACTACTGGTATTTATGGGAGTTAGTAAACCTCCACAGTTAATCGTGCTAAACGACATTAAGATTAACCTGCCCATGGGTAGTAGTTTGACATTATTAGAGAGTGATGTTTTAACTAGTCTAATGAATCTATCTCTATGGTACATACTAATGTTTTTTGTATTAGCAGCTGGAGAGAAAATCGCTAGTATAGGTATTAAAATTCTTAAAGAACTAAGTATCAAGATTGAAAATCAAATTTAACTATTTCATAGTGAAAAATTAAAAAGAACTATGCGGTATGTGTTAATCGTATTATCTAGTAACTGGTGGTTTAAGTGAAATCTATAGCGTCGGCACCAGGTAAAGTTATCCTTGTTGGCGAACATTTTGTAGTAGCTGGAAAACCTGCTATAGCAATGGCGGTGAACCTAAGAGCAAGAGCCACCGTGGAAACAGTGGAAGGCGATAGGATAACTATACGATCAAAAGAGCTTAAAATTGAGGAATCGTTCTCTCCCGAAAGTATTAACACGAGATCTCCTCTATACCCGGTCTATATTGCCGCGGATCTAGCGAGACGGCACATATCCTTAGAAGAGGGGTTAGATATAACTATAACCTCTGAGTTACCGCCAGCTGCTGGAATGGGGAGTTCGGCCGCTGTATCAGTGGCAACGGCAGCTGCTGTAATAGCTCTCCGGAAGAAGATCAATAGAGGTATAGTCTCTAAGATAGCTTTTGAAGCAGAGAAAATTGTTCATGGAAAACCTAGTGGAATAGATAATACGATATCTACGTATGGAGGGGCTATATTATATGTAAAGGGTAAAGGCTTTACGCGGATAAACTTAAATTTAAAGGATGTAGCGTTGATACTAGCTGATACGGGAGTGCCTAGGAGCACAGGAGAGATGGTGGCTAAAGTTCGTAAACTTAAAGCTAGATATGGTTCTGTGCTAGACCCGGTTTATGAATCGGCGGAAATATTGGCATGTGAGGTTGCTAAAGCTTTGGAAATGGGAGATATTAAAACTATAGGCGAGTTAATGAATATAAATCATGGGCTTTTATCGGCGATTGGCGTTTCCACGTTAGAATTAGAACAGCTAGTATACATGGCTAGGAACGCCGGGGCTCTAGGGGCTAAATTGACGGGTGCTGGGGGTGGAGGTTTAATAGTAGCACTTTGTCATAAAAAAAGCCTTCCAAATGTTGAAGATGCACTGAAGAAATTCTCGAAAAGAGTTTACATAGCCAATATCTCCAAGCGCGGAGTTATAATTGAACATAAAACTTTTCTTTGACAATTGAAAATAAATTTTCTAAATATAGTTATTTCTAAATTTTTTTGTCAAATAAAACCTCAATATATACAGGAAAACGATAATAGCCACAATCTATTAGATTAACATGTGTTCGTAGTACTCTGTAGAACCTGTAGTTTTAAACTATATGAAAGCCGAGAACCAGTATCAGCGGAATTTATATATAAGTATTATGGAGGCAAGTGCCCCCGCTGTGGTCGAAAACTCAGTAGAAAACCTGTTCGTGTAGAAATAAAGTAATTTCTATTAAACGCTTTACCTTTACGAACCTATCTTCCTCCATCACCTTTTTATTATAATACAACCTACTATATGATGTAAGGTTAAGGAGAGTGTTTAAGTGCTGTCAAGGTGAGCCTTTGGTGAAACTATGAGTGGAAGAAGGCGGAGTTGGGGAATTCCAGTTCTACTAGCGACAGCTATATTGACTATTATAATGTTGATAGTGGCTATCCTATCTCTCAGAAGCGAGGAAGAGGATTATGAATACCTATTAGATCGAAGGGATAAGCTACAAGATGAACTCATTAGGCTTAAGATTATGAAATTGGAAGGAAGAATAAGCGAAAAAGAATACCGTGAAATTTCAAAGAAATACCTGAGAGAGATAAAGCGTATTGAGGAGAAGCTGGAGAAAATAGAAAAAAGAGGAAAAAGTTCAAGAACGTTCTGAGATCAGAGAATCAAGTATATCGCCTGCCTCTTCTAAATGGTAAATTGCATCCTCTAGTATATCTGCCATTTCCCGCGATTCGCCAGCTATACTCCTCAGAATGTCAAGAGCTGAGTCTATATATTCTAGAGCATCTTTAAGTTTTTCGACAATAGACATACTAAATGAACTTTAGAAATGAATGTCTTAAGGTTATTGCTCAAATAACTAATGGGGAGTTATGGCTATTATAAACTTGCCCCTATAGATAATCTTGCCTTTAATTGGCGGTGGTTTAGCCCTAGTTTCAATAATTAATATTGGCATTGTACAGCTAGGTTTTCTGAAGACTTCCTCTTCTAAAGTCTCCACCCAGTATCTTATACGTGGATTTGGAATTACTAAACAGCTATCGCCGCTTAAAGACGGTAAAACATCCTCTACAACATGTTTTAGTTCCATATAAGCTTCTTCGGAAATACTCGGCCTAACTGAGTAAAAAGCTGGGAGAGCTAAGACTCCTATTATACCTACCGCTAAAAGCAAAGCTGCGATTTCATGCATTTTTTCTTTAAAACCGCCAGTAAGAAATCCAAAGGCATGTGACATAGGTACAGGTGTCATTAACTGAAATCTGAAAAGCCAGTTTCTCGGCAGTAAAGGCAAGTTTAAAGCCAGTATCACAAATGCGCTAGCAAATGAAATAATACTTTTGCTCTTCTCTTTTCTCAGATATGCTATGATCGAGTATAAGAAAAGTGCTACTGCCGCGCACCAAGATAATATAAACCATTCGTTTTTTAAAAGCCCTATTTTCGAATAGTCTTGTTCAATTAAATCAACTATAAAACTGACGCCTTTGAATACATCGCCTCCTACTACAGCTGGAATTGAGAAGAAAAGAATAAGGGAGAGTACTGAAGCAGAAATGGGCAAAGCTATATTCTTAATTTTAAGCTTTGAAGCAATCGCTAAAAATGCAATTAAAAAAGTATAGAGGAGGGCAACACTATAATCTAGAATATGGGTTAAAGCTGTCAAAACTAGAGATGCGATTGCGAATATTTGAAATCTCCACCTTCCTTTCTCTAGACATGCATGGAGCAAGTAGAGATATAGGTTAAGCCATAACAAGCCGCTCGAATTTTTCATAAAGTCTCCTAAAAGCCTAAATGTCTGTGGAGCAAGGAGAAAGACTAGGCTGGCGGTAAGCCCTGCGAATCTAGAACCCGTAAGTTGTTTGAATAGTAGGAATACTGGAATCGACGCTAAGGCAGTTAGAAGAGAAACTCCGATCTTAACCCCTAGGAACGGGTTTCCTATGACTAAGGTTATCAGAGAGAAAACATAAAACACGAATGGAGGATCCTGATACTTTAATACGCCGTGAGACAGTAAATAGTTTACCTGCACAACGTAGTAGGGGCCGTCAATTCCGGGCACCATCCAAGTCCTAGTTAAAGCCGTCATATATGTATAGAAGCCAAGAGAGAAAAGGGTTAGGGCGGAGATAACATCGATGTATCTACTCTTCATATCTATCACCGGTTTCGGGAATTTCTAACTTTTCAACCTTCAACTTAGAGGTTTTCTGTAATTCTTTATAATACTTATAGTAGATATAGCCAGTCCAAACAGGTGCTAGATCTACAAATGGAACAGTATCAAAAACTGCTACAAGAAAAAGTATGGGATCCAGTTCGCCCAATAGAAATGTTATTATAATGGCCGTAAAAACGTCTAGAAGAAGTTCTATAAACGGGTTAAAAATCTCCAATATATCTAATGCATCGTTTAAAGCCGCTAATAGGAACAAAATAGCATATCGTTTTCGCCTCTCAGGTGGAAGACTCAAGATCTCACTCTTCCATAATTATCTATTCGATGTAATAAGCTTAAAGTTGAAAATTCAAAGATCTGCGCTCATATGCGGCGGCCTTAATCACTTTTCAAAACTTTAATGCTAATCATCGCGCGTCATTCTCAAAAGAATTCTCAAAGCAGGTTAATTTATTTAACTCATAACTTTGCTTATCTATGAAAAATATTTTAGAAAAAAAGAAAAAACTAATATTTCTATAGTTTTAATAGTCCTAATTAAAATAAAGATAGATTAATATACGTCTATTGGTGAATAATCACAGACCCGAAACCGGGGTTATGCGGGCCGGGTCGAGGTCACCCGCCCGTAGGCGGAGGACAACAAAGGACCCGAAGTCCCGCTCCCCGGCGGGAATTCATTTTGCACTTTCAAACTCAAAATGATCAATCATCCGAAAATTTTAAGTTATAGACGCTGTTGGAAGTCTCTAAGGGATTGATGTGAAAGTATTTTTCGTTACTAAGAATAGGGGGAAGCTAAAGGAGGCCGAGGTCATATTATCAAGTTATGGTATAGAAGTTAAAATGCTGGCGGTAGAGAAAGAGGAAATTCAAAGCTATAATTTAGAGGAGATAGCCTTACACGCCTTACGGCGTATAGATTTCCAAGATGCCCCATTTTTTGTAGAAGACGCAGGACTTTTTATAGAAGCATTGAACGGTTTTCCCGGTCCATATTCTTCATATGTCTATAAAACTATAGGTTGTAGAGGAATTCTTAAACTTCTAGAAGGTATAGATAATCGAAAAGCATATTTTTTATCAGTTGTTGCTCTTAAAATACCTAGTACCGGAAAAGTAGAAGTTTTTAAAGGAAAGATCGATGGTTTTATAGCAGATAAAATGCAAGGAGAAAAAGGTTTCGGTTTCGACCCTATATTTATGCCAGACGGCTACAAACGGACTTTTGCTGAAATGAGCGTAGAAGAGAAAAATCGTTATTCTCATAGAGGAAAAGCTCTTAGGAAAATGGGAGAATGGATCGTTAAAAATCTGAGGTAGCTTTAAATCCAACTCTACGAATTTGATAAGTGGAAATATGAGCAATACAGTTGTATGGGAACTATTGGGAGTCTTAATACTGCAGACTCTCGACTCTATAGGAGACCCTGCCGAAACCTTTAAAGTAGAAAAGGAGAGAGAAAATCATCCCTTAATACACTATATAGAGTACAGGCTTTCAAATGCTCTTGGAGTTCAAGGAGCTGCGAGATGTCCAGAACTGGAAAAAAGAATTCTTGAGCTTAAAAAGAGGGATCCTGCAGCGTTAAAAATTCTCGTTGAGCAAGCTATAACAGATTACTATTCAAGGAGAAAATACCAGTTTAGCGAGAAAACAGAAACTAGATTATACGCCTAGTTCTATACTCGTCTATTATTTTTTTCACAGTTTTCCAACTCTTCCTAGCGAAAGGAGGAGGTTCTCCCTTATCTCTAATCCATTTTCTCAGAAAACTGATAGTTCTCCAATCTCCAGGATATCCTGAGCCTAGATTTCCGTATTTTTTAGCTAATTCTTCTATAAGCTTGTCTCTCTCCACTTTAGCTATTATAGAAGCCGCCGCGACAATAGGATATTTTTTATCAGCATCGTTCTCCGCTATTATTTTGAATCTTTTGCTTATTTTTTCTTGTACCAGTTTTGCATAGCGTTGTGGATTTGGATCAGGAGAATCAATATAAACTATTTCGACAGGAGTTTTTAAACAATTCAGGATTTCTGC
>Ga0180301_10002167_pt1 | contig 15440 bp, 29 predicted proteins | sample GuaBasSediGuay16_FD_121797 | JGI IMG/M metagenome (GOLD analysis project Ga0180301, IMG submission 121797) | Subseafloor sediment microbial communities from Guaymas Basin, Gulf of California, Mexico - Guay16, Core 4569-2, 12-15 cm | ecosystem: Environmental > Aquatic > Marine > Hydrothermal...
ATCAAGTCCTTCGGGCGTCCGGGGCTCATCGATGGCCCCTCGCTCATCAGCTCGCCGAGGAACGCCCAAGCCATCATCGCCCGTTATCGCCATGCTCGCATCGCCGTATATACGCATATCGCCGCTGCCGCATGTATGCAATGCGCGTATCCGGCCTTCCTTGAGTGTTTAACACATTCCCCTCCCGTCGGCCTTTAAATCGCCTGCTGCGCTTGCGTTTGCTCCGTTAATGCGGTCTCCTCGTGCATCGGCACGAACTCGTAGTATTGCAGGTCCTTCGGCCTAACGACCACCATCTTCAGCTCGCGTATTATCAAGTCCTGGCCATACGGACGCTCCTCGTGCTCGACGAGTATCTCGAAATGGTCGATGTCCATCACGACCTTATCGAGTATGCCGAATATCGGGAATCCGTCCCGCCTAATGCCCCTGAAGAACTTGCCTATTCCCCACGCGCATAGCTTAACTTTGTCGCCTAAGTTTTCGAGCTGCGCCTTTAATTGCGCGTGTTCGTTGATTAAGTTCGCCAACGCGTGCCGGTTGACTTGACACGTATCAAGTCCCGCCTCCGCCGTTAAAGCCTCCTCGCTGACGCCTAAAGCGCTTAGGAGTTGTTGCTTGAATTGCTCCGCTTTCTCGTAGAACGACATGCTCCTTGAACCCCCGATTAGTGTAGTTGTCCGCTGGAAATAAATTTAACCTTCCAACGCCATCGAACCGGTTCAGCGATACCAAGCGCGAATAAAAAACCTTTATTTTTCAAAAAAGCGCCGCCCGCCGGCCGAGCTCCGGGCCGCAAGGGAATTGAAAGCCGCCGCGGGTCCCTCAGGGAATTGAAAGGGATGTACAAAACCGTGCATTTGCGCACATTTTTGGGCGTAAGGCTTAAATACCCCCCCGTGTAAAAAACCCCCTGGGGTCAACCCCCCGGTGTGGTGCACCCGGCGACCTCGGGATCGTCGGGGAAGGCCCGAGCCGGCCGCCCAACCGGCCGGCCGTGAGCGGCGTGCAGAGGGTTGACACGTGTTAACTTCCGTCCCAAACCTCCCCCTTTTTCTGGGGCCAACGCCGGGCCTATGGCCAACCCGGTCGCGCCCCAAAAGAGGGCGGGCTGGGGGAGGTGGGAGCCGTGATCGCGTGTGAAATAAAGGGAAGGATGGTATACCTCGACTATGACATCATAAGGACGTACGAAAGGCTGACTAGGAAAAGGATTGAGCCTAGCTTTGCATACGCTTTCCTGGTTCGCAGGGACGGCGACGACATAAAGCTGGTTCCCAACACCGTCCACATCCACGGGGCGGATTCACACGGTTGGTTGCCCAGCGATATGGCGTGTATACGCGTAATACGCAATCCGTTCGCCAGCGCCCGCGAAGTCGTAGATGTAGTGCTTGATGAAATTGGGGATAAGCTGCTGGAGGAGTGAGGGGCCAAGGAGGGGTGGCGGCGTTGCGGATCAAGTACTCCGAGATTCCGGTCGTCAAGGAGCTTGAGGAGTGGTGGGAGATTCCCGCCGGTTGCTACGGGCACTGGGTTATCCACCAAGTGATAGAAGGTGAAGTGGAGGAAACCAACCGCCGGGGGAGCGAGACGTGCGGATGTGTCAAGATCAGGGCGAAGACGCCCGAAGCTATCGTTGTAAGGTACTACCGTTCTTACGAACGCAACGTGATTACTGGCGTCTATCGTTTGGTTCGCGACCCCTGAGGTGATACACGATGCCCAGGTGCATCTACTGCGGGCGTTGGTATAGCGAGGACGAAGGCGACTATGAGTGGGAGGCCGACGGCTGGGTGTGTCGCTATTGTTGGGATGCTTGGGAGTGCTATGAGGATGACGATGAATGACCGCGTTTTTTTCCCTCCCTCACTTCCAGTCCGGCCGCACGCCGTTAGAGCGTGGGCCGGGGAGGTGAGAGCATGAGGGTGAAGAACATACCCCTGTCCCAAATCAACCCGCCGGCCTTCGACATAAGGGCTCGTAGGAGCCCGAAGAAAGTGGAGGCATTGGCAGCGGATATCGCAAAGCGTGGGCTATTGGAGCCCATCAAAGTCAGGGAGGTCGAAGGAGGAAAGTACGAGGTAGTCGATGGCCTCACTAGGTTCTTGGCTGTCGAATCGCTCGGGTGGAAGCAGGTGCCGGCAATTGTAACGGAGGCAGACGATGTAACGGCAGTAATCGTCGCATACGTTGAGAACGCCAAGAGGCAGAACGTCGGAGCGTCCGATACTGTCCGAGTGCTCGACTACCTATGCAACAAGGTCGGCATGAAGCAGAGGGAGGCGTGCGAAAAGCTCGGCATACGCCCTGAGACCGCAAGCCGGTACCTCAAGGTGCTCGAAAGGCTGCCAGAGGAACAAAGGGAGCAGGTGCTGAACGGCGAAATGAGCGTAAGGAAGGCGCTTGAAAGGGCCGGAGTCGTAAAGCCCAAGGAGGTCGAACTGCCGGAGTGCGAGCTATATGAGAACGCCGTCGAGATAACCGTCAAATCCGAGGCCGACTACGAGGCGCTGAAGAACGTCATAAGCGCCGTTAGGCCGCCCAGGCTGAAGCTATTCTGCAACGGGGTCAAGTACACCATCGAGGTCGGCCGGTGGTTGATACGTGTCAACTTGCTCGAAAGGCCGGAGGAGGGAGGTGAGTAGCGCATGTCCAGCTGGTTCGAGCGCATCTTCGGAAGGCCTCCGCAGGTCAAGGGCCTGCCGATACTACAGATTGAGGACGATAAGTGGTACACAGTGGAGGTCATCGACAAGGAGCCCAGGAAGGCGATGGTGAAACCGAGGGAGCCCGGGGCCGAGCCTAGGATACGTGCAGTGGTAAACGTCCGCTATAAGGGCCAATGCTACGCGCTGTTCATGGGGCCGAAGTTCGCCGAGAAGCTATTCGCCTTGCTAGGCGACGTCGAGGACTTCAGGGGGCTAAGGTTCAGGTTCAAGCGATTTACGACGGAGGACGGGCGCAAGGACTACGAGGTCGAGCTAGTCTCAAAGAATCGCAAGGCGGAGGAGGGCGAGGAGTGATGGACGCCGTCGAGTTGATACGTGTCAAGTCCAGCCAGCTCGTAAGCGCCAAGAACCTCAGCCGAACGGCGAGGAGCTGCCTAACGACGGCCATTAGTTTGCTCGAAGGGCTATGCGACGTCTATGCCGTCGACCCGAAGCAGGTTCAGGAGCTCAGGGAGCTCCACTCCAAGCTCTTCGACAAGCTTACGCACGTGTTGGAGAAGGCGGAGGAGAAGGTTAGGCGGATGGAGGTGAGGGCGGATGAGCGAGTGTCCGGTTGATAGGCTCGTGGCGTTGTTCATGGAGCGCAAGTACAACGAGGAGGTCAAGCGCCTAGTCGAGCTAAGGCCGAACGAATGGTACGTTACGGAGCTAACGCGTTGCAGGCAGTGGGTGCTGTTTAGCCGCTTCTATGGTCCGAGCAAACTTATGAAGCCGGCGCTGATGCTCGGAGAGTTGGCCCACATGGGCCTGCAGATGTTCCTTGCGGAGGGCTACGGGGAATCTGAGGTCGAGGCGAACAAGCAGGTAGGCGACTACGTGGTCAAAGGGCGCTGTGACGCCATAGTCGATGGCGTGGTCTACGAGCTAAAGACGTGCAGGGCCGTCCCGCAATCGCCGCTCCCGCACCACGTCCTCCAACTGCGCCTATACCTCTGGCTATTCGAGAGGCAACAGGGCGTGCTGTTGTATGTAGCGCCGGACGGAGTGGTGAGCTACAACGTCGAATGCCCGCTGGACGACCAACAAGTCTTGGAGCTAATCGAGATGCCGGAGTCGCCCAGATGGCCGGAGTGGGAATGTAGCTACTGTGAATTCAGCCAATATTGTGGCAGGGCCGTAAGGGGTGAGAGGCATGGAAAGCGATAGGAGGGAGAGGCTAGTCCAGGAGCTGGCCGAGAAAGCGTCAGAGGCTGCTGGGAAGCTCAAGGAGGTCATCTGCGTCATGATGGAGATCGTTGAATACGACGTAAACAGCTACGGCGGCGAGGTATTCCACCATCCGCTCTACCCCACCATCCGCTGGGCCGGCAACGTAGCCACCGCCCTTGAGCGCTTCTCCTCCAGGGCCAGGAAGGCCGAGGAGGTGGTGAGGAAGTGAGCGCCGACGGGGAATACAACGGCCTAGCGCTATGCCTCTGGATAGCGGAGCTCATACTCATGGCGATAGCCGTCGGCTGCATAATAGTCTTCGTATTGCTCGCCCTGGGGCGGTAGCCATGTACACTACGTTCGACGAAGCCCTGGACTCGCTCTTCGGCGGCTACTTGGAGGGCCACATCCTGCACGTCTACGGCGAGGCGAAGGTGGGCAAGACCACCCTTGCGTGCTACCTCCCGATAGTTAGCGCGCTGAAGGCGAACTTGACACGTATCAAGTCCGGCGAGCGGCTGAAGTGCGTCGTGCTATGCGCCGACAGGGGCTTCGACGTCAACCGGCTCAAGCAGATAGCCCAATGCCACGAAGTTGACGTAGATGCCGTCAATAAGGCCCTGCGGTACTACGACGTTGGGAGCTTCGAGCAGCAGCACGAGCTAATCACCAAGCGGCTGCAGCAAACGTTCGACGATAAGGACGAGAGGCCTCTGGTCATAGCCGTCGACCCAATGACCTCGCACTACCGCGCCATATTCTTCCAGACGCCTCCGGAGAAGCGGCTTAGCGTTGCCCTCAAGTACATCGGCCTCATGGAAGTCCAGCTCCAGTCGCTGCTTAGCATGGCCAGGCGTTACAACTGCGTAGTGGCCGTTACCAACTGGCTTAAGTCGAGCCTGAGGGACGAGGCCGAGGCCAATTGGACTCGCGAATTCGGCGGAGGCAAGGCGTTCCAATACTACCCCCACTGCTCGCTAAAGCTCCAGGCCGTCCCGGGCTATAGGCGCTTGGTGAGGATAACCGTGAGCGCCCATAGGTTCAGGCCGGCCGGCGAGAGCATGGAGTTCGAGCTATGGGACGGAGGGCTACGTAGGCACGAGAGGTGAACGCCCATGTCTTGGGAGAAGCTGGCGATACTTAAGGCGATGCTGGCCGCATGCTACTACCTCCATTCATGCGGTTACAGGCGGGCGAGCATGGCGCTGGCCGCTTGGACTTGCTCAAGGGCGGCATTCTACTTCCCCAAGCACGAGCGGAGGCTTATGGACATAAGGAGCAAGGCGCTTAGGGTGAGGGATCTACCCCTTAGGCCGCCGATTGAGGAGACGCTTGAGCCGTTGGCCGACCTAACGCACGTGGCGAACGACATAGAGGACGAGCTATTGGACGAATGGCGGAGGCAGAGGGCTAGTACAGCCCCATCCTCCTCCTAAGCTCCCTCGCCTTTTTTGCATCCGCCTTCGCGCATTTTGTATTCGCGCTCATTACCTTGTCCGCGTACCTGCTCAGCCCCAACGTCGTAAGCGCCTTCGCGCCCTTCATGCTGAACGGGACGGGCCTGCCCCTGAAGCAGTTGGCCTTGACCTCCTCCACGAACTGGGCGAACCTGTCTCGTAGCCATATCATGTCCTCCATGCTCAGCCCGTACGGAACCCAAAGCACCAAGTCGCTGAAGAACATCCAGCCCTTCCTCCACTGCTCCCCGTGCGCCCGTATCTTCTCCCTAACCCACCACTGCGGTATGCGGAGGTACATGTAGCCGGTGTTGGTTAGCTTAATCGGCTTCGGCTCTATGAACACCTGCGCCATATCAACCAGCCTATACGACGAACACCCTAATTCCCCTTTCGGCGAATATCGGCTCCAAGTTCCTATCCACCTCCGCGCATACGCACGCCAGGTACAACGGGTGGTGCTCCGGATGCATCCGATGGTACCACCACCCGTAGCTAACCAATTGGCCCAGCGCACTCCTGCCGGCCCTGGGCTTGACCTCGAATATCCAGTAGCCGTCCTCCGCCCTGGCTACGGCGTCTATCCGCAGCATCGTTAGGCTTAGGGCGGACTTCACTATCGCTAGCTCTATCGCCCCCTTCGGAGGCTCCCTATCCTCCTCTATCAGCCTCAGCGCCTCCCTTATGAGCTCCTCCGACGCCCAAGGCGGAGGACACCCAGTCCCCACCTTGACGTCATACCTAATCCACGCAAACTTCATCTTGGTCGTAAGCAGGAACCTGTCCCAAATCGCCTTCTCGTTCGGGAGCATGTGCGGGTATTGCGGCCTTATGAACTCCCTAGCCGGCCTAAACGGCCCGGCGGAAGTTGACACGTATCAAGTCCCCCTATCCCGGCAATTGCTCCAGCAGCTTCCTCACCTTCTCGCCTAGCTTCTTGGCGGCCCTCCTCCTTTCATCCGGGTCGTAGTAGAGCTCCGTCGATTTGGCTATCAGCCTTTCGAGCTTCTCCTCCTCCTCGGCCATAGTTCATCCCCTCAATTCCCAGCTCCTCCCCTGCGTAACCCTATCCAGCCACTCCCTCTCGCACTTAATCCCCATCGCCTGGCACCATTCGAGCAGCATGAGGCCCTTGGTATGCCTATCTACCGGCAGCTCAATCAGCCACTCGATGAACTCCTCGAGCTTATCTGGGCTCTTGAGGTAGTCCGGTATCTCGCCCCACCACGTCATTCCTTCACCTGCCTCCCGTCCGGGTACCTCATGTCGAGCTCCACGTCGATTTGGATGTGGTTTGCCAGCCTATCAATCAACCGCCTAGCCTCGGAATCGTCCATTACCTCCTTCGCGAATTGCGGGCTTTCGTCCACGATATATACGACCTTGGCCGTCTTGCGGGATAGGTCGGTTTGAACCGTCAGGATGTAGACGGTCATGTTACGCGCACCTATATTGTCATGCCCAAGGCCGTATATATGCCTTCGAGCTCCTCCCTGGCCTCCGCCAATCGAGTTTGAACCTCCCTTATCCGATGCTCGTACCTCAGCTTATCCTCCTCCATCTCCTCCTGCAATCGCCTAATCCTCTCCTCTATCCGCCTCCTTTCGTCCTCGGGGACGTACGGCAATTGGGCCTCAAGCCGCTCTATCCTGCCCAAATACGCCTTCATCTGCTCCTCCTTCGCCCTAAGCAGGTAGTCCAGCTCCTCCTCGAGCAGTTTGACCTTGTTCTCCACCCTCCTCCTCCGCTCCTCCAGCGTCTCGACCGGAACCCTCCTCTCCTTCGGCAGCAGCCTCCTCTGGAGGTAGTCCGCCTTCAGCAGCACCCTCTCCGGGAATACGACGAATTCGCTCAGCTCCGCCATATAGTCCTCTATCGTCTTCACGCCCTTCTCCACCTCCTCCTCCAACAGCCTCTCCCTAAGCTGCTTAAGCTCCCTCTCCCGCCTGAGCCTTATCTGGAACAGCCAGTACGGTATGGCCTCGTCGTTCAGCCCGAGGTACTTGGCGTTGTCCACCGCCGCCTTCTCGTCCATGTAGCCCAGCGCGTAGTTTAGCTCCACCTCGCTAAGCGCCTCCCGCCTATACGCCTCCTTTGCGTCGTCTATCGCCCTATCGACCAAGGCCATCAGCCTATCGCCCCTATAGCCCCTCTTCGCGATCTCCTCCTCGACCCTAGCTTTGTCCCATATGCCGCGCCTATACATGTCCCTGGCCTGCGCCTCGGTAAGCAGCGGCTCCAGGTTGCCCAGCATCAGCTCTATGCTCGCGTCGTCGTACCCCTCGTTCGCCATCCTCTCGCGGTACTCTTCCACGCTCACCCGCCCTCGCCTAATGCCCTCCTCCCATTCAGTCCTCGGCGCCTGGTTCGGCCTAACCCGCCTATAGTACTCCCGCCTATACGGGTCGGCTATGGCCGCCTGAAGCGGTATGCTGCCGACCATCCAAGTGAGCCATGGGAGCCCCAGCGCGAACACCAAGTCGGTGCATAGCCTCCTAATGCCCCTAAGCTTGCCCTCGGTAATGCCCTCCGCCATTTGCGCTATTAGGTGGCTCATGGTCGTTATGCCTATCATCCACTCGAAGTACTCAACTATCGTCCTCTTTGCATCCTCGAACGACCAGCCTCCCGGAGGCACGTCCATCTTGCTCTGCATCCAGCGGAAGCAGATGTGTATCAAATCGACCATGGCCAGCCACGCCGCTATGGCCACGATGATGGTAACGACCTTCTCGACGGCCCCGGCTGCGGCGGCCTCCTCCTCCTGCCCTCCCTCGTGCCTAAATAGGGCCAGTACCTCGTCGGCGCTATCGGCGAGTATCCCTCTGAGGGGCTCCGGTAGCGGAGGCACCTGCTTCGCCAGCTCCGCCTTCATTGTTATCACCATCCTCTTCGTCGGCTCCACCATGCCCTGCGCGAGCATCCTAAGCAGCGCCGTAACTGCACTCGGCAGGCCGTGTTCTATCCCTCCGCCTATTAGCGCGGAGATTAGCGGTATCGGGTCGCCTCCGTCGCTCCCCTTGGACTTGACACGTGTCAACTCGGCCTCGTTCTCTATCTCCACCTCGGCCATGCCGTCACCCCGGCGTCAGCAATAGCTCCGCGAGCGGATGCACCGGCCTGTGGACGGGCTCATAGGTCTCTGGGTCGACCTCGGTCGTTAAGGCATCCGCGATGAACAGCCTCATCGCCTCGTTGGCTACCGCCTCCATCATCGGCTTGGCTTTATTCGCTATCCAATCCCTCACTTCCGCTAACGCCGGCGATATCTGGCTCGAGATTAGCTCCCTTAGGCCCGAAACGGCCGTATTTAGGGCCTCTATCGATGGGAGCACGTCCGACTGCAATGCGCCCTTTAGCGCATCGACCTCCCTCCTCAGCGCGTCCACCGCCGGCCGTATGGCGTGCTCTATCGCGTCGCCTATCGCCCCGAGCCTGCCCTCTATCTCCGCTATCTTGGCTCCCAGCTCGGCCCTCAGGCTATTTATTGCCGCCCATACGCTGGCCAATTGCCCCTCGACCCATGCCCTCAGGTTGTTTATCGCGGCCCATAGCGCGTCGGCTACAACCTCCCACGGCCACTTCGGCGACTTCCTTAGGTGGTGCAATAGCTCGGTAAGCTCCCTATCCCTGGCGTTTAGCCTAAGCTCCAGCAGCCCCAGCCGGACTTGACACGTGTCAATTTGCCCGCGCCTAAATGCGAGCGAAAGCTCCTCGACCCTGCACGATATATCCGCCAGCTCGTGCCTAAGCCTAATTAGCTCGTTAAACGCCCTATACAGCCTAAGCTCGGACGCCCTATCCGCCTCTACGCGGGCTAGCGGCCTGAGCCTATCGTAGATGGTCGGCATATCGCTTCAGCCGAACTCCTCGAACAGCGGCCCGTACTTCTCGACCCACTCCTTGAGCCTCTCCTTGGCTATCTCTGGGGTGTACTCCTCCTTCGGGATGTTGATTTCGTTCAAATGCCCAGGCGGGTATTCGAAGCGGATGGTAACGACCCTTATCGGCCCCCTCTCGGGGTCGAAAACGACCGATTCAAACACCCTAAGCACCTTTAGCTTCGCCTTCCCCTTCCTCGCCTCCTCGGTCGCGCCGGGCTCCCAGCCTTCGCCTGCTTCCGGCATCATGTCTTGCCACCCATTCCCTTGCCGAAGAATACCCCGACGAGGAAGGTTATAGCGCTTACCGCCGTGCCGTAGATGGCGCTATCGTAGCCGAGCCATAGCGCGAAGGTCGTCAGCCACGTAACGCACGCCATGCCCACGGCGCTAAGCAGTATCAGCGCCCTCCTCCCGCCCATGGCCGACACATAGTTATTATGCGCTCGGCTTATAAAGTATGCCTATCAGGCACCAGGCTATCCTAACATCGGACGATAGCGGGTTCGACGACCTAACCCTCAGCTTATAGCCGCTCGGCACGTCGTATATGCCGGCCATCGGCACGGCCAGCTTCGTATTTTGCTTGATGAACTCCGCGTAGAAGCCGTACTTCGAGCCGTCCGGGGCCTCCGCTATCAGGTAGGTCGGGAATATCCCGTCTTGGTCGAAGCTAACCGCTATGGCCAGCAATTTAAGCTTGTGGCCGTCCGGAACCTCGTATATCAGCCACTCCTTAGTCGCCCCGGCCGATATTGTATCCTCGTATGTATGCCTCCACGGCTCGTTCACCATCAGCCATGTAAAGTAGCTATCGAAGTACTGCACGTCGCTGGGGAGGCCCATATCGCCTATATCCCCAGGAACTCCTCTATGCGCCTAAGCCTAGTGAGGATTTCGGCCGCCCAGGTGGGCATCAATAGCTCGCTCGTAATTAGCTCAACGTTCAGCTTATACGTCCACCTATCGCTTACGTTGTACGCCCTGAGCTGCAGCCTGCACGGGCTCTTGGGCAGGTCTACCCCGACCGGGTATTCCTTCGTCTCGTTGTCGCCCGTAACCCACTCCCCTTCGACGTCCGGGAAGAGCCTATGGGCTCCGTAGAATATCGCGAAGTAAACGCTGTTTAGGCAGCCTCCGGGCCACTTGACACGTATCAAGTCCAGCCGCCTCCCCTCGACCTCGACCGTTAGCTTCTTCGGCTTGGTTATCGGGGTATTGGGCGGAACCTCTAGGACGAAGGCGTAGGTCGGCATCCCTCTCAGCCGCGCTTTATGAAGTATTCCCACCCGCCCACGCGGAGCACCTTATCCTCCGCCGCGGTGTTGGTAAGGTGGATGGCCAGCACCCTATCGGCCCTATCGCCGCCGCTCGGCAGGCCGCTCGCCAGCCTGCCGGCGAGGGAGCCATCGATGAAGAACGTGGCCTCATCGCCCTGCAACAGGGCGCATAGCCTCAGCTCGGCCGGCGCGCCGAACGTCGCCAGCGGGCCGGTGAGCGTTTCGCTGCTGCCGTCGCCGACGCTGCCGTAAACCTTGTCGTTCTCGATGTAAAAGCCATAGTGGTTGTTCGCCTCCCTGTCGCCCACCATTATCCATGCCTTCTGGTTCGCGTTCGATTCTAGCCTTACCCTGGTCTTAAAGCCCTGCCACTTATCGAAAGTTAGTATCGGCTCGGGGTAGCCGATGGCCTTGTTGACGCAGGCCCAGCTGCCTTCCGTCGCGCCGGTCGACAGCACCGCGTGGTTCGGCAGCGCGGCATTTAGCGTTACGCTGCCGCTCCCGCTAGTGTCCACGCATAGCCCGTCCAAGCTGTCGAACGCATATGCATACCTGTATAGCTCGTTCACGGCGTCCCAGTCGACGTACGTTTCAAGGTTAAGCAGCTTAAGCCTGATGCCGGCGTGCGCATGCCTATTTATCCGCGTTTCGGTCGCCGCCTCGCCCACCAGTATATCGCAGCCCGATGTCGCGGGCGTATAGCCCTCCACGTTGATTACGTTGCGCGGGTTGACGACCTCGACCAGTAGCTCTGTGTGGCCGGCGCTGTCGATGTCCACGTTAAATACGTGGTACTTTATCGTGTCGTGCGCGGGGTCGCTACCCACCTGCAGCCCGCGCTTGGTGGGGTACAGCATCACGCCGATGTCCCACCGGTCGCCCTCGTGGTATACGCCCTCCGCGCTTTCCAGCAGTACGCCGTACTTCGTCCTAGCGTTACAATGTATCCACCTTATGTTCCAATAGCTGTTGGCCCTGTTGACGGTGGCGCTGGCGGCGTCGAACCATACCGCCGCCTCGGCGAAGTTGTAAATTTGGTAGACGTCGACGTAGCTGGTGCCTATGCCTATGTCGCGTATGCCGTACGCCCCCTCGCCGCCGGGGCTCTCCAGCTTCCACAGCCTAAGCCGGATTTCCGCATCTATCGTTATCGCGGCGCCCGGGCCGTCGTATTTGAATACAACGCCGTCCTCGCAGATAAGCCCCTTGTCGGGCCCGATTAGCCGAATCCCGTCGCCGAGGTCGTAGTCGCCCGCCAGCACCACTACGTCGCCGCGAGCGATGCCGTCTATCGCCGCCTGTATCGCCCTCCCGTGGTCGGGCGATGCGAAGGCCTCCTCGCCCGTTAGCCCATTGATAACTACCGCCTCGTCGCCGTCCCGGCAGACTATCATGCTTGCCGAGTGGTAGGGCCTGCTGAGCTCTCGAATCCCCACCGGCAGGTTGCGGACGCTCCTAGCGATTACGTCGAAGACGGTTATAAACGGTCTATCCACGCTCCCACCTACGTCGCGTATTTATTCAGCCAGTCGAGGTAGGGCTTGACGTAGTTGTAGAGGGCTTTGATTTCGGACTCGGTCAGCACGGCGGAGAAGTATTGCACCTGCGAGATTATGCATTTACACGGCCAATTTAAATCGCCTAGGTTTGCCAATATTAAATCCGGCGAATGCTGGTTCATCGCCTCCGGCAGCACTTCGTCGATTACGTATTCACCATCGGCCCACAGCCTTGCAGCTAGGGCGTCGGGGTCGTATTGGACGGCCAAGAATGTAAATTTGCTTTTTGCAATTTCCGGGCTGTAATATTCATGTGGCCCGCTCGGGCCCTGGATGGCTAGCCTCCACTTCCTCCCCATTACCGCAAGCTGCCAGCACCTATTTCCTGGGGGGGAAATGTCTTGGCTTATGGGGTTCGACTGTGTAACGACATCAAGCGGCTTGCAAACTATGGTTGCGGTAAAGCCCGCCCACGGCTTAAGCGTATCGCTATAAGGCACCTTCCCGTAGTCGTCCTCCCCGTCGAACTCCAGCCCCTGCAGGAAGTGGTAGCCCCTCCTCTTAGCCCCGTAGATTTTCCCGTGGTTGCCTTTGCCCGAAAGGTCGTAGGCTATATCGCCGCCGGGCTCCCTAAATTCGAGCCAGAGGACGCAGCCCAGCGAGCGGATGTACTCCTTCATCTCACTCCAATGCGCCCCTGAGCGTTATGAAGCACTCCCTCACCTGGCTATCGTTCTCGTTTACGTATTCGAGCCTCACGCCCTCGCCCGGGCCGTACGTTACGTTGGCCCTGCCCCTTATCGCGCAATTATCGCCGGAGGTCCAATCCGAACCCGGCCAGGCCTTCATCGCGCCGTATAACAGCCTAACCTTAAGCTCCCCGTAGGTGCCCGGAGGGAAGTAGATTTCGACCTCCTCTATCTTGGCCCTCCCTCCGTGCGGCACCGTATAGATGGTCCTCTTCCTCCTTTCGGCAGGCGGGGCTACCAGATGGTAGGATATGGTTAGCGGAGTTGACACGTGTCAACTCACCCCAAAAAATTACTTGAGCTCCACGATTAAAAGCAATACGTCGTCGGCGTGGGTATCGTCGCCCAGGACGACGTTGTTGTCGTCGGCGAGGGCTATCTGGCCGGACGACGGGGTTCCGGTTACGACGGATAGCTTCTTGGCCTCCGTTACGACGCTCTCGCCGGAGGGGCTGATGATGTTCGTATCGCTCGTATAGGCGGCCCCACTGGCCCCGCACGCGGCGTGGACGGCGCTTACGGTCGCGTGCCTAACCAGCAATGCATCCAGGATGCCCTTGGCGGGCTTCGCGTAATCGGGCAGGGGTATGTTGGTTCCGGCCGTGGCCGAGCCGGGGACGATTAGGGCCGGAACGACGGCCAAATGTTCCTGCCTAACGGCCTTGGCGGCTATGTGCTCCCTCCCGATTGACACGTGTCAAGTCCCCCCTTCGAAAGGGCTACTTATGGAGCTCCAATACGAGGAAGAAGTTTACCGTTACGCCCTCGTGGTTCTCGAACGAGAACCTCACCTTCTGCTGGGCCTTGAGCGCTATGTCCAGGTCGACCGCGTTCGACCTATCCGTGCCCAGTACGGACGGAGGTATCTTGTCGTGGGTTATCGCGGTGTTCTCGACCTGGATGGTTAGGTAGGAGGCGTACATCCTCCTGCCCGACTTCTCGACCACATATATCCGCTTGATTACGACGTTTTCATCGGGCTTGTATTCGTTGCTCCAGTTGCCTCCGTCGGCTACGTCGCCGCTCTCGAGCGTATAGAACTCCTTAAACGCCATGCCGCCTACTCCCTCCTCAGGTATTCGACCACTAGGGTTACGGTTACGCTCCAGGCGCTCCCGGAGGCCGGAGCCTTATCGGTCCCGCTTATGTTCTTGACCACCACGCTGAGCGTATGGTCGCCCTTCACCACGACCGGCTTATCGGCCAGGGTGAACGGTATCTCGCCGTCGGTCGCGTTCGGGGGCCTCGGGCACGATAGCACGTCCACCCCGTCCTTGCCTCCCGGGGCGCTTAGGTATTCGACCGGCACGCTATCGACCTTCAGTATCAGCCCGAAGTCGCCGTAGCTTACGGTATCGCCGCTGATTGAAGCCATTACGACGTTATTGAGCGTATATTGCTCGATGGTGGAGGGCTTGACGGAGCCTACCTCGACCTCCCTCTTGGCCGCCCAAACCTCGTCCGTCGCCAGGCTCTTCGAATATTCGAGGTACGTTATGCCCCTCATGCCCATGGCGTCGTACCTATCCCAGTATTGGCTCGGCATCCTCTCGCCGGGCTCCAGCAGCAGCACCTCGCCTATGCACCTAACTACGCCGCTCCCGGCCGACTCGAACTTAAACTCGGTCTCCGGCGGGACGACGAGGTACATGTCCTTTAGGTCCAATGGGCCGAGCGCGTTGCTCGAAGTCCTCTGGACGGGCGCGAAGAGCGACTTAAACGGCAGGCCTATCTTCTTGCCGGCCCTAAGCGTAACGTCCTGGGCTACGTCCGTCCCCACCTTCCTAATTACCAGCGCGTACCTCTCGCCCGTCTCGTACTCCGTATTGGTGGCAAAGAACTTGTCTAGGGGTACGGCCTTCACTCCGCCTCACCCGGGTTGATACGTGTCAACTACGTCGGGAGCTTGATGGCCTTTATCTTGCTTAGCGTGCCCGTTAGCGAGGCCTTGTCCATGGCGGTTGGCTTATAGGTGAATTCGTGGGCCCTCTTAATGAGCGTCTCCACCCTCTTTACGCTATCGTCGATGGTTACCTTCTTGATGGCGTATACCTCGGGCAGTATGTTGGCCAGGTGCGGCAGGAACTTCGTTAGGAAGTCGTACATCATGGCCGCTCCGTATTCGCATCCCCTCGGGTACCTATCGGCCCCCTTGAGCTCCGCCATGGCCTGCCAGAACTCCTGCTTTACGGCCCCCAGCCTCTCGGTGAACTTCGTCTTGGCGGCGTCGGACGATACCTTCTCGTGCCACGTGTCGGCGGCGGATAGGGCCGCCTCTATCGGGTTCCTCTTGGGGTTGTATACGCCGAATAGGTAGAACGGCTTGGCCTTCCCGGTGTTCTCCAGGAACTTCCTGGCCGCCAGCTCGGGGGACTTTAGCCTTACGGGCGGGCTCGCGGACGACATACACTACCACCGAACTTGATACGTGTCAATTGGGCTTAAAAACGGTTGCCGTTTAATTGTGCTGGAAGTATTTATACGCCCCATACGCCCAATATACGCCAGACGATAACTACGCCTAAACGCTTGATACGTTAGCTAACGTTTAGACGTTAGATAAACGCCTATCAAACGTAAGAGACGTATCTATCGGATATACGTAACGTATCGGCTAAACATGAGGGATGTATCGGCTAAACATTTAAGGAGTTAAAGTCCGCTCCGCCTTCGGCTCCGCGTTCCTTATGCCC